>OKTS01000897.1_pt1 | contig 11346 bp, 9 predicted proteins | sample 1606331 | NCBI WGS metagenome assembly OKTS01 (sample SAMEA3879564, study PRJEB24766) | human gut metagenome | biome: human-associated habitat; feature: feces | place: USA | collected 1985/1987 | reverse complement strand
AAATGACACCGGAAGAAGATGCCACGGACGATCAGGATGCACAGCAGAGCAGCCATCACGCTGGTGACAGAACCCTGCAGCCCGTTGTGGGAAAGTTTTTTGTTTTTCATTTCTGCTTACTCCTTTCCCTGCTTGCGGGCACCGGCCATGTACAGGCCCAGCTCCTGGACCGTGGTGGTCTTGGGGTCAAACTCGCCCACGATCTCACCCTCGTACATCACAAGGATCCGGTCAGAGAGGTTCATCACCTCGTCCAGCTCCAGACTGACCAGCAGCACAGCCTTGCCCCTGTCGCGCTCATCCACGATCTGCTTGTGGATATACTCAATGGCACCGACATCCAGACCGCGGGTGGGCTGCACTGCCACCAGCAGCTTGGGGTCTTTGTCGATCTCACGGGCAATGATCGCCTTCTGCTGGTTGCCGCCGGACATGCTGCGCACGATGGTAGCGCTGCCCTGGCCGCTGCGCACGTCATACTGGGCGATCAGCTTATCGGAGTACTCCCGCACCTTTTCACTGCGGATAAAGCCGTTGTGCTGGAACTCGGGCTGCCAGTAGCGCTGGAGCACCATGTTGTTCTCCAGGCTGTAATCCAGCACCAGACCATGCTTGTGGCGGTCCTCAGGGATATGGCTCATGCCGTCCTTGGAGCGCTGGCGGATGCTCTCGTTGGTGATCTCTTTGCCGTCCAGCAGCACCTTGCCGCTGTTGAACTTTTCCAGACCAGTCAGGCCGTAGACAAATTCTGTCTGGCCGTTGCCCTCGATGCCCGCCAGACAGACGATCTCACCGCCACGCACCTGGAAGGAGACGTTCTTGACGGCATCCTTCTTGTGCTGGGCGTTGTGCATGGTAACGTTCTGCACGTCCAGCACCACCTCGCCGGGGGCGGCGGGCTTTTTGTCCACCTGCAGCTGAACATCGCGGCCGACCATCATGCGGGAAAGCTCTTCCTTAGTGGTGTCCTTGATGTCCACAGTGCCCATATACTTGCCCTTGCGCAGAACCGTGCAGCGGTCTGCCACTGCCATGATCTCGTTGAGCTTGTGGGTGATGAAGAGGATGGATTTGCCCTCCTTCTTGAACCCGCGCATGATCTCCATCAGCTCGTCGATCTCCTGCGGGGTCAGCACAGCGGTAGGCTCGTCAAAGATCAGGATCTCGTTGTCGCGGTAGAGCATCTTCAGGATCTCAACACGCTGCTGCATACCAACAGAGATATCGCTGATGAGTGCATCGGGGTCCACACGCAGGCCGTACTTCTCGCTCAGGGCCACGACCTTCTTGCGGGCCTCAGCCTTCTGCAAAAAGCCCATCTTATTGGGCTCCACGCCCAGAATGATGTTGTCCAGCACGCTGAAGCATTCCACCAGCTTGAAGTGCTGGTGCACCATGCCGATGCCCAGCGCGTTTGCATCGTTGGGGTTGCGGACGGCGACCTCCTTGCCGTTCTTGAGGATCTTACCGGCCTCCGGCTGGTACAAGCCGAACAGCACGCTCATCAGCGTACTTTTGCCAGCGCCGTTTTCGCCCAGCAGGGCATGTACCTCGCCCTTGCGCAGCTGCAGGGTGATATCATCGTTTGCCTTGATTCCAGGGAACTCCTTGGTAATGTGGAGCATCTCGATCACAAAATCCTCTGCCAATCTGCTCACTCTCCTTTCGTGTCAAATCGACACCTATACTATTCTGTGTACCATTATACCGTATTTTTGCGGTTTTGCACACTTCTTTTTGATTTTTTGGCGGGATGTACTCTTATAAGTATTACTTTTGTGCAAGCTGCACGATTTTTCGCGAAACAAAAACGACCCTCTCCGTCAAAGCCTGGCGGCAATGACGGAGAGGGTCGTTCCCTGCAGCCCTTGCGGACTGTTCAAATTTTACTGGATGTAGGTGACGTTGGTGAACTCGCTGACGGTAGGCTTGGTAGCATCGTCAGAGCTGTTGTCAACAACGATCTCGCCGGAAGCGATCTTCTGCTTCAGCTCCTCGTACTCCTCAACCGTGAAGGTCTCGAAGTTCCAGCTGTCCTCAGCGGTGGGCAGGCCGATGTAATCGCCGTCCTCCAGACCAAAGTTGCCGTTGGTTGCTGCGATGGTGCTCCACTCGCCTGCCTCGATGTCGGACAGAGAAGTAGAAACAGCCTCAGACAGGCCCTTCATAGCGGAGGTGATGAACGGGTTGTAAGCATAAGTGCCATCAGCAACGCCGTTTGCACCGATGTAGTTCTGGTCAACGTCAACGCCGATGACGTAGCCGTTGTTCTTCAGAGCAGCCTCAACAGCGGAGGTGTAGATGCCGCCGCCGCAGGCAAAGACGACCTGAGTGCCGTTGGAGTACCAGCCCTCCATACGGGAGGTGATGTTGGCATCGCCGTAGAACTGGCCGCCGTAGAAGTAGTTGATGTCGATGTTCTGGCCCAGCTCCTGGGCAGCAGCATCAGCGCCCTGCACAAAACCGTAGCCGTAACGGATGACAGCGGGAACAGCCATGCCGCCCAGGAAGCCCAGCTTGGTCTTGCCGTCCTTGGCAATGGCGTAACCTGCCAGATAGCCTGCCTGCTCCTCCTTGAAGGTGATGCAGTAGCAGTTGGCGGGGATCTCATCGGTGCCGATATCGCCCTTGGTGACATCGATAGCGACGAACTTGACATCGGGGTACTGCTCAGCAGCCCAAGCCAGAGAAGCACCGTACAGGTAGCCGACGCAGACGATCACGTCTGCACCTTCGTTGACAGCCAGACGGATCATGGTCTCACGATCCTCATCGGAAGCATCAGCCTCGGGGATGTAATACTGGCAGTTTTTACCCATGTAGCCGGAAACAGCAGTCCAGCAAGCCTGATTGAAGCTCTCGTCATCGATCGTGCCGGTATCGCAGGTCAGAGCGACCTTTGTGATCTTGCTGGCAGCCTCGGAGCCAGCCTCAGAAGCTGCAGAGGAAGCAGTGGAAGAAGCGGTGCTGGTGGAAGAGGAAGAACCACCGCAGGCGGTCAGAGCAGCGGCAGCAGCTGCAGCGCCAGCCACAGCCAGGAAGTTACGACGAGAAATCATCATAAGAAAACTCCCCTTTTTATACATTAAAAATTGCGCTTTAAAAAGGGAATGCGCACATTTGCACATTACTGACCCAAGTATAGCCGGGTCATGTGAGGAAAGCAAGGCATTTCCGATTACAAAATCTTTACAGATTTTTTGTAAAATTCGCGTAAAAGTCGTACTGTTTCGCCAATTTTGGCAAAATATCCGCTTCCCGCCTCACTCTTCCACGGCTTTGTTGCCCGCCACGTTGGAGGGGCCAAAGCCGAAGGGCAGCAGCTCGTCCATGCTGCGCTCGATGAAATCATCGGGGGTCTTTGCCATGATAACATTCAGCTCCGGCCCGCCGAACTCAAACAGCGCCTGACGGCAGACCCCGCAGGGCGAGGATCTGCTTGTTCACCTCGCCGCGGCGAGAGCCTACCACGGCAATGTCGGTGAAGCGGGTCACGCCCTCGCTCACCGCCTTGAACAGGGCCGTGCGCTCGGCACAGCTGGTGGGGGTAAAGGCAGCGTTTTCCACATTGCAGCCGGTGAAGATGCGGCCATCCTCGGCCCGCAGGGCGGCACCCACCATGAAATCAGAGTAGGGCGCATAGGCCTGCTCCCGGGCTTCCAGTGCCATCCGGATCAGGGCTTTCTTTTCGTCTAAAGTCAGATTGGTCATAGGGGCCTCCTTTTCATTCTAAAGTATAAACAAACGTTTCTGCGTCTTTCTGAACAAATCCTATACTTTCAAACATTTTGCGGGACTGCTTGTTGAAGGAATAAATTTCTGCATAGCATTGCGGATATTTCTTCTCTTTTGCCAGTGCAAGAATCTTCCCAATCACTGTTCTCCCAATGTGCCGATTCTGATACTCTTTGCAGACCACAATCGAAATTTCTCCGCTTGTCTGCAAGCATACATCTCCGCACAGAATGCCCTTATATCCAATGTAGAACAAATCACCATGACTATCCAGATACTGGTACATATTTTTCAGGATAGGCAGGTCATAAATGCGATTCTGATTATCTACATGATGGCACAGTTCTGCGTCCTGATACCACGGAAGGGCAATTTCATAGGCTGGGTAATAAGGTACAAGGCAGATATCCTGATTTGGTTGAAAGTCGTCCATCTTTCATCCCCTCTTTTGCACTTCAATTATACGGCGTGTTCTCAAATTCTTCAAGAGATTTCTCGTTATCCATTTATTATGTAACGAAAGTTCTTGCATTTTTCATTACAGACGCATATAATAGAATCAAGAAGGAGGCGTATTAGAATGGCAAATGCAGTCAATGTGAACTTCCGGATGGACCCAGACCTGAAACGCAGCATGGAAGAGGTTTGCGCCGAGATGGGACTTTCTATGACAACGGCATTCACGATTTTCGCCAAAAAAGTTTCCCGGGAGCACCGCATTCCCTTTGAGGTTTCCGCCGACCCGTTCTACTCGGAAAGCAACATCAATCATCTTCGCCAGATCGTCCACGACATCGATACCGGAAAAGCCAAGCTCACCGAGCACGATTTGATCGAGGTAGATTAAATGAGATTGCTTTGGGAAGAGGAAGCATGGGAAGACTACTGCCTTTGGCAGACGCGAGACAAAAAGCTGCTGAAGCGTATCAACACACTTCTGAAAGACATCCAGCGGAACTCCTACGAGGGCATTGGAAAACCCGAACCCTTAAAAGGTGATTTGAGTGGATGGTGGAGCCGCCGCATCGACGATACGCACCGCATTGTTTATAAAGAGCAGGACGGCAATATCATTATCGCATCCTGTTTCGGTCATTATAGTGACACTTAAAACATAAAAGGGTTGTTGTCGTGTGACAACAACCCTTTTTGTGAATGCAAATCAGTACTCCGCGCCCAGAGCGACCTTCATCATGTTGGTGAAGCTGGTCTGGCGCTGCTCGGCGGTGGTGATCTCCGGGGAGACAAAGCTGTCGGAGATGGTCAGCAGGCAGGCGGCATTCTTGCCCAGAACCTGAGCGTTGGCGAAGAGGGCAAAGCTCTCCATCTCCACACACAGGCAGCCGCGCTCATCCCGCAGCTTTTCCCAGTAGGTGGGCTTTTCATCGGAGGGCTGGCGATAGAACACATCGGAGGAATGGATGTTGCCCTCGATCAGGGGCATGCCCTGCTTTGCGGCGGAAGCGCGCAGCTTGTCGTTCAGGGTCTGGCTGGGCAGGGTGAGATCCCCCTCAAAGCCGCTCTGGACCCGGGCATAATTGCTCTCGCTCACGGCACCGGCGGCCAGCACCACATCGAACAGCTTGGCTTTGTCGGTGTAGCTGCCGGCAGAACCGATGCGGATGATGTTGTCCACATCGTAGAACTTGTACAGCTCGTAGGAGTAGATGCCGATGGAGGGCATTCCCATGCCGCTGCCCATCACACTGATGGGGCGGCCCTCATAGGTGCCGGTAAAGCCCAGCATTCCACGGACACCGGTGACCTGGCGGACATCCTTGAGGAAGGTATCCGCGATGAACTTTGCCCGCAGCGGATCGCCGGGCATCAGGACGGTCTTTGCGAAATCGCCTTTTTCAGCGCTGATGTGGGGTGTTGCCATAATCATTCTCCTTTTTGTTTGTAAAATAAACCTCTCAGGCGCTTCACGCCAGCTCCCCTGATAGGGGAGCCAAGTTTATGCTTCCGCTCTCTTGCCTCTCCTATTAGGAGAGGCGGCAATGCGAAGCATTGACGGAGAGGTTCTGTTCTGATTTATCGCTTTCCGGAGAACACGCTCTGCGGTGCGATGTACGAGCCATTGCGGCGGATCTCGAAGTGGCAGTGGTTGCCGGAAGAGCGGCCCGTGCTGCCCACATAGCCGATGAGCTGGCCCTGCCGCACGGTCTGGCCCGCACTGACCGCCAGAGACAGGCAGTGGGCATAGACCGTGGTATAGCCGCCGGAGTGGCTGATGATCACAGAATAACCATAGCCCGTACCGGCACCGGCCTTGTTATAACCCGCCTTGGTCACGGTGCCGCCCGCCGATGCATAGATGGGCGTACCGGCAGAGGCACAGATATCCACGCCCTTATGGCCGCTGCCATACCAGCGCGAGCAGTTGCGGTAACCCGGCACAGGCCAGATAAACTGACCGCTGCCGCCGATGTATGCCGCCGCACCGTTCTTTGTGACCTTTTTGGTGCCAACGACCACTTTCTTATTCACCGGCTCCCGGATGGTCTCAGTGGAAAGGATGGTCTGCTCCAGCAGCACGCCGTTGGTATCGTAGACGTTCTGCATGGTGACGCGGCGCAGGCCGTTCTCGCCCTCCTGCAGGGTCTTGGTGGTACCCTTGGTGTACTCGTTGGACTGGGTGGTCTCGGTGCCGAAGGGGATCTCCTCCTCCCGCGTCTCCACCTTGGTGATGCGGACTTCCAGCAGAGCCTCCTGCTTGGTCACGATCAGCTGGTCGCCCTCCTGGATATTGGAGTTCTCGGTCAGGGGAGCACCCTTGAAATTCGTATTCAGGGCACACAGCTCCCGGAAGGTCAGGTCGTTCTTCTGGGCAATGTCCCACAGGGTATCGCCCGCCTTGACCGTATAGATTTTCTCCTGCTGCTGCACGCCGGTCAGCATATTCTCGATGGAATTGTCATCCTCAAAGCTGTCGTTGAAATAGACTCCATCTTCCAGCGTCACATTTTTGCTAAAGCCCACGCTGACATTCTCGTCTGCCTGATCCTCGTAGGGGGCCAGCAGGCTCTCCAGATAGCTGCGCAGGGTGTCACCATCGGAGCAGACTGCCGTCAGCTCTCCATCCAGATACAGGGCGGTGCCCTCACTGATCTGGTCACTGGCGCTCTGCAGAATGGCGTTTGCCGTCTCGCTCTCGTCCATGGTCTTGTGGGTCACGGTGATGGTATAGGTCGGCTCGATGGTCAGCTCGGTCTTGTCCGAACCGGCGTAGTTGATGCGCTGCATCACATCCTCTTTTGCGAGGTTGAACACTTCCTCATTGGCCACATAGCCAACGGTCTGGCCGTTCACCTGCACAGCCAGCGCATAGGGCTGGGCCATCGTCCTGTTCCAGACCGTGACGAACACGGCCAGCATACACAGGGGCAGGATGTACATTGCTGTCCGGGGCAGCAGGCTCAGGTTGCGCTTGAGCCCGCCCACAAAATAGCGCCCGGCCGCTTTTACGGAAGCACCAAAGCCCCGCTCCCGGCGCACATCGTTGGCGTGGGCCGCCACAGCGCCGAGGCCTTTGAAAAACAGGTAAAGCGGTGCCAGCAGATCCTTGAACATCTGCGCCGCACCGGGAAAGGCTGTTGCAATGATGGTATGCCGGGCATTCCTGCACCAGCGGGCCAGTCTGCGGGCCACAGCAGCAATGCCGCGCCCTGTGCGCACCACCATGTACTCTGCCGCAAAGCCCAGTGCATAAAATGCCTCGCCAACTGCCAGCACCACGGCACTGGCCCGCAGCTTTTTGGCTACATCATTCATGTGCCGCTGCGTTTTGCGGCGGAAACGGTGCCGCCGCAACAGGCCGGAGATCTGGACCTTTGCCCAGAAGCTTCGCAGTTTTTCTCTGCCCTTCACCGGCGCTGCAGGAGCCTGGCTCTGCGGCTCCTTTGTTTTTTCTTCGATCAAAAGGGGTTGCTCCTTCCTGACGTTTTGGGTCGAAAGTTACAAATTCATATCAATTATACACTCTGCCCGGGCCGATACAAGGCTTGTCACAAAATTTGGGCAGAGCTTTCACAGAGGTTTCACCGTATTTTCATATTTCAGCGTCCAGCAATGCCCGCATATCCTCGGGCAGGGGGCTCTCCACTCCAACGGTGCGGGCGTGTTCCTCCACCGGCGTTTCCAGCCGGATGCCGCCGGGCACCTCGGTGTAAGCCGGCACCCGGAAACTCTGCCGGGCGCAATGGAGCGCCTGCCGGGCAATGCGGTCACGGTGCCCGCCGTAAAGGTCGTCCCCGGCCAGCGGGTGGCCGATGGATGCAAAGTGCACCCGGATCTGATGGGTGCGGCCCGTCACGGGAACACAGGCGGCAAGGCTCAGGCCCCGCGCTGCCTTTAATATGGTATACTCGGTGCGGCTGGGCTTGCCCTCGGGGGTCACGCACCGCCCGATGATGCTGTCCCCTCTCCGGCCAATGGGGGCATCGATGACTCCGGGGCCAAGGGGCAGTTCACCCTCCACGATGGCGTAATAGAGTTTCTCTACGCCCTCGGCCAGCAGGGGCGCGGCATAGCTGTTCTTTGCGGCCAGCACCAGCCCGCTGGTGTCTTTATCGATCCGGTTCACCGGGCGGAACACCGGGCTTTCGCCGTGGGCAGCCGCCCAGGCGGCATAGCCGTTGGCCAGGGTATCCCGGGGGTAGTTCAGTGTGGGGTGGACCGCCAGATGGGGCGGCTTTTCCAGCACCACGGCAAAGGCATCCTCGTAAACGACCCTGACCGGGATCTCAGGCTGCGGCTCCACGCCGGGGCCGTCGGCGGGCAGCGAAAAGCGGATCACCTGCCCTGCCTGCACACGGCGGTTGGCCAGAATGGGCGCATCGTCCGCAAAAAAGCCGCTGCCATGGAATTTGACCGCCCGGGCCAGCTCCGTGGATACGGCACACCGGCGCAGAAAGCCGCGCAGCAGCACGCCATCGGCTTCGGGTGGGACATTGAAAAGCAGCTGCATCCGTTGTCCCTCCCCAAAAATTTCACGCCATATTTAAATTTATTATACCAAATTTTATCGTCACTTGCAAATCTTGTTTTTTTATGGTATCATGAGGAGCGGAAAACGAGTGGAACATACGGCGGCGGGGCGGCTTTGACCGCTCTGAGGAAAGTCCGGGCCTCACAGAGCACGGTAACTGCTAACGGCAGCCGAGGGTGACCTCAGGGAAAGTGCAACAGAAAGGAAACCGCCGCAGCAATGCGGTAAGGATGAAAGGGCGAGGTAAGAGCTCACCAGCGCATGGGTGACTATGCGGCTTTGTAAACCCTACCGGAAGCAACGCCTATATGGGACGTACAGCGCTGCTCGCGTGTCCCGAAGGCGGCACGAGCCTGTCAGCAATGGCAGGCCTAGACAGATCGTCGTTTAATACAGAACCCGGCTTACGGTCCATCTCGTTTTCCATTTGGTGTATCTGCAGGGGGTTGTTAGAACCCTTCTTTGCCCCGCCGTCAGGCGCAGAGGCAGAGAGGGTTGATAACAGCCCTCTTTTCGTTTTGGCCAGAGTGTGGTATACTATCCTCACCACGGGAGCACAGTTGTTCGCCGTGGGCAAACAAGAGAGACAGGATGTGAAATCCTCCGATGAAAGATGGTTTTTTAAAAGCAGCAGCCCTCTCGCCCGCGCTTCGGGTGGCGGACTGCGCCTACAACACCCGGCAGATCCTCACGGAGCTGCGTGCCGCCGCCGCCCGCGGCGTGAAGCTGGCCGTGTTCCCTGAGTTCTGCCTGACCGGCTATACCTGCGGCGACCTGTTTTTGCAGCGCACCCTGCAGCAGGGAGCCCTGACCGGCCTGCAGGAGCTGCTGGATGCCAGCCGGGAGCTGGACACCGTGGCCCTTGTGGGCCTGCCCCTGATGGTGCGGGGCAAGCTGTACAACTGCGCTGCCGTGCTCTGCCGAGGGCAGCTGCTGGGTCTGGTTCCCAAAACGTACCTGCCCAACTACGGCGAGTTCTATGAAAAGCGGCAGTTCACCCCCGGTTCCACCGAGGTGGAGTGGGTGAATGTCTGCGGGCAGGATGTCCCCTTCGGCACCTCCCTGCTCTTCCGCTGCCGCCAGATGCCCAGCTTTGTGCTGGGCGTGGAGCTCTGTGAGGACCTGTGGAGTGCCCTGCCGCCCTCCACCTTCCACGCACTGGCAGGCGCTACCGTCATCGCCAACCTTTCGGCCAGCGATGAAACGGTAGGCAAGGCCGAGTACCGCCGGGCACTGGTGGAGAACCAGTCTGCCCGCCTGCTCTGCGGCTACCTGTACGCCTCGGCAGGCCACGGCGAGAGCACCCAGGATATGGTGTTCGCAGGCCACGACCTGATCGCCGAAAACGGCACCCTGCTGGCCGAGGTAAAGCCCTTTGCGGGCGGCCCTGCCGAGACGGAGCTGGACTGCCAGCGGATGGAATCGGAGCGGGCACGCAACACCAGCTTTGAGCCCAGCACCGAGGGCTACCAGACCGTGGAGTTCGACCTGGCCCTGACCGACACCGTGCTGACCCGCTGGGTAGACCCCACCCCCTTTATCCCCCACAATGAACAGCTGCGCGCCGAGCGCTGTGAGCTGATTTTGAAGATGCAGGCCGACGGCCTGGCCAAGCGTCTTGAGCACGCCCGCGCCAAAACAGCCGTCATCGGCATTTCGGGCGGTCTGGACAGCTGCCTTGCCCTGCTGGTGGCTGTCCGCGCCATGAAGCAGCTGGGCCGCCCCACCACCGATGTGCTGGCCGTGACCATGCCCTGCTTTGGCACCACCAAGCGCACCCGCAGCAATGCGGAGATCCTCTGTGACGAGCTGCACGTCAGCTTTACCGAAATCGACATTGCCGCCACGGTGCACAGCCACTTCCGGGACATCGGCCAGGACGAGAGCGTGCTGGACGTGACCTACGAGAACGGTCAGGCCCGCGTGCGCACCCTGGAGCTGATGGACACTGCCAACCGCACCGGCGGCCTGGTGGTGGGCACCGGCGACCTTTCCGAGCTGGCCCTGGGCTGGGCCACCTACAACGGCGACCACATGAGCATGTACGGCGTGAACGCAGGCGTACCCAAAACGCTGGTGCGCCACCTTGTCCGGTACGAAGCCGACATTGCCGCCACCCCGGCCCTGAAAGAGGTGCTGCTGGACATCCTCGACACCCCTGTGTCCCCCGAGCTGCTGCCCGCCAAGGACAACGGCGAGATCGCACAGCGCACCGAGGATCTGGTGGGCCCCTATGAACTGCACGACTTCTACCTTTATTATGTGCTCCGCTTCGGCTTTGGCCCGGCAAAGATCTTCCGGCTGGCCAGGGCAGCCTTTGCGGGCCGGGAGGAATACCCGGACGCAGTGCTTTACAAGTGGCTGCGCAACTTCTACTGGCGGTTCTTTGCCCAGCAGTTCAAACGCAGCTGCCTGCCCGACGGCCCCAAGATCGGATCTGTGGCGCTCTCGCCGAGAGGTGATCTGCGGCTGCCTTCGGATCTCGGGCCCATTGAATCCTGAGGCCGCGCCGGATCGGCTTCGTGCGCTCAGCGTTCAACGGTCACATTGGAAAAGAGCACGACGGTTTCGTCTCCCTGAGGTCCCGTCATGGTGAGTTTTTCCAAATAGCTGCCTGCTTC
>OKTS01000895.1_pt1 | contig 11379 bp, 12 predicted proteins | sample 1606331 | NCBI WGS metagenome assembly OKTS01 (sample SAMEA3879564, study PRJEB24766) | human gut metagenome | biome: human-associated habitat; feature: feces | place: USA | collected 1985/1987 | reverse complement strand
GATCATGCCACTTCTGTTTGTGGCATCGGTATTTTTTCCGGGATTTCGTTATTTTGTGGGATTGCTTCATGTAGCGATGCTGATCGTAGGATTCTTGTTTATTTTTAATTTCCGTTTCCGTAAGCCGACCAATCAGGAACTGGTGGTATTGGTTGCAGTTGTGGCAGTGGCGGTATTGTTTATTCTTTTTTACAAAGAAGGATGGTGGGCTCATTATCATACGGTCAGGAAGTTGAAAGGAGCAGCGGCATGACAACATATACGGCAGACCGAAAAGGTCATGTAACTGAAAATGATTCGTTTCAGGACAGATTCCTGGAAAAAATGTATGGCTCTGCGATTGGCAGGGCTTTACTTAAACCTCTTGTAAATCCTGTACTTTCAGAGATTGGGGGCAGAATTCTGGACTCCAGAGTATCTGCACTGGCGGTTCCGGCATTTATAAGACATGCAGGAATTGATATGAGAGATTATGAACCGAAAAAGTATTGGTCGTACAATGATTTTTTTACCAGACAGATTCGAGAGGGTGCCAGAGAAATTGATATGGTACCGGAAGCTTTTGTCAGTCCCTGCGACAGCAGGGTGAGTGTTTATCCGATCAGTGAGAACTGTCATGTAAAAATCAAACATACATCCTATACAGTTGCTGAACTTCTGAAGAATCCGGTTCTGGCGAAACGATACGAAGGCGGACTTCTCTGGGTGTTCCGTTTATGTGTGGACGATTATCACAGATATATCTATATAGATGATGGATTTGAATCCCGGAGAGTGCATATTCCGGGCGAACTGCATACGGTCAATCCGGTCGCCAATGATGTGTATCCAATCTACAAAGAAAATACAAGAGAATATGCGTTGTTGAAGACTGTGAATTTTGGAACTGTTCTGATGATGGAAGTCGGAGCGTTGATGGTCGGCAGGATTGAGAATGTACCACTTCGTGGCCGTGTAAAACGGGGAAAAGAAAAAGGAAATTTCGCATTTGGTGGTTCGACGGTTATACTGATGACACAGAAGGAACGGGTACTGCCTGATCCAGACATCTTTATGAATTCCGAAAAGGGAATTGAGACAAGAGTAAAACTTGGGGAGCGGATTGGTGTATCAGAAGTTCTGGATGGATAAGGTGCAGAAACATAATCGAAAATTTGCGAGAAAATATGGTAAAATGGATGGATTAGTGGTATACTATGACCTATAAATGAGTGAGAGGAAGGTGCCCGTCATGAATCTGAATAATTTAAACCTGAACGAGAAAATTGAGGATTTACTTGCTGCTTTAAAGAAAAAAGAAGACGAAAAAGAAAAAAATACAGTCCTCTGGGTACTGGCTATCATAGGCGCAGTTGCAGCAGTTGCAGGAATCGCATTTGCAGTATATCGCTTCTTTGCTCCGGATTATCTGGAAGATTTTGAAGAAGATTTCGATGATGATTTTGATGATTACTTCGAGGATGAAGAAGAGTAAGATGACTGCTTGCAGAGAGAATGGCAACAGAGTAAGCGTAGCATGAAGTTCAAACAGCTCCGGCAGATAACCGGGGCTGTTTTACTGCTCTGTCAAGGACAAAAGAGTGAGGGTTACGAAGAGACAGCTGGATGCAAGTGTTTCAAATATATAAATGAGGAATAGAAAGCATGAAAAAAGGTGAAATTTACGAAGGTGTAATAGAGAAGGTGGACTTCCCGAATAAGGGATATGTTTTTGTGGAGGATCAGAAGGTTCTGATCAAGAACGGAATTCCGGGACAGAAGGTACGCTTTATGATTCAGAAGAAACGTTCCGGAAGGGCACAGGGACGTATCCTGGAGGTAATAGAAAAATCACCATTGGAGACAAGAGAACCGGTATGCAGCAATTTTCCGGCATGTGGTGGCTGCATGTATCAGACAATGTCCTATGAAGACCAGCTTCATATGAAAGAGACACAGATACGAGAGCTTCTGGAAGAGGCATTGATCCAGGGTGGTCAGATAGATGAGAATGGAAATGCAGCTTTTGAATGGGAGGGTATTCACGGAAGCCCGATCGAATTCGGATACCGCAATAAGATGGAGTTTTCTTTTGGAGATGAGGTCAAAGATGGACCACTGTCCCTTGGCCTGCATAAGAAAGGAAGTACGTATGATATCCTGAATACTGACGACTGTAAGCTGGTGCATAAGGATATGACGGATATCCTGACTTGTGTAAGAGAATTTTTCAGAGAAAAAGGAGCTTCTTATTACAGGAAACTGCAGCACACCGGTTATCTGCGGCACCTGATGTTGAGAAGAGGTGTTACTTCCGGTGAGATTCTGGTGCATCTTGTAACGACCACTCAGGAAGAGTATGATCTGGAACCGCTGAAAGATCAGCTTCTGGCTCTTCCACTGGAGGGCAGGATTGTTGGAATCATGCATATTCTCAATGATTCACTTTCAGATGTAGTTCAGAGCGATGAGACAAGGATACTTTATGGACAGGACTATTTCTATGAGACACTGCTCGGACTGAAATTCCGTATCAGCACGTTTTCTTTCTTCCAGCCGAATTCACTGGCTGCGGAAGTACTGTACAATATTGTGCGTGATTATATCCAGAATACGAGTGGAATGGAAGTGTTTGATCTTTACAGTGGAACCGGAACGATCGCGCAGCTGCTTGCTCCGGTGGCAAAAGAAGTGATCGGTGTGGAAATCGTGGAAGATGCAGTTGCAGCAGCAAGAGAGAATGCGAAGCTGAACGGACTGGATAACTGTAAATTCATTGCCGGTGACGTCCTGAAGGTTCTGGATGATCTGACTGAGAAGCCGGATGTGATCGTCCTGGATCCACCTCGCGATGGAATCCATCCGAAAGCGCTGCCGAAGATCCTTTCCTATGGGGTAAACCGTATTGTGTATGTCTCCTGTAAAGCAACCAGCCTTGCACGTGATCTGGAGGCATTTTTGCAGGCAGGATATCGACTTGAAAAAGCCTGTTGTGTAGACCAGTTCTGCGAGACCGTGTGGACAGAAGCAGTGGCACTGCTGGTGAAGGAATAAAAGAGAGTAAATCCTTTCAGTATATTTTTACAATACTGAGAGGATTTTTTTGTGCATAAATCATCTGAAAAGTTCTTTAAAATATATTGACATATATGAGGGTAGTGTTATAATACAATCAAACATATGAATGAATGTTCATATGAAAACGTGAATAAAACATATATGAGAAGGAGAATACTACTATGAAGAAATCTTACAAAATTGAAGTTGACTGTGCAAACTGTGCAAATAAAATGGAAGAAGCAGCTAAGAACACAGCAGGTGTTAAAGATGCAAGCGTGAATTTCATGATGCTCAAGATGAAAGTAGAATTTGAAGAAGGACAGGATCCGGACAGCGTAATGAAAGAAGTTCTGAAGAACTGTAAGAAAGTAGAAGACGATTGCGAGATTTATTTATAAGATGAAATGAGAATGCTCTGCTGCGGATGCGGCAGGGCATTTAAATAAATGGCGGGAGGAAAGAGGTTATGAATAAAAAGCAGAAAAAAATGCTGGCACGTATCATCATAGCAGCGGTGTTACTGATCGTTTTGCATTTCGTTCCGATTACGGGAATTCCGAGATTTATCTGCTATCTGGCAGTTTATCTGGTTATCGGATATGATATTGTAAAGAAAGCATTTAAAGGAATCAAAAATGGTCAGGTTTTCGATGAAAACTTTTTGATGGCCATTGCAACAATCGGTGCATTTGCGCTGGCAGTTTATGAAAAAAGCGGCGATTATAACGAATCGATCGCGGTTATGCTGTTCTACCAGATCGGTGAACTTTTCCAGAGCTATGCAGTTGGAAAGAGCCGCCGTAACATTACCGAACTGATGGATATCCGCCCGGATTATGCTAACATTGAAAACGATGGTAAGTTAGAAAAAGTAGATCCGGATGAAGTTGAGGTTGGTTCCGTTATCGTCGTACAGCCGGGTGAAAAAGTCCCGATCGATGGCGTGATCGTAGAAGGAAACAGTAGCCTCAACACCAGTGCACTGACCGGTGAGAGCCTTCCGCGCAGTGCAAAAGCGGGAGATGAGATCATCAGCGGATGCATCAATATGACCGGTGTACTGAAGATTAAGACAACAAAAGAATTTGACGAATCGACCGTATCGAAGATTCTGGAACTGATTGAAGAATCCAGTTCCCGTAAATCCAGATCTGAGAATTTTATTTCAAAATTTGCCCATTATTATACACCGGCAGTATGTTATGGAGCACTTGCACTGGCAATCCTGCCGCCGCTTGTAAATCTCGTGCTCCTTCACAATCCTGCAATGTGGGGCCAGTGGGTCTACAGAGCCCTGACATTCCTTGTAATCAGCTGCCCTTGTGCTCTGGTCATCAGTATTCCGCTGGGGTTCTTTGCGGGAATCGGTGGAGCCAGCAATACCGGTGTTCTGGTCAAAGGATCCAACTATCTGGAAACTCTGGCCCAGACAAAATATGTAGTATTTGACAAGACCGGTACCCTGACCAAGGGTGTGTTTGAAGTTGTAGGTGTTCACCATAACACGATGGAAGAAAAAAAGATTCTGGAATATGCAGCACTGACAGAAAGTTTTTCGTCACATCCGATCAGCCGCAGCCTGAAAACTGCTTACGGTAAGGAAATTGACCAGAAACGTGTCACAGATGTAGAGGAAATCAGCGGAAATGGTGTTACGGCGAAGGTGGACGGAATCTCTGTTGCAGTCGGAAATACAAAACTGATGAAACGTATCGGCGTGGAGGCAGTAGAGTGCCATCAGGTCGGAACGGTCATCCATGTTGCAATCGATGGAGCTTATGCAGGGCATATCCTGATTTCGGATGTCCTGAAACCGACTTCAAAAGAGGCAATTGTAAATCTTAAGAAAAATGGCATTAAAGAGACGGTCATGCTGACGGGTGATATTGATAAGGTTGCACAGCAGGTAGCAGGTGAGCTTGGTGTAGACCGTGTATACAGTGAACTTCTTCCGGCTGATAAAGTAAGTAAGGTAGAAGAACTTCTCGCAAAAAAGACAGAGAAAGAGAAACTTGCCTTTGTTGGGGATGGTATCAATGACGCTCCGGTACTTTCCAGAGCAGATATCGGTATCGCAATGGGAGCTATGGGTTCTGACGCAGCGATTGAGGCAGCAGATGTTGTTCTTATGGATGATGATCCGATGAAGATCGTGAAAGCTATCCGCATCGCAAAGAAATGTATGCGTATTGTATATGAAAATATTTATTTTGCAATCGGAATCAAGGTAATCTGTCTGATTCTTGGTGCAGTGGGTATTGCCAATATGTGGGTTGCGATTTTTGCAGATGTCGGAGTTATGATCATTGCAGTGCTGAATGCGATCAGAACTTTGTTTGTTAAAAAATTGTAGTTACCTGAACTGAATAATTTAGAGAGAAAGAGAGACAGTTATGGAAGAAGAAAGAGAAGAGATCAGCTGTGAATGCCAGGAGATTCATGAAGATCTTTTAAAGATCGTGAATGAGACCATGCCGGACGAAGAAGAGCTGTATGATCTGGCAGATCTGTTTAAGGTGTTTGCGGATTCTACCCGTATCCGTATCCTGTTTGTGCTGTTTGAATCTGAAGTGTGTGTCTGTGATCTGGCAAAGGTCCTGAACATGACCCAGTCCGCAGTGTCCCATCAGCTTCGTATCCTCAAGCAGAATAAACTGGTGAAGGCCCGCAGAGACGGAAAATCTATTTTTTATTCTCTGGCAGATGATCACGTAAGAACGATCATTTCCATGGGAAGAGAGCATATTTTAGAGTAAGAAGAAGTCGGTGTATATCTGAAAGAAACAGATGTGCACCGGCATTTTTATATGGTCAAAAGGAAAAGAATAGGGTAAGATAGAAATCAGGAAAAAAGACAAGGAGAAACATGATGATAAAAGCGGTCATTTTTGACATAGACAATACCTTATACAGTTATGATGAAAATCATATTTATGGAATGGAAGCTTTGGCTGTATACTGCAGGGATTCGTTTGGGATTACAACAGACGAGATGCAGGCCTGCTACAGAAAGGCAGGACGAATCATGACAGACCGGATCGGAACAGATACTGCTGCAATCCACAGCCGTATGTTGCGGATGCAGTGTATGCTGGAACTTCTTGAACAGCCACTTTTTCCGCATGCGCGAAATATGTATCATGCCTACTGGGACACATTTATTCAGCATATACAGTCAAATCCGGGAATCCTGGAATTTATGAAAGAACTGAAAAAAAGAAAGATTCGTATCGGAATCGGGACAGACATGACTGCATACGTTCAGTACAGAAAACTGGAAGCAATTGGTGTGACATCATATATTGATTTTATTGTTACCAGCGAAGAAGCGGGGGTAGAGAAACCACATTATCATTTTTTTGATATCTGTGTGGAAAAGGCGGGAGTTCGCCCGGAAGAATGTGCATTTATCGGTGATAACGTAAAAAAGGATATTGAAGGTGCCTGGGAAAGCGGACTGAAAGGAATCTGGTATACCCAGGAAAAAGAACCGCCGGAACACAGATATTTCCCGACAATCCGGTCATTCAGAGGAATAGATGTCGATGAATTCCTGAAATGAAATGGCACTTAAGCGTAACTGAGTGGAAAGCATCAATGCTCACAGAGAAAGAAAAGATATAAATTATGGATTATTTATCAAAAAATGTTGCGGCAAATCTGAAAAGAATTCGAAAATCAAAATGTATGAGCCTGGATCAGGCAGCAGAACAGACTGGCGTCAGCAAAAGTATGCTGGCACAGATTGAAAGAGGAACGGCTAATCCATCGCTTGGAGTGCTTGGAAAGATCACCAGCGGTCTTCGAGTCGAATTCCAGGAACTGATCCAGCCGCCGAGAGTAGACTGCTGTCTCGTGACACCGGAAGAACTGCTTCCGACCAAAGAACTGGAAGGACAGTACCGTGTCTGGACCTGCCTGCCGTATGAAGATACACGCCTTATAGAAGTGTATCGGATCGAAGTTGAGCCCGGCGGTATTTATGTGAGTGGAAGTCATGGTGAGAAGACGCGCGAGTATCTGGTTGTGACGGAAGGTGTGCTGACTGTAGAATGTCATGGACAGAGCTGTCAGATTCGAAAAGATCAGGTGTTCAAATTTGAGACAGACCAGGATCATATATACCGGAATGAGAGTGGGGAAAAGGCCTGCTGTACCTGCTTTTTCCTTGATTATCACGGAAAACAGTGATAGGGAAGTGGAATGGCAGAACAAACAAAATGTAATAACATACAGAAACAAAGTGTACAATATAATGCACAAAAGAAAATTGCATAATATATCTCTAAAATACAAAAAGTCTTTTAAAATCAACAAAAATCTTTTTGGTAAAAAATCTATTGACAAATAATAGTGTCAGTGATATTGTAATGTTGTACAAAATAATACACAGAAAAACAAAGCAAAGGCGCTTACCGGTAACGGAAATCTGCCTTTGCTTTTTTTATTATCTTAAAGATATGGGAGGACACAGCAATGAAATTAAAAGACACAGGATTAACTTTTCAGGACATCAAAGACAAAGTAAACAAGTACATGATCGAGACTTATGAACGTTTTGATTTTCTTGCTGAGACAGCAGACGGCATGTATATATACGATGAAAACGGAACACCATATCTTGATTTTTATGCTGGTATTGCAGTAAACAGTGCAGGAAACTGTAACCCGAAAGTTGTAGCTGCTGTCAAAGATCAGGTAGAAGACATCATGCATACCTTTAACTATCCATATACCATTCCACAGGCACTGCTTGCTGAAAAAGTCTGTGAAACGATCGGAATGGACAAGATCTTCTATCAGAACTCCGGTACAGAAGCAAACGAAGCAATGATCAAAATGGCACGTAAATATGGTATTGAAAAATACGGACCGAACCGTTATCATATCGTAACTGCAAAGATGGGATTCCATGGAAGAACTTTCGGTGCCATGTCAGCAACAGGTCAGCCGGCTAACGGATGTCAGGTTGGATTCGGACCAATGACTTATGGATTCTCCTATGCACCGTACAACGATCTGGAGGCATTCAAAGATGCATGTACCGAAAATACGATCGCGATCATGGTCGAACCGGTACAGGGCGAAGGTGGTGTACATCCTGCAACAATGGAATTTATGCAGGGACTTCGTAAATTCTGTGATGAAAACGATATGCTCCTTCTGATCGATGAAGTACAGACAGGATGGTGCAGAACAGGTGCTGTAATGTCTTATATGAATTATGGCATCAAACCGGATATTGTTTCCATGGCTAAAGCACTTGGCGGCGGAATGCCGATCGGTGCAATCTGTGCAACAGCAGAAGTTGCCAAAGCATTTACCGCAGGTTCTCACGGAACAACCTTTGGTGGACATCCGGTAAGCTGTGCAGCAGCACTTGCAGAAGTGAATGAACTTCTTGACAGAGATCTTGCAGGAAATGCAAAGAAAGTCGGCGATTACTTCGCATCCAAACTGGAAAAACTTCCGCATGTAAAAGAAGTAAGACATCAGGGCCTTCTGGTAGGTGTGGAATTTGATGATACCATTGGCGGGGTAGATGTGAAACATGGCTGTCTGGATCGAAAGCTTCTGATCACTGCGATCGGAGCACACATTATCCGTATGATCCCACCGCTTATCGTAACAGAAGAAGAGTGCGATAAAGCAGTTGCTATCATTGAAGATACGATCAAATCTCTGGAAAAATAAATACAGACAAAAGTGACAAGGGCGTCGCGGATCATCAGGGTATGGTTCGCACGCCTTTTTTGTTACAGAATAAAAGTGTGATTAAGAAAAAACGGTAACAAAAATTCGTGTGAGAGGAAATCGATATGAGACATCTGGTTATAACGATTGGCTGTGAATATGGAGCCAAAGGAAATGCCATTGGCAGAAAAATAGCGGAAGACCTCAATATCAAATTTTACAATCGTGAAAAGTAGAGGAGGGCGGAACGATTGCCGGTAAAGGTGCAGAAGGCGATGTACGTGGCTCGTTTTCCAAGTATGCGGATCTGACTGACCGTGCGATCCATGTGCAGAAGCAGATCATACGAAAACTTGCAGAGAAAGAATCCTGCGTGATCATTGGCCGTTCCGCAGATTATATCCTGAAGGATACAAAAGATATTGATCTTTTAAGAGCATTTATTTATGCTCCGGATGAGGTACGTATCCATAATATTATGGAGAGTCACAACCTTTCTGAAAAAGATGCAAAGATCTTATTACTGGAAAAAGATAAAAGATATCATAAACGTCATCTGGCGCTGACAGGCAGCAACCGAGGCGACCGTCATAACCGAGATATTCTTATGAACAGCTCATATCTTGGAATAGAAGGAACTGCAGAATACCTGGAAGAACTGATCAGAAGAAAATTTGGAAGCGAGGAGGAATAAGACTATGGGACAGAAAAAATCAGAATTTGATAAAGTATTCAGTGCATGGGACATTCTTGTAATCGCTTTTGGCGCAATGATTGGCTGGGGCTGGGTTGTATCTTCCGGAACATGGATCGATGCCGGTGGTGTTGTCGGAGCAGCACTTGCCTTTGCAATCGGTGGTGTCATGATCTTCTTTGTTGGTCTTACCTATGCAGAACTTACCGCAGCCATGCCACAGTGTGGTGGTGAGCACGTATTCAGCTATAAGGCAATGGGACCTACCGGTTCCTTTATCTGTACCTGGGCGATCATTCTTGGATATGTAGGAGTTACCTGTTTTGAAGCCTGTGCGTTTCCAACGATCATCACCTATCTGTGGCCGGGATTTCTGAAAGGCTATCTTTATACAGTTGCCGGATTTGATATCTATGCTTCCTGGCTGAGCGTTGCAATTATTATTGCCTTCTTAATCATGATGATCAACATTATGGGAGCAAAAACAGCTGCTGTTCTTCAGACAGTTCTTACATGTATAATCGGTGGTGCAGGAATTCTTCTGATCGTAGCTTCTGTTATAAATGGTAATGTGGATAATCTTCAGGGACAGATGTTTATGGGTGAGACAACTGGTACCATGGCAAAAAATGTACTGAAAGTCGCAGTTATCACACCATTTTTCTTTATTGGTTTTGACGTTATCCCGCAGGCAGCAGAGGAAATCAATGTACCACTCAAAAAGATTGGTAAAATGATGATTCTGTCAGTTGTACTTGCAGTTGTATTTTATTCTTTTGTAATCCTTGCAGTTGGTTATGTTCTGAATCCGGAAGAGATTGCACTTTCGCAGAGTACAACAGGACTGGTAACTGCAGATGCGATGGCAAAAGCCTTTGGAACCTCGGTGATGGCAAAGGTTATCATCGTAGGTGGTATGTGCGGTATTGTTACATCCTGGAACTCCTTTATGATCGGTGGTTCCCGTGCATTGTATTCTATGGCAGAATCTTACATGGTTCCGAAAGTATTTGCAAAACTCCATCCAAAGCACAAAACACCGGTCAATGCACTGATCCTGATAGGTATCCTTACGATGATCGCTCCTTTCGCAGGACGTGTCATGATGGTATGGATCTGCGATGCAGGTAACTTTGGCTGCTGTCTTGCATATTGTATGGTTTCACTCTCTTTCCTGATCCTTCGCAAAAAGGAACCGGATATGCCAAGACCTTATCGTGTACCGGCTTACAAATTTGTAGGTACAATGGCAGTGATCCTTTCCGGCTGTATGGTTCTGGTGTATTGTATCCCGGGTTCCGGCGGAACACTGATCATGCAGGAATGGATGATGGTGTCTCCTTGGCGTTGTATTTTATGCAGTCTGCAAAGTGAAATACAAAGAAAAATTCGGCAGCCTTATTGAGATCATTTCGGATGAAGATGCAGCATCTCTTATGCCGGAGGCTGATGATAAAGAACTGGATCTGGTTATTGATGCGGCAATTGACCGTGTACTTTCCAGAATGACGGCATAAGATCGGAAACATGGAGTTTTGAATGATATGATATAGTTATATAGAAGAAAAGAGGCTGATTAGTTATGGAAGCATTTGAATTTTTTATTCCACAGAATATTATGGTAGGTGCAGGAACGATGGCAAAACTTCCGGAATGTGCAAAAAAACTGGGTGGTTCCCATGCCATGCTGATTTCCGGCCCTACACTGCGAAAAATGGGAATTGTGGACAAAGCGGCTGATTATCTGAAAGAAGCTGGTATGAAAGTGGATATCTTTACGGATGTAGAGGCCAACCCGTCCGTGACGACTGTTGAAAAGGCTACAGAGGCATTTAAAGAAGCCGGAGCAGATTTTATCGTGGCACTTGGTGGAGGATCTCCGATGGATGTTGCCAAAGCAGTTGGTGTGACAGCAAAATTTGGCGGCAGTATCACAGAGTATGAAGGGGCAC
>OKTS01000889.1_pt1 | contig 11491 bp, 10 predicted proteins | sample 1606331 | NCBI WGS metagenome assembly OKTS01 (sample SAMEA3879564, study PRJEB24766) | human gut metagenome | biome: human-associated habitat; feature: feces | place: USA | collected 1985/1987 | reverse complement strand
ATAACACATTCAGACAAATGAAATATAGAAAATATATGTCTGAGATTTTGATGTGAATTAACTATAACAAAATCATTCGAAGGTGTCAATTAGAAAAACAGTTACAACATTTTAAAAAGAGCTATCAGTTACAACACATTTCATCTTAATTGTTGTAATCGATAGCTTTTAATATTTCTATATTATCTTATTCCAGATTCACAATCTTCCCGGCAACTGCACATGCCGCTGCTGTTCTCGGGCTTGCAAGATAAATCTCTACCTTAGATGTTCCCATACGCCCAAGGAAGTTTCTGTTATTCGTTGCTACAACTCGTTCTCCGTCAGAAAGGATTCCTCCTGTTCTTCCGCAGCACAGTCCGCAACCTGGATGTGTGATGATCGCACCTGCTTCTGCCAAAATATCCAGGGTTCCATCTGCCAGTGCCTGTCTGTATATCTTGCGGCTTGCCGGTGTAACAATCAACTTCACAAAGTCCGCAACTTTCTTCCCTTTGAGTACTTCTGCCGCAGCTCTAAGATCTTCCAGACGTCCGTTTGTACAGGATCCGATAAATACCTGGTCAATCTCTGTTCCCTCTAACTCACTGACGTCTCTGATCTTATCAACCTGGGACGGACATGCCATAACCGGAACGAAATCCTCTGCCTTATATGTCATTGTCTTCATATAAACAGCATCTTCATCTCCAACAAGGCTTTTCTGGTAGTCGTTGAGTTCAATCTCACAATATTCTGCCGTCTTCTCATCCGGTGTGAAAAGTGCACATTTTGCTCCTGCCTCGATTGCCATGTTTGCCATTGTCATACGGCTTGCAACTGACATATTCTCAATCGTGCTTCCCGAGAATTCCAGTGCTCTGTAAGTTGCTCCGTCCGCACGGAGATCTCCGATCAGTCGGAGAATGATATCCTTGGACATTACATTTTCCGGAAGTTCTCCGTCAATCACAACTTTGATTGTCTCCGGAACTTTGATCCACATTGTACCGGTTCCGAGAATACTTGCCATTTCTGTATAACCGATTCCGGATGAAAATGCGCCGACACAACCATAAGTTGTCGTATGGCTGTCTGTTCCGAATGCGATATCTCCAGGTTTCACATATCCGGCTTCTGTCATCAGCTGGTGACAGATTCCGTCGCTTCTATGCACGTGAGTCAGTCCATATTTTTCTACAAATTCATCTCCTTTGTGGAAATGTCTTGTGTCATCCTGCTGGCTTGCCGGAACCAGGTGGTCATAAATTAAAACCACTTTATCCGGATCATGAAGCTTTGTAAATCCCATCTCTTCAAATTTATCTGCTACAAAAGGAATGAAAATATCATGGATCATGCATCTGTCAACATTGACTGTCACGATATCTCCCGGCTTTACTGCCTTTCCTGTATTATGTCTGATAATCTTTTCAATAATCGTCTCGCCCATCATGCTCTCCTTTCTGCTCAATCCTCAAGTCCATTCAGCTTGCGCATAGCTTTTACAAGTCCGCCTGCCCGAATGATGCTCATCAGATTCTCCGGCAGAGAAGCGATCGGATATTCTTTGCCATTATAGTCTACATGCTGATTCATCACGACATCAATTGTGTCGCCTTCTTTCATATCATCATGCAGATCCGGCTGCTCGATCAAAAGCAGACCATTGTTGATTGAATTGCGGAAAAAGATTCTTGCAAATGATTTTGCGATCACACACTGGATTCCAAGTGCTTTGATGATCTCCGGTGCCTGCTCTCTGGAAGATCCACATCCAAAGTTCTTTCCTGCAACGATGATATCACCTTTCTGGATCTGTCCTGCCAGCTCCGGACGAAGCGGACTGAATCCATACTGTTTCATATCGTCAATTGTTTTCAGTGCAAGATACTCTGTCGGGATGATGATATCAGTATCAATATCATCTCCGAGTACCCACACCTTTCCTGTAAATTTATCCATAATTCACCTCAAAATATATAAGTTCTTCTCTGTGTAAGTTACCTCTTGTTCCTTTCACCTTACAGATCAGATGCAAGTGCGATCTCGCCCTTAATTGCTGATGCTGTAACTGTTGCTGCGGATCCAAGATACACTTTTGAACTTGGGTGTCCTGCACGACCCTTAAAATTACGTGTTCCTGTACTGATCAGAACTTCATTTTCACCGATAACTCCCTGGCAGCTTCCCCAGCAGACACTACAGTTCGGATTCATCACAATTGCGCCTGCCTCCATGAAAATGTCAAGAAGTCCTTCCTTGAGAGCCTGACGGTAAATTGTCTGGCTTGCCGGAACAACAAGGAATCGGACCTTATCTGCAACTTTCTTTCCTTTGATAACTTCTGCTCCGACACGAAGATCTTCAATACGTCCATTATTACAGGAACCTAAAAATGCTTCATCAATCTTAATTCCACGCACTTCTTTTGCCGGACTTAAATTATCTACAAAATCAGGTTTTGCCACGACCGGTTCCACTTTAGAAAGATCGATTGTATACTCTCTGATATAATGCGCATCCGGATCACTGTGAAATACAGCTTTCGGCTCACGGCCATGCTCTTTCAGGTATTCCATTGCTTTTTCATCTGCCTCAAAGATACCTGTCTTGGCTCCGGCTTCTACTGCCATGTTGCAAAGTGCGATACGATCACTGATGCTCAGTGTCTTTGCTCCTTCTCCTGTGAACTCCATCACCTGATAGTTACATCCGTTCGCACCAACCTGACCGATAATTGTCAGGATCAGGTCTCTTGCATAAACACCTTCCGGAAGTTCTCCGATCAGATTGAATTTCACGGATTCCGGAACAAGTACCCAGGACTGTCCTGTCACCATTCCATAAAGGAAGTCTGTGCATCCGACACCTGTACCGAACGCTCCGAGTGCTCCGTAGGAACAAGTATGGCTGTCAGCTCCGAAGATCAGTTCTCCTGGACGGACATAGTTCTCCATCATAACCTGATGGCAGACACCCTTTCCTTCCCAGAAGTCAATTCCGTTCTCTTTTGCAAAATCTCTCATCTTCTTCTGAGATGCCGCTGTCTTCGGACTGTCTGATGGCACATTATGATCCACAATGAATACCAGTTTCTTCGGATCTGCAATACGAGGATTCTTTAATTTGTTATTATACATATCCACAGTAAGATGCGTCGTTCCATCATTACTCATCATTCTGTCCAATGTTACTGTATGGATATCTCCCGGTTTTACGCTGTCCACACCAGCTGCAGCAGCGATGATCTTCTCTGCGATTGTCATTCCCATAGTTCTAGTCCTCCTTATTCAGTGAAGCGATCAGTCCACCCTGATTCAGAATATTCTGCATATACTCCGGCAGCTTTGTACAGGAATAAGTCTTTCCATTCGCCTCAGCTGTTCCGTCAGACATGCGAAGTTCCATTGTATCACCTGTCTTCACCTCATCCGGAAGCTCCTTACAGACAATGACTGGAAGTCCGATATTGATTGCATTTCTATAGAAGATTCTTGCAAATGATTTCGCAATGACAGCCTGTACTCCAAGTGCTTTGAGCACACCCGGTGCCTGCTCTCTGGAGGATCCACAACCAAAATTCTCTCCTCCGACTACGAAATCTCCCGGTTTTACTTTTTTCGCAAAATCCGGATCCAATGATTCAAATGTATGGCTCTTCATCTCATCTAAGTTCGGCAGAAGCAAATACTGGGATGCGATGATCTGATCTGTATCAAGATCATTATGAAATTTAAAAATTGTACCTTTTTCCATAATAATAATGTCCTTTCTGTTGTCCTGTGGATAAATTGTATCAATTTAACGTGATGAAGTCCATGAACTTTTTTAACAAATCTTCATCTTATTTTGCATTGATTTTCTATATCATACTTCCACTTCGAATGGCAGAAGATCTAAAATATCTTTCTGCACATCGATTCCAGGATATACTTCTATCAATTTCAGTCCCTTCGGTGTCAGGCGAAATACACAGCGTTCAGTCACATAAAGTACCTTCTGTCCATTTGCGATCGCACGTCTGGCAGAAAAACTGATACTCTTGACTCGATCTACAAATTTCGAAATAGAACCTTCCTTCTCAATTTCAACAATCCCCTTCTTCTGTGAAACTTCCAGTCCTTTTGCCGTAAAGCTGAAACAGAATACAACGGTTGGTGTCTTAGCTGTGATATTCGCAAATCCTCCGATTCCGGCAAACGCTCCCGGTCCACGGTGTGCATTCACATTTCCTTCTTTATCCACTTCAAGCGCGCCCATAAAGCAGACATCGAGACCACCATTATCATAAAGGTCAAACTGGTTTGCCATATCATAGACAGATGCCGCACCGATCATTGCTCCAAATGCTTCTCCTGAAACCGGAAATCCTCCGATTCCTCCGGACTCAACCGTCAATGTCACCATATCAAGCATTCCACTCTTTCTTGCAAAACGAGAAACCATCTCCGGAATGCCGATTCCAATATTTACAATATCATCTACACGTAATTCCTTTGATGCACGTTTTCCGATGATATTTGCCACCGTACTGTTCTTTGACTGTTTCACTGAGACAGAATCTAAACGCTCACTCCATGTGTTCCACTCTTCATATGGAATCTCAAAGCTTCCAGTCAGTGCTGTATAGGCTTCATTTCTTGCTTCCGGTTCTGCCACAACGATCGCATCTACCAGACATCCCGGAATAATTGCATTTCTCGGTCGTGACGGGGTGTCGACCAAACGGTCTACCTGCACGATTACCTTGCCGCGATTCGCTTTTACTGCCTGACAAATAGACAGCGCATCACCGGACATAAACATATCGTCAAAAGTAATATTTCCCTTTCGGTCTGCTGCTGTTCCTTTAATCAGTGCAATATTAATTTTCGGTAATTTATAATAGAGAAATTCCTCTCCATCCACTTCCACATGCCTGACCAGTGAATCATCAATTGAGATTCTGTTAATTCCAGGCCCTTCTTTTCTTGGATCTACAAATATATCCAAGCCAACCTTTGAAAGTGCACCCGGGAGACCTCCGGCCTGTGCACGGATTGCATGTGAAATGCATCCAAGCGGAAGATTGTATGCCTCAAACCGGTCTTCTAAAACCAGTTTCTTTGTACTGAGCATTGCTCCAAAATGCCCGCAGATAAGCTTGTCCACAGCACCCTCTCTGATGTATCCTTCTGCATTATGTTCATCGTCCCAGACACCAAAACCGGCACTGGAAATCATTGTCAGATGTGTTGGGGACTGCATCTTCTGGTATCTTCTGTAAATTGCTTCGTGAAGTTCAATTGGATTCTCTATTCCGACAAATGAATTCACACAGATACAGTCTCCGTCCCGAATCAGCCGGATTGCTTCATCGGCAGTCATTATTTCATACATGGTGTATTTTCTCCTAGTTCTCTAAAATATCTTTGGAATACATTATACACTATCTTCGGAGATCAATCATTACAAATCATACAATTATTTTCCATTTGTCTCATTATTTCAACCGCCTGGTCACTTAATTCCATGTAAAATCATTAAAAGTGCAAAAAACGAGACAAACCTGTTCACACTATTTGCAGGAGGAATTAGAACTATGCCAAAACGAACACCTACTACCGGAGAGAAGAATCTGATCGGCAAAAGGCTCATTGAACTTCGTCGGCAACACCATATGTCACAGAGACTTTTAGCTTACAAACTCCAATTGCGCGGATATGATATGGACAAAAATGTAATTACACGAATAGAAACCAACAAACGTTACGTTACAGACATAGAATTGAAAGCTCTAACTGAGATCTTCAACGTTTCTTATGAATATCTCATTGAGGGAAAAGACATCCTTGAACCTTAACGGATGATAGAAACGGAGGTGAAACTATGGCAAATATTCAACTTGCGGATAATCTACGGCGTTTGAGAAAGCAATATAACTACACACAGGCTCAGATCGGCAAAAAGCTGCATATCACTCATCAGGCTTATTCAAATTATGAAACCGGCGTACGTGAACCAAACCTTCAACTTCTTGCTGAACTATCCTGGATCTATCACACCTCTGTCGACTCGCTTATCACTCAGTACTGCAATGCAAAGAATCCATCATCAGTTGAAGTAAAAAACTATTTCTGTATTAAAATTGAAAATAGTGAAAACGACATTCTTCTTACAAAAAATGAAGTGAATTTACTTTTGAAATACCGTTCTGCTGGGGAAGCTGAACGTAAACTTGCACATGAAGCTTTAGATTTTACTGAACGTTGATTTCTATTTCAAAAAGAACTGAACCCATTGACATTAATTATCTGGGTTCAGTTCTTTTTTATCTCTACTTTCTTCTACGCTGATATTGCATTTCCTGTATACAGCTGATAATACTTACCTTTCTCTTCAATCAACTGGTCGTGTGTACCTCTCTCGATAATCCTTCCCTGTTCAAGTACCATGATACAGTCAGAATTACGAACTGTTGACAAACGGTGTGCGATCACAAAGGTAGTACGCCCATGCATCAGCCGGTCCATACTTTCCTGGATAATACGCTCTGTGCGGGTATCGATCGAGCTTGTCGCCTCGTCCAGAATCAATACCGGTGGATCTGCTACTGCCGCACGGGCAATCGCAAGAAGCTGTCGCTGTCCCTGACTCAAGTTTGCTCCATCTCCGGTGATCACCGTGTCATATCCTTCCGGAAGTCTGCGGATAAATCCATCTGCATTTGCCAGCTTTGCTGCTGCAATGATTTCTTCATCTGTTGCATCCAGCTTTCCAAAACGAATATTATCTTTCACTGTACCAGTAAACAAATGTGTATCCTGCAATACGATTCCAAGAGAATGTCGAAGATCTGCTTTCTTGATCTTGTTAATATTAATTCCGTCATAGCGGATCTTACCATCCTGAATATCGTAGAAACGATTGATCAGATTTGTAATTGTCGTCTTACCGGCTCCTGTTGAACCTACGAAAGCAATCTTCTGCCCCGGTTCTGCATATAGCTTCACATCATGAAGGACGATTTTGTCATCATTGTATCCGAAATCCACTCCGTCAAATACAACATTTCCTTTTAACTCAACATAATCAACAGAACCATCTGCCTGATGTGTATGTTTCCATGCCCAGCGGCCAGTACGTTTCTCACTTTCTGTCAGTTTTCCATTCTCTTCTTTCGCATTAACTAATGTAACATAACCTTCATCCACTTCCACTTTTTCATCCAGAAGTGTAAAGATACGTTCCGCACCTGCGAGTGCCATAACAATCGCATTCAGCTGCTGGCTCACCTGGTTGATCGGCATACTGAAGCTTTTATTAAATGTAAGGAAACTTGCCAGACCGCCCAATGTAAATCCACCGACATGGTTAAGAGCAAGTGCACCTCCAACGATTGCACACATTACATAACTGATATTTCCAATCTGCGCATTCATAGGGCCGAGGAAGTTTGCATAAGTATTTGCACGGTCTGCGCTTACAAACAGATTCTCATTCAACTTTTTGAATTCTGTCTTACTTTCTTCTTCATGACAGAATACCTTCACAACCTTCTGGCCGTTCATCATTTCTTCAATATATCCGTTGACCTTACCAAGATTCTTCTGCTGCTCAAGGAAATATTTTCCACTCTGTCCGGCAGCTTTCTTTGTTCCCCAGATCATGATCGCAACCATAACCATCGTCACTGCTGTCAGTGGAATATTCAAGATCAGCATACTGATAAATACACTGACAATTGTAAATCCACTGTTGATAATCTGCGGAATACTCTGGCTTACCATCTGTCTGAGTGTATCAATGTCATTCGTGTAGATTGACATAATATCACCATGCGCATGTGTATCGAAATATTTAATCGGAAGTTTCTCCATGTGACTGAACAGATCATTTCTCATGTTCATCATCATTCCCTGTGTCACATTGATCATAATTCGGTTATAAGTATAAGTTGCTACAATTCCAACTCCATAAAAACAAGCAACTTTTCCGATTGCATGTGCAAGCGGTGTAAAGTTCGGTGTATCACTGGACAATAAGAACGGTGTAATGTATTTATCAATCAAATCTCTTGTGAACATTGTTCCCTGAACATTTGCAATAACTCCTACAAAAATAAGGATGAATACTATAATGCAATGAAATTTATAATCCCGGAAAATATAATCCATCAGACGTTTAAGTAATTTCCCAGGATTTTCCACTCTATTCTTTGGTTTTCCCATTGGTCCGCGCATTATGCTTCACCTCCATTTTCATCAAAATCTCCGCCTCCCTGTGTCTGAGACTCATATACCTCGCGATAAATCTCATCTGACGCAAGCAGTTCATCATGTGTTCCAAATCCATGAATCTTTCCTTCATCCATCACAATAATACGGTCTGCATCCTGAACACTGGATACACGCTGTGCAATGATCAGCTTTGTCGTATCCGGAATCTCTTCACGGAATGCACGTCGGATCTTCGCATCTGTTGCAGTATCAACAGCACTTGTACTGTCATCAAGAATCAGGATCTTCGGCTTCTTTAGCAATGCTCTTGCAATACAGAGTCTCTGCTTCTGACCACCGGACACATTGTTTCCGCCCTGTTCAATATGCGTATTATATTTATCCGGGAAGCGCTCGATAAATTCATCTGCACAGGCCAGTTTACATGCCTGGATACACTCTTCATCTGTCGCTTCTTTGTCTCCCCAACGGAGATTGTCTAAAATACTTCCTGTAAATAAGACATTTTTCTGAAGCACTACAGACACCTGATTACGGAGCACCTCAAGATCATATTCTTTTACATTTTTTCCACCAACCAGAATCTCTCCGTCCGTCACATCATACAGACGACTGATCAGATTGACCAGACTTGTTTTTGCACTTCCGGTTCCTCCGATAATTCCAATCGTTTCTCCGGAACGAATCTTCAGATTGATGTCTTTGAGAACCTTCTCTGCACTGTCTTTCTTATAAGAAAAGTCTACATTTTTAAATGTAATGCTTCCGTCTGCGACTTCATATACCGGATGCTCTGGATTGTGAATATCTGTTTTTTCATTCAGCACTTCCGCAATACGGCGCATACTTGCCATACTCATGGAAATCATGACGAAAACCATCGAAAGCATCATAAGACTCATAAGAATATTCATACAATAGGCAAGAAGACTCATCAGTTCTCCGGTTGTAAGAGAATCCACAACAATCATCTTCGCACCGAACCAGCTGATTAAAATAATACAGGTGTAAACTGTAAACATCATGATCGGCGCATTCCAGATAACATTCTTCTCTGCTTTTACAAAAATATCATAAATATTCTTGCTTGCACGCTTAAATTTACTTGTCTCTTCCTCTTCTCTTACATATGCCTTTACAACACGGATTGCAGAAACATTTTCCTGAACAGACTCATTCAATGCGTCATATTTCGGAAATGCCTGTTGGAAATATGCAGTTGCATGACGGATAATAAAAAACAAAATAATTCCAAGAATCAAGACTGCCACAAGATAAATACTTGCCAGCCTTGCATTGATCGCAAGTGCCATCACCATCGCACATACCATACTTGCCGGTGCTCTCATCATCATACGTAACATCATCTGATACGCATTCTGCACATTTGTTACATCTGTTGTCAGACGCGTTACCAGTCCTGCTGTACTGAAATGATCAATATTTGCAAACGAATATGTCTGAATCCGATCAAACATTGCATTTCTCAAATTCTTTGCGAAACCTGTAGAAGCCTTTGCTCCATAACGTCCTCCCGCCATTCCGGCAATCAGGCCTAAAAATGCTGCTACGATCATGATTCCACCCACTTTATAAATGTGGTGGATATCACCCGTATTAACCCCTTTATCAATGATCGATGCCATCAAAAACGGGATCAATGTCTCAAATAAAACTTCAAGAATCATGAAAATCGGTGTCGCGATCGATGCTGTCTTATACTCTTTTACTTCTTTTAATAAAGTACGAATCATGAATTCTCTCCTCTCATTTTTCTTAGATTGAGATGAACCTTATGAGTCACTCTCAAAAATGCCTGTAATTCTTCTTCGGTAATTCCTTCTTCCAGTTCTGCGTCCATTCGCTTGAAAATCTCTCCAAGCTTTTCGTGACTTTCGCGTCCTGCCTCTGTCAGCATAACCTTTTTCAACCTTGCATCACTCGCAACCGAAGCACGACAGACAAGTCCTTTCTTCTCTAAAGCCTGAATGATATTCGTTACTCCCGAACGGCAGATTCCGAAATACTTCTCTATGTCTTTCTGATAAATCTCTGCATCCTGATGTTCATAGAGATAACGCAAAATCCATCCATGCATAAGGGTTACTTCATCCAACCCTTCCGCTTTTACTCTCGCCTCAAGTAATTTTGAAATGGAACGATCCATTTTATGTACCTGTGGACCGATATGAAAATGTTCTTCACACAAAATTGTAATCCTCCTTTCTATCTTCACACGCAGGAACTGTTTACCAGTGAATTGTTCATTTGCGAACAGTTCCTGCATAAACAAGTTTATCACATTGGTTTTTAATGTCAATAGAAAATATTGAGTTGTCTTCTATTTTTATTTTGCAAAAGAAAAGCTCACAGCTGATCATATACAACCAGCCGTGAACTTTTTATTCTAAGTTTCATAATATGAATCTATATTTACATTCTATCTCTCAGCACATGATACAACTCTGCCTCTGTATAATACTGATACGGATTTACATAAAGGAAAGTTAAGATTCCAAACGTACATGCCCCCAGCAAATGCCAGCCGATAAAGGAAAGATCCAGCACAAACGCATCCCATTTATTCCCCATCATCATTCGTTTGCTCTCCGCAAAAATCTCCTGTCTGCTCATCTCCGGATGGTCAAGCAGAAGATACGGTACCATTGCATATTCATATCCTTTGATCACACCGGGAACAATAAATAACAGTGACCACAATGTAAGATAAATTGTTTTCAGAAGCATCGTCATACGTACTGTCTTATTGCAATCTCTTACCATACGGAAAATATCTTTCACATCCTGTCTTCCGTCTCTTCCATTTTTGAAAAATTTACAACAGCCAACAGTCATTGGATTCCATAGGAAATAGGCAATAGCCAGATATACAATAAATGAAATTACAACCACAACTGCTACAGTTGCTGCAATCCCAAACATTAGGATCGGATGAAGACCTTGTATCGAAGTTTCCACTTCACTATTCTTATTTTTTAGTACATTATAAGAATACGTAAATCCATTTCCCAAAAGAAACGTATAAATCAATGCTGCAAGAACAGAATACCAATAATTCTGTTTCAACAGGAACTTTGCTCTTCCCTTTAATTCACTTCTTGTCCACAACATAAAAATCCCTCCTGATGTCATTCTGTTGATCGAACTGATTGCTACATAATCATTATAGCATATTTCATCTTCCAGAAATATCTCAAGAGGGATATTTTTCTTAATTTGTAACTGTTCAGAGCCAAGCAAAATTTCAAAAAAAGATGTAAAATGCTTGC
>OKTS01000876.1_pt1 | contig 11689 bp, 10 predicted proteins | sample 1606331 | NCBI WGS metagenome assembly OKTS01 (sample SAMEA3879564, study PRJEB24766) | human gut metagenome | biome: human-associated habitat; feature: feces | place: USA | collected 1985/1987 | reverse complement strand
CCCCGCCACTTGACCGGCGGTCCAAGCCAGATAATTCCACACGGTCACTAGGGAGGCAGCCACACGGACAGCCTTCTCGTGGGTGAGCTCCTCGTCCACCTTGTGCAGCAGCACTTCGCGGGCATCCTCCTGGCTCAGGCCCGCCAGGGTCTCCAGGCGCTCCATCTCCTTGGCACGGATGGCATCCACCTCAGCCAGGCGGCTGTCGGCCTCCTCGTGCTTTTTCTTGAGCTCTTCTTCCTTCTTTTCCAGGGCTTCGGTCTTGCGGTCCAGCGCATTTTCCTTCTGGTCAATGCGGTTCTCCTGGCGGCTGATCTCAGCACGGCGCTGCTTGATCTCCTTGTCGGCCTCTGCCTTCTGGGCATCGACCTCGGCTTTCAGGCGGAAAGCCTCGTCCTTGGCTTCCAGAACAGCTTCTTTTCGTTTTTGGTCAGCGGTCTTGATTGCTTCGTTCACCAGGCGGGTAGCCTCGGCTTCTGCGCTGCCGATCTGTGCCTCGGCGGTCTTTTTACGGTTGTTGTAACCAATAAAATAACCCGCGCCGGCAGCAACAGCAGCAACCACGACCACGATCAACAGAATGATCGGGGACATCGTGTTCACTCTCCTTACAATTAAAGTTCAAAATCAACTAAAATCTGGAGACGCTGCCGCGCAAGGCGTGGGTCAACAATACAAAATCAAGCTCTCAACAACAAAACAGACAACAGCACCGCACAAAAAGGGCATGTTTGCCCCTGCGGCCTGATGCAGCTTTTTTATCTACAAGGTTTTCATATAAAAACGGGCAGATGAAGCCCCATTGAACTTTGGTTGCGGAAGATCCCTGCACGCAGCGTCATGGATTCCATACTACTTCTTATATTACGAAACATTTGGTACAATGTCAAGTAAAGTGAAAGGAATTTTCTAAAAAAACAGCCATTATTCCAGATACATCCGCCGCAGCCGCATCAGACGGGCGGGGGTCAGGCCGTATTCCGCCTCGAGATAGGCATCGGTGGTGCCGTATTCTTTGCGGATGGTGTCCAACACAAAGGGGGCAGACTCCGGGTGGACACCGGCAATGCCCTGATAGAACTGCTTCTGTTCGGGATGCGCCTCGATCTCCTCGGCATGGGCGGCCCAGATCTTTTCCAGCTCCGGGCGGCGGCAGACATTGGTCCGGACAAAATCCTGACAGATCGTTTCATCGGAAGCCCCCAGCGCCAGCAGGATGAGCATGGCCGCCACGCCCGTGCGGTCTTTCCCGCCGGAGCAGTGGAACAGGATCGGCGTTTCGCCCGCCTCCAGCGCCCGGAACAGCTCCTTGTAGGCCTTATTGCGGAAGATCATCTGCTCATACATGGCATCGGCGAGGTTATGCTCCTCATCCTTCTTGCCCTTGAGCAGCTTTTCAATGTCCCCGGGAGAGAAGGAGATCTCGCTTCCGTCCGGGTGGCAAAGCCCGCAGATGCGCACCAGCCGCGCGCCATCGGGCACATAGTCAGGCTGCTCCGCTGCCTCGGACTCGCTGCGCAGGTCAAGGATGAGCCGCAGGCCCAGGCTGTCCAGCAGCTTACGGTCAGCCGCCCCGGTCAGCAGTCCGGTGGGAATGCCGCGGTAGATCTGCCCCCACTTGACATGCTTGCCCTCGTCGGCCTCGTAGCCGCCCAGCTCCCGGAAGTTGTTCCCGCCCGCAAAGGGCAGCTGGGTGCCCGGAGCCGGGTGCTGCGGTGCCGCCTTGGGGGCGGCGCTGGACAGCACCGGGAAGTTGTAGAAGGGCTTTGCCGGGCGGCCCCGCCGGGGCGGCAGGGATGCGGCTCCCCCGATGACCTCCATCAGGTAGCCCCGCAGCAGGTCAAGATAGGCCGAGTTGTGGTCCCGCCGCTGCACCATCGAGACGCAGAGGGGCGGCAGATCTTCCAGCAGCACGTCCCGTACCCGGTCCAGCTCCCGCCGTGCCCCCGGCTCATAGCGGGTCAGGCAGGTGCAGAGCTGCTCCTGCACCAGATAGTACGCCTGATAGAAGCTGGGGCCGATCTCCGCGTTGGGTGCAAAGCCCTCCCTGGCGCAGGCATCCCACAGGGGGCTGAACAGATCCTGCCGCAGGCTGGGCAGCAGCACCCGCTGGCCCCGCAGAGCCGAAAGCGGCACCCGCTCCTTCTCCCAGAAGGGATGGCCGCGCGGCACCAGCAGGCAGGCCGGGTCGGCCCGCAGGGTGGTGCGGGCCAGCACCGGGGCCGCCGTGCCCAGATCCATCACAAGGCCCGCGTCCAGCTCGCCCTGCTCCACACCATCGGCCACGGCATCGTTTTCCAGCAGGCGGAACCGCATCTCAATGTGGGGGTACTGCTGGCGGAACTTGTCCAGCTGGGTCTCCAGCCCGGGCAGGTAGTCCGGCACCAGGGAGACACTGATGCCGATGCGCACCGGCTGGGCCGACTGGATCTCCGCATGGAGGGCCGCCTGCATCTGCTGGAACTGTTCCACCACCGGGGCCGCATGGCGCTGCAAGCTCAGCCCCCGCTCGGTGAGCGAGAGTTTGTGGTGGGCGCTGACGAACAGCGGGCCGCAGAGCTCGGCTTCCAGCGCCGTGATGCTCTGCCGCAGGGCCTGCCGCGACAGAAACAGCCGCTGTGACGCGCGGGTGTAGTTCATTTCTTCGCACAAAACCAGAAAATAGTGCAGCTGGCGGATATCCATGGGTTCCTCCTGAAGGGTGGTGTATCAATAGATTAAGGATACCGCCTTTTTGCCTGCTTGTAAAGGCCGCATGGGCAAAAAGTCCCTCCCGGATTGACACATCCCGCCGCATGGTGTAGACTTCAAACAGCAGAATTTTTCTCCCCGAAGAGAAAAGCTCCATCAAACACACAGAAAGAAGGTATTTCCCATGAAAGTCATCGCTACTGAAAAAGCTCCCGGCGCGATCGGCCCCTACTCCCAGGGCTTCATCGCAGGCGGTTTTGTCTACACCTCCGGCCAGATCCCTGTGAACCCCGCGGACGGCACTGTGCCCGAGGGCATCGCCGCCCAGACCGAGCAGAGTTGCAAGAACGTGGGTGCGATCCTGGAAGCCGCCGGTTCCGGCTACGACAAGGTCATCAAGACCACCTGCTTCCTGGCCGATATCGCCGACTTTGCCGCCTTCAACGAGGTCTACGCAAAGTATTTTACCTCCAAGCCCGCCCGCAGCTGCGTTGCCGTCAAGGATCTGCCCAAGGGTGTCCTGTGTGAGATCGAGGCTGTGGCAGAGGCGTAAGCTCCCGAATTGCACCGGCTTTGCGTTCTCCCCTTTACAACGCTCTGGAATTGTGCCATAATTTACTGTATTAAAGGGAAAGCCGTTCCAGTGCCGCAACTCGGCGGCGGAGAACGGAAAGAGAGGGGTAAACTGTTATGAGCAAAACGATGATCCCGCAGAACTACACACCCGCGCTGAACCTGTACGACACCCAGCGTGCCATCGGCACCGTGAAGCGGCTGTTCGCCGACACCCTGTGTGCCACGCTGAACCTCTACCGCGTGTCGGCTCCGCTGTTTCTGGAGGCTTCCACCGGCCTGAACGACGACCTGAACGGCGTGGAACGCAAGGTCACCTTTGATATCCGGGACAGCGGCATTGAGGCACAGGTGGTGCAGTCGCTGGCAAAGTGGAAGCGTAAGGCCCTGAAGGACTACGGCTTCCGCGTGGGCAAGGGCCTGTACTGCGACATGAACGCCATCCGCCGGGACGAGGAGCTGGACAACCTCCACTCCGTCTATGTGGACCAGTGGGACTGGGAGAAGGTCATCCGGGAGGAGGACCGCAGCGAGGCCTACCTGAAGAATGTGGTGCGCTCCATCGTGTCGGCTGTCTGCGCCACTGAGATGAACCTGCACGCCATGTTCCCCCAGCTGCAGGATCTGCCCCTTCACACCCCCAACGTGACCTTTATCACCACCCAGGAGCTGGAGGACAAGTACCCTGACCTGACCCCGAAGGAGCGAGAGAACGCCTTTGTAAAGGAGAACGGCACCACCTTCCTGATGAAGATCGGTGCTCCCCTGAAGAGCGGCAAGCCCCACGACGGCCGCGCCCCCGACTACGACGACTGGGATCTGAACGGTGACCTGCTGTTCTGGAACGAGCCCCTGCAGTGCAGCTACGAGTTGAGCAGCATGGGCATCCGCGTCAGCCCCGAGAGCATGGACCGGCAGCTGACCATGGCAGGCTGTGACGACCGCCGCACCCTGCCCTTCCACAAGGCAGTGCTGAACGGTGAGCTGCCCTACACCATCGGCGGCGGCATCGGCCAGAGCCGTCTGTGCATGCTGCTGCTGGGCAGCGCCCACATCGGCGAGGTACAGGCAAGCGTCTGGGACGAGGCCACCCGCGCGGCCTGCGCAAAGGCCGGGATCCCCCTGCTGTAAGCAAAACACGAGAAAAGGCTCTCTGCCAAAACGGCAGAGAGCCTTTTTGCATCTCAGCTTCTGAAAAGCAAGCCCACATTTCTCTTTTTGCGGCAGTTCCCGCCCAGCCGCCAGACAAGCCAGGCATAGAGCAGGTTCATGGCCAGGATGGCCGCGCACCACAGCACCGTCTGCCGGGTGGTCTGCTGATAGACCAGCAGGAACGGGTAAGGCCCGGTGATGAGCCGCTGGTAATTGGCCCAGAGGGCCACAGAGCCATAGAGCATCGTGGGGACCAACGCCAGCGGAACGCACCGCGCAGGCAGCTTTGGCTCCCGTTCCAGCAGGACAAAGGAGACAAAGGCACACAGCGGGTTGAGCAGGTGGTGGTAGAGCATGGAGCTCTCGGTCAGCAGAAACACCACGCCGCCCTGGTCGGCACAGTAGGGCCCCAGCACGAACACCACGGTCAGGAAGGTCATGGTCAGGCAGCAGGTGGCAATGTACTTGAGCGTCTTGACCCAGCGGGGCAGCTGCCGCCCCGTGAACAGGCAGATCACCTGACACACCGCCACCAGCAGGCAGACAAAGAACGCAAAGACATTGGAGTTCTCGGTGTAAAAGGTGAAGGTCTGGCTGCCCACCGCTTCCCAGGTCATCCGGATGGCCACCGGCTCCCACCGCACGATGCAGAGGTTCAGGAAAATGGAACAGAGAATGGCGATCTTCTTGATCATTTTGCGGTATTGATGAAGCTGCGGTTGTCCCACAGGTACTTGATGCCGGAGATGGCGGTGGCAATGGCCACCAGCCAGCACAGCCAGTAAGAGAGGAACACGCAGTCAGCGCCTATCATAACGGAATTGCCCCAGGTCAATGCGGTGCCGAAGTAGTAGAAGATGATGGTCAGCATCTGCAGCACAGTCTTCACCTTACCCCACATGTTGGCAGCGATCACCTTGCCGTCCTTGGCACCGGCGGCCACCATCCGCAGACCGGACACGGCAAACTCACGGGCCAGGATGATGCAGAGCACCACCGGGCTGCACACGCCGTCCCGTAGCATGTAAATGAAGGCCACGGTGGTCAGCAGCTTGTCGGCCAGCGGGTCAGCAAATTTGCCGAAGTCGGTGACCATGTTCCACTTGCGGGCCAGATGGCCGTCCAGAAAATCGGTAAAGCTGGCCGCGGCAAAGATGATGCCCGCCACCAGATACCAGGTGGGGTTGAAATCTTCCGTGCCGATCTGGGTCAGGGAAACGAAGACCATGAACACCGGCACCAGAATGATGCGGGTCAGGGTAAGCTTATTGGGCAGATTCATATAGATTCCTCCAATTTGTTATTTTGCAACCGTACCGTACAGATCGTAAAGGTCACTGTCCTCCACCAGCACATCATAGAACTGGCCGGGATAGAGCGGCTCCTCGCTGGAAACGCAGACATTGCCGTCCACCTCGGGGGCATCGCCGGTGGTGCGGCAGAGGTACAGGCCGCTCTCCTCGTCGATGCCATCACAGAGCACACGGACGGTCTGGCCCACCTTCTCGGCCTGTTTCTGGGCCATGATGCCAGTCTGGATCTGCATCACCAGCTCAGCGCGCCTGTCCTTGGTCTCCTGATCGATCTGGCCGTCCATCTTTGCGGCCACAGTGTTCTCCTCAGCAGAATAGGCAAAGCAGCCCAGACGGTCAAATCTGACCTCCTTGACAAAGTTGCACAGGTCCTCGAACTGCTCCTCGGTCTCGCCGGGGAAACCTGCGATCAGGGTGGTGCGCAGGGTGATGCCGGGGATCTCCCGGCGCAGCTTGCCGATGACCTCCAGCAGCTCTGCGCGGTTGGAGCGGCGATTCATGTTTTTGAGGATAGTATCGTTGCAGTGCTGGATGGGCAGGTCGAGGTAAGGCACCACCTTCTCGTTCCGCTTCATGGCGGCAATAAAGTCATCGGTGATGCGCTCCGGGTAGGCGTACATGATGCGGATCCACTCAAGGCCCGGCACCTTGTTCAGCTTGTCCAGCAGTTCACAGATGCTGCCGGGCTTGCCCCAGTCCTCGCCATAGGCGGTGGGGTCCTGGGCCACCACGATCAGCTCCTTCACGCCCTCACCGGCCAGCCAGCGGGCCTCGGCCACGCAGTCGGCCAGATCGCGGCTGTGCAGCGGGCCGCGGATGCCGGGGATGGCGCAGTAGTGGCAGCGGTTGTTGCAGCCCTCGGCGATCTTTAAGTACGCATAGTGGGCAGGCGTGCCGATGACACGCTTGCCGCCCAGCGGGAAGTCCTTCTTTGCGCCATAGCTTTCCAGATGGTTCTCGCCCTGGAAAAGGCGGGCCACGATGGTGTCAATGGCCTTGTTGGAGGCACAGCCCACCACAGCGTCCACCTCGGGGATCTCCTCCTCGATCTGGCTGCGGTAACGCTCGGCCAGGCAGCCGGTGACGATGACCTTCAGCTCCGGGTTCTGCTGCTTGTAGGCGCAGGCCTCCAGAATGTTCTCGATGGCCTCGGTCTTGGCGCTCTCGATAAAGCCGCAGGTGTTGACCAGAATGACATCGGCTTCACCCAGGTCGGCCACCGTCTCGTGACCAGCCGAAAGCAGGATGTGCACCATCACGTCCAGATCAACCTGGTTCTTGGGGCAGCCAAGGGAAATACATGCAATTTTCATAAAAAGGGATACTCTCTTTCTTTGGTTCACTTCTCCTCTGTACAACCTCTCAGTCTCGCATTCGCTCGACAGCTCCCCTAGTAGGGGAGCCCTTGGCAAAATCGGAAACTTTCCCTGACTGCCAAGGCCTCTCCTACTAGGAGAGGTGGCATTGCGAAGCAATGACGGAGAGGTTGTACCAAGGATCACTTATTCCTCTTCGATTCGCCGAATGGCTTCCTTAATGACGGAATACGAAAATCCCCGCCGCTGCAGGGCCGCAATGACCAGATCCCTGCGGCCCGCTTCCAGCTTTTTGCGGTAATGCCCTTCCACCAGAGCGGCGGCGGCTTCCAGCTCCGGGTCCTCGCCGGAAACATCGGGGGTGTAAACAGCATCCAGCGCCTGCTGGATCTCGCCTGCGGCCAGGCCCTTCTGCCGCAGATTCTGGGCAGCGGCGCGGCGGCTCTTTTTTGCCGCCAGCAGGGCGTGGGCACGGGTCTCGGCATAGCGGGCATCGTTGATATACTCCCGCTGCACCATCTCTGCCACCACGGCGGCACTGGTCTGCTGGGTATAGCGGCGGTTCAGCCGCTCATACAGCTGGCCCGAGGAAAGCTCCTGCCCGGCCAGCAGCTCCATGGCCCGGGTGCGGGCCTTGGCGGCATCGGTAGATTTTTCCTCTTCGGCCAGCGGGCGGCGGCCACGGCTGTAAAAGGCCATTTACTCTTCCACCATGATATCCAGCTCACTCTCGCTGCTGCGGGCGGGAGCCTTGACCACCGGCTCCTTTGCTGTGGCAGGAGCTGCCGGTTCCCCCTCTGCAGGGGCGGCAACAGCCTTGCCCCCCGGGCGGCGGGTGGCATAGAGCTTGTCGGCATTGGCGCGCACCTGACCCTCGATATCGTTGGCGATCTCGGGGTTATCACGCAGGAACTGCTTGGCATTGTCGCGGCCCTGACCCAGGCGGATATCGCCGTAGTTGAACCATGCACCGCTCTTCTGAACGATGCCCAGCTTGACACCCAGATCGATGAGCTCACTCATCTTGGAGATGCCCTCGCCGAACATGATGTCGAACTCAGCCTCACGGAACGGAGGAGCCACCTTGTTCTTGACGATCTTGGCACGGGTGTGGTTGCCGATGAACTGGCCGGAAGAATCCTTCAGGCCCTCCACGCGGCGGATATCGATGCGGACAGAGGAATAATACTTCAGGGCGCGGCCGCCGGTGGTGACCTCGGGGTTGCCGTAGACCACGCCGACCTTTTCACGCAGCTGGTTGATGAAGATGCAGACGGTGTTGGTCTTGCCGATGACGCTGGTCAGCTTGCGCATGGCCTGGCTCATCAGGCGGGCCTGCAGGCCCACATGGCTGTCGCCCATCTCGCCCTCGATCTCAGCGCGGGGCACCATAGCGGCAACAGAGTCCACAACGATAGCATCAATGGCACCGGAGCGCACCAGCGCCTCGCAGATCTCCATGGCCTGCTCACCGGTATCGGGCTGGCTGACCAGCAGGTTGTTGATGTCCACGCCCAGCGCCTCGGCATACACAGGATCCAGCGCATGCTCCACATCGATGAAGGCAACATCGCCGCCCTTCTTCTGGGCTTCGGCCAGAACATGCAGGGCCAGCGTGGTCTTACCACTGGATTCGGGGCCGTACACCTCAATGATGCGGCCCCGGGGCACGCCGCCCACGCCCAGTGCCAGATCCAGGCCGATGCTTCCGGTCGAGATGGCATCCACCTGCATGGCGGCGTTATCGCCCAGCTTCATCACAGCGCCCTTGCCGAACTGCTTCTCGATCTGGGCCAGTGCCGTGGCCAGCGCATCCTTCTTGGCACCGGGATCGGTCTTCTGGGTCGCCGGGGCAACGTTGTTGTTCTGATTTTTTGCCATAGTGTCATGCTCCTTTGTCATCTGTTCCCGGCGCGGTGCGGCCAAACGCAGGCGCGGGCATTCCATTTCTTTCGGTACTAGTATAACACATTTTACAGATATTACAACAGGAAGTTGTAGATATTTTTACCGTTTTCTCGCCATCACACAGCGGTCATTGCCGCCAAAGTCTTTTCTGCACGTGATATCCGTCCACCCGTTGGCGGCAAGCAGAGCCGTTACGGCTTCCCGCTGCTGCCAGCCGATCTCCAGGGCAAGGGCACCGCCGGGACGCAGGGCTTGCAGGTAGTGTTCCGCAATGGCGCGGTAAAATACCAGCCCATCCTCCCCTGCTTCCAGCGCCATGGCAGGCTCCTGCGCCACCTCGGGCTGCAGTTCGCCCATCTCGGCGGCGGTCAGGTAGGGCGGGTTCGACACAATGAGGTCCAGCTGCCCCTCCGGCAGGGTCTGCCAGTAGGTGAACAGATCTCCCTGCACCGGGGTGATGGTCAGCGCCGGGGAGAGATGGGCGTTCTGTTCCAGATAGCGGTATGCCGCAGGGCTCTTCTCCAGACTTGTGACCTGTGCCGCCGGGCAGAAGCGCTTCACGCCCAGCCCCAAACAGCCTGTGCCGGCGCAGAGGTCGAGCACCCGGGGTGCCTCCACCCCAGCCAGCATTCCGGCGGCGGCTTCGGCCACCACCTCAGTATCGGCCCGGGGGCAGAGCACGCCGGGGCCGACAGCCAGCTCAAAGTCAAGGAAGGGCCAGCTGCCGCAAAGATATTGCAAAGGCTCCCGGGCCGCGCGGCGGGCCGTCAGGGCTTCCAGCCGCTCTGCCTGCTCTGCGCCCAGCGGAGCATCAGCAAGGCGGGCATCCCCGCCCACTGCCAGCCGGAAGAGCTCGGCCGCGTCAAAATCTGCGTCGGGGCAGCCTGCGGCGCGCAGGCGTGCCTCCACCTCCCGAACTGCTGCCCGGGGCAGCATCCCTGCGGTTACCATCTGCCGTCCTCCGGGTTCTCGGGCAGAACCGGCGTGACGGCGGCAATGGCCACCTCGATCATGCTGTCGTCCGGCTCAAACACGGTCAGATGCTGCACCCAGATGCCGGGCTGCCGGATGATGCGGGTGGCGATGTTGTCCGACCGGCCGCACCACTTGAGCAGCTCGTAGCTGATGCCCATGACCAGCGGCAGGAGCAGCAGCTTGAACACCACCCGCAGGCTGGTGCTGGACCAGGGCAGCACGCTGTACAGGAACACGCTGACAATGACCACCAGGATCAAAAAGCTGGTGCCGCACCGGGGGTGGAAGCGGGTATATTTGCGGACATTCTCCACCGTGAGGGGGTCTCCGGCCTCGTAGCAGGCAATGGTCTTGTGCTCGGCCCCGTGGTACTCGAACACCCGGTGGATCTCCTTCATCCGGGAGATGGCGGCCATGTAGGTCAGGAAGATGGCGACCTTGAGCACCGCCTCCAGCACCACCTTGGCCCAGCGGCCCAGCGGCACCAGATGGTTCAGGCCGCCCACCAGCACCGTGGGCAGAACGGTGAAGAGCAGGATGGCAAACAGCCCGCCGATCACGGCAGCTGCCGCCAGCATGATATCTTCGGCCTTTTTGCCCAGATGGTCGCCCACCCATTTTTCAAAGGCGGTCTCCTCTTCGGCGGGGTCGTAGTCGTCCCCCATGCTCACCTGTGCCGAGTACATCATGTACTTGTATCCCATGATCAGGCTTTCGATCATCGAGATGGCTCCCCGCACCAGCGGGATCTTTGTCCACACGCCGTGGGTGGGGGTGGGCTCGACCTTGGTCTCAATGGTGCCATCGGGCTTGCGGACGGCACAGCAGATGTTTTTCGGGCCCCGCATCATAATGCCCTCCATCAGGGCCTGCCCGCCCACACTCGTCTTGAAGCGTTCCTTGTTCGGTTGATTCATTGGCTCTCCTATGGGGCGCTGCGGCCCCTCTCTATCGTAAAAACTGCCCCTCTATCTTACCAGATAAATATGGACAATCTCTTATCGTTTGTAGATCGGCAGGCCCAGGGTGACCACTGTGCCCCGGCCCAGCGTGCTCTTGAGGTCCATGGTGCCGTCCAGTGCGGTCATAATGGAATCCACCAGCGCAAGGCCGATGCCGCTGCCCCGCACCGAGTTGCTGCCCTTGTAAAACTTGGTCTTGACGTTTTCCAGATCCTCCGGCGGGATGCCGCGGCCCTGATCGATGATCTCGATGAAGGCTTTGTACTCACCCTGCCAGATCTTGACCGTGATGCGTCCGCCGGGGGCCGAATACTTGATGGCATTGTCCAGAATGTTGATGAACACCTGCCGCAGGCGGTCGGGGTCGGCGTAGACCGGGATCATCTCCTCCGGCTCCGCATAGGCCAGCAGAAGCCCCTCCCGCTGGATGCGCGCTTCACAGAAAAGGACAGCGTCCGTCAGCTCAGCCACAAGGTCCAGGGGGCGGCACTCCATTTTCAGGCGGCCATTCTGCAGGCGGCTGAAATCCAGCAGCTCCTCCACCATGTTGTACAGGCGGGCGGTCTCGTTGTTGATGATCTCCAGCCCCTTGCGGTAGTTCTCATCGGTGGGGTCATCCAGGGTGCGCAGGGTCTCCACCCAGCCCCGGATGGAGGTGAGCGGCGTGCGCAGCTCATGGGAGACCGAGCTGATGAATTCGTTCTTCATCTTCTCCGTCTCTTCCAGCCCCTCGGCCATCTGATTGATGGTGCCGCGCAGGCGGTCCACCTCGTCCCGCTCGTCACCGGTCACAGGCAGG
>OKTS01000875.1_pt1 | contig 11709 bp, 10 predicted proteins | sample 1606331 | NCBI WGS metagenome assembly OKTS01 (sample SAMEA3879564, study PRJEB24766) | human gut metagenome | biome: human-associated habitat; feature: feces | place: USA | collected 1985/1987 | reverse complement strand
CGGCAGGCCTTTCCGCATGCACCGACCGTATCTTCCGCGCCCTGAGTGAATACTGCCTGCGAACCGATGAAACCCTTACCGGCACCGTGACCCTGACCGCCGGGCCGGAAGGGGTGCTGTTCCGCCTGAACGACGGCGCAGACCAGCCCCTGTTCGACCTGCTGCCTGCCGCCTACACCGGCGCGCTGGATGCCATCCGCGCCGAGATCAACGAGCTGGTGGGCCTTGCCCCGGTCAAGGAATATGTGTTCGGTCTGGCCGACAACCTGCAGGTGCAGCAGCGCCGGGCCGCCGCCGGGCTCAAGACTGCCAGCCTTTCGATGCACATGATCTTCACGGGCAACCCCGGCACCGGCAAGACCACCATTGCCCGGCTGGTGGCGAAATACCTGAAAGCCATCGGTGCCCTCAAGGGCGGGCAGCTGGTGGAGGTGACCCGTGCCGACCTGGTAGGCCGCTACACCGGCCACACCGCCCCCCTGACCAACAGCGTCATCGAGAGCGCCCTGGGTGGTGTGCTCTTCATTGACGAGGCATACAGCCTCTACCGCGGTGAGCAGGACAGCTTCGGGCTGGAAGCCATCGACACGCTGGTGAAGGGGATGGAGGATCACCGGGACGAGCTTGTGGTCATTCTGGCAGGTTACACCAAGGAGATGGAGATCTTTCTCACCGCCAACAGCGGCCTTGCCAGCCGTTTCCCCAACAAGATCGAGTTCCCGGACTACACCGCCGTGGAGCTGCTGCAGATCACCCAGGTCCTTGCCAAAAACAAGGGCTACACCCTGGCCGAAGCCTGCACCGAACCCCTGCTGGGCTACTATGCCCGCTGGCAGGAATCCGATGCCCGCACCGCCGGCAATGGCCGCCTTGCCCGCAACACACTGGAAAAGGCCATCTTCCACCAGAGCCGCCGCCTTGTCGCCGAGCCCGCCGCCGCCCTGGATCTGATCCTGCCCAGTGATCTGGAATTGAAGGAACCGTAAACACGCAAAAAGGACTGCTTTCGCAGTCCTTTTTTGTTATTGATGCTGTTCTGCCAACCGGGCGGCCACCTGCCGCATTCCCTGCCGCACTTCGGGCGGGGCAACCACTTCTATCTTGCCGCCAAAGCCGCAGACCCAGCCGTAGAACTGGTCACTGACGCAGATGGGAACATCAAAATGAAAGCAGCCATTCTCCTCGGGCAGGAACATCGGCGTAGTGCCAAAGCGCTCCCGCATGGCACCTTCCAGATCCGCGGTGCACCGCAGGGTAACGCGATGCTCCGGCCCGCCGTACATTCCAAAGTGCTTGCGCAGATAGGCAGGCAGGTCAAGATCCGCAAACTGCTCCTGACCCCGCCGGGGCGCATCCAGCACCCGGACCCCGCTCATCTTGTCCACCCGGTAATGGCGGATGCCCTTTTCGTCGGCAAAGGCAATGAGGTAGTAGCACCCGTTCTCCCAGGCCAGCTGCCACGGGCTGACGGTCCTTTTCTCTTTCTCGCGGCTGTCGGCTTTTCTGTAGAGGAACTCCACCATTTTACCGTTGTTGATGGCCTCGTGCAGGGCATCGATGCTGTACAGCAGGCTCTTGCTGTCGGTCTTGGGGCGGCCCTCCACATAGACCTGACGCTGCAGCTGGCTGCCCTCGTAGTTGGAGCAGAGCTTTTCCAGCTTGTGGATCAGCCGCCTGCTCGTGGTGCCAGATACCACCCGGCTTGCCTGCACAGCATCCACCAGCAGCTTGAGCTCCGCCAGATCAAAGGTGCGGCTGGCAAGGAAATATCCGCCGCCCCGGCCCCGGCGCAGCTTGATGTCATAGCCCAGCGCACCCAATGCCTCAATATCGCTGTACACGCTCTTGCGCTCACAGCGGATGCCCTGCGCCTCCAGCAGCTCCACCAGCTGCGGCACGTTCAGCAGGTGGTTTTCATCGGTCTGCTGCTCAAAAATGCGCAATAGCGCCAGCAGCTTGGATTTCTGGCCTTCCTGTTTGGGCATTCGGTACACCTCATTTTTTCGTGTTGTGCCAAACCTCTCAGTCTCGCTTCCAGCTCCCCAGCAGGGGAGCTGGAAAAAAACAGCCGTGCTGTGTGCTGAAAAGGTTACGGCGCTTTCTTATCAAACGCCGCGCGGCGCTGGGTGGACAGGCGGAACATCTCCTCCAGCTTTTCCCGGTCATCGGCCACAAGGGCGTTGCGCATCTCGTTCAGCGCCCCGCTGAACTGGTCGATCTCGGAGATGAGGTTCTCCTTGTTCCAGAGGAACAGCTCCGCCCACATCTTATCGTTGATGCGTGCAATACGGGTCAGGTCCCGGAAAGAATCTCCAGTGTACTCGCACAGCGAGGTATTGTCGTTGGCGCACATCAGGCTGACGGCGATGGCATGGCAGAGCTGGCTGACATAGCCGATCATCCTGTCATGTTCCTGCACGGTCAGGGTGCAGATATGCTTGAAGCCCAGCACTTCGGCCAGCTCCCTGGCCCACTGAATGGCCTCCGGGGTGTTCTTTTCCGTGGGGGTCACAATGAAGTTGGCCGGGGCAAAATTCACCTCGGCGGCGTGCTCCACGCTGGAGGTCTCACGGCCCGCCATGGGGTGGCTGGCAATGAACTCCACGCCCGGCCTGCACATGGCCTGAATGGGCTCCACCAGACCGGTCTTTACGCCCGACACATCGGTAAAGATGCAGCCCTCCTTCAGCAGGTGGCCGTAGATCCGGAACCACTCGATCAGGGCCGTGGGGTACAAGCCAAAGATGATATGATCGGCCTGACGCACCAGATCCTCAAAATCGTGGGTCTTGCCGCTGGCGATATAGCCGTGGTCGAGGGCATACTGCAGATGGCCCTCGCTGCGGTTGATGCCGTCCACATGGAACCCGGCCCTGCTCAGCTCCAGGGCGTACTTGCCGCCCAACAGGCCCAGACCCACAATGAGATAACGCTTTGATTTATCCAACATGTTCCACCTCCGCGCCCAAAAGCTTGATGGCTTCCAGAAAATCCGGCCAGCTCTTGGCAACGGCCTCGGCCCCGCTGATGGGCAGGGCCAGCCCGGCGGCCAGCGCCAGCACCGCAAGGCTCATCACCACGCGGTGGTCGTTGTGGCCGGAAAGCGGCTGCTCCGGGGCATGGAGCGCGCCGGCACAGCCATGGATGGTAATGGTGCCGCCCTCGCTCTCCAGCTGCCCGCCGCAGGCCCGCAGCTCGGTCTCCATGGCCTCGATGCGGTCACTCTCCTTGATGCGGAGACGCTCGGCGTTGCGGATGACCGTGGTTCCCTCACACAGCAGGCCCAGCACCATCAGCACAGGGCCCAGGTCGGGGCAGTCGGCAAGGTCGATGTCCGTTCCGTGGAGCGGGGCCTTTTCAAACACCACGCCCTGCCCGGTGCGGGTGAATCTTGCGCCGCACCGCCGGAGGATCTCCAGAATGGCCGCATCGCCCTGCAAGGTCTCCTCAGACAGGCCGGTGATGACCACACCGCCGGTCACAGCGCCCAGCACGGCAGGAAAAGCCGCCTGGCTGTAATCGCCCTCCACGGTGTAATCACCGGGAAGATAGTGCTGCCCGCCGGGGATTTCCAGCGTATTCTCATCCAGCCAGCGGCTTTCCACGCCAAAGGCGTGCTGCACCGCGCGGGTCATATCGATGTAGCTCCGGCTCTCCACAGGCGGGATGAGGTGCAGGGTGCTGGTGCCGCCCAGCAGGGGCAGGGCAAACAGCAGCCCGCTGATGAACTGGCTGGACACGTTGCCCGCCAGCTCGTATTCGCCCGGGGTCAGGGCACCTTCCACAGTCAGGCGGTCTGCACCCTGCTCAAAACGCAGGCCCTGCTGCTGATACAGCGTTTTATAGACCGACTGGGGCCGCTCCATCAGCCGCCCACGGCCTGTAAAAGTCACTTCCTGCCCGGTCAGGCTGGCCAGCGGGATGAGGAAGCGCAGGGTGCTGCCGCTCTCACAGCAGTCCACGGGGGCATCAACCGGCAGAAAGCGGCCCAGCCCCTCCACCACCGCGTCGTTTTCCCCGGTGGTGACACGGGCGCACAGTCGGCCCGCCGCGCCCAGCGTGGCGGAGATATCCTTGCTGAAAGCAAGATGATGGAGATGGGAAGTCCCCTTTGCCAGCGCCGCGCAGAGCACCGCCCGGTGAGCCATGCTTTTGCTGGGCGGCGCGGCGATCCTGCCCGCCACTGCGCGGGCGCGTTTTATCACCACATCCATCTTACATATCCCGGCCAATGGCCCATGCAACCTGGCGGCACTTTGCCATGGCCTGTGCAAAGGCATCCGGGGTCAGGCACTGTGCGCCATCGCTCCATGCGTGGCGGGGATCATAGTGGACTTCCACCTCCAGACCGTCGGCACCGGCGGCCACAGCGGCGATCATCATCGGCTCGACCAGATTGGCCTTGCCGGTGGCGTGGCTGGGGTCCACGATGATGGGCAGATGGGTCTTTTCGTGGATGATAGGCACAGCGGAGAGGTCGAGGGTGTTGCGGGTGTACTTCTCAAAGGTGCGGATGCCCCGCTCGCAGAGAATGACCTGCTCGTTTCCGCCGGCCATGATGTACTCTGCGGACATGATCCACTCCTCGATGGTGTTGCACAGGCCGCGCTTGAGCAGCACAGGCTTGTGCATCTTGCCCACGGCCTTGAGCAGCTGGAAATTCTGCATGTTGCGGGCACCGATCTGCACCACGTCCACATATTCCTCAAACTCAGGGATGCGGTCCTCGCTCATCAGCTCGGACACGATGGGCATTCCGGTGGCCTCCCGGGCCTTGACCATATCGAGGATGCCCTCGGTCTCCAGACCCTGGAAGGAGTAGGGAGAGGTGCGGGGCTTATAAGCGCCGCCGCGGAACAGGCTTGCACCGCCCGCCTTTACGCCGTTGGCAATGCGCAGTGCCTGCTCTTCCCCCTCGATGCTGCAGGGGCCTGCGATGACGGCGAAGTTGCCGCCGCCGATCTTCACGCCGTTGACATCGATCACGCTGTCGTCGGGGTGGAACTTGCGGTTGGCCTTCTTGTAAGGCTCAGACACGCGGCGGCAGGTCTCGACCACGGGGTTGGCCAGCACCCAGCTCTCGGCAATGGCCTTGGTGTCGCCGATCAGGCCCAGAATGTGGGTGTCGCTGCCCTTGGAGTCGTTGATCTGCAGCCCCATATCCTGCAGCTCGTGGCAGAACTCGCGAACCTGTGCGTCAGGGGCATCCTGTTTCAGTACAATGATCATGGTGGTCGTCTCCTTATCCTTCTCACACAAACGGCACAGGAGACCGGCTCCATTGCCGTGATTTATTTTCGTGAAGTTCAGTTTCCTGAAGCATGGGCCTATGATAACACTTCAGGGAACTGAAGTCAAGAGAAATTTTGAAATTTAGGAAAGAAAGTGGTAGAATAGGGGCAGCCTGAGAGGGCAAGGAGTTTACAAGGAGCGATCATCAATGGGAAAAGAAGCAAAAACGAATGCCATGCGCATCCTGGAACGGGCCAAGGTGCCCTATACAGCCCACGAATATGCCCACGAGGAGGGCGTGGCGGTGGACGGTGTGACCGTGGCCGCCAGCATGGGGGAGGACCCGGCCTGCGTATATAAGACGCTGGTGACCCAGGGCAGCAGCAAAAACTACTTTGTGTTTGTCATTCCGGTGGCGGCAGAGCTTGACCTGAAGGCCGCTGCCCGCAGCGTGGGCGAAAAAAGCGTAGCCATGATCCATGTGGCCGATATCAATAAGGTCACCGGCTATGTGCGGGGCGGCTGCAGCCCGGTGGGTATGAAAAAGCAGTACACCACCGTGTTTGATGAAAGCGTGCTGACCCAGGAAAAGGTCTATGTCTCCGGCGGCCGCATTGGTACGCAGGTGTGCTGCGCACCCGCCGACCTCATCCGGGCAGCAAGGGCAGCAACAGCGAAGATCATCTTTTAAGGTAAAACGCCCTTACTGCCAACGCAATGACGGAGAGACTGTACAGAGCGGGGCCTGCTCAGTGAGATAAAACTTACTTTATTATATTTTCTAAAAAAGTCATACTTAAAAAGAAATACGGTGTCGAAACTGCACAAAACTTTTGAAAGTTTTTTGACGCGGGAGAACACAAGGGAGAAATTGCCCCAAGGGCCTTTGCAAAGTGGAATTTTTGCCGTAAACTGTATGTAGTACAGGGACGGTACCCCGGCGGATGCCGGGTGCCGCCTGAAAAAGCGCAGAGCAAAAGGGGAACTTCAAAGATGAAGATGCTGTCGGGCTTCACAGAACAGAACACCATTCGTGCTGTTCAGGGGCATCGTGCAGCTTTGTGCAAAGCGCTGGGAGAGCATACGCAGAAATAAAGGCCGTGGTGCAGGTGTACCACAGCTTTTTTTTGTTTTGCAGACGGAGAAAGAGAGGTTCGGATATGATTCGGAAAGTTGCAGTGATCATGGGCTCGGACAGTGATTGGCCGGTGGTAAAGGGGGCCTGTGCCCAGCTGAAGGCGCTGGACATCCCCTTTGAGGCACACATCCTTTCGGCCCACCGCACCCCTGCCGAGGCCGCGGATTTTGCCAAAAATGCCCGTGCCAACGGCTTTGGTGTGATCCTGTGCGCGGCGGGCATGGCGGCCCATCTGGCCGGTGCCTTTGCCGCCAACACCACCCTGCCTGTCATCGGCATCCCGATGAAGGGCGGCGCGATGGACGGTCTGGACGCGCTGCTGGCCACGGTCCAGATGCCCAGCGGCATCCCGGTGGCTACCGTGGCCCTGAACGGGGCCAAGAACGCCGCCTGGCTGGCCGCCGAGATCCTGGCCCTGAGCGATGACACACTGGCCGGGAAGCTGGAGGCCGAGCGGGTGAGCATGGCACAGCAGATCGCAGCCAAGGAAGAAAAGCTGCAGAACGAACTGAAAGAGTTGTAAGGAGAACCAATGTCTGATTTTGCATATCCGCTGCACGAGGAATGCGGCGTTTTTGGCATCTACGACCGGGCGGGCACCGAGGATGTGGCCGCTGCCGCCTATTCTGCCCTGTATGCGCTGCAGCACCGCGGGCAGGAGAGCTGCGGCATTGCGGTCAACGATGACGGTGTCATCCAAGGCCACCGCGACCTCGGCCTGGTGAACGAGGTGTTCACCCCCGCCGTGCTGGGCAATCTTTCCACCCCCACGGCCCACATGGCAACGGGCCATGTCCGCTATGCCACGGCCGGAAGCCGGGTGCGGGCCAATGCCCAGCCCATGATCGTCCGGCATGGCCGGGGTACCATGGCCCTCTGCCACAACGGCAACCTGACCAATGCCCTGGAGCTGCGCCGTCAGCTGGAGAACGAGGGTGCCATCTTCCACGGCTCCTCCGATACCGAGGTTATCTGCTACCTCATCACCCGCAATCGCCTGCGGATGGGCAGCATTGAGACTGCCATCAGCAAGACGATGGATGTGCTGGAGGGTGCATACAGTCTGGTGATCATGTCCGCCACCAAGCTCATTGCGGTCCGGGACCCCCGGGGCTACCGCCCTTTGTGCATCGGCACCCTGCCCGGCGGCGGCTATGTCTTTGCCAGCGAGAGCTGTGCGCTGGATGCTGCGGGCGCGACCCTGCTGCGGGACGTGGAGCCCGGCGAGATCGTCATTGCCGACACCAAGATCGGTGAGCTGCGGAGCATCAAGGATCACTGCGGCCGCCCGGACACCCAGATGTGCGTGTTCGAGTTCATCTATTTCTCCCGCCCGGACAGCATCATCGAGGGCAGCTCGGTGCACGAGGCCCGCAAGCAGGCAGGCCGGTTCCTGGCACAGGAGCACCCTGTGGAGGCCGATGTGGTCATCGGCGTGCCGGATTCCGGTCTGGATGCGGCGCTCGGCTACTCGCAGGAGAGCGGCATCCCCTACGGCATCGGCTTCATCAAGAATAAATACATCGGCCGCACCTTTATCCAGGGCAGCCAGAAGCAGCGCGAAAACAGCGTGCGCATCAAGCTGAACGTGGTGTCCAGCACCGTCAAGGGCAAGCGGGTGGTGCTGGTGGATGACTCCATCGTGCGCGGCACCACCTCCGCCCGCATCATCAAGCTGCTGCGGGATGCCGGTGCAAAGGAAGTCCACTTCCGGGTCTCGGCCCCCCCGTTCAAATACCCCTGCTACTTCGGCACCGACATCCCCGACCAGAAGCTGCTGGTGGCCACGGGCCGCAATGTGGAGCAGATCAATGAGATCATTGGGGCAGATACCCTGGGCTACCTGTCCACCGAGCATGTGGTGCAGCTGGCCAAGAACGCAAAATGCGGTTTCTGCACCGCCTGCTTTACCGGCGAGTATGCCGTGAGGCCGGAAGAGGTGCTTTCCACCGATATCCATGAACGCCACCTGAACGACCGTCCCAAAAACGAGAAAAAGTTAGGAGAGTAAGAAGATGGAAAAGAGCTATTCTGAGAGTTACGCAGCTGCCGGTGTGGATATCACCGCCGGTTACCGCTCCGTTGAACTGATGAAGCAGTATGTTGCCCGCACCATGAACGAGCACTGCATTGGTGGTCTGGGCGGCTTTGGCGGCCTGTTTGAGCTGGACTGCACCGGCTACAAGCACCCTGTTCTGATCTCCGGCACGGACGGCGTGGGCACCAAGCTGAAGATCGCCATGATCATGGGCAAGCACGACACCATTGGCATCGACTGCGTTGCCATGTGCGTCAACGATGTGATCTGCGCCGGTGCAAAGCCGCTGGTGTTCCTGGATTACATCGCCTGCGGCCGCAACATCCCTGAGAAGATCGCCGAGATCGTCAAGGGCGTGGCCGAGGGCTGCGTGCAGGCTGATTGCTCTCTGGTGGGCGGTGAGACTGCCGAGCACCCGGGCATGATGCCGGAGGATGAGTACGATCTGGCCGGTTTCACCGTGGGCGTTGTGGACAAGGAAAAGATCCTGAGCAACGAGACCATGCAGGCTGGCGATGTCATCCTCGCTCTGCCCTCCACCGGTGTTCATTCCAACGGTTTCTCGCTGGTGCGCAAGATCTTTGATATCGACAACGATCCCGATGTTCTGCACACCACCCCCGCCGAGCTGGGCGGTAAGACCCTGGGCGATGCCCTGCTGGCTCCCACCAAGATCTACGTCAAGCCTGTGCTCAAGGTGCGACCCTTGCCGACCGTGCGATGGAACCCACCCGCATCTACGTCAAGCAAGTGCTCTCTGTCATGAAGAAGGTGCAAATTAAGGGCATGGCCCACATCACCGGCGGCGGCTTCTATGAGAACATCCCCCGCAGCCTGAAAAAGGGCTGCTGCGCCCGCATCAAGAAGGAAGATGTCCGCATTCCTGCCCTCTTCCACCTGATGCAGGAGACCGGCCACATCTCCGAGCACGATATGTTCAATACCTTCAACATGGGCGTTGGCATGGTGCTCACCGTTCCTGCCGCACAGGCCGACAAGGCGCTGGAGATCCTCCACGCCAACGGCGAGCCCGAGGCTTACAAGCTGGGTGTCATCGCTGAAGGGGACGGTGTGGAACTGTGCTGAACGTAGCTGTGTTGGTTTCCGGCGGCGGCACCAATCTGCAGGCCCTGCTGGACAGTGAAGCCCGGGGCGAGAACCCCAACGGGAAGATCACGCTGGTGGTGGCCTCCAAGCCCGGTGTCTACGCGCTGGAGCGGGCCGCAAAGGCCGGTGTGGAGGGCGTTGTGGTCCGCCGCAAGGACTACGCCACCAGTGAGGCCTTTGACGCGGCCCTGCTGGAAACGCTGAAAAGCCGCAACATCGATCTGGTGGTGTTGGCCGGGTTCCTTTCCGTGTTGGGCCCCAGTGTCATTGAAGCCTATCCCCGCCGCATCCTGAATGTTCACCCGGCGCTCATCCCGTCCTTCTGCGGGCCCGGCATGTACGGCCTGCGCCCCCATCAGGCTGCTCTGGCCCGGGGCTGCAAGGTGACCGGTGCCACTGTCCACTTTGTCAACGAGGAGTGCGACGGCGGCCCCATCCTGCTGCAGAAGGCAGTGGAGATCCTGCCCGGCGACACCCCCGAGGTGCTGCAGAAGCGGGTGATGGAACAGGCCGAGTGGAAGCTGCTGCCCAAGGCAGTTGCCATGGTGTGCAGCGGCGAGATCGAGTAAAAACTCCTTCCGTCACGCCTGACGGTGTGCCACCTCCCTCAAGGAGGGAGGCAAGGCTCCCTCTCCGAGGGGGCTGTCGCCGTAGGCGACTGGGGGAGTTCCGTAATAGGAGAATTTGACATGGAAAAGATCAACCTGAACGATTATCTGGCCTCCAACGAGTACCCCGGCCGCGGCATTGCAGTGGCAATGGCTCCCGATGGCCGTCAGATGTTCATTGGCTACTTTATCATGGGCCGCAGTGAGAACAGCCGCAACCGCGTGTTCGACCCCGTGCCCGAGCGCGGCGGCATCTGCACCATGGCTGCAGACCCCGACAAGCTGGAGGACCCCAGCCTTATCATCTATAACCCCGTGCTGACCCTGGGCAAAACCCACATCGTGACCAACGGCGACCAGACCGATACCATTTTTGACCTGATGAGTCAGGGCAAGAGCTTTGCCGATGCCCTGCGCACCCGCACCTTTGAGCCGGACGGCCCCAACTACACCCCCCGCATCTCCGCTGTGGTGTACGCTGATGGCAGCTACCAGATGAGCATCCTGAAATCTGCCGACGGCAACGGCGACAGCGTCCAGCGCTATTTCTTTGATTACCCCCAGCCTGTGGCCGGTGAGGGTCATTTCATCAGCACCTACAAGCACAACGGAAACCCTATCCCCAGCTTTGAGGGCGAACCCCTGCGCTTTGCCTGCCCCCGCACCATCGGCGATTTTGCCCATGGCCTGTGGCAGAACCTGAACCCCGACAACAAGGTCAGCCTGTTTGCCCGCGTCATCGATCTGGACAGCGGCGAGACCGGCGATATGATCTTTAACAAATACGATGCTGTCAACAGTGATCTGGACGACCCCGAGGAGCCTGAACTGCTGCCCGAGGAGCTGGAGCTGCTGGCAAAACTCGATGCCGAAGCGGAATAACGAAGACTTAAGGAGGATGCATCAATGAACGAACTCGCACTGAAGTACGGCTGCAACCCCAACCAGAAGCCCAGCCGCATCTATATGGAAGATGGCTCCGACCTGCCCGTGACTGTGCTGAACGGCAAGCCCGGCTACATCAATTTTCTGGATGCCCTCAACTCCATCCAGCTGGTCAAGGAGCTGAAGGCGGCCTGCGGTCTGCCCGCCGCCGCTTCCTTCAAGCATGTGTCCCCGGCGGGTGCCGCCCTGGGCCTGCCCCTGACCGATGTGGAGCGCAGGATGTACCACATTGCCCCGGACTTTGAGCTCTCTCCGCTGGCCTGCGCTTACGCCCGTGCCCGCGGTGCTGACCGTATGTCCTCCTTTGGCGACTGGATCGCCCTCTCCGATGTCTGCGATGTGCCCACCGCAAAGCTCATCCAGCATGAAGTCTCTGACGGCATCATTGCCCCCGGTTATGAGCCGGAGGCTCTGACCATTCTGGTCGGTAAGAAAAAGGGCAACTACAATGTGGTGGCCATTGACCCCGACTACAAGCCCGCCCCTGTGGAGCACAAGCAGGTGTACGGCATCACCTTTGAACAGGGCCGCAATGAACTGAATATTGACGATGAACTTCTTTCCAATATTGTAACTCAGAATAAGGAAGTTCCAGAGCAGGCTTTGATCGATATGAAAGTAGCTCTGATCGTCCTGAAATA
>OKTS01000866.1_pt1 | contig 11810 bp, 9 predicted proteins | sample 1606331 | NCBI WGS metagenome assembly OKTS01 (sample SAMEA3879564, study PRJEB24766) | human gut metagenome | biome: human-associated habitat; feature: feces | place: USA | collected 1985/1987 | reverse complement strand
TCTTCTGTTACAGGAACAACCGCTGCAGCCCCTTTATGACTGATAAAATCCCATGTGGCCGTATGAGTGCCGTCTATCTCCATCGTATCCTGATAAAAATCTACGATTGCTCCCTTATACTTTAATTCTCTCTTCAGACGTTTGATCTTTTCGCTCATTACACAATTCTTCCTTTCATCCACGAAAAAGCGGAACTTCCTTTCCCATCTTACGATGTTTCAGAAATTCCGCTTTTCATTTCATATTCAGTTTTCTATTTTGCGTAATCCGTGACGCGTGATTCGCGGATCACATTTACCTTGATCTGACCAGGATACTCTAATTCAAATTCAATCTGATTAGCAATCTCTCTGGCCATAAGTACCATATCATCATCAGTTACCTGATCTGGAACTACCATTACTCGAATCTCTCTACCTGCCTGAATAGCAAAAGATTTGTCAACACCTTTGAACTGGTTTGCAATCTCTTCTAATTGTTTCAATCTGTTTGTATATGTCTCTAATGTCTCTCTTCTTGCACCTGGTCTTGCTGCTGAGATCGTATCTGCAGCCTGTACAACACAGGCGATCAAAGTCTGAGGCTCTACATCGCCATGATGTGCTTCGACTGCATTGATCACAGTCGCTGATTCTTTGTACTTTCTGCAAAGATCCACACCAATCTGAATGTGAGATCCTTCCACATCGTGATCGATCGATTTACCGATGTCGTGCAGAAGTCCGGCTCTTTTCGCCATACGCACATCCAGCCCGATCTCTCCTGCCAGAAGTCCTGACAACTGAGCAACCTCGATGGAATGCTTCAGCGCATTCTGTCCGTAGCTTGTTCTGAATTTCATACGTCCAAGCAGACGCAGCAATTCCGGATGGATACCCGGTACACCAACCTCGATGGCTGCTGCCTCTCCTTCTTCGCGAATCATAGAATCTACTTCTTTCTGTGCTTTTTCCACCATCTCTTCAATTCTTGCCGGATGGATACGTCCATCCACGATCAAGCGTTCAAGAGCAATACGGGCAACTTCTCTTCGGATCGGATCAAATCCGGATAACACAACTGCCTCCGGTGTATCATCAATGATAAGCTCTACACCTGTCAGAGTCTCAAGAGTTCTGATGTTTCGTCCCTCTCGTCCGATGATCCTACCTTTCATCTCATCACTTGGAAGCTGCACGACTGAAATCGTAGTCTCCGCTACATGGTCAGCTGCACATCTCTGAATCGCATTGACAACATACTCTTTTGCTTTCTTGTCTGCGTTCTCTTTTGCCTGAGACTCCAGCTCCCTGACCATCTTTGCTGTTTCATGTTTCACATCTTCTTCAACAGTTTTCAACAGATATTCTTTTGCCTGCTCGGAGGTAAGACCTGAGATTCTTTCCAGTTCCTGCACTCGTTTCTGACTGAGTTCTTCCACTTTGGCTTCACGCTGTCTTAAATGTTCCTCTTTTGCTGTAAATTTTGCTTCACGCTGCTCAATAGCTTCGGAACGTTTGTCTACTGCTTCTTCTTTTGCCAGCACACGCTTTTCATAGCGCTGCAGTTCCGACCTTCTTTCTTTCGTCTCTTTTTCAAGATCATTCTTCGTCCGGATGGACTCTTCCTTCACTTCCAAAAGAGCTTCCTTTTTTGTCGTTTCAGCAGTTTTCACGGCATCGTCAATGATTTCTCTTGCTTTCGCTTCCGCATTTCCAATCTTGGATTCCGCATTGTTCTTCAGATTGGTAATGGTCAGATAGCGAGTTACGACACCGACTATCAACGCGAGGGCCGCCGCAATAATTACACATAAAATTACCGGCACAGGAGCACCTCCTTATTTAATTTTCATTGTACATGTTTATGTATCTGCATACATAAATACAACACTTAAATTTTATACTGTTTTACCAACCCTGTCAAGCATTCTCATCATAATTTTGTATCACTTGACGGATGTCTTCATATCGGAATCCTTTTCGTGCCAGATGACCGTATAATTTTTGCATCTGCTCCGGTGTAGCCGTCCTTAGATCCACACGCTTTTTCTCGATAATCTTAAGGATTGCCTCAGTCTCATCCTGTCCGTCAAAGCACTCTTCTACGACCTGCTGCGCAATTTCCCTTGATACACCTTTCTGGCAGAGCTGATATAAAATCTCTCGTCTGCTCTTGGATGCCTTTCTGCTCTGTACAAAATTTTCCGCATACCGCGCGTCATCCAGATATCCGAAAGACTTCACATAAGAAATCGCTGCCTCCACTGCTTCCGGCGGGTACAATCCCTGACGCAGCTTCTCCCGCAGTGCCGATTCGCTGCGGTCCATATCCTCCAGAAGATGCATGGCACGAAGCTTTGCTCTTTTACAGATCACCTTCTGCAGAATCTCCTGTACAGTATCCTCCTCCAAAAGAGTCCCCTCAACAATCCGGTAATGCGACAGTTCGCCCTTGTATAACACAAAGGCGAACTCCTCATCTAAATACACTTTATATTTGATCTTGGTCAGCATCTCTACTTTCGTGACGACCATTTTTTATTCTTCTCCCTCGATCGACAGTTCCATCTGTTCTTCTTTTGGAGTCAGCTTCAGATCACTCTCTTTTACCTCTTCCTCTCCTTCGATCAAATGATAGTGCTGGCGTACTTTTCTGTCCAGCTCCTCCATCACCTCCGGATGACTGGTCAGATATGCTTTTGCATTTTCACGTCCCTGTCCGATCTTCTCTCCTTCATATGCATACCACGCACCACTCTTCTTGACAAGATCAATACCAACTGCCAGATCCAGAACATCTCCTTCTTTGGAGATTCCTTTTCCAAACATGATATCGAACTCTGCCTCTTTAAACGGAGGCGCAATCTTATTCTTCACGATCTTGATGCGGGTTCTGTTGCCGACCATCTCTCCGCTCTGCTTCAGCGTCTCGATCCTGCGGACATCCATACGGACAGAAGCGTAGAACTTCAATGCGCGTCCACCTGTCGTTGTCTCTGGATTTCCAAACATTACGCCTACCTTTTCACGGAGCTGGTTGATAAAGATAACCACACAGTTGGATTTGCTGATGACCGGTGTCAGCTTACGCAGTGCCTGCGACATCAGTCTCGCCTGCAGGCCGACATGGCTGTCTCCCATATCTCCTTCAATCTCCTGTCTCGGCACAAGAGCCGCAACAGAGTCTACAACGATAATGTCGATTGCGCCGGAACGTGCCATCGTCTCTGCAATCTCCAAAGCCTGATCACCGCTGTCCGGTTGGGAAATATATAGTTCGTCAATATCCACTCCTATATTCTTTGCATAGACCGGATCAAGGGCATGCTCTGCATCAATAAATCCTGCAATCCCGCCTCTCTTTTGTACTTCTGCGATCATGTGGAGTGTCACTGTCGTCTTACCACTGGACTCCGGACCATAAACCTCAATCACACGTCCCTTTGGAACACCGCCAAGTCCCAGTGCCAGATCGAGACTCAGACACCCTGTAGGAACCGTCTCTACAGCAACATGACTGCCCTCTCCCAGCTTCATCACAGTACCTTTTCCAAAATCCTTCTCTAACTTTGCAATCGCCGCATCCAGCGCTTTTTTCTTTTCATCACTTGCCATACCGAATCTTCTCCTTTTCACCCGAACAGTTGTTCGCTTCTGTTTATTATACTATTATATGCTCCTTGAATTGTCAAGTAATTTTTTCCATCCTACTCCGTCCCCCTCCTTTCGTTACTGTTTTTCTACAGAAAACAGAGATGATAAAACCATAGAATATCCTCTTTTTATCCATCACAGGGGAAACTCTCTTGAACAGACCTGGAAGAACTCCTTGAACGTCTGGGTTATAACCGAGTATGATACAGCACAGGCGGCTGCATGATAAAGTTCTGTTTTCTATAACTTACAGAACTATCTTATCATGCGGCCGCCCGGGATGCAATCTATTTATTTTAATTCCTGATGAAGAATTTCTCCATTGCTCTCAATCACTTTCTGGTACCAGTAGAACGATTTTTTCTTATACCGGTTCAAAGTTCCTGTTCCATCATCATTGCGGTCAACATAAATATATCCGTACCGCTTTCTCAACTCTGCTGTAGAAGCACTTACCAGATCAATACATCCCCATGATGTATATCCCATGATTTCAACTCCGTCCTCTATTGCTTCTTCAACCTGTAACAGATGTTCTTTCAAATAGGCAATCCGGTAATCATCCTCCACTGTCAGTTTTCCATCTTTTCCTTCTACCAGTTCATCAACCGCACCAAGACCGTTTTCCACGATAAAAAGAGGCTTCTGATAACGGTCATACATCTCATTGAGTGCATATCGAAGACCTTTTGGATCGATCTGCCATCCCCATTCTGAAGCTTCCAGATATGGATTCATAACACCACCCATCAGATTTCCCCGTCCTGCTTCTCCCTGATCCGGATCTGCAGAAGCACAGATACTCATATAGTAACTGAATGAAATAAAATCTACGGTATGCTTCAAAATTTCCTCATCTTCCGGGGCAAACTGCACCTGAATCTTATGTTCTTTAAAATAGCGCTTCATATAGCCCGGATACCGACCTCTTACATGTACATCCAGGAAAAAATCATTCATATGCCGTCTTTCCATCACTTCTATCATGTCATCCGGATGCGGTGTCAAAGGATAAATCGGAATATTAAGTACCATACATCCAATCTTTGCCTCCGGCATCATCTCATGAGCAATTTTAGTTGCCAGTGCACTTGCCACCAGTTCATGATGAACTGCCTGATACAGATCCTGGCGCGATAACTTTTCTTTTTCCGTATAAATCCCGCCGCTCAAAAACGGTTCATGCAAAACCGAATTAATTTCATTAAATGTCAGCCAGTATTTCACTTTCTCTTTATATCTGCCAAAAATCGTTCTGACATATTTTTCATAGAAACCGATCATTTTCCGGTTTACCCATCCATCATATTCTTTCGATAAATGCAATGGTGTCTCATAGTGAGAAATCGTAACCAACGGCTCTATTCCATATTTGTGGCATTCGTCAAATACCGCATCATAAAACGCAAGCCCTTTTTCATTTGGCTGCTCTTCATCTCCCATTGGAAAAATGCGGCTCCAGGCAATTGACAGCCGAAAAACCTTAAACCCCATCTCTGCAAACAATTTAATGTCTTCTTTATATCGGTGGTAAAAATCTATTGCCACCAGCTTCATGTTATCTTCTGTCGGAACCTCTGTTCTTGGTCCCACAATTCCTTTTGGTGTCACATCCTGGATATCCAGCCCTTTTCCATCTTCCAGATATGCACCCTCACATTGATTGGCTGCTGTTGCGCCTCCCCACAAAAAATTTTTCGGAAACATTATTCTTCCACTCTCCCTTCTTTTAATACACCATAATGATACAAGGCTCCAATTAAATTTGCATCATTGTAAAACTTACAGTTTGTTATCTCAGGTTTCGGAACATACGGTGTAATTTTACGAATCGGATGATGTTCCATTAATTCATTCATGCTTCTGTTCAAATATTCCAGCAGCAGCGGCTGTTTACTGATTCCTCCGCCAATTGCCACCACATCCAAATCCAGTATCACATTTAAATTATAAATTTGAACTGCCAGCGTATCTGTAAATTCTTTCAGTGCTTTCAATACCGCTTCTTCTCCCTTGTTTGCACGATCAAAGATCTGAATCCCATCCAATTTTTCCGGATCTTCTCCTGTATAAAAAGCTGCTTTTTGGGCAAGGGTCTCTGCGCCGTTTGCCATGCCCCAGTATCCTTTCGCTTCCTCTGATCGTTTCTGATCTGTCAATATATAACTGTATTCACCGGCTGTAAAATGCCCTCCCCTGTACAATTTGTGGTCTATGATTATCCCACCGCCCACACCAGTACCCAGCACTACAACCGCTCCGTTTCTGCAGTCCTTCAGACTACCTTTCCATTTTTCTGCAAGTGCCGCACACTTTCCGTCATTTTCAATCGTCACCGGAAGTTTATATCTTTGTTCCAGTAATTGCACGACCGGAACTTCACTAAAATATGCCAACATTCCTCCGGTCACACAGTAGCCTTTCCGGCTGTCCAACATTCCCGGCATACTGACAGCAATTCCTTCTATTTGTTTCTGATACTTTTCTACAACAACATCCAGTCTCTGCAAAAAGTCTTCCAGCGTATGATCCACATATCCCGGCGTCGGAAATTTGCCTCTTTCCAATATCTTGGCACTTTCATTCATAAGCGCATATTTTACAGCTGTACCGCCTGCATCAATCACCAGATATTTCTTCATCTTACCCTCACCCTTACTATCCAAAATTGATCGCCAGTTTTGCAAAAAAGTCTTCTAACGTCAATCTGACTTCCGCTGTTTTATAAAGCCTGATCTTTCGATAATCCTGCCCGTGAATATAGGTCATGTCATCAGCCACTCTCGGTGCCGGTATCATCTCATAGCTTACTTTTTCCAGTTCCTCCATAAGAACTGCCACAGTCGCCTGATCTCCCAGCCCCCATACTTCTCCATGAGGCCATGCCATATTGTAAACTGCCGCCTTATGATTAAATTCTTCTAACTGCTCAAACAAATATTTGCCTACTTTTCCACATGGATGCACTTTCAACTGCAATTCTGCCAGTGAAACACCAAACTGTTTATATACATCCATTGGAATTTGCCATAGTTCCGCTTTTGAAGCAAAAATTACATTTGCCGCATGAATATCCATCATCAGATTAAATTCAAATCCTCCATTCGGATAGGCGGCTCCTCCGATCCAGATAATCGTAATCCTTTCTGCAATTTCCGGACAGATCAGCAAAGCAGATGCCACATCCGTAACAGCTCCCTGACAAGCAATATACAATGGTCTTTCATCCACTTTCAAAGCTTCTTCGATAATAAATCTGGCGCCCTCTGATTCTACCGGAGTCTGCTCGTCTTCCATTCCCTTTGAAGCGCCCAGAGCTACCGGATATTCTCCTTCTATCCCCATCAGCTCCATCATCCTGATTACTTCATCATAGCTTGCTTTTGCAGTATTCTCCTCTCCGTATTCCTGGGGATTTTTACAAAAATGTCCCGCTACGATTCCCCGCACATCAAACTTGGGAGTCATCAGATGGTGTGCAAGCGCAAACTGATCATCCGCCTCATTTTTACAATCCGTATGAACAATCACTCTTATTTTTTTATTTTCCGGTACTTGATATGCATACTTCCACATACTCTTCTCCTCCTTATCTTTTCCGCTTTCAAAACAGATTTTCTATCCTTTATTCTGCAGTTTGTTCTGCCAGTTTTTTTCTCCGCTCTTTCAATTCACGTTCCATCTGGTCGTACTGTTTATCCAGATCATAGAAATACATCACAACAATACTTACGATATTTGCAATAATCGGAAGAATAACAAATGCAAATAAAATTGCCATATTCGCTTTTGATGACTGCACTGCCACCGTTCCGTCATAAGCTCCCCATGCAAGCAAACCTGCTACAATCGCACTCGCACATGCACTGGAAACTTTATTGGAAAATCCATTGACTGCCATCTGTGTTCCTGCAAGATTCCTTCCGCTCTGCCATTCTCCATAATCTGCCACATCTGCCAGCATAGAAAAATACATGTTGGAACGAAATCCCATTCCGAATCCCATCAGTCCCACTCCCAGGAATACAATCGCCACATTGCTGCCGCCTATCCAGATGATCAAAGACCCCAAAATCTGAATCAAAGTTCCCACAATCGAAATATTTCTTTTACTGTATTTTGCATTGAGACGTGCTGCAATCAACATTGAAAAAATCGGAACAATCGTTGTGATCGTCACTGCCACAGAAGTCATCATCTCATTTCTCACAATATACTTGAAGTAATATGCAATCGCTGCAAACATGCCAAGATATCCCAAAAATAAAAAGAACGTATAGGTAATCATTAACATATATGGTTTGTTTTTTATCAGGTATCCAATATCTTTGATAATACTTGTTTTTTGATTTGTTCTTGGCGGCAAATTGATTTCACGAATACTTGCCACACAGATCAGCATGATCAAAAACACCATGATTCCAAACACAATATTTGTATTTCTATATCCCAGCGCCTGATTTCCATGTCCCAGTTTTTCAATCAGCCACAATGCCATAGATGCAGATGTCAAAGATCCAAGATTCGAGAAAATTGTTCTTGTAGTGGCAATTTTAGTACGTTCCGTGGCATCTGCACTCAAAGTCGGCAAAATGGACCCCATCGGAATATTTACCAGCGTATATCCAAAAGAAAAAATAATATATGTAATATACGCCCATGCCAGTTTTCCACCTGTTGAAAAATCAGGTGTCGTAAATACCAGTACCATTCCAACCGCAAGTACCGGAGCCCCTGCCAGCATCCAAGGTCGGTTTCGTCCCATTTTAGTGTTGGTCCGATCAACCAGCGCCCCAACCATATAATCTGTAAATGCATCAATAAACTTTGTGATCAAAAACATAAACGCAGCACTTGCCGCCGGTATTCCTGCCACATCGGTATAAAAAATAAGCAGATATGTGTTTACCATTAAATACGCCAGATTACAGGCATAGTCTGAAATACCAAACCCAATCCTCTGACGCCAGATAAATTTTTTACTGTTTGTTCCTGTTTCTTTCATCATCACTACATTTCAGTCCTTTCCACTGTTCTTTCCTGTATGACCGGCCGGTTCATTTGATGATGCTATCATATCTGCTTTCCTCTTTTTTCTATATCATATTTCTGCTTTATTTATTATATTTCCATCATTTTTATTAAATTTCTTCTCTTGAAACAAATTCCGGACTTTTATAATAGTCCCTGTACTGCTTCGGCGTCATATTTTTATACACCTTAAATACCTTTCCAAAGTGGCTCTGAGAGGAAAAACACAGATACTCGCTGATCTCTGTTAGAGATGCTTCGGAATATTTGAGCAAGTTTTCTGCTCTTTCAATCCGCATGTGCATACTATATTTCTGAATACTCTCTCCCGTTTCTTTTTTAAATATCCTGGATAAATGGCTTTCACTGACTCCCAGCGCCTCCGCAATATCCGGTATACAAATTTTCTGATGATAATATTTTCGTATATATTCCTTACACTGCTCCGTATACCTTGAGTTTGCTCTTTTTTCTCTTTCTTCTACGACCAGTTTTGCAAAATCATACAAACTCCTTTTCCTATATTCAAAAATTTCTGTCATTCTTTTGCACTGGTCTATCTTATTGATATAAAGATCACTGAGCTTATACGCTTTGGCAGGAGCTGCCCCACCTTCGATTGCTGCTCTTGTTGCCAACGTAATCGAACATATCCCCAGATTTCTTTCGTTTCGGATTTCATTTTCCGAGAGCTTTCCCGCAGTACTTGCCAATAATTCTACTGCCCCTACTACCTCCTCCAGATTTCCCTCACGAATATAATCCATCGTTTTTACTTCTTCCTGATAAGTATGATGATATATATCCTCTGTATCTATTCTTACATCCGCTTCAAGTCCAATCTCCTGTTTCTCGATCAGACCATTCGCATCCAAAATTTCTTCATCTTCGTATTTCTCCTCAATTTTTATATAAGATAAAAGCTCCAATAAAGCTAACAGATTCTGCAGTTTTAGTTTGGGCGGACACTGTTCATTTTCTATCTGATAAGCTTTACAGTATCGGTGTATCTCTACATAAGACATATCCTCAATACAGATTGGTCCCAGCAGAAGCATCTTCGTCATTTTTTCTCTCATCCCACAAAAAATCACTTTATTCTCATCCTGATAAATCACCGGTGTTTTCTGGTTCATGATTCGATTTTTCAGAAGTTCGCGAAGTTCTTCTGATAATATCAGTGGATTGCTTTGCTCTGCTAATACCCCATAACAACTGATTGCATCCGTTTCACAATCCCATTCAAAAATTTTTATATTTGTCATAATGCTGATCTTCGTATATAAATACTCCATTTTCTTATCCTCTCAATAGGAGAGAGGAAGAATAAATTTCCTGCCCCTCTCATTGAACCGTACGTACGGGTCTCGTATACGGCTCTACAACTTATATTCCTACTTTAACTATAGCAATCCAAGCAATTACTGCACATAATTACACGAACGAAACCACCCTAAACAATGATATCATATCACAATCTGAAGTTTCGGATGTCATTCTGACTCAGGGCTGATTTCCCGCATTCCCTTTTCCAGACGGTAAACAATACTTGTATTGACCGAAAAGCATTCTGCGATTTCCTTTGCATTGTATGTCTTATCCCGGCTTCGATGAGTAATTTACGTGCTCGTATAACATAATAATCACCTTTTAACTTTATCATAAACCCGTTGTCAAGTGTGTGCAGTATTATTTTGGTTTGCTATAGTTTACCAGGACCAAAGAGTACTTTGGCAGGCATATAAAAATTGAAATTATACATGACAGCTTAAAATCTGTATGGTAAAATATGATTATAAATAAATCGAGATTTTACCAGAATAAAAGAAAGGTTAGTGAAAACATATGAATAAAGAAATGAAAGGGAAAAGGATTATTTTGCGTGAACAAAGAGAAGAAGATGCGCCATTTTTTGCCTATTGGTTCAATCAGCCGCAAGTCATGTTTCAATGCGGCTTTGAGAAGCCTACCGATGAAGAAGAGGTAAAAACTTGTATTAATGTGGACCATAAATCGGAAAACTCGGTTTGGTTCACGATTACAGACCTCGACGGCAATATAATAGGTGAGACTGGTCTGCTCCGGATGTTTCCTGCATGGCACCAAACCGATCTTACGATTATCATTCCCGATCCAAAGATGCAGCATAAAGGATACGGGACAGAAGCAATTCGTATCATGCTTGATATGGCCTTCAATAGGTATGAAATGCATCGTGTCTCAATCGGAGTCGTAGGATTGAATACAGATGCACTGGAATTCTACAAAAAAATCGGATTCAAGCAGGAAGGTATTCTGGAAGAGGCATATTACTACAACAATGAATACAGCGATTTTATTATGATGCGAATTCTCAGCCACGAATGGAAATAATGGACAAATTCTATTTTAAAGGGGCTGTCGCACTAAGTTCATGAACTTAGTGCGACAGCCCCTTTAAGAATCTTCACATTTAAATCCTCAGAAATTTATTTTGACTCTTTCATAGATTTCACGCGATCCTGGATCGTCTTATTGAAATTCTCAATCTTACGCTCATAAGACGTATTCATATATTTTGACTGCAGCATAAAATCTGCTGTAGAAAGGTTGTTCGCGATCGGAATATCATAAACAACCGCGATTCGAAGCAGTGCTTTTACATCTGGATCGTGAGGCTGTGCTTCCAGAGGATCCCATAAAAAAATCATAAAATCGATCTGTCCTTCCACTATCTTTGCTCCGATCTGCTGGTCTCCTCCGAGAGGACCGCTGCAGTATCCTTTCACAGGAAGTCCCGTACGCTCTGAGATCAGTTTTGCCGTTGTTCCTGTTCCGCACAGGAAATGTCCTTTCAAAATCTCTTTATTTCTGTCACACCAGTCTACAAGTTCTCTTTTCTTACCGTCATGCGCCACAAGGGCGATATGTTTTACTTTTTCAATTTCCATCGTTACATATTTATCATCTAACATCCGATCTCCTCCTTTTATCTTAAAAATAGTTTTTCATAAAATTTTTCTTACCGTCTGTTTTTATACAAACTGTTCCATCGTATCAAATCTAAGTAATGCGATCGCGCCCATCGCAACCGTGATCATCAATCCATAGATCAATACGATCGGAAAGATCAACGTTTGACTGATCAACACTGCCGCCAACACT
>OKTS01000856.1_pt1 | contig 11930 bp, 10 predicted proteins | sample 1606331 | NCBI WGS metagenome assembly OKTS01 (sample SAMEA3879564, study PRJEB24766) | human gut metagenome | biome: human-associated habitat; feature: feces | place: USA | collected 1985/1987 | reverse complement strand
AGCAGTAGCCTGAAATCAATGCACAACAGAACATAACCGGTCCGATGGAGAAATCGATTCCTCCGGTTGCGATTACGAACGTAACACCAAGTGACAGGAAGCCCAAGAAGTATACATAGTTCAATGTGGACTTAATGCTGTCTCCAACAGGGAATTTATTTCCCAGCACTACCTTAAAAACTGCGAACATCACTATCAGAATACATACAAGTAAGATTCTGTTCAGTCCGAGCTTTTTGACTATTGGATTTTGTTTCAGCTTTTCCAATGTTTCACCCTCCTTAAAAGTTTTACACACAACTCTTGCGTTTTCTATATAATACCGTTAAACCCGCACAAATGTAATGGAATATCTTCCAAAAAAAGGTTAAATATTTACGGTTCGTACATAAATATTTAACCTTTTTTAGAGTTTTTTCACTATTATATTCTTTTTTTGACCTTTCTGTTCACAAAATCATCAGGAAAGTTTGAGCGTATTGAACGGAAACAGCAATTTCTCGATCTCACTGTTGTACATATTTTCGGGAGTCACCAGTTCACAGCCGGAATTTACATTTTTTTCGTAGCTCTTGCCGCGAAGCATAAGGACGGTTTCCTTCACACCCATATATCCCATCTTAAATGCTTTCTGAACAACAAGCGCTTTAAATACACCATTTTCCATCAGCTGAACAGCTTCCTGTGAACTGTCGACACCAACTACCTGAATCCGGTCTTTCGCTCCAGCTGCCTTAACTGCCCTTGCAGCACCTACTGATGAATATTCGTTCATTCCTGCGATCATCTTAAGATTCGGATATTTTTGCATAAGTTCATTTGTCAGTTTACGTGATTTCTCATACTGCGAATCACAATATACGACCTCAACAATATTATCTGCCAGATCTCCGAGTCCTTTGCGAAATCCCTCTTCTCTCTCCACTGCGGTGGATACACCCTTCACATGGGCCACGATCGCAATCTGATCATCCGGTCCGAGAAGTGATGCCGCAAATTTACCGAGTTTCTCTCCTGCTTCCAGATTGTCCGTTGCAACCGTCAGATCCTGCACCGCTTCTTCCGTATAGGAATCAATAAAACTGATCCTAATTCCTTTTTCCTTTGCTTCATCCAATATTTTGTTGGATTCTGTAAAACTGGATGGAGAGATCAGAATCGCATCCGGTCCCTCTTCAATCGCCTCTTTCAGTAGTTCATTCTGTCGTTCCACATCATTTTCTTCTGTCGGTGCCTTGATCTCGATTGCTGCATTGTACTCCTGTGCTGCCATTCTGGTTCCCAGGATCAGTGCTTTCCAGAAATCATTTGTCTTGTCTACGACCTTTGGAATATACACAAGCGAAAGCCTGCGCTCATCAATTCTTTTCTGGCGATACCAGATGCCACCTCCGATTCCGCCGATCAGACAGACTACCAGAAAGATACTCAGCCATTTTTTCTTTTTCATATCTGTCCCTCCTGTCTGCCTGGAATTGTGATCGTTGCAGTTGTTCCTTTACCCAATTCACTGGTATACGTAATTCCGTAATCTTCTCCATAATAGAGTTTTAAACGTTTCTGCACATTATAGACACCTACTCCGTTGGAATGATAATTCACTTTATGTTTATCATAAATATGAGCAAGAGTTTCTTCATCCATTCCAACTCCATCGTCAATCACCTGAAGGACTGCATTTCCATCCTTCATAAATCCTTTTACAATAAGAAGGCCCTTACTTTCTTTATATTTAAGTCCATGGTAGATTGCATTCTCTATGATTGGCTGAAGTACAAGCTTGATCAGAGGGATATATAATATAGAAGAATCTACCTCAATCTGAAATTCCAGTTTATCTTTGTAACGCATTTTCTGTATCGTCAGATAGCCGCGCGCATACTCTACTTCGTTCGCGATCGGAACAACTTCATCCTCATTGCTGATACTCTGGCGGAGAAGTCTTGCAAGAGATGCCGTCATAAGAACAACTTCTTCATTTTTCTTTCCTTCTGCCATCCAGATGATCGAATCCAGCGTATTATAAAGGAAATGCGGATTGATCTGGGATTGCAATGCCTTCAGCTCGCTCTTACGTTTTTCTTCCTGTTCGTGGACATTCTGCTCCATCAGTTCATGGATCCGGTGTGTCATCACGTCAAAGGACTTTGTCAGACTGCCGATTTCATTTTTTGAATCTACCACAACATCAGAAACACTGAAATCACCTTCCTGTACTTTTTTCATGGAATCACGGAGTTTCTGTATCGGAAGAGTAATACTCCTTGCCATGAATCTTGAAAAAAGAAGTGCCACAATGACCAGTATGATTGCCGTCAGTACATAGACACTCTGTGCCTGACGACTTTTTCTCAAAAGTTCTCTTACACTGGTGCAGTCTACGACAGTCCATCCCGTCTTTCCTGAACGTGAGATGGAATACAGTTTTCCATCGTTTCCGGTACCGGTCAGTACGGTATCTTCATCCGTATCCATGATCAGACTGATATTTTCGGTCTGCAGTTCATTGTAGAGCTGTTGCTGCTGTGGATGATAAACAATATTGCCCTTTGCATCCAGAATAAATGCATAGCCTTTTGTTCCAACCGTACTCTGATCGCAGAGTTCACTGATCGCGCTGTAATTCAGGTCAATAAAAAAGACGCCTTCTTTTTCACCACTTCCGCTTCGATCACGAATGCCACGACTCAGAGTGATCACCCATGGGCGTTCTCCACTAATGATGTGCTGTACATGGGAAGAAGTCAGGATCGGACCATTAGGCTTTTCGAGTGCAGTAGCATACCATTCCTGCGTATTGAGATCCAGATCCTGATTCACCGATTTACTTCCGTCATTGATCAGCATCCGTCCGTTCTTACTGATGATACCAACATTTCGAATATCACTCCGGCTGTCCAGGATTGTCTGGAGCTGATTTAAAATACGGTATCTTCCCTCGTTATCGATTTTCTCATCAAAAAGGTAATCCTGCACATCTTCATTGCTGGATATCAGATAAGCAATATTTTCCATATAATCGATATAAGAATCGATATTCTGATTCATCTGCTGGATGATCGTATGCGTATATTCCGATGAATTTTCAAAAATAGATGTATTGGTAAATTTCATGGAAACACCGGTAACGATCACAACCGCACTCAGAATCAGGACTGCAACGGTTGCAAAAATAACGCTCTGTATACTGCTGAATTTTCCAATAAATCTCGCCGACAGATTTTTCTTTTTCATCTGCGCTTCTCCCTAGCATATTCCGTAGGTGTACACCCGGTCATTTTTTTAAATGAGATTCCGAAATAATGTGGATCAGAAAATCCGACTTTTTCTGCAATCTCATAATTCTTTAAGGTTGTATTTTCCAGCAGTTCTTTTGCTTTTTCCATTCTGGTCCGAATCAGGACTTCGGTAAATGTCTCACCTGTCTCGTCTTTAAAAATCGTACTGAAATAGCTGGTGCTGATATTCAGATAAGAACAGATACTGTTCAGACTCAGATCCGGATCCATATAATTTTTCTGTATGTAGTCAATCGCAAGTCGGGCCTGCCGCTCGCTACTGGATGTATTCAGTTCAGAAAGGATCTCAAAAATCCTGTCCGTATGTTTCTGTACAACTTTACAGGCATCTTCAAAAAATTTCTGATCTGTTACCTGGCGGAGCAGTTCATCTCTGTCTTCTCTGATCCTGTCCATATCAGCAGATACATCTTCGCATGCATTGTCCATTGTACGGATGACCTGCTGCAGATACATGCAGGCACGGCTTTTTTCCATAAGTGCCTGACGAATGGAATTTTCAATCTTTATGAGGGTCTGGTAAACCAGCTCTTTCTGTCCGGTCTTCATTGCTTCTTTGAGTTCTGCCAGATCATCTTCGATCGCGATTTCCTGAACGGGGTGCTGTTCTTCCATATCAATAAGAATGTTTCCACCAAGAAGATAGCGATACTGAAGGGTCTGTGCAGCCATATCGTGTGACTGGTCAGTTCTTCTGGTTTTTTTACCCATTTACCGATACCCATGGATACGTCAAATCCCATGACTTCTTTTGTTTTTTCCTGAATTTCATGACAGATTTCTTTTGTTCTGGATGTAAAATTACGGCTCCATTTTTCCTGAAAAAGGATTCCGACGCGGTTATTACCTTCCTGGTAGGCAATACCGGCCTCTTCTCTGGTGACGATCTCATCGCTGATATTGAAAAGGACAAATGCCATCAGTGCGCTTTCCTGACGTTTTTCTGTATCCAGCTGGTACATACCAGAATAGAGGTCGATATCAAAGATTGCCACGCGGTAACTTGCTGCGGAGATGTCAATTCCCATTTCCGCAAGACGTTCAATACTTGCATTCACATCTGTCGTACAGTTTACAAGTGCTTCTATATTTTTTGACCGGATTATCTGCTTATTTTTACGATACTCTTCCGAGTTTTGGGTCAGTGCATCCATTTTACTTTTTTCAAGACGTTGCTGTTCCACTTTTTTCTTCATTTTTTCAATTACCCCGGTAAGTTCCATCGCTGTCACCGGTTTCAACAGATATTCACTTACTCCATACTGAATTGCCTTTTTTGCATATTCAAATTCTCCGAATCCGCTAAAAATCACAATTACAATTTCCGGATAATTATCATGCAGAAAATTGCTCAGTTCCATTCCGTCCATGTATGGCATCAATATATCTGTCAACACAATATCCACCGGATGTTCTTTTACAAATTCTGCTGCCTCTTTGCCGTTTTCACAATCTCCGACCAGTTCACAGTCCATGCTTTTCCAGTCAATATTCTCTTTGATCGCATCACGAACAAGAATTTCATCATCTACCAGCAAAATACGATACATGTATTCTTTCCCCCATCTTATCTTCACAGTAATCTCTGGGTACTGTGATATATGGCTCTTTAACTTTGCCTTTAATAATTTATTTTAACATGATTTTTGTTCTTTTTGAAGTACAGAATTTAAAAAGACCCTGCCGGTCAGCCTGATGCTTCCTGGCAGGATCCTGTCATTTCTTTTATTTCTTTTTATTTTCCGGCAAATACCTTCATTGCCTCATAAGCATTTTTCTTCATGGCTTTCATTCCCCAGTCTACAATGTCATGATAGTAAACCGGAATCTCTTTGCCTTCTTCCTGAAGTAAATAATGCATCTTATATTTCTTGCCCTGGTGAACGATCGGCATCTCCTGGAATGGAAGTTTGCTTTCTACACCAGTTCCACCGGCTTTTGCCATATGTATAGTAGTTGATCTTTCTTACTCCACGGGCGATTACTTTCTTGTAATCTTCTTCGCTGACACCAGAACCACCATGCATAACAAGTGGGATATCTACTCTTGCTTTTACAGCTTCAAGTACAGACATATCCAGTTTCGGCTGTGTCAGATAAAGGCCATGTGCAGTTCCGAAAGAGCATGCCAGTGCGTCAATACCTGTTTCATTAACAAAAGATTCTGCCAGCTTCGGATCTGTATAGATTTTTTTCGGTTCATCACCTGTTGGGATTCCGTCATCATGTCCAAGGCCCAGTTCTCTCTTACCAAGAGTTCCAATCTCAGCCTCTACAGAAGCCCCCTTTGCATGTGCAAGTTTCACTGCGATCTTGGTGTTGGCTACGTTCTCTTCATATGGAAGTGCAGAGCCATCGAACATAACAGACGTAAATCCAATATTCAGTGCTTTGTCAAGATAAGCAAGTGTTTCACCATGATCCAGATGAACACATACCGGCACTTTGGCAACCTTTGCTCTTTCAATCATGATCGGTCCGATCACGCTGATTGGCATCATTGGTTCATGTACTTCTGCATGCATTATGATTACCGGCACATTTAATTCTTCTGCTGCTTCGATAACAGCCATGATGCTCTCAAGGTTTGGTGTATTAAAGGATCCTACTGCGCACTTCTTTGCTTCGGCGAGCTGCAGAACCTCAGATAATGTTACAAGCATTTTCAAGCTTCCTTTCTAGCCTTCCTTTGGCTACAACAAATATGTTAAGAGTATAACACAATATCAAAATATTGTGAAGTATTCTGACATCTTATTTTTTCAAAATAAGTGCGATAAAAGTAAGATCTCCCTTTCCGGAATTCAGAAGTCCATGACCTTCTCCGTCATCACAGAAAACCACATCACCTGCTTTAACCGGATATTTAGTTCCATTGTCATTATAAGTTCCACTGCCTGCAAGAATAAAGTAAGTCTCTGATTCACCTTCATGTACATGAAAAGCAAGATCACTGCCTTCTGGCATGGTTACTTCTGTATACATTCTGCAGTGTTCTCCCAGTTCTTTACCATAAAGAAGCGCATTTTTCTTCAGAATACCGGATCCCTCACCGGTCAGTTCTTCAATTTCTATCTCTGGTCTTTCAATCTTTGCCATAATAATTATCTCCTGTCTCTTCTCAGATCAAGCCATTCCGCTTCATCCTTTGTCAATGTAATATCCAGTGCCTGTACATTGCTTACAATTCTGCTCGCTTTCTTTGCACTGACAAGTGGAAATACTTCAAAATCCTGGTTCATGATCCATGCAAGTGCGATCTGCGGCACTGAACAGTTCTTTTCTGCAGCCAGCTGCTCTGCTCTTGCAAGGCGTTCAAAGTTCTCCGGGTAGCAATAGCCTTTTACTGCAAATGGATCAAGGATCTTCTTTGCCCCTTCTATATCATTGCTCTTGACGATTCCAGCAAACATGCCTCTTCCAAGACTTGAATAAGCAAGTACCGGAATATGATTGTCACGATACCATGCTCTTGCTTCTTCATTTGCCGGACCGGAAATTGTTACACATCCTGGCCCGCCACCCCACGGATCATCAATCTGATTGCAGAGTCCGAAGTTCGGACTGGACACAGTAAAAGGAACGAGTCCATATTTCGAGGCATATGCATTCGCTTCTGCGATTCTCTGATGGGTCCAGTTGGAACCACCAAAAGCCCCGATCCGTCCGGCCTTGTGATATTCGTTCAGGATTTCTACCATTGGCCCCGGATCAACCATTGGATTGTCTCTGTGCATCAGATAAATATCTATGTAATCCGTTCCCAGGCGTTCAAAAGACTGCTCAATATCGTGTTTCAGATCTTCCGGTGTTACGCGGTCTCTCCCATCGTAAGGATGACATCCTTTGGAAATGATCACAACTTTTTCTCTGTTTCCTCTGTTTTTGAGCCAATGTCCCAGAGAAGCCTCACTCAATCCATAATTTTCAGCTGTATCAAAAGTCGTAATTCCCTGCGCATAAACCTCATCCAGCAGTTCATCTGCATCTTCTCCCTGAATCATCACCGGTATTGCGCAGCCAAAAATGATCTTCGATAATGGTTTTTCAACATTTTTTATTTTCTGATATTTCACTTCAGATTTCCTGCCTTTTGTTCTTATTTCTGATACAGTTTAATATCCACATGATAGTCAACTGCTTCTCCTGGCTTCAGGAATTTCAGCATTCCGGTTTTTCTCATGACATCTCTTCCGTCCGGATAACAGTTGCCGCATTCCAGACCAAGCACATAATCACGAACCCCCATCATCTTCCATTCCACAAATCCATCCAGTTTAGAAGCGTCAAAACTGATTTCCAGTCCAACATTTAATTTGGGCTGATAGATGCCTGCTTTGCCATCAGCACCTTCGAATTTGTGATAATAGCATCTTTCCTGATAATCACCCTGCGGTTTTTCCATATGCATCCAGTTGGCAATGTCTTCCTGAGCATGATCATCACGTGCCCTGACTTCCACCGATGGAATCGTTACTTCGCTGTCTTCATCCAGAAGCGGATAGCCCATGTTCATATGATACAGGATCTCCATTGGCTCTGTCTTGCTTCCTGTATTTTCAATATGATCATCAATAGAAAATGTATTTTCTTCTTTGGAAATCGTTACTGTTCTTTTGAGAACAAGCTTTCTGCCAAAGATCACTTCATCTTTTGTTACAGAATGAATACGAATTTCTTTGTCATCCTCTTCCCAGTAACTCTGTGCACATGGCTGGTTTGCGATCGAACCATGAAGTGGAAGTTCTTCTCCATCATCTATACACGGTGTGCCAACAGCCTGCAGACCACAGGTTGTCAGAAATCCTGCTGTAAATGACTGAAGCCAGTTAGCTCCTACCTTGTCATAATATGCCGGAGCCACATAACCACATGGAGAAAAATAACTCATGTTGATGCCTTTATAGCGAAGTCTTGTAATATCTCCGTTTCTGTCCGGGGAAAGTGTCAGTTCCAGGCCTTTTCCGTTTGTTGCTTCATAGAGACGCATGCCGTCGCCTTTGCCTCCGACCAGACGATGTTCTTCAACACCGCTTAACTGTGTTTCATGTCCAATATACGGATTCATTGTAATCTCCTTTCAGATAGTTATGCTCTTATGGCAGAAGCCGCCCGTTTACACGAGCGGTCTCACTGCCTGATATACTTTCGCATATCTTTCAAAGATATGCATGTATTTTTCATGCATTTCCTTTCTTGGAAGGTATTCCACGGTTTCTTCTACCATATGTTCAGCCGCATCATTCAAGTCTTTGAATACTCCTGTGGCAATACCTGTCAGCATAGCACTGCCAACTGTACCTGCATCAACTGTTTTGAGTGCTGTAATCGGTACATTCAGCATATCTGCTTTCATCTGCATCCATTCTCCTGACCTTGCACCGCCACCGGTTGCATTGAGCTTTTTGAATTTACATCCAGATTTCTTCAATGCGCTGGTATTCACCAGCATTTCATAAACAACACCTTCCATGCAGCCTCGATAAATATCTGCTACAGTCGTGTCTATGGTAAGTCCAAGAATTGCTCCTTTGGATCCTGTGTCCATATAAGGTGTTGCCGCTCCAGCAAAATGAGGAAGAATCAACAGATTGCTTGGATTTTCTTCACCGCGCTCTGTTGCATATTTCTTTTCGAGATATTCATTCACTGAAAGGTCTCTGTCTGCTGCTGCTCTTTTTTCATCTTTTGCAAGATTATCCACACACCACTGGATCAGTGCCCCGCCGGTATAGGAAAAAGCATAAGCAACATATTTTCCGGGGATCACATATGGTACAATGGAAAAATATCCATCGTACATTGCCTCTATATCCGGAATCGAATCATAAATTGGAGTTACACATTCAACAGTTCCTGCGCCGTCTACTGCAACAGAAGAATCAAATGCACCGGCTCCAATTGCCGCAGATACCTGATCATGACTGATCGATACAATATGTGTGGACGGTGCTAGGCCAGTTTTCTCTGCTGCCTCTGCTGTGATCACTCCGGCATCTGTACCTGTCGGTACCGTCTTTGACATTTTATTCACATCAATGCCGGCTACTTCAAAGATTTCCTTACTCCAGTCAAGTTTCTTAATATCAAATGCCATAGTCCTGGTAGCCAGGGAATAATCAATCTGGCGTTTTCCAGTCAGATGATATACTACATAATCTTCCATCAGGAATATGTATGCAGCTGCATCGTAAATCTCAGGCTTGTTTTTTTTGATCCACATCATTTTAGAAATACTGTACATCTGATGTGCTCGCAGACCGGTGATTCCGGCAAGTTCACGCGCACCAAATTTTTCTGTCAAAGCTTTGCATTCTTCTTCTCCACGTGGATCTGTATAAAGCATGGCTGTATGAAGTGGTTTACCATTTTCATCTGTCATAACAAAAGTTTCTCCGAAACTGGTCACACCGATTCCGGCAATGTCCGGATATTCTTTTGCCATTTCTGCGACTACTGCATAAACCCCATCCATGATTGTAGATACATCTACTTCATGTCCGCTGACGTTTCTGCGGACCGGATAATCTTTGTATGCTTTATTCAGATATCTTCCCTGTTCATCAAATACCGTACATTTACAACCAGTCGTTCCTATATCCAATCCTGCAATTTTCATATCATTCGCTCCTAGTCAATATCTACCCATTCATATCCCAGATATGTAGTAAATGCTTCTTTTAAGATGTCTTTCATATGTCCGACACCTACACATGTATGATGTTTAAATCCACCTCTTGCCAGACGGATCATCTTATCTTCCATATTCGGAATCTGGCATACACCGGCGCATCCAAAGTATGCATCCTCGATCGGATCATCGGTAAATTCTGCTTCAGATGCATAGATTTTGATCTTACCATCTACTGTCAGGCAGTTAGAAATTGTTGTCTTGAATGGACGAATTCTTCCTTCGTTGGTTCCCCAGCCACTTCCCGGATCGCCTTTGTCAAACATCTTGTGGGATGTAACGGTTCCTTTCTTTGTCATCAGACTCTGTGCACAGGATCCACAGTGGAAAAGAATCAGTTTATCTTCTGCATCGCCGTAGTTGTTGTTCCAGTCAAGTACTGCTGTCGGCTGTTCGCTTGCCAACTGCATTGCACGCATGGAGATTGCAGATGTCAGGTCAATCTCGCAGGAAGTAGCAATTCCACGGTCATTCAGTTCAGACAGGAGTACACACGGACATACGCGGAGGATTGTCTCCATTTCATTCCAACAACGGATTGCAAGTGCATCCAGATGATATTCCTCAACATATTCATCAATAACAACAGAGATCTTGGAAAGCATGATCTTCTTGTCTTCCGGTACATTTGAGAAATCTGTGTAATTTTCCAGGCGTTCCTTCTTTGCCAGTACGACCGGATCGTTATCCTCTTTTGCATTTACTTTGAAGAATACTTCAGAAAGGTCAAATGCTTCTACCGTAATACCATTTTTCTGTAAACCAATCTCATCAAAACGTGTAGTCTTGAATGCTGTAGTTCTTGCTCCGATGCATCCGATCGTAAAGCGTTTCATACCGTTAACAACTCGGCAGATAGCAGCAAAATCTCTTAAGTTCTCCTGGAATTTCTCAGAAAGCGGATGAACTACATGTGGTTTTAATACTGTAAATGGAACCTGATACTGAGTAAATACATCTGTTACAGAGAATTTACCGCAGAATGCATCACGTCTGTGTGCAAAATCCATCTTGCCGATTTCATCCGGATATGCCTGCATCAGGATCGGAACTCCTGCATCCTGAAGTGCTGTGATCGCACCATTCTCATCTGCAAAGATTGGCATAGAGAAGATAACGCCGTCATACTGTCCTTCGTGCTCTTTGAGCCATTTTGCATAGAGAAGGCCTTCGTCTCTTGTCTCGATTCCGCCGTATCTTGTCAGGTCTGCATCCATTGCGATATAATCATATCCTGCGTCCGTTACAGCTTTGATCATATCCTCTCTTGCTCCGTAGATCAGCTCGCCCGGCATAAATCCTCGGTTACAAAATGCCAATGCAAATGTCATCTTTTTGCTCATATCTATATACTCCTTGTTTCTTCTTGAGTGTTTTTTTCATTTTCTGTGTTTATTTTAGTGGATTTTCTTTTTCTTTTATATAGACTTTTGTTCTACTTACTTTGATTTTGTTCGCATTTGTGATATGATTCCTGTATTGTCCAGACTTTAGGACAATACATTTCAGCTATATAGAAAGGATGTAACTGTACGGACACGAAACAGTTACGCAAGGAGCTTCCCAAATGATATCCAGCTTTGATATTGCCAAATTGCATTCTTTGTTAAAAGACTTTTATCAGCTCACAAAAATCCGCATCACTGTTTTTGATGACTCTTTTCGTGAACTGACTTCTTATCCGGATGAGATCGCAGATTTCTGTAAACTGATCCGCCAGACACCCGGCTGTGCCATGAAATGTCATCTGTGTGACCGCCATGCCTGTGAGATTGCTTCGCGTCGTACTTCTTCTTATACTTATCACTGTCATGCCGGGCTTACAGAGAGTATCATCCCGATCCGTATGGGAAACATTGTGATCGGTTATCTTCTGTTCGGACATGTTTTTTCGTATACAAGTTATGACGAGGGTTGGAAAGTGATCCGCGAGAGATGTG
>OKTS01000853.1_pt1 | contig 12048 bp, 10 predicted proteins | sample 1606331 | NCBI WGS metagenome assembly OKTS01 (sample SAMEA3879564, study PRJEB24766) | human gut metagenome | biome: human-associated habitat; feature: feces | place: USA | collected 1985/1987 | reverse complement strand
GATGCCATTGCCGGTGTTGCTACGGGAGCTATTCCCCAGGGTGCATTGGTGGCGGATGCGTTGAACCTGCCGTTTGTATATGTACGCTCTACCCCGAAAGACCACGGTTTGGAGAACCTGATAGAAGGCGAACTTCGTCCGGGTATGAAAGTGGTGGTGGTAGAAGATTTGATTTCTACCGGCGGAAGCAGTCTGAAAGCTGTTGAAGCCATCCGTCGCGACGGATGCGAAGTAATCGGTATGGTTGCCGCTTACACATATGGATTCCCCATTGCAGAAAAAGCATTCAAGGATGCAAAAGTTCCTTTGGTGACATTGACCAATTACGAAGCAGTGATGGAAGTTGCCCTTCGCACCGGTTACATCGAAGAGGAAGATGTGCTTACGCTGAACGAATGGCGTAAAGACCCCGCGCATTGGGAAGCCGGAAAATAAGACTTATTTTACATAATGATAGATTATGACAAAAGAGCCATTCGGATAGTTGCTGTCCGGATAGTTCTTTTTGTCTTTTAAAGACCATTGTATTATGACTAAATTTGAAAGTGCGGTAAAGGTGATACCTGCTTCGCAAAAGGCTGTTTATGAGAAACTTTCAGACCTTAGCAATTTGGAGAAAGTGAAAGACCGCCTGCCGCAGGACAAAGTGAAGAATTTGAGTTTCGATGCGGAAACATTGTCGATAGAAGTACCGCCGGTTGGGAAAATAGTATTACAGATTGTAGAGAAAGAACCTTGCAAGTGCATCAAGTTTGCAACAACAACCTCGCCTCTGCCCTTTAACTTGTGGATACAGATAGTGCCCGTTACGGAGACGGAATGTAAAATGAAGCTTACCATCGGAATGGAGTTGAATCCGTTTATGAAAACCATGGTGCAGAAACCTTTGCAGGAAGGATTGGAGAAAATGGCGGAGACTTTGTCGCTGATTAATTATTAATTACTAAATCTTATGGCTCAGAAACTTTGGGAAAAGTCCGTTCAGGTAAATAAGGATATAGAGCGTTTTACGGTGGGACGTGACCGTGAGATGGATCTTTATCTGGCAAAGCATGATGTGTTGGGTTCCATGGCACATATCACGATGCTGGAAAGTATCGGTTTGCTGACAAAAGAAGAATTGTCCCTGCTGCTTGCGGAGTTGAAGAATATCTACGCAACTGCTGAGAGCGGGGAGTTTGTGATAGAAGAGGGGGTAGAGGATGTTCACTCCCAGGTGGAATTGATGCTGACCCGTAAATTGGGTGATGTAGGAAAGAAAATTCATAGCGGACGTTCCCGTAATGACCAGGTGCTGCTCGACTTAAAGCTCTTTACCCGTGCGGAGATAAGGGACATAGCGGAGGCTGTAGAACAGCTTTTCCATGTGCTCGTTATGCAGAGCGAACGTTATAAAGATGTATTGATGCCGGGTTATACCCACTTGCAGATAGCGATGCCGTCGTCGTTCGGACTGTGGTTTGGCGCTTATGCCGAGAGTCTGGTGGATGATATGCTGTTTTTGCAAGCCGCCTTTAAAATGTGCAACCGCAATCCGTTGGGTTCTGCTGCCGGATATGGCTCGTCTTTCCCTTTGAACCGTACAATGACTACCCGGCTGTTGGGCTTCGATTCATTGAATTATAATGTGGTGTATGCCCAGATGGGACGCGGTAAGATGGAGCGTAACGTGGCTTTTGCGCTGGCAAGCATTGCAGGCACCGTTTCCAAGCTTGCGTTCGATGCCTGTATGTTCAATAGCCAGAACTTCGGATTTGTGAAACTGCCCGATGACTGTACTACCGGTTCGAGCATAATGCCGCATAAGAAGAATCCGGATGTGTTTGAGCTGACACGTGCCAAATGCAACAAACTGCAATCATTGCCCCAGCAGATAATGATGATAGCCAATAACCTGCCTTCCGGATATTTCCGCGATTTGCAGATTATTAAGGAAGTATTCCTGCCTGCTTTCCGGGAGTTGAAGGATTGTTTGCAGATGACGACCTATATTATGAATGAAATCAAAGTGAACGAACATATTCTGGATGACGATAAGTACCTGCTTATTTTCAGCGTGGAAGAGGTAAACCGTCTGGTACGCGAAGGCATGCCGTTCCGAGATGCTTATAAGAAGGTCGGTCTGGACATTGAGGCTGGCAATTTCTCTCATGACAAGACAGTGCATCATACGCACGAAGGCAGTATCGGCAACCTCTGCAATGATGAAATATCCGGTTTGATGCAGAAAGTTGTGGACGGCTTTAATTTTGAGGTAATGGAACAGGCCGAAAAAACGTTGCTCGGCCGGTAATCATAGTTAATTAACTGCTTGTGGTGTACGATGTTGACTTTCTCTGTTTAGGGTATAAACGTATTAATGACAGTCAGGTTAATATCGTACATCCCTATTTATTTAACTTTTTCCGGTAAAAAGTTTGGCTGTAACGTAGAAACTGTTTATCTTTGCACCCGTTCTCCAGAAACCTGCGGAAATAGCTCAGTTGGTAGAGCATAACCTTGCCAAGGTTAGGGTCGCGAGTTCGAGTCTCGTTTTCCGCTCTCCTTTTTTGAGGATGCTCGAATGGTGGAATGGTAGACACGAAGGACTTAAAATCCTTTGGCCAGTAATGGCTGTGCGGGTTCAAGTCCCGCTTCGAGTACTCATCTAAGGCTTTGTAAATCATTGATTTATGAAGCTTTTTTTATGCTCTTTATCTAAATCGGAAATCTTATTTTTTTCGGACCGCTCCGTTTTTTCCTAAAAATAGAGTCGCATTTTACCTTGAATTATGCCGCTCATGTAAACCAAAATGTAAACCGAAAAAGTATATACGTTAGCTGTTTCAGTTGGAATCCCCTGTAAGAAATATCGTTGTCCATAGTGTATTATGTCGTAAAGGAGCGTTGTAAATGCAGCTGTATATCAGCAAAAACCTCGTTTTGCAATTGCGGGCTGTACAGCCCGCAGATGGAAACCGTATGGTTCGCAGCTGCAAAACGGAATTTATCAAGAGCCATGATGACATAATATAAGGTGCAACGCAAGAAAAAGAACAAGGAGAAAGTGTATTTTCTTTGTGCATTTTGGGACAAAATGTAAGGGGTTGGGGTACTTTTTTCCCTTAATATGGGCAGAATGCCGCAAAATATGATGAGATGTGTATTATTGGGTAAAGTAACAGATAATTAAGTAGTTATAGAAGATAAAATGCTGAAAAAGCGGACATTTTAGTGATGACCGATAGTTTCTCGTCACCGGTCGTCACACTTCTCGTCACCTCTGTATCGCCCTCTGGTAAAAGGATACGGGCAATAGGTGACGAGTGATGACCAAAAAACAGTTTTCTTTATTTCAATATCAGTTTATAGCCTGCTACATTCAGCCATTCTCCGGACTGCATCCCTACCACCTTTCCTAAAGTGGGAAACCTATGTGAAGCCGGGGACGCCTGTTATTAAACCGATACCCTATACCCAGCATCAGATAGTTGGGTTCGTGAAAATCCTTCAGGTTGTAGCCGACATGCAGGAATGTGTCGCGGGTCATATCTATTTTGAGCGCCAGGATTTGGTAGAATGATTGCAAGTCGCCCCCGCCATGCAGGATATTGGCTCCGAAACCTATGCCGACGGTAAAGTAGGGCATTACCCATTCTCCGCGTGCCGAGACACCCAGAGAGAGTTGTTTGCGAAGCGGGGGAGTGCCGAATGCCTCTTCCTCGCTGGCACCGTCGAGCTGGGTAGCGTAATCCTTTGTATAAATGTTGGCGCTGGCATCATAGACACCGTCCAGGGATACTCCTGCACGGAATTTATATCCGAAGTTATACATCGGAGCGAAACAGAACCCGGCTACGCCGTATTTGCCGGGAGCGGGGACTTGCCCGCCGGGAACGTCTACGGCTTTCCGTCTCCACGAACCGAACAGCATAAGGTCATAGCTGACATGCCGGGGGAATGCCGGAACCGGAATTTGCTGCAACGGTTGCAAGGTCTTGTCAATGTCCCGGTTGAAATTATATGCCACTCCGATTTTAAAATCTATCGTGTTCAGTCCGGTGTTGGGGTACCGGGTATTACCGTTGGAGAAATGTACTGCCGTTGCGCCGATATTGAGGTCGAACCGCGGGGAAAGTATCCAGTTCAGGTGAATGCCTGCGCTGAGATAGGCGTTTACTTTGCTTCCCATTACAGTATTGTTGGGATTGCTGAGATAGTCATACGGCTTCCAGCCGAAAGATGCGCCGAACCCCCATTCGTAGTTAAGCGACAAGCGGGGAGTGATTCCGGCGATGCGGGCGCCTTGGAAGGCGTAGAGGGCAACGGGAGTTCCCATTTCCCTGCGGTTGCCGAAATCGAAATAGCCCAATCCTATTCCCTGATAGGAACTTCCGTATACCCGGTCGGCGACAGTACCCGGTGGCAGCCGGAATGAGTACTTCAAGTGGGCGGAGCAAGCGGACCTCATTATTTTGCGCATATCGTTTTCACCCCGCAGAAAGGAACTGGTGGGGAAAATATATCCCGCCCGGCCTTCAATGCCGAGACGGTGGATATAAGCATCTTGTGCGCATATATTATTGGACAGAAACAGTATAATCATTAAGAGAATCATAGCTCTTCCGGTCCGCATTTTACTATTCATGATGTCGTGGCGTTCTCTGAATCTTGTGCAAAGATAATCCTTTTATCTTTTTATTTGCATGAAAATCTTATATTTGCAAGGTTAATAATTCATCATCTATGTTATTCAAGAAATATGCTGGTCAATCGGAACAACGGTGAAATTTCCGGTGGCTTCCTTATTCGTTGACTATTCGACGGACTGAACTTATCCGGGGTGCTTATGGACAGGGTATATTCCTGTTACATGGAAACGGAGTTCTCGCTCTTTCCTCGTATGGCGGCATTGGCCGAGAATGTGTGGTCGCCGGCAGAGAAGAGTTTGCAGGATATAGTACGGAAGCGGTAGTCTTCATTCCAAAGAACAGGACAGCGGTTGTATCAATTATAGAATGACAGATAATACGTCAGTCATCATTTTGATACAACCGCTGTCTCTTTTACAAGCCATCTATGCTTCTGCTTATTCCGAAGCGGTTATTTCTCGTCGTTCTTCCGGATTTCCACACGGCGTATCTTACCGCTGATGGTCTTGGGAAGTTCGTCAACGAACTCTATGACACGGGGGTATTTGTAAGGAGCGGTCACTTTCTTTACGTGGTTCTGCAACTCCTTGACCAGTTCCTCGCCGGCGCGGTTCTTATAGTCTTTGGACAGTACGATGGTGGCTTTCACCACTTGTCCCCGTATTTCATCGGGAACTCCGGTGATGGCACATTCTATAACTGCGGGATGCGTCATCAGGGCGCTTTCCACTTCGAACGGGCCGATGCGGTAACCGCTGCTCTTGATAACGTCGTCGGCGCGGCCTACAAACCAGAGGTAGCCGTCCTCGTCCTTCCAGGCAACATCGCCGGTGTAATAGATGTTGTCGTGCCATGCTTCGCGGGTGCGGTTGGTGTCGCGGTAATATTCTTTGAACAGACCGAGCGGCTTGCCTTTGTCGGTACGGATTACAATCTGTCCTTGTTCACCGGCCTCTACCGAACGGCCGTCATGGTCTATCAGGTCTACGTCGTATTGGGGATTGGGCAATCCCATGCTGCCCGGCTTGGGCTGCATCCACGGCATGGTAGCTACGGTAAGGGTGGTTTCGGTCTGTCCGAAACCTTCCATGAGGCTGATGCCTGTCAGTTTCTTGAATGTATCGAATACGGCGGGGTTCAACGCTTCTCCGGCAATGGTGCAATACTGCAATGAAGAGAGGTCGTACTTCGTCAGGTCTTCGTGAATCAGGAACCGGAAGATGGTAGGCGGTGCACAAAGCGAGGTGACGTGATAGTCCTGTATCTTTGTCAGAATATCGGCAGGAGTGAATTTCTCGTGGTCGTATACAAAGATGTTGGCTCCGGCTATCCATTGTCCGTACAGTTTGCCCCATACAGCTTTACCCCAGCCCGTATCGGCAATGGTGAGGTGCAGGCTGTTTTCGTGCAGGTTGTGCCAGAAACTTCCGGTAACGATGTGCCCCAACGGATACGTGAAGTCGTGCGCCACCATTTTGGGTTCGCCGGTAGTGCCGCTGGTGAAGTACATCAAAGAAATATCGTCGTTGCTGTTGGGATGCTCCGGCCGTGCGAAAGGGGCGGCATCGGCAATGCCTTTGTGGAAGTCCTCAAAACCTTCGGCTATCTCCGGGCCTACGCTGACCAGCTTCTTCACACTCGGAGAGTCGGGCATGGCAGCCGTGATGTGGTCGGTAATGACGCTTTCGCCGGCACAGACAATCATCTTGATGTCTGCGGCATTGCAGCGGTATACAATATCTTTCTTGGTGAGCAGGTGTGTGGCGGGGATAACGACGGCTCCCAGCTTATGCAGTGCGATGATGCTGAACCAGAACTCATAGCGGCGTTTCAGAATGAGCATTACCATATCGCCGTGGCCGATGCCGAGGCTCTGGAAATAGGAAGCCGTCATGTCCGTATAGCGTTTCATGTCGGCAAATGAGAACTGGATGTGCTCGCCCTTGTCATTGGTCCAGAGCAATGCGGGCTTGTCGGGATGTTCGGCCGCCCAGGCATCCACTACGTCATAACCGAAATTGAAATTCTCCGGTACGTTAATCTTTAAATTCTTGATGAAGTCCTCTTGAGATGTAAAGGACGTTTGCGATAAAAATCTTTCTACCATAACTTTTGGAATTTCTTCATTCTCCGTTCTTCTATGTGTTGTTACATGATTACGGCAAGGAAACGTACTTTCTTTCCGTCCAGCGCTTTCATGCCGTGAGGCAGTTTGGAGTTGAAATACAAACTGTCTCCTTCGTTTAAAATCAAGTCTTTGCCGTCGATGCTCAGCATCATGCGGCCTTCCAGTACAAGGTTGAATTCCTGTCCGGAGTGACTGTTGTAGTGTATCGGCTCGTTATCCGGCTTGGGTTCGACGGTGACGATGAACGGGTCGGCGTTGCGGTTCATGAAGCCGGCAGCCAGTGACTGGTATTTATAGGCTTTTGTACGCTCGATGCTGGTTCCCTTGCCGGCACGGGTAAGGAAGTAGCTGCTCATCTTCGGCTCTTCACCGAACATCAGGGCATCCAGTGCGATGCCGTAACGGCGGGCTATCTTTTGCAGCATGCTTACGGAGATGTCGAATTCTCCCGTTTCGGCAAGACGGTACTCTTCTGCCGGGATGTCGCAATCGCGGGCGATGTCTTCGGCATTCAATTCCAATACGTCGCGCAGTCCGCGCAGGCGTTCGGCTATTTGTTTAATCTGTTCGTCCATGTGGTTTTTATTAAGTGGATTAGTACGGTTATTTACTTGCTTTGATGGCATTGATAATGGCGGAAGAGAATCCTTGATGTTCCAGTTCGTTGATACCCTTGATTGTAATTCCGCCGGGAGTGCATACCTTGTCAATCTCTATGGCGGGATGCGTGTCGTTGTTCAGAATCAGTTCGGCGGCGCCTTTTACCGACTGGGCTATCATGCGCATGCCGTCCTTGGGGTAAACGCCCAGTTCTATTCCGGCCTGCATGGCTGCCTGGATATACTTCAGTACATAAGCGATGCCGCAGGAAGTCATGGCGGTGGTTGCCGCTATCTTATCTTCGGGAATCAGCATGGCAAGTCCCATCTGGTTGAAGATGTCGAGCAAAAGCTGTTCCTGTTCCTTGCTGGCGTTACGGCTTGCAATGAGCGTCATGCTTTCCATCTCGCTGATGGCGGTGTTGGGGATGAGGCGGAACATGGTCATCTCCTTGTCTGCCACGTAGTGTGCCAGTTCTTCGAAAGGGATGCCGGCAGCTACGGAGATAAGTATCTGCTTGCTTTTCAGCTTGAGTTCGCTTACCACCGGTTTTATCAGCCACGGTTTGACGGCGAGTATGATAAGCTCGGCGCCGGTAACGGCTTCCTGATTGTCGCGTGTGGTTTGCAAAGCGGGGAACTCAGCCTTTAACGCATCCAGTTTGCCTTGCGTGGGATTAGAAACAATGATGTCGCTGGCGGGGATGATGGTTCCTTTTGCCAGACCGCGGGCGATGGAGCCGCCCATATTTCCTGCACCGATAATTGCTGTTTTCATATCATCTTGTCATTTAAAAAGTTGTCTTCGGGCAAAGGTAAAGATTTTAATGAAAAAACGACCGAAACAGGAAGGTATTCTTCTTTCGGTCGTATCTTTTGCCGGCTGATTATCCGTAAATTGTCAAAGTGCTTTCTTAAAACGTTCCAGGAAGAGGTTCGCTTCGTCCATGCCGAGACACAGGGGCGGCAACAGGCGGAGTACGTTCGTGCCGCTGACACCGGTAAAGACATGCTGTTCTTTCAGTAACCTCAAACGCAGTTCTTTGACAGGCTCTTCAAATTCGAGACCAATCATCAGTCCGCGTCCGCGCACTTCCTTGATTTGCGGGAATTTCTTCAGCTCTTCCATCAGGTATGCGCCTACTTGGGCGGCATTGTCTACAAGAGCTTCCTGCTCTATGACATCCAGTACGGCAAGCGCAGCGCTGCAAGCCAGATGATTTCCGCCGAAAGTGGTTCCGAGCTGGCCGTAAACGGGAGTAAACATCGGACTGATAAGTACGCCCGCCATCGGGAATCCGTTGCCTATGCCTTTGGCCACGGTGATGATGTCGGCCTTGATACCGTTGTACTGATGGGCGAAGAACTTGCCGCTACGTCCGTAACCGCTTTGGATTTCGTCCAGAATCAGTACCGTATTGTGCTCTGTACAGGCCTTGCGCAAGGCTTGCATAAACTCGTCGGTGGGCAACTGTATGCCGCCCACTCCCTGAATGCCTTCGATGATTACAGCGCATACATCGCCTTTCGCCAGTTCGGCTTTCATTGCCTCTGTATCATTCAGCGGGAGATAGGTAACGTGTCCGCAGTTGTTGATGGGAGCAATGATTTTGGGATTGTCGGTTGCCTCTACCGCCAATGAAGTACGTCCGTGAAAAGCTTTCGAGAAGGATACCACGCGAGTTCGTCCGTTATGGAACGAAGCGAGCTTCAACGCGTTTTCGTTGGCTTCGGCTCCGCTGTTGATAAGGAAAAGGGAATAATCATCGTATCCGCAGACTTTCCCCAACCGTTCTGCCAGTTGCTGTTGCAGTTCGTTGATAACGGAGTTGGAATAGAATCCAAGCGTGGCTACTTGCTTGCCGAGCATCTCTACATAGTGCGGATGTGCATGTCCGATAGAGATTACTGCATGACCGCCATAGAGGTCGAGGTACTCCGTACCTTTATCGTCCCATACATGGCAGCCTTTTCCTTTGACAATATTGATGTCAAAAAGGGGATATACATCGAATAGTTTCATTCTTTCAGTAACTGATTACAAATTAAAGATACTTTAGAAAGCACTGGGTTTCAGTCTCAAACCGACAGTCTCTTCCAGATTGAACATCAGGTTCATGTTGTGTACGGCCTGTCCGCTGGCTCCTTTCAGCAGGTTGTCTATGCAGGAGATGATAAGGAGCTTGTCGCCATGCTTTTCCAAATGGATAAGGCATTTGTTGGTGTTGACAACCTGCTTCAAATCGATGTTCTTGCCGACGATATGCGTGAAGGAGTCTTTGGCATAATACTCTTCATACATGCGGACAATCTCTTCCAACGCCACTTTGGTCTTTATCACGATAGTGGTAAAGATGCCGCGGGGAAAATCACCGCGATAGGGGATGAAATCGATGTCCGAATCGAAACTGTTCTGGAGCTGTTTGAGCGATTGCTTGATTTCGGGCACGTGCTGGTGCTCGAAAGCCTTGTACACACTCAGGTTGTTGTTGCGCCAGCTGAAGTGGCTCGTAGCTCCCGGCTTGACGCCCGCACCGGTGCTGCCGGTGATGGCATTCACCATAATATCGCCGTTCAGCATCAGATGCTTGGCAAGCGGAAGCAGGCCCAACTGGATGCAGGTGGCGAAGCAGCCGGGGTTGGCAACATGCTTTGCCGTGCAGGTGGCACGGCGGTTCAGCTCGGGAAGGCCGTAGATGAAGTCATGGTCGTCGCTTTTGATGCGATAGTCCATGGAGAGGTCGATTATCTTCAGGTCTTCCGGTACGTTGTGGCTTTCCATGAATTTTCTGGTGTCGCCATGCGCCGTGCAGAAGAAAAGCACATCGATTTCGTCCAACGGAAGCTCGTCGGTAAACGTTAAATCCGTCTCTCCGTACAACCCTTCGTGTACGTCGGTTATTTTGTTGCCGGCATTGCTCGAGCTGTTTACGAATACGATTTCCGCTTCGGGATGGTTCAGTAACAGGCGTATCAGTTCACCTGCCGTGTATCCGGCTCCGCCGATGATTCCTACTTTAATCATGTTGATAATATCTATTGGGTTCTTCTGGTATTATAACTAATAGTATGATATATATAAGCGTACCTGCAAACGCAGTGAAGATCGTAGCAAAAACGTAGATGATGCGTACCAGTGACACGTCGAGTCCGAAAAAGTTTGCCAGTCCTGCACATACGCCGGAAAGCATTCTTCCGTTTCGGGGGCGCGTTAATTTTTGCTTTCGGTTCATCATTTAGATTTCTTCGTCTTTGTGGTTTGAGTAATAGGCACGCAGTGCGGTAGAAGTTACCTTGATGAAACCTTTGGCGTCTTCCGCAGTCCAGCCTTTCTGCATTTCACCGTATTCGCCGAATTTGTTCTTTACAAGGTCGTCGTCACTTTCCACGCCTACGGTAGAGAAACAGAGCGGATGAAGTTCGAGAATCGCAGTACCGTTTACATTGCGTTGCGAAGACTCCAGCATGGCTTCGATGTCGCGCATTACCGGTTCCAGATACTGGCTTTCGTGCAGGAACATACCGTACCAGTTGGCTACCTGGTCTTTCCAGTATTGTTGCCATTTGCTTAATGTGTATTTCTCAAGGAACTTGTGTGCGCCGATAATCAGCATGGGAGCGGCTGCCTCGAAACCTACGCGGCCCTTGATACCGATAATCGTGTCGCCTACGTGCATATCACGACCGATGCCGTAAGCCGCACCGATTTCCTCTACCTTCTGGATAGCCTTGATGGGGTCGTCGAATTTTTCATCGTTGACCGCTTTAAGCTCACCCTTCTCGAAGGTCAGGCGCAACTGTTCGCTGCCTTCTTTGGTGCAATGTTTCAGATAGGCGCTTTCGGGAAGTCCCTGTGCGGAGTCCAGAATCTCACCGCCGCAAATGGAAGTACCCCACAGACCTACGTTATAGGAATATTTCAGTTTGGCGAAGTCGGCTGCAAAGCCGTGCTTGTTCAGATAATCTATCTCTTCCTGGCGGCTCAAAGCCATGTCGCGTGTCAGCGTGATGATTTCCACGCCCGGAGCCATGACAAGAAAAGTCATGTCGAAACGAATCTGGTCGTTACCCGCACCGGTCGAACCATGTGCAATGGCATCTGCGCCGATTTCGTTGGCGTAGCGTGCAATGGCCAGCGCCTGGAATATACGTTCGGAGCTTACGGAAATAGGATAAGTACCGTTACGCAATACGTTGCCGAATACCATGTATTTCAAGCTCTTTTCGTAATATTCCTGCGTTACGTCCAAAGTAATATATTTTACAGCACCCAGTTTGTAGGCGTTCTCTTCGTTTGTCTTCAGCTGTTCGGGGCTGAAACCGCCGGTATTGGCACAAGCCGCATATACCTCGTATCCTTTCTCTTTGGCCAGATACATAACTGTGAATGAGGTGTCCAGACCACCGCTGAATGCAACTACTACTTTTTTCTTCTTTTCCATAATACTTATGAATTTTGAATGTTGAATTATAAATTAGGAATCAGGCTTGTTATAACGAGTCCGTGTGTTCCCATTCATAATTCAAAATCTATAATTAATTATATTTTATCTTCCTCGTGTAACTTCGGGTCGTAAAGCATTGCCGTGCAAATGCAGAACTTCCGGTTTTTGGCTACCAGTATGTCATGGTTGATACAGCCCTCGCAGCCTTTCCAGAAAGCCTCGTCGTCTGTCAGTTCATTGAAAGT
>OKTS01000849.1_pt1 | contig 12076 bp, 9 predicted proteins | sample 1606331 | NCBI WGS metagenome assembly OKTS01 (sample SAMEA3879564, study PRJEB24766) | human gut metagenome | biome: human-associated habitat; feature: feces | place: USA | collected 1985/1987 | reverse complement strand
TTCCTTATAGAAATCCTTGTATATTTTGACATCTTCCTGTTCCAATTTGCGCTGCAAAGATGCTGAGATCTCATCCTTTACAACAAAATGTCCATCTTCAATATTATATTTATCATAACTTTCTTCACTTGCCTGCAGCATACTGCTGTTTGCTACAAAATATCCGGATGTAAATCCGATCGTCAACATCATAAACAGGAAAATCACCATGTATTTTCCCATTTCTCCTTTAAGCTCTCTTGGCAAACGCCTGTTTAATGGATTTTTCATCTCGTCCCACCTCTCTTACCAATCAAGCTCTTCTGCCGGAATCTTTATTTCGTTATGATAATCCTTGCGGATCTGCCCATCTTTAAAACGGATCACACGGTCTGCCATCTGCTTGATCGCATCGTTATGAGTAACCATAATGATCGTATTGCCGTATTTCTGATTGACATCCTCTAATAATTTGAGGATTTCCTTAGACGTTTTATAATCAAGGGCACCTGTCGGCTCATCACAAAGAAGGATATCCGGGTTTTTCACAATCGCTCGGCCAATTGCCGTTCTCTGCTGCTGACCACCGGAAAGATTATTGGGCATACTTTTCAGCTTATCTTCCAATCCCAGCATAGTAACAACTTCATCCATAAATTTCTGATCTACGGTATCTCCATCTAACTCTACCGGAAGGACAATGTTTTCATAAACATTTAAAATCGGAACCAGATTGTAATTTTGGAAGATAAACCCGATATTCCTCCTGCGAAAAATAGTAAGTTGTTCATCATTCATTTTAGCCAGTTCCTTCCCTGCCACAACTACACTTCCTGATGTTGGAGTATCCAATCCTCCCATCATGTGAAGCAACGTGGATTTTCCGGAACCTGAAGTCCCTACTACTGCTACAAATTCTCCTTGCTCAACAGAAAAATTTACACCATCTAAAGCACGAGTTATATTAGGTTCTGTGCCATAATATTTTTTTAAATCCTTTGTCTGTAAAATTGTCATAATCACTACTTCCTTTCTTTGTTTGATGAGTATATAGTAACGGTCAAATGTTGCAGAAATGTCCTAAAATTCTTTTTTTCTAAATTTTTTCAAAAAAAGTATTGACATTCTCATATCTCTATAGTATACTATCACTTGTCGTTAAGACATGCGCGAGTGGCTCAGTTGGTGGAGCGCGACCTTGCCAAGGTCGAGGCCGCGGGTTCGAGTCCCGTCTCGCGCTCTTATTTTTTACACGAAAAGGAGCATCCAAGAGGATGCCCTTTTTTTCGTGTAAGAAGAGCCCGAAAGGGCTCTTCACAATGGCATGAATTAAAATTCATACCAGGTTCGAGGTCTCAGCCCACATGAAGTGGGCTTCGGTCCGCGCAAAACCGAGGTCCACCGGACCTCGTGCGCCCTCTCCACTACTCCGTAGTGTCTCAGGTTCTTATATATCCGGACAACAAAAAAGAATCCTTTCGGATTCTTTTTAGTAGCGAGAGGGGGATTCGGTCTCCGCTCCGCTCCGGTCGTTGCGGGGCAGGCTCTCTATAATGATAAGACAGGAAAGGAAATATTTTTATGATTAGATTTAATAACGATTACAACCGCGGTGCATTTGATTGCATTTTGAAGGCACTGGCGGATACAAATACAACCAGCTATCCGGGATATGGTGAGGATGAGTGGTGCGATAAGGCTGAGCAGATTATTAAGGGGCTTATTGGCAGAGATGATTCCATGATTAAATTTATTCCGGGTGCGACACAGGCAAATTATGTTGTGGTTGCGGCGGCGCTTTCACCGGTGCAGAGCGTGATTGCAGCGGATACGGGACATATCAATTGCCACGAGGCAGCTTCTATTGAGAATACAGGTCATAAGATTCTTGCGCTTCCTAACACGGATGGTAAAATCAGTGCTGCGCAGATTGAGGCGTGTGCTGCAGAGTATTATGACAATGCAAAGCCTGAGTATCTGACAGAGCCAAAGATGGTTTATATTTCATTTCCGACTGAGCAGGGTACTCTTTACACGAAAAGAGAGCTTTGCGATATCAGTGCTGTCTGCAAGAAATACGGCATGTACCTGTTTGTTGATGGTGCGAGAATGGGGTATGGACTGGGCTCAGATAAAAATGACCTTACACTTTGTGATTTTGCCATGCTTTCGGATGTTTTTTATATCGGTGGCACAAAGTGTGGTGCGCTCTTTGGCGAAGCGCTGGTTATAAATGCTGAGGATATCAAGTATCGTTTTAAGGCTTATATGAAGCAAAACGGTGCAGTGCTTGCAAAGGGCTGGCTGATGGGCTTACAGTTTGCCACTATGCTTGAGAATGGCGATTATTTTGAAAAGACAAAGCGTGCTGATGAGCTTGCCATGCAGATTAAAGAGGCATTTGAACAGAAGAAGGTACCGTTTTGGGTTGAGAGCTTTACAAATCAGCAGTTTGTGATTTTATCGGATGAGCAGAAGAAGACACTTGCCGAGAAATACTATTTTGAAGAGATGGAAAGAACGAAGGATGGCACTGTAGTACGATTCTGCACCAGCTGGGCTACAAAACAGGAGGAGGTTGATGCACTGGTTTTAGATATATCAAAGCTGGTGTAGTAACAGATTTATAGTTTTTCGTACATTTCGTATAGTTTTTTAAATTTATGCTTGCATTATTCTAAACTTTTTGGTAGAATAATGCTTGTTCGCAGGAGTGGCGGAATTGGCAGACGCGCAGGCTTCAGGTGCCTGTGGTAGCAATATCGTGTGGGTTCAAGTCCCATCTCCTGCATTAACAGGGAAGTCGGTGAACGGCTTCCTATTTTATTTTGTGCAGATAATTTTGAAAGCCTATTGGCTATTAATGGTCTGTAACCGTTGACTGCCACACTGAGGGGTACAGCTGTCACAGGAATTTGATTGTTATGGAGTATGTAAATCTTTTGATTGGCAGAGTTGGCGGATTTCCCGTGCTTGCAGGGGTGCTTGTGTCATATTCCATTATGAGATATGGCAGCTTTGCAAGGAAAAATATGGCATGCTACATGGGCATCTATATACTGACATGGTTTATCGGCACGGTAGTGCTCTTTATCTCAAAATACTCAGGCTGGGGAAATATCAAAAAGCTTGGTCCGGCGCAGTATTTCAAGGCACTGTACGGCTCAACCCTGTCAGAGATATGGGGATATTTTTTTGCAATTGTGCTCATGCTGACAGTGATTGTTTCACTTTTTCCGCTTACCGTAATAAAAAGCAGGAAAATATATGCACGGTATGTGTTGGGAGATACGCTTTTTTGGACGATAATACTCATACCGCTTAGGTTTATAGATAAGAAATTTGTCAATCACAAGGTGATGTGGCAGGCCGGCTGTATGATGGCCTTTGCTGTGCTTTTGCTTGTGCTGGAGCTTTTTGTTGTATATAGACTGGTAAAATACAGGTATTGCGATGAGCATGCAGACAGGAAAGTGCGCATTCACAGACGCAGGGTTCGAAGGAAAACATTAAAAGCTGTAATAGTCATTGTGCCGGTCGTTGTCATTGCAATTATTGTTGTTTACACATATTTCATGTCGCCTTCAAACGAGCCGGCTGAGTATGAAAAGGTTGCAAGCTGTATCACAAATGATGACAGGCTTGGGCCTATGGTTTATGACAGTCAGGTGTATATTCCGATAACCATAGAGCTTGACTATGCAGGGACCGGCAGTCCGCTTGGCTATATTGTATACAAGGATCAGGACTATGGCAGCAGGTACTATGAGCTTGCAGCTTCAAACCTCTTATATATGAATAAGAACGGTGACGATACATATTTACAGATGGCGGGCAACGCATCAAATTCATACAAGAAGCTGTCTGTAGTTGAAAAAAGCAATTCATGGAAGGACTGCAGCGTTTTTCTCATGTGGGATGAGGAGTGGCAGTCAGAGTCGCGCTACAGCAAGGATGTCACAGGCTATACGGAGTGCGATGAGGATTTCATAAAAAGTCTTGAGGATACCTTTGGTGCAGTGAAAATAAATCCGGCAGACTTCAAGAGCTATGATGCCTATTTTACAATAGAGGGCTACAAATCCATGAAGGATGCCATAGAGAGTGACAGTCATGTGGGCACCTGGGTGGGCTGCATACTGGCAAAAGACGATAAATTTTACTATGGCAGCTACGACAATGAAATCACAGGCGGACAGCTTCAGATGCTGCGACATGTGCTCGGCGGTAATTGATATAGCATTTAATTTTTGCCGAAAGAAAATTAAAGTAAAAAGAAATAAAAAAAGGATTTTTAAAAATCACGTCGAATAATAACTAATGTAGAGCATAATTAGTGGAATGTAACGCTATTTGTTACATTTGTGTGTGAATAGCAGCAGAACATAACGACTGTGACAGCGAGGAGGCAGATAAATGACTATTCGCGAGCAGATAGAAAAACGTGAGCAGGAAATACTTAGTCCGTTCGCATGCCTGAGCATCAACTCAAGAGGCAGGGACTATGATGAGCCACAGTGCGATATCAGGCCTGTTTTTCAGCGGGACAGGGACCGGATACTGCATAGCAAGGCATTCAGGCGTCTGAAAAATAAGACACAGGTGTTTCTTACGCCAAAGGGCGACCATTACCGCACACGTATGTCGCATACGCTTGAGGTGTCGCAGAATGCCAGGACAATAGCCAAGGCACTGAGACTGAATGAGGATCTGGTGGAGGCTATAGCGCTGGGACACGACCTGGGGCATACACCGTTTGGACATGCGGGTGAGCGCATCCTCAATGAGATATACGAGGGTGGCTTTAAGCATAATGAGCAGAGTGTGCGCATAGTGGAGAAGCTCGAAAAGGACGGAGCAGGACTCAATCTGACATGGGAGGTCAGAGATGGTATGCTAAATCACCAGACCTCGCTCATGCCACACACCTTAGAGGGCAAAATAGTCAGGCTTTCAGACAAGATAGCCTACATAAATTCAGACTTTGATGATGCAATCCGCGCACAGCTTCTGTGCGAGGATGATATACCGCTTGAGATAAGAAACACGCTTGGACACAGCACCAAGGCCAGGCTTAATCATATGGTGCACAATATCATCACAAACAGCATGGGAAAGGACGATATATGCATGTCAAAAGAGTCCGCGCAGGCAATGCAGGATTTGCGTAAATTCATGTTCGCAAACCTCTATAACAATCCAGTCGCAAAAAGCGAGGAGAAAAAGGCCAAGGCGATGCTCAAGCAGCTTTATTTCTATTATATGGAGCATATAGAGGAGCTGCCGCAGAAGTATCTCGTCATGCTAGAGCAGGGTGATGACAAGGGGCGTATCATATGCGACTATATATCAGGCATGACAGACCAGTATGCCACCACGAAGTTCCACGAGTATTTCGTACCGGTAGCCTGGGAAATAGATGGTTACTGATAATTCGTACAGACTCTTAGCAGCGTAGCGTTAGCCGGTTGTAAGAGCTAAGTGCCGCACTGCAGACGCGCTCGCCGGGCGACACAAATGACAACAAAGATGAACAGTAAGGGGATGATAAAATGCCGTACTACTCTGACGAGCTTATAGAGGAGGTACGTTCGCGAAATGACATAGTCGATGTCATAGGAAGCTACGTGCACCTTCAGAAAAAGGGAAGTACTTATTTTGGATTATGCCCATTCCATAACGAAAAGACCGGATCCTTTTCCGTCTCACCGAATAAGCAGATGTACTATTGCTTCGGCTGTGGAGCCGGAGGCAATGTATTTACATTTCTCATGCAGTATGAGAACTTCACCTTCCCAGAGGCCATGCAGGAGCTTGCAGACCGTGTGGGAATTGAGCTTCCCAAGCAGGAGATGACATCAGCACAAAGGAGGGAGGCAGACAGGCGCACACAGCTGCTTGAGATAAATAAAGAGGCTGCAAAGTATTTTTATATGCTGCTTCGTGGACCGAGAGGACAAAGGGCGCATGAGTATTTCAAAAAGAGAGAGCTGTCCGATGAGACAATGCAGAAGTTCGGGCTTGGTTACTCGGACCAGTACAGTGATGATCTGTACAAGTATCTGCGCAGCAAGGGCTATGATGATGAGATACTTAAGGAGACAGGTCTTGTGACGATAGATGAGGTCAGAGGCGGGCACGATAAGTTCTGGAATCGTGCGATGTTTCCGATTATGGATGTGCACAACCGTGTCATAGGCTTTGGAGGCCGAGTGATGGGTGACGGAGAGCCAAAGTATTTAAACTCTCCGGAGACAAAGATATTTGATAAGAGCCGTAATCTTTACGGACTTAATATAGCAAGGAGCACGAGGAAAAATCAGCTCCTTTTGTGTGAGGGCTACATGGATGTCATAGCACTGCATCAGGCGGGCTTTGACAATGCGGTGGCGTCGCTTGGTACGGCGCTCACGAGCGGACATGCCTCACTATTAAAGAGATACACCAATGAGGTGTATCTGACATATGACAGTGATGGCGCCGGGGTAAAGGCAGCGCTGCGTGCGATTCCGATACTCAAGGAGGTAGGCATCACAACAAAGGTCATTAACATGCGGCCGTATAAGGACCCGGATGAGTTTATCAAGGCGCTTGGCGCACAGGAGTATGAGGAGCGTATCAAAAAGGCTGAAAACAGCTTTATGTTTCAGATACGGATCATGCAGGCAGGCTATGATATGGACGATCCCGAGTCAAAAACCGCATTTTATAATGAAATCGCAAAGAAGCTGCTTGGTTTTACCGAGGAGCTTGAGCGGACAAACTATACGCAGGCAGTGTCAAGAGAGTACAGCATACCATACGACGACTTAAGAAAGCTCGTAAACAGTATGGCAATGAAGGGCGGTATCGTAAAGCCCCAGACAAAGCTTAAAAGTGGAATCAATGAGAAAAATAAAAAGGAGGATGGCATGAAGCAGTCGCAGAAGCTTCTCCTCACATGGCTCATAGAGGATAATTCACTTTTTGACAGGATAAAGGGGCGTATCAGTGCAGATGACTTTACCGAAGAGCTGTACCACAAGGTGGCTAAGGAGGTTTTTTCACAGTACGAGACCACGCATACAGTAAATCCGGCCAGGATAGTAAGCATGTTTACCGATGAGGACGAACAGCGCGAGGTGGCAGGGCTTTTCAATGCCACAATCCATCAGGTGGAGGGCAAAAATGACAAGGCAACCGCACTCAGGGAAACCGTTGTCCGTATCAAGCAAAACAGCATAGACTACCGCTCAAAGCATCTGGCACCTACAGATATGGAGGGCATGATGAGGATTATTGAGGATAAGCGTGCACTCGAAGAATTGCAAAAAATACCAGAATAAAGAGGAAAATAAAATGGCAAAGAAAAAGGAACAAAAAGACATGGCACAGGAGCAGGAGCAGAGACTGAATTTCCAGCAGAAGCTTATTGAGATTCTTGAGCTTGGAAAAAAGAAAAAGAATATGCTCGAATATCAGGAAATTGCAGATTTTTTCAAGGACTTAAATCTGGATCCGGAGAAGTTTGAGATGGTAATTGATTATCTCGAGCAAAACGGCATAGACGTGCTTAAAATCAGCAATGATGATGACGTGGATGATGATATCATACTCGATGATGAGGACGAGGTAGAGGTTGAAAAGATTGATCTCTCAGTACCGGAGGGGGTCAGCGTCGAGGATCCTGTCCGTATGTATCTTAAGGAAATAGGTAAGGTACCCCTTCTCTCAGCAGATGAGGAGATTGAGCTCGCCCAGAATATGGAGGACGGAGCGGTAGCAACCGAGAAGATTAATGTACTAAAGGGCCGCCTTGATGGTGCATCGGAAGAGGAAAAGGCTGAGATAAAGGAAGAAATAAAGACACTGCAGAGGGATGTGGACAAGGGAGCAGATGCCAAAAAGCGTCTTGCAGAAGCAAACCTGCGTCTTGTTGTCAGCATCGCAAAGAGATATGTGGGAAGAGGAATGCTTTTCCTTGACCTGATTCAGGAGGGAAACTTAGGTCTTATCAAGGCAGTTGAGAAGTTCGACTACAAGAAGGGCTACAAATTCTCTACATATGCCACATGGTGGATTCGCCAGGCTATCACAAGAGCCATAGCCGATCAGGCCAGAACAATCCGTATTCCTGTGCATATGGTTGAGACAATCAACAAGCTTATCCGTGTGTCAAGACAGCTCCTTCAGGAGCTTGGCAGAGAGCCTTCACCGGAGGAAATTGCCAAGGAGATGAACATGCCGGTAGAGCGTGTGCGTGAGATACTCAAGATATCGCAGGAGCCTGTTTCACTTGAGACTCCAATCGGTGAGGAGGAGGATTCACATCTTGGTGATTTCATCAAGGATGATAATGTACCGGTTCCTGCTGATGCGGCAGCATTCACACTTCTTAAGGAGCAGCTTGAGGAGGTGCTTGGCACTCTTACAGAGAGAGAGCAGAAGGTACTCACACTCCGCTTTGGTTTAGAGGACGGCAGAGCCAGAACACTTGAAGAAGTAGGTAAGGAGTTCAACGTCACTCGTGAGCGTATCCGCCAGATTGAGGCAAAGGCGCTAAGAAAGCTTCGTCATCCAAGTAGAAGTAGAAAGCTTAAGGACTACTTAGAGTAAGATGATTAGGCTATCCAGAAGAATGAAGGCAGTGGCATCAATGGTCACGGCCGGCTACACGCTGTGTGATGTGGGAACCGACCATGGCTATGTGCCTATTGCCCTGGTGCAGGGTAATATAATACCGAAGGCAATTGCTGTTGATATAAATAAGGGACCGCTTGAGCGCGCCAATGAGCATATAAGGGCAAACGGTCTGACAGAGAAGATTACCACAAGGCTTTCCAATGGGCTTGAAGCGATACACGACGGAGAGGTTGACTCTATTGTCATAGCAGGAATGGGAGGAGAGCTTGTTATTCACATTTTAACCGCAGGGGAGACAGTGTGCAGGTCGGCAAAGGAGCTGATTCTGCAGCCACAGTCGGAAGTGAGCAAAGTCCGTGAATATGTAAGGAACACAGGCTATAAGATAGTTGATGAGGATATGATTTTGGAGGACGGAAAATACTATCCGATGTTCAGATGTGTGCCGTGTGCGGACAATTCCGCATGGGACAATATGGACGAGACGACGGTTACTGTATGCGATTTGTACGGACCTGTACTTATCAAAAACGGTAATCCGGTGCTTCGGAAGTTCCTTGTCAGGGAACACCACAAGCTGGCTGCCATCATGCAGCAGCTAAGGACACAGGAGATGAGTGATTCCATCATGGACAGAATCGAGCAGATAAACGAGATGATGGCATACAATGAGGCAGCATATTCGACTATGGGGGCAATAAGAAATGCAGGAATATAGTGTGAAGGTGACCTTGCCGGATGGACAGGTCATGGCAGTGACAGCATCAGACAGTGATACTTTAGAAGCCGTAGCAGACAGATTCAAGGATTATTATGAGGATGACATAATCCTTGGAATTGTAAACGGCAGGCTTCGTGAACTGAATAAGAAAATAAAAAGTGACTGTGAGCTTAGCTTTGTGACGACAGCTGACAGGGATGGCAGGCGTACATACAGAAGAAGTGTTGTGCTGCTTTTGCAGAGGGCTATATACGATGTATATGGCAGTATGACACAGCTTCATGTGATGCATTCGCTCGGAGAAGGCTATTATTGTCAGCTTGAGAAAGCAGTGGAGTGTGCAGGCAGCCAACAGGAAAAATATAATGAAGATACAGACTTACAAGGCAGCAGAGAAAACAGTGAGAAAAGCGTGACAGAGCATGATATCGACAGGATAGTCTGCAGCATGTACTCATTTGTGGAAAAAGACCTCCCAATTACCAAGCACAGTGCAAAAACACAGTATGCGGAGCAGTTTTTCAAGGAAAAAGGGCTGCATGATAAGGAGAGGCTATTGCACTACAGGAGAAGCTCCAGAGTCAATCTCTATGAGCTGGATGGTGTGGTGGATTATTTCTACGGATTTATGGCACCCTCGACAGGCATGCTCAAATACTTTGATATAGTGCCGTATGAGAGTGGCTTCGTGCTTCTTTTTCCGGGTGCTCACAGCAGGAGTGTTGAGCCGCTTGTGACATCAAATAAGCTGTTTCACACGCTGGATGATTCCAGGGAATGGAGCAAGATGCTTGGAATTGGCACGATAGGCTCGCTAAATGATGCGATTGCAGCAGGCAGGGGACAGGAAATCATGCTGCTTCAGGAGGCACTGATGGAGCAGAAGATAGGAAATCTTGCAGCGCAGATTGCTTCGGATGACAAAAAGAAATTTGTCATGATAGCAGGTCCTTCATCATCAGGCAAGACATCGTTTGCCAACAGACTGTCAATCCAGCTTATCGCAAAGGGCAGAAAGCCACATCCGTTAAGTCTGGATGACTACTATGTGGACAGGGAGCTTTGCCCGAAGCATCCGGACGGAAGCTTTGATTTTGAGTGCCTTGAATCTATTGATGTAAAGCTGTTCAATGAGGATATGAACAGGCTTCTTAAAGGAGAGGCTGTTGATATGCCTTCCTTCAATTTCAAGACAGGAAAGAGAGAGTACCGCGGAAGAAAGCTGACGCTGGGAGCTGATGATATACTTGTCATAGAAGGAATCCACGGCCTAAATGACAGGCTTTCACAGCTTATCCCGCCTGAGCACAAGTTCAAAATCTATATCTCAGCGCTTACACAGCTCAATATTGACGAGCACAATCCTCTTTCCACCACAGATGAAAGACTTATACGCCGGATTGTGCGTGATGCGCGTACACGAGGTACCAATGCCATGGAGACCATCGCTATGTGGCCGTCTGTCAGAAAGGGTGAAAGGGAGAATATCTTTCCTTTCCAGGAACAGGCGGATGTGATGTTCAACTCTGCACTTGTGTATGAGCTTGCGGTACTCAAGGTGTATGCGGAGCCGTTGCTTTTTGGCATAGAAAGAGACTGCCCGGAGTATCTCGAGGCAAAGAGGCTGCTTAAGCTCTTAGACTACTTTCTTCCGATGCCGGCTGACGGCATACCAAACAATTCACTGCTTCGTGAGTTTGTAGGAGGAAGCTGCTTTAATGTTTAAAACTAAAAAATCCCGCATTCCGGCTGTGTATAGAATACTGCTTGTGGCAATTGCAGTCATGGCCATTGGCGGTATTGCCGTAAATTGTTATGTGGGAAATTATTATCGCGCAGATTCAATTGCGGAGGCTGCAATCGATTCAGACAGAGAGGTTGCTGTTACCATAGAAAAGAAGGACAAGCGTATACAGGCCACCCAGTACGACTTAAGGCATAAGAATTATACGATAACCTTTGCACCGCAGGATAAGGAAAAAGCCACAAAGGCATTGATTTTTTATCCGGGAGGCAGGGTGCAATATACGGCGTATGCGCCGCTGATGCATGAGCTTGCAAAGAATAATTTCGTGTGCATACTTGTACATATGCCGGGCAACCTCGCAGTATTGGACCAGAATGCAGCAGACGGTATCATTGAAAAATACAAGGAAATATACCCATCCATACAGGAATGGTACATGGGAGGGCACTCCTTAGGCGGAGCCATGGCTGCAGAATATGTGTCAAAGCATGTAGATGAGTTTGACGGGCTATATCTTTTTGCAGCATATTCGACCGCTGACCTGTCGGATTCAGATCTGAGGGTTTTTAGCGTGTACGGTTCAGAGGATGGTGTGCTTGATATGGACAAATACCGCAAATACCGCTCAAACCTGCCGGAGGATACATATGAGTATGTCATTGATGGCGGGTGCCATTCTTATTTTGGAAGCTATGGTCTGCAAAAGGGAGACGGTACACCTGATGTGGCTTTCGAGGAGCAGATAGAGATGACGGTAGACTTTATTACATACAACAGCAAATAATAATTACCGGTAGACTGCATCATATACAACAGCAAATGATAGTTACCGGGAAATAACAAAATGCAACTGAGATATCTCAGTTGCATTTTTAATGGTGCACCTTGCGGCGCACGTTACTAATAAGTTATTTTACGAAACGCCAATAGGCTTTAGATTATTAAAATACGCAGGACGATAAGCCGGGTTATGTCGTTGAGTGATCATCTATCTAGGACGCCTGTTG
>OKTS01000842.1_pt1 | contig 12108 bp, 10 predicted proteins | sample 1606331 | NCBI WGS metagenome assembly OKTS01 (sample SAMEA3879564, study PRJEB24766) | human gut metagenome | biome: human-associated habitat; feature: feces | place: USA | collected 1985/1987 | reverse complement strand
CAGGAGTTAATCCTGTCGCTGCAAGCACTTGGCTATGACGGTGGCGAATCTTGTCATAATACATCAATTGAACTTTTTAGACCACAAAGATAAGTCAAAGAACGCTTTAATCAATTATTCGATATAAACTCTATTGAAGATGAAAAACGGAGTTAAAACATGCAAATCTTACCGGAGATATTTGCTAATTGTCAGCGTCTTTGGTATTTTTGTCCTGAAAAAAAGCTTCTTTGAGTTGATGCAGAATAAAACAGAATATTGTAATTCGCTCGTTTCTAAAGTGTTACCTATTATCTACAAAGTGAGTGATAACTATTTTATTTTCAGTTAGATAGAGAATTGGTTGTGTTTAGCGGTGTAGGAGGAGAGCTTTCCTCTCAGTCCGAGTGCGGTTGCCAGCAGTTTGAGCTTCCGGTTGAAACTCCGCAAGACCTGCTGGTAATGCCGGTACTCTTCACGTCTTCCCAGCGGGAAACGGCAGTTTTCGTCCCCCAGTATGTTGAGCAGGTAGGGCGAGCCCGTGCGGCGGTCGGCGCATTGGCGGATAAGCTCTGCCGCTTCGGCGGTGACGTGTACACGTATCTGTCTTCCCGTTTTCTGTCTGCAGTAGGTAATTACCCCGTCCTTGAAATCGCATTTGCGCAGCCTTGCAAGGTCTGCAAAGGGCATGCCCCTCAGCAGGAAGAGCAAGGCGAACCATATCTGCGCTTCTTTCAGCTCCCGGCGCACGGAAGCGGAGGTGTCAAGGGTCTGTCCCATTTCGGCGGGGAGCAGGGCGCGTTTCACATCGGCACGGGTTCCGGTATATACATGCTTGAACAGTCCGGGCACATATCCGGTAAGGCCCGCCAGCAACGCGCGGTTGTATACGGCCCGCAACATGCGCAGGTAGGTTGACATGGTGTTCAGCTTGAGCATCCTCTCCAGCAGGTGCCTTTCGAACTTCTGTATCGTGGCGACATCAAACACTTTCCGCATCCGTATTTCGGTTTTGGGGTGTTGGCTTTCCCAGTACCGTTGGAAAGCCCGCAGCATGCTGCGGTATACATGGGCGGTTCCGAACCGCCCTTCGTCTTCCAGCTCCTGTATGACTGAAAGCGTAAAGGTTGTTAAATCTTTCATGTTCCGTTAGTTTTATAATATTTACAGTCTTTGCGTGCGCCATTACCGCACGCGATATACTATATTGCATTTTATTGGATTTTGTTTGTTTGCGGGCAACGCTTGCGGATAACTGCCATTATCTGCAAGTGGGGGATGCCGGGCGAAGTTTTTCTTGAAGGTCAAAAACGTTTCAAGGAAGAAAAGTACTGATATATTTTAATATATCAATTCTTTCTTTATTTCTTATGTGTCCGGCAAATGTTCGGAAGGCTGTCCGCTTAAGGGCGTAATCCATTGAAGGACAGCCTTTATAGGTGTACGCCGGGGTGTCCGGAATGCTGTCCATGCCAAAAGTGGCTTAAGATAGGGTAAAACGCATGGTCTGCCGGAGTGAAACAGATGGTCCGTATGGCACAAACAGACGGTCTGTTCGGTGCAAACAGACCGTCTGTTTGTATCTGATTCCCGTGGGAAAAAAGCGGGAAGGGTATTTTTAAAGAAAGCATGCGCTTATTCCTTCCTTTCCCGTTTGGATTGTGCTTCCGGGCGGGATTTCTTCTGGGGGATGCTGTCCGGGGCGGACGTATCCTCCTTCACTTGTTTTCTTTTCAGCCTTTTCAACTTCCACTTGTTCCAAAAGAGCAGTTCATTCCATTTGTTGAAATCCTTCTTGAAGATGATGCCTATACCCTGAGTGGTGAGGTTGGTCTTGGTGTAATAGCGGTCGTTGGTTTCGTTATACGCTTTCAGACGGATATCGCCGGAACGGTTTACGAGCCATTCGGCTTGGAAGTCGCCTACGAAGTTGGTGTTCGCCATCGGGTTGTCGCGATAGCCGAAGTTACCGTTTATGAGCAGACGGTTATTCAGCAGTTGCCCGGAAAGCATTGTCTCGAACTCCATGTCTGTCCAGCCTTTTTCTCCGGTGCTGAAGTTTGTGCCGAAGTTCCAGTTGTTGCTGTCGATAATCTGCGAGAGTGCATTGTTCAGTTGTCCGGAAAGGGTGGATGAGAGTACGCTCGACATCATGTTGGAGTTGCCGGTGGCATCCACATTCTCCGGAGTATAGAACTTGCCGATACCCAGAAGGTAGAGTATCTGCATGTTCATCTGCTCGTCCGTAGGGATATAATTCCGTACCAACGCCTGTACTTCGTCGCGTTCGTTGGGCAGCTCCAGGCTCATTTTGATGTCCGGCGAGGTGAGTTGTCCGGTCAGCGCCATGAGGCAGTTAACCTTGATGTTGGTCTGGTTGACGTAATTGCCGGCATCGGGAACGAGGTCGTTCAGCGAAGCGGAGTTTACAAGATAGCCTGCCTGGATGTCGAGGGTGGCATTGAGCGGAGCGCCGTTAAAGGTGATGGTACTTCCGTCTTTGATGATGAAGTCCTTGCGGATAACTTCTTGCAGGCTGAATTTATAAACTCCCTGGCTGATGCGGTAGCTGCCGAACATTTTCACATCTCCTTTATTGTAGAATTCGGTGCGGATATTCCCCGTTCCTTTACCGCTGATGTAGTCACCTGCAATGGGGTCCATGATGATTTTCATGGTGGCGTCCGGAGTTGCGTCTATCAGGAGATTCAGTCGTATGTCGGTGTCACTTTCCTTTTCCATGACTTCTTTCTGCGCCTGCTCGTATTCGGACATCAGCATGATGGAATCCTGAAGTACGCGGTGCGGTGTCTTGTCTACGAAGCGTATGAACTGGTTGCTCACTGCCGAGGCGACACCTTCTTTCATATAAGTGAAGTTGGTGTTGCGGTTGGTGGTCATTGCCACGTCGATATTCACCCCGTCTGCCGCATTGCCGGCAATGGTGGCGTTGCCTGTGCCATACACCGTGCCGTAGAAGGGGAAGTCGGGTGATTCTTTGGTGTTCATAACCAGCATATTGTCCACATCGAACCGGAAGCGGTATTCCAAATCCTTGAAATGCCGGTAGTGCAGGTAACCGTTGGCTCTGCCCTGATGCCCTTGCGTATCGAAGATGCGGTTGTTGCGGAAAGTAAGTCCGCCCGGTTCGATAAGTATGCTGTCTTTCAGGGAGAAAGTAGTGTTGAGTACATCTACCTTGAGGGAGGCGTCACCGAATACGCGGCCTTCCATTGTCAGCGCCTTGAACTTGCCGTAGAAATGTACGTGGCCGCTGGCACGCCCGTTGAATTCGGGGGTGATGCTCTGCATGTAGTGGTGGATGAACTTCAGGTTGGTGCTGTCGGCTTCGATTTGCAAGTCGAGCGCGCTGGTAGGCTTTATGGGGTAGATGTATCCGTATACGTGGCTTTTGGCAATGTCTTTCTCGCGGATACGGGCATCCAGGTAGATGCCTTTTACGTCGTGGTGCCATTCGCCGTGTATGTTGGCATCGCCCAAAAGCCCTTCGTTCAAGCCGAGGTTGCGTATGAAGAGGTCGGTACTCATCACCGGCTTTTTAAGTATTCCGCTGGCATATGCCGGGCCGGTGGCCTCGCCTTTGAAGTTGACACCCAGGTCGGCTATATCGAATACGTATCCTATGTTTATCTCTTTCAGGTTCAGGCGTACGGTGTCCTGAGGTTGTTCGGATACGGTTCCGTTGATTTGCAAGTGACGCTCTTTATGGCTGAAGTAGAAATTGTTGACGTGCAATTTGCCCGAGTCGACCACGATTTGCGAAGGGTGTATCTTCCATACGGTGTCGTTGAGGATTACGTTCGTTTCCTGTACATTGACAATCGTTTTCAGGGCGGGTTTCTCTTTCTTGGCTTGGCGGGAGGATTTTGTGTGTATTTTGTCATCGCCAGCTTCTTGGGAAGAGTTGCGGATGAATTGAGTGAGGGCGGCTACCTTGCCGCTGTAAGTTACAGCGCTGCTGTTTCCCCAATTGAATACGGTTTGTATCCGGTCGTCCTTTGCCTTGGCTTCGAGGGCTACGTTTACCGCGCCGGTTGTTTTCCGGTTGGTGAAGCGGACTTTTGCCTGGAACTGTTCACCCGGATTTTCGCAGAGAACCACACCCGACTCAAAGAACTTTCCGCCGTAACTCAGCCGCGGGAAGTACCCCTCTACGCGCAGCCGTTGCGCTTTGTCGTTGAAATAGCCCTTCAGAGTAGAGTGGGTATATACTTTCAGCGGTATCTGGAATACGGTGGAGAGTATCTCCGTATCGTAGATATGGAGGTCGAAATGGAAATTGTTTTCTGTTTTCTGCGGTTTCCTGGCGGGTTGTATCAGAGCCGGGATGTAACGCCGCATGATGTTGAGCACACTGGCGGGCAATGTCTGATAGGAATAGTCGCCTTCGATAGTGCCGCGCAGGAAATTGGAACTGATAGTCAGCCGTTTCTGACGCTCATCGCCCTGAGTGGCGGCAATCCGCAGGTTGTCCATGAAGAAGTTCTGTTCCGGAGCGATGTATTGGAGACTGTCGACGTTGATTTCACCGTTCATGTCGTTGATGGAGCTACCGGTGAAGTCGGCTTTTATCTTTACGGCCAATTCCGTGTCCTTGTATTTGGGCGTGAGGTGCAGGGTGTTGGGGCGGAAATGGTCGATAGCGGCACGGAAGTTGAAGGTGGGTGTCTTGCCGGCAGTATTGATAGAGCCGCTCAGTTGTATGGCGCCGTTTTCGTCGTTGAGCGATACGTTACCGTTGAAGCCGCCTTGCTTATATTCTCCGTCCAAAGTGATGTCTTCGTAGGTATAGTCACTGTAGTCTATGGATGCCACCAGCCCTTTCATGGTAATGGCGGGGTATCTTTGGGCGTAATGGTTGCCTTTGACGTCCATGTTGAAGGTGACTTTTCCAAACTTGTCGTTGTTCAGCATCCTGCCCAGTTCGAATCCGGTTGTCTTTACCGCACCCGAATAAGCGAAATAGCCCTTGTCTTTGTCGGAACTGAGTTTGACGTCTGTCTTGATGGTGCCTATATCCGTGCGGACTTCGCCATAGGTCACCAGGTCCGTGAAGTATCCGGAAATCTCTCCACGGAAAGATACCGTGCCCAGATTCTGCAATACCGGAGGAACTCCTTTGTAATCTTTACTCAGGTTGCGTACAAAGAATGCAATGCCGTCCGGGTCGGCATATAAATTGGACAGATTGCCGAATATGTATGCATCTTGCGGATGAGACAGGTCCTGCAGGGATACATTGCCTTTCAGCAGGAAGTGGTCGTTGGAAGAGATAAGCAGCTTCGGGCAGTTGAGCCGGTTGACCGTTCCGGCGGCTTCCATTTCCAACTTCAACTTCTCCTTGAAGGGCTTGAAGGCAGGCACGAATGCCGATATATCCTGTAATGCTACTTCCGAAGGCAGCATACGGAACGAAAAACGGACATCATCGGTGAAATGGCCGAGTGATTCCAGGCTGTCGTATTCCATACGGATGGTGTCCATTGCCAAAGAGGTGTTGGGCAAATCTATGGCGAAGTTCTCTATCCGCATCTTCCGGTCGTTGGCTATTATCTTCAGACTCAGCTTTTTCAGTTCGAAGCCGGAGTGCTCTTCTTCAACGCTCATCCGCTTGATGGCAGCGTTGACCGAGTCGTTCTGGAGCGCTTTCAGCGAGACGTTGGCAAGAATGTTGGACAGGCGGATGTGTTGCGGGTTGAACTTGCCCGGAGTGCTTTCGGCCGACAACACATCGTAAGATACCTTTCCGCGCCGTATCAGGAGTGAGTTGATGCGCAGGTCCAGATTGCTCTTCTTCTTGACGGTGTCTTTGGAAGCGAAAGCGTCGAGTACGAATTGGAAGTTGGTGCTTGCCTGGGGAGTAGGTCTTTCCAGATTGGCATTGAAACTGAAAAGCTGTACGTTGCCGATGGATATCTTTCCGCTGAACAGCGGCAGTATCTCGAACTTAGCGGACAGACGGCCTATTTTCAGCAACTCTTTTCCCAATTGGTCGTTCAGTACCAGGTCGTCGATGATAATCCGGTTCAGCAGTCCTATGTTTATCCGCCCTACTGTGAGCTCGCTGCCTAATACGGTGCTCAGTTCCTTGGCAACGAGTACAGACATGCGGTGCTGGACATAAGGAATGTTCAGCAGCAAAATTATTCCGATATAGAGTCCTAACACTATACCGATTATCCAGCGTACTGTCGTTTTCAGCGTTCTGATAGGCGGTTATTTTTTTGATTCAGCCAACAAAAATATGAAATAATACGTTATGGATACTACTTTTATCACTACTTTTGCAGCGTTTAAACGTAAATAAACACTATGAGTACAATAATCTTAGGAATTGAATCTTCATGTGATGATACTTCCGCAGCGGTCATCAAGGACGGCTACCTGCTGTCGAATGTCGTTGCCAGTCAGGCTGTTCACGAAGCTTATGGTGGGGTAGTGCCCGAACTGGCTTCGCGTGCACATCAACAGAATATAGTGCCGGTGGTGCACGAGGCTTTGAAACGTGCCGGAGTTACCAAGGAAGAATTAAGTGCCGTGGCGTTTACGCGCGGTCCGGGGCTGATGGGGTCTTTGCTGGTGGGTGTGTCCTTTGCCAAAGGGTTCGCCCGTGCGTTGGGGATACCTATGATAGATGTCAATCACTTGACCGGACATGTATTAGCTCATTTTATTAAAGCGGAAGGTGAAGAGAATGTGCAGCCGGAATTTCCTTTCCTTTGCCTGCTGGTTTCCGGTGGCAACTCTCAGATTATTTTAGTAAAGGCCTACAACGACATGGAAATCCTGGGGCAGACAATTGATGATGCCGCAGGTGAAGCCATCGACAAATGCTCCAAAGTAATGGGGCTGGGCTATCCCGGCGGACCGATTATCGACCGGCTTGCCCGCCAGGGAAATCCTAAAGCCTTTACTTTCAGCAAACCGCATATTCCCGGACTGGATTACAGCTTCAGCGGCTTGAAGACTTCGTTTCTGTATTCCTTGCGCGATTGGATAAAGGATGACCCCGATTTCATCGAACATCACAAGACAGACCTGGCAGCGTCGCTGGAAGCTACTGTTGTCGATATTCTGATGGATAAGTTGCGTAAAGCGGCAAAACAGTACAAGATAAAGGATGTGGCCGTTGCAGGTGGTGTATCGGCAAACAACGGTCTGCGAAATTCATTCCGCGAACATGCTGAGAAGTATGGATGGAATATTTTCATTCCCAAGTTCAGCTATACAACGGATAATGCTGCAATGATTGCCATAACCGGATACTTCAAGTATCTGGATAAGGATTTCTGCCCGATGGAAGCACCGGCTTATTCGCGTGTCACTTTATAAGGAAAAAGTATATTGCATATATATAATAAGGTATGAAGACGGAAGAGAAGGTAGGGGAACTGCTGAAAGCAAAGAATTTCTCCCTTTCCACCGCTGAAAGTTGTACAGGTGGCGGAATAGCTGCCTTGATAACTTCGGTTCCGGGGAGCTCGGAGTATTTTAAAGGCGGAATTGTGGCGTATTCCAACGAAATAAAGGCGGATTTGCTCCATGTTTCTGTCGAGACGCTGGCGCAGCACGGTGCAGTGAGCAGGGAGACGGTTGTTGAAATGGTGAAAGGTGCGATGAAAACGTTGAAAACGGATTGCGCGGTTGCTACTTCGGGAATTGCCGGCCCCGGTGGCGGTACACCGGAGAAACCGGTAGGTACTGTGTGGATAGCGGCTGCCTGCAAAAACGAAATTGTAACCATGAAGCAGGAAGGCGATCGCGGAAGGGCGGAAAATGTACAGTCGGCTATTCAAAATGCGCTGTTTATGCTCTGTAGTATGCTGAAATGAGGAAAAAATATTCTCGTGCAACGAATTATTTTAGGAAAAACTTGTTTCGTAACGATAAAAGTGCTTACTTTGCGCTCTGTTTGAAATAAGTATAGATAAAAACTATAAAATAAAGATAGAAATGTCGAAGATTTGTCAAATTACCGGAAAGAAAGCCATGATTGGCAACAATGTTTCACACTCAAAGAGAAGAACTAAAAGAACTTTCGATGTGAACTTGTTTACTAAGAAATTCTACTATGTAGAACAGGATTGCTGGATTAGCCTGAATATTTGTGCTAACGGCTTGCGAGTTATTAATAAGAAAGGCCTGGACGCTGCGCTGAATGAAGCTGTTGCCAAAGGTTACTGTGATTGGAAAACTATCAAAATTATTGGTTAATTAAAAGGAGAAAAAGACTATGGCTAAGAAAGCTAAAGGTAACAGAGTACAGGTAATCCTTGAATGCACAGAGATGAAGGACAGTGGTATGCCGGGAACTTCTCGTTATATTACAACTAAGAATAGAAAGAATACCACTGAAAGATTGGAATTGAAGAAGTACAATCCTATTTTGAAAAGAGTAACAGTTCATAAAGAAATTAAATAATAAGTAGACCATGGCAAAGAAAACAGTCGCAACCCTTCAGACAGGTAAAGAAGGACGTTCTTATACTAAGGTTATCAAAATGGTGAAGTCTCCGAAAACTGGTGCTTACATCTTTGATGAACAGATGGTTCCTAACGAAAAAGTTCAGGACTTTTTCAAAAAATAATTAGCGGATTTTAATGATGCTATATAAAGGTCCCTTCATCCTTTTTGGATGAGGGGATTTTTTTGTTTCTGCCGGATGGCTTTCTTTTTGTCGGTGAAACGCGGTTTTGGCTGACAGGGGCTTGTTTTCGGAATGGGAATACAGGAGGCCGGAAAGTGTCCTGAAAGGGGTGGAGAAGGGAAGAAAAGACGTTGATACGGAGCAGGGCGGTGAAGAAAATGGAATCGCACAATGGTGTGTGGCGTTGCGGATAAAGAAAGTGTGCCGAAAACCTCGCGAGGTTTTTGAAAAAGATGGCGGCCTTTTTCGTCTCCTTTGCTGATGCGTGAGGGAAAATGCGCTGATGCGGGCCGGTTTCTCTCTGCTTTTCTGCGAAAAGGAAACGGGAGAAGCGGTGAATTTGGGAGGGTAATGCGCTGGCTGGTAATGGAATATGCTCAAAGAGGAGCGCTGAGAATCCCGAATTTCCAGTCGGCTCCATCACGGCGTCGAAAGAACGGATTCTCAAGGCTCCTCTTTGTCAATTTGTTACTTTTGTCTTTTTGTCAGCGGGCGTTTGCGGATGCCGCTTGCTGTTCTGCTTCGTAAAGCCGGCGGAACGTACTGCGCAACTGCTCCTCATCTGCCAGGATCTTGCGGAATTCGGCCAGGCGTGCGGCATTGCTGGACTCCGGTATCCACAACTGCAAGTATCCGTTGGGACCGTATTTGACGGTCAGGTGTTCCTTGAACCGGGCGTACTGCTCTTCGGCCGTCATTTCCGGATAATGCGACAATCCGTATTGTACGGTCCGACGCAGTGTGATTTCCGGATCGATGATGCGGTCGGCCTCCGCCACAATCTTGCCGTACAGGCTCCTGGGCTCGTGGTCGCAGGAAGCCCGGTGGTCTTCTACGGCCTCTTTCATTATCTGCAGCTGCTCGGAGGTGAACCATTGGCGCAGGCAGGCGTCTTCCGCCAGTATTTTTCCGGAAACCAGGTGGTGCAGCTCCCTTCCTTCGCACAGTCCCGTATCGTGATAGGCCGCAATGACATAAGCCATGGACAGGTCGGCCTTGTACAGTGCCGCCAGTTGCAGGCTCTCCTCGATGACCCTTGCCGCATGGTCCAGCCGGTGAGCCTTGTCAAAGCCGTGATACTGCGGCAGGATGTGCTCTTCCACATATCGGACTAAATCTTCGGGTATGGATTGATTCATAATCTGTAAGAATTAAAAAGACATGAGATATTCGGAGAAACCGGAGGCTCTCTGTGTTTTTGCTTTACAATACTAAGTAGAATGTTCGGGTTGTGCAACTTTCCGCAAGATAAAAAGCAGTTCATCGGGATAAAACAGTGCGGTAATTTTGAAAAATATTGTATCTTTGTCACAAAATAGATAATAAATAACAAGCCGCGTATGGGATTTTTTAGTTTTTTCTCGAAGGAAAAGAAAGAAACGCTGGACAAAGGACTGTCTAAAACCAAGGAAAGTGTCTTTGGGAAGATAGCCCGCGCAGTAGCCGGAAAGTCGAAAGTAGACGATGAAGTATTGGACAACCTGGAAGAAGTGCTGATCACTTCGGACGTAGGAGTGGAGACCACACTGAATATCATCAAGCGAATTGAGAACAGAGTGGCCCGCGACAAGTATGTCAATACTCAGGAACTGAACAATATCCTGCGTGAGGAAATTGCGGCCCTGCTCACCGAAAACAATACGGTGGACGCCGAAGACTTCAGTGTACCCGAAGGCAAGAAGCCGTATGTGATCATGGTGGTAGGAGTGAACGGAGTGGGAAAGACCACTACCATCGGTAAACTGGCTTATCAGTTCAAGAAAGCCGGAAAATCGGTGTATCTGGGAGCTGCCGATACCTTCCGTGCCGCTGCGGTGGAACAGCTGGTAATCTGGGGCGAACGGGTAGGAGTGCCTGTCATCAAGCAGAAAATGGGTTCTGACCCGGCTTCTGTGGCTTATGACACCCTGAGTTCGGCAGTAGCCAACCAGGCCGATGTGGTAATCATCGATACGGCAGGACGTCTGCACAACAAGATCGGACTGATGAACGAGCTGACCAAGATCAAGAATGTGATGCAGAAGGTGGTGCCGGATGCGCCTCACGAAGTGTTGCTGGTACTCGACGGCTCTACCGGACAGAATGCGTTCGAACAGGCCAAGCAGTTTACGCTGGCCACTGAAGTGAATGCCATGGCCATTACCAAGCTCGACGGAACGGCCAAGGGAGGAGTTGTCATCGGTATTTCTGATCAGTTCAAGATTCCTGTAAAGTACATTGGTCTGGGTGAAGGCATGGAAGACCTGCAGATTTTCCGCCGTCGTGAGTTTGTTGATTCTTTATTTGGAACAGATACTGGTAAATGAGAAAGAATACGATTGATATCATCACCTTAGGGTGTTCAAAGAATCTGGTTGATTCGGAAAAGTTGATGAAGCAGTTTGAGGCCAACGGATATCGGGTAACCCACGATTCCGAGAATCCTCAGGGAGAGATTGCCGTGATCAATACTTGCGGCTTTATCGGTGATGCGAAGGAAGAGTCCATTAACATGATACTGGAGTTCTGCCAGGCAAAGGAGGAGGGACGGCTCAAGAAGTTGTACGTCATGGGCTGCCTCTCGGAACGCTACCTGAAAGAACTGCAGCTGGAAATTCCGCAGGTGGATAAATTCTACGGTAAGTTCAACTGGAATGAACTGTTGAACGACCTGGGCAAGGCTTATCATTCCGAATTTGCCATCGAGCGTCATCTGACGACTCCGAAACACTATGCCTATCTGAAAATTTCGGAAGGTTGCGACCGCAAGTGCTCTTACTGTGCCATTCCGATCATTACCGGAAAGCATGTGTCGCGTCCGATGGAGGAAATCCTGGACGAGGTGCGCCTCCTGGTGTCGGAAGGTGTGAAGGAGTTTCAGGTCATTGCACAGGAACTGACGTATTACGGAGTAGACCTGTACAAGAAACAGATGCTGCCGCAGCTGATTGAGCAGATGGCGCAGATTCCGGGCGTGAAATGGATCCGTCTGCACTATGCGTATCCGGCACATTTCCCGAAAGACCTTTTCCGGGTGATGCGTGAGAACGACAACGTATGTAAGTATATGGACATTGCCCTGCAGCACATCAGCGACAACATGCTGGAAAAGATGCGGAGACATGTCACCAAGGCCGATACCTACGAGCTGATCCGTCAGTTCCGCGAGGAAGTGCCGGGAATCCACCTGCGTACGACACTGATGGTAGGTCACCCCGGAGAGACGGAGCAGGATTTTGAAGAACTCAAGGACTTTGTGCGTGAGGTACGTTTCGACCGGATGGGCGCCTTCGCCTACTCGGAAGAGGAGGGTACGTATGCCGCCCGCCACTATAAGGACGAGGTGCCGCAGGAAGTCAAGCAGGCCCGTCTGGACGAACTGATGGAGATTCAGCAGCAGATTTCTGCCGAATTGAGTCATGCGAAAATCGGCAAGGAGTTTACGGTAATCATCGACCGGAAGGAAGGCGAGTATTACATC
>OKTS01000818.1_pt1 | contig 12569 bp, 10 predicted proteins | sample 1606331 | NCBI WGS metagenome assembly OKTS01 (sample SAMEA3879564, study PRJEB24766) | human gut metagenome | biome: human-associated habitat; feature: feces | place: USA | collected 1985/1987 | reverse complement strand
TGAAGACTTAGGTAAAGGTTTAAGATCAATGGTAGGTACATCATACTCTACTAAATTAAAAGGACCTCGTTACTTAGAATTAACTGAAGGTTACATTACTCGTATCGCTTTAGATACAAATGATGAAATTATCGGTTACGAATTCGTTAACTTAGGTAGAATGATGGAAATGATTAAAGATGGAAAAGATGCTAATGAAGCTTTAGAAGCTGCTAAAGGTAACTACGGTAGATTCAACGATGCTGCTAAATACATCGATCCAAGAAAAGAATAATAGGAGGATACGAAAAAATGGCATTATTTGAAAGTTATGAAAGAAGAATTGATCAAATTAACGCTGCATTAGCTAAATATGATATCAAATCAATCGAAGAAGCAAAAGCTATTTGTGATGAAAAAGGTATCAACGTTTATGATATCGTAAAATCTACACAACCAATTTGTTTCGAAAATGCTTGTTGGGCATATACAGTTGGTGCTGCTATGGCAATTAAAAATGGTGATACTAAAGCAGAAGATGCTGCTAAAACAATCGGTGTTGGATTACAATCATTCTGTATTCCAGGATCTGTTGCTGATGATCGTAAAGTAGGTTTAGGTCATGGTAACTTAGGAGCAATGTTATTAAACGAAAATACTCAATGTTTCGCATTCTTAGCTGGACATGAATCTTTCGCTGCTGCTGAAGGTGCAATCAAAATTGCTGAAAAAGCTAACAAAGTTAGAAAAAATCCATTAAGAGTTATCTTAAATGGTTTAGGAAAAGATGCTGCTAAAATCATCTCAAGAATCAATGGTTTCACTTATGTAGAAACTCAATTCGATTATTTCACTGGAGAAGTTAAAGAAGTATCTAGAACTGCTTATAGTGATGGTCCACGTGCTAAAGTTAACTGCTATGGTGCAGATGACGTACGTGAAGGTGTTGCTATCATGCATAAAGAAGGTGTAGATGTATCAATCACTGGTAACTCTACTAACCCAACACGTTTCCAGCATCCAGTTGCAGGTACATATAAGAAAGAATGTATCGAGCAGGGCAAGAAGTACTTCTCAGTAGCATCAGGCGGTGGTACAGGACGTACACTTCACCCAGACAACATGGCAGCAGGACCAGCTTCATACGGTATGACAGATACAATGGGACGTATGCATTCAGATGCACAGTTCGCAGGATCTTCATCAGTTCCAGCTCACGTTGAGATGATGGGACTTATCGGAATGGGTAATAACCCAATGGTTGGTGCTACAGTAGCAGTTGCCGTTTCTGTTCAGCAGGCTGCTGATGAGGGCAAATTCTAAATAGAAAGCTTGATTTTATAGGCTTTTTGGAGAGTCTTTGGAGAAATCCGAAGGCTCTCTTATTTTTTATGTTTACCAAGTTTACGTGTTAATCCTAAGCCAAAGTCTACGAGAAGTCTACAGAATTTTTGTAGAACATAAAATTTTGGATTGACATATTTTCACATGACAGGTAATATAATATTAAAGACAGGCAACTTGAGTGTCTGCCAAGCGGTAAAGTAAGGTGTTGTGCCAGAGAGCAGTGCCTTATGAGCTTTATAAGGGTTTAACATTTACCACAATCTGGCTAGAGGTTAATCCTCGAAAGAAAATGTTAGAAGGGCTCTGCTTTTGCAGAGCCTTTCTTAATCTAAAGAAGTAGTGGAGAACTGTAATGAGAAATGTTATAGATTGTATAAATGCCTTTATTCCGCTATTATCGACAGAATATGAGCTTGTGTTGGGCAGAAAAGGTGTTGCAGTTACATTAAGAATCTTATTTGACAAAAAAGATTGTTTTCATCTTATGGGACTGCAATATCTTGTTGATAGACCTGAATTGAGTAGAGACAGAGGCAAAGTATTTGATGAAATAGCAGATGGAACAATTGCAATTTAGAAAATAGAATCATCTGATTTTTATAAAAAGATAGAGCAAAGAATACATTTTTTGCCATTACTTGAACAAATGATAGATAGTAATGATACAGTGTTTAAATACAATAAAAAGGCAAATATGTATTCAATGATTGAGGCTGATTACCTTATGGAAAATAAAATGGAAAGCAGAAATTTATTTTTATTCTTATCTAATGATGATGGAGATAAGTATTTCTGCCGTTCATTTTTTCCAGAAGAAAAGATGGATTATTCTAAGAATCAGGCATCATGGACGCTTCTTTATAAGAAAAAAACAGATTTAATAACAGGAATAGAGACAGTTCTTTACAATAAATTAAAATAATATTTTTTTACATAAGTCATTTGGACTAACAATCCAGATGGCTATTTTTTACTCATTACCAATAATGCTAAAAAGGTATTATCAGAGGCACAGGAGTAATTTTATACCAAGTGTGAGCAGATAAAGTCGCAGGTATCTGAGGTGAAAGAGCAGAAACAGAGGATTTATTTTTAGCATTAATTTATTATGGAACAAGCTTATTATTTATTGTTATAGGAAATTACCTGCCAAAGATTAAGCAGAACAATACGATAGGAATCAGAATCGTATGGACATTGCAGGATGAAGAAAACTGGAATGCAACTCATAGCTTTAGTGGAAGGATATGGTGGACATCAGGTATTTTATGTATGCTATGCACATTACATTTGATAAAATCTGTGAGTAAAGAAGCTTGCATAAAAGCTAAGTAAGTTATTAATAAAATTGTGTAATTTATTTCTCATGGAAATTCATCTCCTTTCTGTTTACGATGTCATTATAGAATATGAAAACTAATATTACTTGCCAAAATAACAGAATATATAGTCAAAAGTTGCTTAATACAGTGACAGGTTAAAATATCCTGAAATACTGTCATTGGTCAGTTTATTTATACAATTTAATATTGGAACATTTTACAACTATGACACAAGTATGCAACATAATAAACGAATGCTTTTGATAGAGTAATGATACACAATATCAGTTACAAGGAAGCAGGAGGATAGAAAGTGGATATGACACAAAACAAATGTTGCAGACATGGGGCAAGTTTACGTCAAAGGAGACGCAGGCACAGAAAGATACTGCGTTTTATCATATTTTCCTGTAGTATAATAGCTGTGGCTGTATTTGTGGCTGTTGGAAGCCGTATGATAAGATCAGGTGATGGCAGGACAAATAAATATGATGTTGAAGCCGGAAATAATACATATGATAATGCTGTTATAGAAAATAGCAAAATCTCTGAAAAGAATAAGATACAAAATAATCAGTCGATGCTTGATGATATAATGAACAGTACCCAATATCCAAAACAGCTAAAGGACCTTGCTTTGAAGAATGAAGAGGCACTTGAGTTTGTGTATGATTATCCGGCGGAACATGTGAAGGAACACACAATTGATTTGACAGAAGAAGCGTCTATGGATAGTGTTCCTTTATTTGTGCAGTGGGATAAACGCTGGGGCTACGAAAAATATAGCGGCAATTTCTTTGCAGCAAGCGGATGCGGTCCCACTACACTTTCGATGGTAGTGGTATATCTGACGCACAATAGGGAGGCATCACCTATTGCGGTAGCAAAGTATTCAAAGGAAGCCGGTTACAGTGTGGATGGATCGGGAAGTTCATGGACGCTTATAAGTGAAGGCTGCATGCACTATGGCGTAAAAGCAAAGTCAGTGGCGCTGGATGAGAGCAGAATGAAAGCAGAGCTTGATGAAGGACATCCTATTGTGGTAAATGTAGGACCGGGAGATTTTACCGATACAGGACATTTTATGGTTATAACAGGCTACGATGATGAAGGATTTTCAATAAATGATCCAAACAGCATTGAAAAAAGTGGCAAAAGGTGGTTATTCAAAAATATATCATCTCAGATTAGAGCTGTCTGGAGTATGTATGTGTGAGAATATATTTGTATAAGTGCCGGTAAAACATCCTATTATTGAGTTAAATAACAGGGTGTTTTTTACAACTATGACACATCTTTATGCTATAATAATTCTATCATAATCATAGAAGAGGAGCAGCTTATGACCAGTATTCTCATAGTGGAAGATGACAACGACATAAATAATTTAATATGCAACACCCTGAAGGCAGAGGGATATCAATGCGAAAGAGCGTTTGATGGCAAGGAAGGGGCGGACAAAATTGAGCAGAACAGATATGATCTGCTGCTGCTTGATATTATGCTTCCTGAGATAAATGGTTATGAATTGCTTGACTATGTCAGGAGAATTGGGGATACTCCGGTCATAATAATATCTGCTATGGGACAGGTGGATGAAAGGATACGCGGGCTTCGTATGGGCGCGGATGATTACATATGCAAACCATTTCAGATAGGGGAGCTGCTTGCGAGAGTGGAAACCGTATTAAGGCGCACTCAGCGCATGGCAGAGCGTCTGGAAATAGAGGATGTAGCTATAGATCCTAAATCACGTACAGTGACAAAGGCAGGTGAGCAGGTAGAGCTCACAGTAAAGGAATTTGATCTGTTGTATGAGCTTATGAAGAATAAGAATGTTGCACTCAGCAGGCGCAGGCTTTATGAGCTTGTATGGCAGGAGGAGTATACCGGGGAGACAAGGACACTGGACTCACATGTACAAAGACTAAGGAAAAAGCTTGACTGGAATGAAAAGATTGTCACAGTTTTCAGGATTGGCTATCGTCTGGAGGTTCGCGGATGAAATTTTTCTATAAAATGTTTCTTGGAATGACAGTGATACTGGCTGTTGCACTTGGAATGATAGAATATGTGACTCTATCATATTCACTGGAGCATGCAGTGAAAAGGGAGCAGGACAGTGCACTTTCACAGCATCAGATGATAAAATACTCGATTGAAACTGTCATACTTAATATGAAGAGTGAGGATGTGGATAAGGAGCTTACAGATATGATGTCGCAGTCGGCAAAATCCATTGTTGGAGATGAAGGAGGAATGTATCTTGCCGATGATGATGGAAAAAGGATATATGCCAATTCATGTAATTATGAGCAAAAGGATATAAAGGTAAAGGATGGTACGCTTACATACAGTATAGTGTCAAAAGAGAATACTAAAGATACCGGTGAAAAGCAAAGCAGCAGATATATCCATGTCAAAAGTAGCTTTAAACTGAATGATAACAGGTATATTCTGATAACGGAAAGTGATATTACACCGGTTTTCGATGAGTCAAAGGAGCTTAGGTATAGATGCAGCGTGTACTACATTGTTATACTTGCTGTTGGTATGATGGTCATATTGATACTTTCTTGGATGATTACAAAGCCTCTTGCCGGATTAACAGCCACCACCAAAAAATTTGCAGATGGCGATTACACGGCAAGAAGTGATGTGAAGACAAAGGATGAAATAGGTGAGCTTGCAAAGGCTTTCAACGAGCTTGCGAAAAACCTTGAAAGCAAAGTTTATGAACTTCAGATGGCGGCAAAGAAGCAGGAGGATTTTACTGCAAACTTCGCACATGAGCTCAAAACCCCAATGACATCAATTATAGGATATGCCGATACCCTGTATCAGAAAAAACTGTCTGAGGATGAGGTGCACAGTGCTGCCGGAGTCATACTGAATGAGGGCATGAGGCTTGAAGCATTATCATTTAAGCTGCTGGAGCTTATCACTCTTGATAAAAATGATTTCAGGCTTGAAGAAACAAGAGTATCTGAGATTATAGCAGACTGTGTGGAAACCGCACATGAAGCGGCAAAAAAGCATAATACAGAGATTGTGTACAGTGCGGATGAGTCATGGGTGTGGCTGGAATATGATCTGTTTAAGACCATGCTTCTTAATCTGATAGACAATGCAGTGAAATCAGGAGGCAGCAAGGTAGAGGTATCAGGCAGACTTATTTCGCACAGTATTTATCGTATTGCAGTTTCGGACAATGGAAGAGGAATACCGCCTGAGGATATAGAGCGCATTACAGAGGCTTTTTATATGGTTGACAAGTCACGATCAAGAAGTGAGCATGGAGCAGGGCTTGGGCTTGCACTTGTATCAAGGATTGCTAAGCTGCATGATACAAAAATCCATTATGAGAGTGAGTCAGGTAAAGGAACCAGGGTGTATTTTGACATGAAAGCGGAGGCATTAGATGAGAAGTAAGCATTTATCAGTGCGCAAATGTATTGATAAAAAAACGGATAAAATCAAGGGAATAGTGTGTATATGCATTATTCTGGCAGTTGTATGTGCGGGAAATATGATACCGAATTATCTGATTTCACTTAAAGCAGCAAAAATTGCCAAAACGAGTACTACGATAAGCAACGCAGATATAAGCCCATACAGCCACTCTATTTCAGCTGAAGAGAGGCTTACAAAGATGATGTCTCTGATGCAGGACAATGTAAATGAGCTGTGGAATGGGAAATATAATGAGATAAGGGAACCGTTGGATACTGAGATTCCGGTGGGACAGGCTTATACGGCTATTCAGACTTTTCTGAAGGGTGCCTGTGAGCTGCAGAAGCAGTCAGGTATTATGCAGATACTCGGTGAAGACGATATAGTTATGCTCCAAAGCCTTGAAAGTAACTATTCAAAGGATACAGACAGCGAAACAGAACAGACATATGAAGCAGCTCCTTGGCAATATGGTGCAGCAGTTACTTTGGATGATAGTATTGACAACACAATATCAGATTATTTTGTAACATCGGATATAAGCAAGGAATTATCGGCGTGGATATTTATAATATCATTTGAAGATACGAGAATGCTGGCCGCTGTTGATGCGGTGCTTGGAGTACCGTTTTATATTACATATTATTGTGCAGATGTGGATAGTCCTAAGGCACAGGCTGCAGTGATGAGAGATTTATATGCAAAGACATATGGCAGTGATTATTTTATGGGTGATCCAAAAGAGTCTGAATCAAAAATAGATTCTTCCTTTGAGACAAATATAATAGAGAATTTTTATTATGGGAATAATTATACGCAAGGGGATGATGAATATACCGGTTTTGAACCTTATGTATACTCTTGTTCATCGGACAAGCTGCAGATGGAATATCAGGTTATTACAAGAATCCAAAGATTTGAAAAAAAGGGAAAGCAAGTGTCATCATATAATTCGCGTGTTAATATATGTCTGTACTAACCGGACTAAAAAGCTCTCTGTGCAATGCACGGGAGCTTTTTAAATTGCATGCAAGCATCAATGATGCCTTTTGACCCTCATTTTATAATACAGTAATTATAACAGTATCATTTAGTGCATGATTTGTATAATTTATTACATTGCTCTTTGCAAGGGTTTTGTTATATCTTAGGTATAGCAAAGCAGTTATTGTTCTTGGTTTTATATATCAATAATTGGAAAGTGAGGAAAAATATGAACGCTGATATGAAATGGCTTGATAATCCGGAAGTGTTTAAGGTAAATCAATTGGAACCACATAGTGATCATTGCTATTATCTGGATTATTCAGACATGAAAAAAGAAAAAAATCCATTATTAAAGTCATTAAATGGTCAATGGGAGTTTGCTTACAGCAAAAATGTGATGGAAAGACCTGTTGATTTTTATAAGGAAACATTTGATGCATCAGGATTCGATAAAATTATGGTTCCCGGACATATTGAACTGGCTGGATATGATAAAATACGTTACATCAACACTATGTATCCATGGGAAGGAAAAGAGTACCACAGAGGAGCATATAGTATGGAGGCAACCGGAGCAGAAGAAGGAATGTTCTCAGAAGCACAGTACAATCCGGTAGGCTCTTATATCAAATACTTTGATTTGGATAAGAACATGTGTGGAAAAAGAATATATATCTGCTTCGAAGGTGTAGAAGAAGCTATGTATCTGTGGCTTAATGGTCAGTTTATAGGTTATGCAGAGGACAGCTTCACACCTTCTGAGTTTGATCTGACACCATATGTTAAGGAAAAGGGAAATGTTCTGGCAGTGCAGGTACATAAGATGAGCACGGCGGCATTTTTAGAGGATCAGGACTTTTTCAGATTTTTTGGAATTTTCAGAAATGTTACTTTGAAGGCAATTCCGGATGTTCATCTGGAGGATGTATGGTTCAAACCTGTGTTAAATCAAGATAATGAAAGCGGAAGCGTATCTGTCAGCATGAAGGTATCTGCTACTGACAGTCAGAATGTAACTGCTGGCTTTATTTTAAAAGACAGAGAAGAAAATATATTAGTTGAGAAGTCATTACAGTTAAATAAAGAAAACGACCATTTGGAAGGCACGATTTGTGTTGACTTGGAAAGTGTCAGGCTGTGGGATAATCATAATCCATATTTATACCATGCTTATATTGAGCTTAAAGCAGAGGATGGTTCACTGGCCGAGGTAATTCCTTATGATATCGGTTTCAGAAGAATAGAGATTATAGATAAAGTAGTCTATTTGAATGGAAAACGTCTTATTATCACGGGAGTAAACCGTCATGAGTGGAATGCAAGAACCGGAAGATGTATTGGTATAGAAGACATGAAGGCAGATATATCATGTATGTTAAGAAACAATATTAATTCTGTGCGTACCTGTCACTATCCTGACCAGATACCATGGTACTATATGTGCGACGATGCAGGTATTTATGTGATGGCAGAAACAAATCTGGAGAGCCATGGCTCATTCCAAAAACTTGGAGCAATCGAACCGTCATGCAATGTACCTGGATCTATTCCACAGTGGAGAGATGCAGTGCTTGAGCGTGCAAAAAACAATTTTGAAACTTTTAAAAACCATACATCCATCCTTTTCTGGTCATTAGGAAATGAATCCTATGCAGGAGACGACATTGAGGCAATGAACGTTTATTTTGCAGAAAAGAAGGATGGAAGATTAGTTCATTATGAAAGCGCTTATTATAATAGGGCATATGAGGATACTATTTCTGATTTTGAGACCAGGATGTATGCAAAACCGGAGGATGTAGAGGAATACTTGAATAACAGTCCGAAAAAACCGTATATTTTATGCGAATTCATGCATGATATGGGAAATTCAATGGGTGGACTTGGCTCTTATATGAAGCTGATTGACAAATACGATATGTATCATGGCGGATTTATATGGGATTTTATTGACCAGGCAATTATGGTAAAAGATTCCGTTACAGGAAAAGATGTTTTACGCTATGGTGGAGATTTTGATGATAAACCGTCAGATTATGAATTCTCAGCAAATGGAATTGTATTTGCTGACAGGAAAGAAAAACCGGCAATGCAGGAAGTGAGGTATTACTATGGCTTATACAGATAAATTAAGAGTGGTCTATGGTGACTATACATTAGGTGTACATGGTGAAGGCTTTGATTATATTTTCTCTTATGCACAGGGTGGACTGGAATCTATCGTTAAAAATGGATATGAGTGGCTGTATCGTTGCCCAAAGCCTACTTTCTGGAGAGCGTTGACAGATAATGACAGGGGAAGCAAGTTCCATATTAAAAGCGGAAGCTGGCTTTCGGCAGATATGTTTATTGACTGTAAGGGAATACAGGTGATTATGGATGGCAAGGAGCAAAAACCATATGCACCTGATAATAACAGCTATGGCGGTGATGTTTATGCTGATGAAATTATTGTAAAATATACATACGAGACCATAACAACTCCGGCGACAACTGTTCTTGTGAGCTATAGCGTTGATGCGTCCGGAAAGATTCGCGTGGATGTACATTATAATGGAGTACAGGGGCTACCTGAATTCCCTGTATTTGGAATGAGATTTATTATGCCAACATTGGCTGACAAATATTTATATAAGGGACTCTCCGGGGAAACATATCCTGACAGAAAAGCAGGTGCACAAGAAGGCGTCTATGAGATCGGTGATCTGAGCCTTACACAATATCTTGTTCCGCAGGAATGTGGTATGAGAATGGATACAGAGTGGCTTGAAATTACAAGACATACGGCTCTTGATAACAGCAGGACAGATAGCTCGTCACAGACACTGCGCATTGAAAAGAATGATGAAAAATTTGCATTTTCTTGTCTGCCTTATACCGCATCTGAAATTGAAAACGCTCTTCACCATGAAGAACTGCCACCGGCAAGAAGAACTGTTTTATGCATATATGGCGCAGTAAGAGGTGTTGGAGGTATCGACAGCTGGGGAACAGATGTGGAAGAGGATTATCGTATCAGTGCGGAGACTGATAAGGATTATTCTTTTACAATCTGTTAGTCATTCATTAAAAAGATAAGTATCCGGATAAAGCAGGAGCATTTGCTCCTGCTTTTGTCTTTTTATTATGTATTTCTGGCTCTGTATTCAGAAGGAGAACATCCTTTTTGTTTATGGAACAATCGACTGAAGTATAGTGGATTATTGTATCCGACAATGCCTGCAATCTCGTTTATAGAGTAGGATGTCGTTTCGAGCAACACCTGAGCATTTGTCATCCTGAGTGATGTGATAAATTGTATTGGTGTACTACCGGTATATTTCCGAAAGCTCCTGATAAACCAGCTTATGCTCATACCAATTGATGAAGCATATTCCTCCACGTTAATAGCGCGGTTGTAGTTTGTATTGAAATATGTAATGGCTGTATCCATCTGGCTGTCAAGGAATTCATTTCTGATTACATGCTCAGTTGTTATTTTACGGTTAAATATAATCAAAAGGTGTCGTAGCAAAAGCATGAGCATTTCCTCATAATTGTCCTGACATCTTTGAAGCTCTGTAATAATCCTTTTGAAAACCTGTTCATATTCAAGAGACGTTCCAACATTAAAGACTCTTTTATTGTCTGTAAATCCGTATTTTCTTAAAGTGTTTTTTACGTCGCTTCCGGTAAAGTGAAGCCAATATATCTGAGTCTTATCCTTACCATAAAATTCATATTTTTGAAGCTCTTTTGGGCGAAATAACACTATATGTCCTGCTGGAATGATTGTCTCATTTTCAGGATTGTCAAAGTGGAAATGAACAAGACCGGATGATATGTATATAATCTGGTAATCCAGTCTTCCCCTTGGCCTGTAAGTAGGCATCTTAGGATGCTGTGACAGGCGATAGGTTCCGCAGCTTCCTACAATCAGAGGGCGGCTTTTATCTTTAAAATCTTTATGTGAATGATTCAAATATCCCGTGTTAATATACATTACACACCTCCATTCGAATTATAGCATTTTATGCATGCTTTGTCTATTTGCATTTATGGACAAAATGTTTAGAGCATGATATTGTGTATTGATTACGTTTCAAATGGAATTGAGTCAAATAGCTGTGAAACTGTAGTGTTTGAAAAGTATCATTTTGTGCATATTACAGCCTATTATGTTTATAGACAAAATTTGCACAAATATATAAAATTAGTATAGCTGTTAAAGATAAAACAAAGTAATTAATTGGAGGTTTTTCATGGAAGAAAAGACGTACTTAAAGTGGTACAACAAAATTGGTTATGGTTCCGGTGATATTGCAGGAAATGTAGTATATGCATTCCTGACATCTTTTGTTATGGTATATCTTACAGATACTATAGGACTTGCATCGGGAATCGTTGGAACATTAATCGCAGCATCTAAATTATTTGATGGTTTTACAGATGTTTTCTTTGGGTCACTTATTGATAAAACACATACAAAGCTTGGAAAAGCAAGGCCATGGATGATTTATGGCTATATAGGTTGTGCTTTGACACTTGTAGCAGTTTTTGCAATTCCTACAAGCTGGGGCAGGACTGCTCAGTATGCATGGTTCTTTATAGCATATACATTATTGAATGGTGTATTTTATACAGCAAATAATATTGCATATTCTGCACTTACTTCGCTGGTAACAAAGAACAGCAAAGAGCGTGTACAGATGGGATCTTACCGTTTTATTTTTGCCTTTTCAACCAGTCTTATAATTCAGTCTATAACAGTTGCATTTGTTGATGTATGCGGTGGAGGTGCTGCTGCATGGAGATTCGTAGCTATTATTTATGCAGTGATAGGTCTTGTAGTAAATACGATTTCAGGATTGTCGGTTAAGGAGCTTCCGGAAGAGGAGCTTAACTCCGGAATAGAGAACGATGAAGAAAAGAAGTATGGTCTTGTTCAGGCATTTAAGCTACTTGTTAAGAATAAGTACTATATGATGATTTGTGGAACTTATATTTTGCAGCAGTTATACAGTGCTATGATTGGTGCAGGTATTTATTATTGTACATGGGTTCTTAAGAATAAAAATCTGTTTGGTGTATTTGCGTGGGCTGTAAATATTCCTCTTATAATAGCACTTATTTTCACACCAACTCTTGTTGGAAAGTGGAAGGGAATGTATAAGCTTAATAAACGTGGATATATTCTGGCTACGATAGCAAGAGCACTTGTGATTGTAGCAGGATACATGGGAAGCGTTCCACTGATGATGATGTTTACTGCAGTTGCAGCATTAGGACAGGGACCTTGGCAGGGAGACATGAATGCAGTAATTGCCGAGTGCTCTGAGTATACTTACCTGACTCAGGGAAAGAGAGTAGATGGAACTATGTATTCATGCACATCACTTGGAATCAAAATTGGTGGTGGAATTGGAACAGCTATTGTAGGATGGCTGCTTGAAATCAGTGGTTATGTAGGTACAAATGCGACTCAGCCGGCATCTGCAATTA
>OKTS01000815.1_pt1 | contig 12622 bp, 7 predicted proteins | sample 1606331 | NCBI WGS metagenome assembly OKTS01 (sample SAMEA3879564, study PRJEB24766) | human gut metagenome | biome: human-associated habitat; feature: feces | place: USA | collected 1985/1987 | reverse complement strand
GGAATAACGGCAGGGTGCCAACCTTAAAGAAGAATAACTCCAGCTGCTGATAACCGGAAGTTCCAGATCCAGCGCCGGAATCTCCAGAATTCCTATACACGCCACATCACCCAGACTTTTCAGCGTGTATTCAGGCATATCCATATCCGGGTTTAGAAGATAGTCCGGTATGTTCTGTTTATCTTCTTTATCCGAAGCATCAGGACTCTCTGATGCTTTTTTGTTTTCCTGCAGATATTCTGCCAGGATTGCCTCCTCGCTCTCCCGGGCACGGTGTCCGTCCCACAGATTATACACCAGGAGCAGCACTGCTGCTGTCACCAGAATCAGTCCTGCTCCTTTTAAAATATTTCCAATTCGATTCTTTTTCTTATACTGCATCTTTTTATTTCTTTTCTTCCATGGATTTTCGCAGCTGCTTACCTACTAACAGACAGATCACACCGGCCAGCATAAGAAGAGGAACCGGCCACCAGAGCTGTCCTGTCTGTGGAAGCTTCTGAGAAGAATTTCCACCATTTTCTCCAGACGTTCCCGTTTTATCTGTTGATTCTGATTTATCTTCTGAATCTGCTGTTTTAGTGTTTGTCAGCACAACGGTGTTTCCCTCTCGGCTGGTACTCACGGTATAGCCTGACGGTACTTCTGTTTCCACCACACTCCAGCTCACCTGTGACGAAAGGTTTTCCCAGGTATAGGACCACTGATTTTCCTTTTTCAGGATCTGACTGTCCGCAACTGTTGTTGTTCCATTCTGATCTGTTCTCAACAGATCAACCTGCACCGAAGCCGGACGTTCTTTAACCTGATCCTGTTTCCATACCTTCAACACATGAATCTTTGTCTGGGAAGCTTCTGTATTATCCATTTTCTCCTCGTCATACTTCAGATTTACCCTTATATGGAGCGTATCTTTCTGCGAAGCATCCGGAAGTGCGATCAGCGAAACAGGCGGAACAGATATCTTTGTCTTTCCGTTATCCTGCGCCTCGATCTCCTGACCTTTTACCAGATAAAGCCCATTTGAAAGATTTTCAAAGCATACGGTTTTGTCACTTCCTGATTTCAGCACTGCATCTGCCTGGATTCCGTCACGTTCCGCATAATCCGCAAGCGTACGCGCTGTTCCTCTCCATTCATCTGATTCCAGGGAAACCCGATAATTCTGAAATTTTTCTGTCAGTGCAAAACCACCTGTATCTTTATAGTCTGCCACACGATACAGCGAAAACTCCAGACCCTCGACCGGACATCCAAGAGAAATACTTCCCTTTGTCTGTTCTGCTTCCGCCGCAGCCAGAACCGGTGTGTTCATCAGCATCCCGGAAAAAACAGCGGCAAAAGCCAGCATGCATATCATTCTCTTTATTCGACTGTAACAGCTCTGCCTGTATTGGTACTTCATCTTCTTCTCCCACTGGTTTGTTTTGTTCTGATTCGTTTTGCTCTGGTTTGTATGGTTGCTTTTCTTCTTCTGTTTTTACTTCTGTTTTTACTTTTCTTTTTTCTTTTTGGAACGCGCTCCGACACGTCCACTGCAATAAAACTGATGATAAGAAGCGGAATTCCAATGCCTACTGCAACAAGCACAGTACTCACCTTTGCGGCATCCGATGTGATCCTCGAATTATCTCCCGACCGGTTTGCGATCCTGTGACCGCGCACCAGCAGTCTCTCTGTGTTGATTCCATAAGGCGTACAGGTAAGAAGCGTACACAGATCCTCGCCTTCCTCAATGTTCAGAAGTCCATAATCTATTGGTTCTACGATATGAATCTGGTCGACTTCATATGTAAATACCTGATCATAAATATGAAGCAGAAAAATATCACCCTTCTGCAGCCTGTCAAGATCCGTAAAAAGCTTTGCACTCGGAAGTCCCCTGTGCCCGGAGAAAACGCAGTGCGTTCCACTGCCTCCAACCGGCAGGCTGGACCCTTCCATATGGCCGACTCCCACCTGTAAAACCGAAGCATCCACGGTGTGATAAAGAGCAAGCTTGCAGTCTATTTCCGGTATGGTGATATACCCCATCATTCCGGTTCCGTCTATATCCAAGAGACTCTTATACCACTCATCCTGCTCCTCCGTCGGAGTAAAACGGCCTGGATCTGAAATCAGCGTTTCATTATATTTTTCCGCCTGCTCAAATGCCTGCTTCTTTTCCTGCTCATCCATCTTTTCAATCCGGTCCGAATACTCCGCAACCGCCTGCGTCTGATGCTTGGAGTTCCAATAGTTACTGACTGTCGGATACAGCAACAAGGACAGACCTGTAAGAAAGACCAGCACCGTGGTAATTGTTGAAACATGCTTTCTCATCTTACAATCCTCTCCTTGCTGCTGTACAGGGAATGCCCATTCCCCGCACAGCGAAATTACTTTAACTATTTTTCATTCGTTGCTTTGTGATCAGTACCACACCGGATACAAGTGCAAGAACTGCACCCAGGAAGTAGATCAGAGATGTACCATTGCCACCTGTGGTTGGGAGGATGGTACCGGTGTTGTTCAGGACTTTGACTTCCGTTACAGTCAATGCAACATCGTTAACAGTAATATTTCCCTCTTCGCTAATCGCTACTTTTATCGGAGCAGACAGCTTGTTATAGCCCTTTGGTGCCTCTATCTCTTTCAAATAATATGTATCTGCATCTAAACCACAAATCTTAAATTTTCCTGTAGAAGATGTTTTCACTGGAGGTGTTGTTCCTGTAGCTGTTGCAATACGATAAATATCATATTCACCATCTTTACCATTAATCGCTAAATTTATTTTATTTTGGGCAGTACAATTCTTATCATTTCTATATAATTCAAAAACTGCATCTGCAAGCGCTGTGTTACTTCCTGTATATTTAAACACTGGAATACTATAAGTTTTTGTGGTTGTTGCATCATGGGTTGTTTCACTGTTGTCTCCATACTTCAGCCATGTTTCATTCACGTTACCAGCTCCTGCAATTACCGCATTTTCATTCAGAATTGCAGAATAGGTAACTATGATCTGGTCGTTGGCTGCAAGTGTGTCACAGAATTCCTTTTTAAATTCAACATGGAAAGTACAAGGATCTGTACTTTCTAATCCGTTAGTCTTCACTTCATAATTAGAAGCAGCTACTACACTTTCTGTTGTTTCAGTATTTTTCTTTAATTTTACCTGCACAGAGTTTGTATTAAATGTCAATCCTAAATCCATTTTATCATGCAGTACATAGTTCTGTGCACCTGGCTGTGCTGTGATTGTTGTCTGGAAATTTACAGTCTGTCCGATGTCAGCTGTGTTGCTGTCACCCCAAGCGTTTGTAGAATCTTCCTGAACTTTCTTGTCTACTGAAGGAACATCATTCTTTTCCTGGATTGTTGCTGTTGGATTTGTTGTAGTAAGACCACAAAGTGCACCAACACTGGAATCCACAAGATAGTATCCAAGAGAAAGGTTATCAAATGTTACTGTTGTAACATTTTGTCGATCCGAGAATCCAGCATTGCTAATATTATTCTTTTCTGCATACTCTAATGCTTTCTTTGCAAACTCTGCAGCTCTTGTAGCTTTTTGCTCCTCTGTTTCCCCTGATACAGCATTCCATGTTACACCGCCATTACTATCTGTTTTAAAGTAAGCTGCTGCCTCTGTAGATTCTATAAAAGATTCCCATGCAGATGTTGCTTTATAGGCATAGTTTTCAGTGGTTGTATCATAACTCTCCAGTTCCAGAATCTTATAAATCCTATATGTCTGTCCTGCTATAGCTTTATTAATCGTAATTTTTCCCGTATTGACAGTAGATGTTCCACTTTCTGTCCCATCTGCGTTTACCACGCTGGCCATTCCCAGTACCATCATAACAGAGAGCATAATGGTGGCAATTTTCTTAATCAGTTTCATCTTCCTTCTCCTTTGTATTACCTGTTGTTACAGGCTCTTCTTTTTATATTGATCAGCATCTGCAGTCCGGCGAAAAATATTAATACCGCTCCTGCAAGCCTGAAAATAAGGGGACCATAACTGCCTGTCGAAGGCAGTTCTTTTACACGGGTCTGGTTGGTAACTGTTACCGTGTCTCCACTGACTGCACTGTTTACCCCTGTTGTTGTGCCATCAGTCGTTGTTTTTGCATACGATGTGAAGTATTCCATTTTATTTACAGTCGCAGCTGTGGTGGAATCTTTAATCGGATTTCCATTATCATCAAGTTCAAAAACATAATATGTCTTTGTCTGATTCTGATTATCTGTCAGATCGAGATTCGTGAATTTTGCTGTCTTGGAGCCTGTCTCTGCTGCATTATATGTAATGGTAATCGTCTGAAGCGGTGTTGTGGTTGATGTAGTTCCGTCTTGATTTGTTGAGTTTGTCGTGTTTGTTCCATCTGCATTCTCATACAGTCCAAACGTATATGTTCCACTCACCGGATTCGAATCATGACCACCTGCATTCTTGAACTTCTTCTCCACTGTGATCTCACCTTTGTGGTTGAGGACAGTAAGTTCATAGATTGACTGATACTGTATATGAATTCTCGAATCTTTTATGCAGTTATTCACATAATCCGAATAATCTGTGGCATTTTCTTCTTTTCTCGGAACCATAATATAAATTGGTTTACTGTCTGCCACATATCCGGACGGTGCCGTTTCCTCTGTCACTTTATAGATGGTGTTATAATCCATTACATGGTTTTGATCTGAGCCTTCTCCAAAGAGGAGTTCCCCTTTATCGTTTGTCGTTCCTGTCCACATCTTATCAGTGTTGTCTTTAATTTGACCATTTTCCACTATGCACGGAACCACCTTAAATACAGCCCCCTGCAATTTTGCTGACAGATTGTTCTGATCCTTCTTGATAATCTTCAGTTTAATATTCTTCCCGGCTGTTACTGTTCCGCCGGCAGCATAGGAATAATTATTCTCTTCCACACTGTCTCCTCCGGCAGAAGAATAGTTCTCCCAGTATGCTTCATTTGAGAAGCTTACTTTCTGTCCCGGCGGTGCATTCACTACTGCAGTGTAGGTGATCGTAACCGGTACGTTACGGGGAATCACTATTTTCAGCGTATTATCCGCATCAAGTGAAGCTGTATAATCCGTGACAAGAGCATCTGTCTTTGAATTAATTACTTTGATCGTTTCCGTATCCAGAATCAGCGTAGAACTCAGTTTGTCAATCAATGTAAGTGTCGTGCCATCTTTTGTCGAAAGTGCCTCTCCGAATTGATTTGCCTCAATTGTGAAATTTATTTTCTCACTTTTCGGACTTGTTGGCGTATATGTTTTTTCAAGCTTTTTCGGTGTTATAGTTGCCGGACTGGTTGCTGTACTGATATCCTGTCCACCTTCTGTCTGGAGTGTAACCTGATTTGTAAATCTCTTTTCTTTTCCTCCAAGCAGCACATCAGGATCTGTCACCCTGCATACAACCTGAACGTCAACAGAATAATCATCTCTCTTTTTCCCTGCAGTAAAATCACCCAGTTTGATCAAAGCCTGATTGCCCTTGACATAATAGGTTGTTGTCTTAGATTGTCCTCCATTATCCGTTGCAGCTGAAATTGTTTTTTTTGTCCAACCAGATGTCTCCAGGTCTGAATCCTCTTTTGAGTTAATTGTATCAAAGTTCTGGCCTCCAACCCATTTAATTCGGATATATGCCAGTTCCATACCATCCGGTATCGTCTCCAACACCTGATAGGTTCCTGACAGTTCACCTGCATAGTTCACCTTAAATGCCCAGGCCGCATACTGTCCTGCACCCAGCAATTCATTTGTGATGATTGTACCGCTATTTTCCTGATCTGCACCGTCGTTCTTGCTGGTTACTGTTGTTCCATCATAGGTAAATGTCTGTCCAAGCTCCTTCAGGATGTCTGTGCCTCCACACAGAAGCTTTTCTGCGCTGCCATGGTCAATCCAGGTATTGCCATTGTCGCTTGTACTGATATGATTTCTAAATGTAAAAGCATCACGATATTTTGTCGGCAGCGACTGGGGTTCTGTCCTTACAATGAAGTAAAGCTTGTCATTTTCAAGTTCAATCCGTTCCTTTGCCCGTAATGACAGTTCACTGTGATTATCCGTACCTGTGAAGTTTTTATCATTAGTCAGTTCCGTCGAAAACTTACCAGTTACATCTGTAAGTCCTTCAGTATTCTGAAGTTCCTCCAGACTGCCGTAACCGGTGATCGTCTTTCCCTCTGGCAATTTTCCCATATAAATTCCTGCCAGTGAATCTGAATGCAGATAAGAATCTGTCAGACCCGAGTCCTTTGATATGGCATCCCGGAAATATGTGTTCTGCATAATTGCCGTTCCTGATACCTCGATCACCCAGTAGAGTTTTCCATTTTGCCAGGTTGTCGCATCTGTTTTGGGTTCCTCATAATACCAGGATTCTTTCTTGACATTCATTTTGAAAGAACCGGAGACGGTTATCTCTTTTTGGGAATATATATTGCTGATATCAAATTCCACACCATTTTTCACTACCTTTCCTGACAGTGAAAATTTATTATTTACCTTAGCACTGCTGAAATTAGCGTTCGTCGGCATTGCATAGTATGTAAATCTGTAAGCATAGTTCTTATCACTCCAACCGAGTTCACTCGGTTTCAGTTTAAACGAACTTAAACCGGCAATCTTCACCCATTTTGTGCCTTTTACGTCATATGTGTTCGTATTTGCATTGTACTCACAGGCTTCTACTTTTGCATATCCGATATATTCCATCTTATCACCGGGAGTAAGCTCATCTTTCATTAACACATTTGTCGCATTCCACTCACCCAGTGTCTGGTTGACATCTACGGTATATGGGTAGCTTCCGGCAGGGACGGTAAAAGAGGTGTCTGTCGAAGAGTCTGGCTTAACAGTTTCAGATGTCAGGTCATATTTCACATCTGTTCCCATTTCAATCGTCTGGTCTAACGTGGTTCCGGTTCTGACTATTTTCTCATCCCATTTATAGTTTCCAACATTTGCGCTATCCCAGTATCTGTTAAGAGCATCTCCAAAATTAGATTTCGCATTCGATACATGTACATAATATCGGTTTTTCACATCTACGTTGTTTGCCTGCATTGCAGCCAGTGCTTCTGGCTTCACTGTGACTGTATAAGTTGCATAGTAGGAATCACCCGGGTTTACAGTTATCGGTTTACCATTTGCTCCTGTAATCTTAAATCGAGTTGGATTATTATTTGAATCATTCCAGGGTGTCACATAGTTATTATCACCATTTGCCCAGCTTACAGTGTAATCTTTCGAAGGCAATTCTACTCCACCCTTATACAGTTTTACCGAATCACGATTGTAGCTGATATATGGAAGTGCATTTGAATCTGTATGAATATTATCAGATTGATCATCCAGATAATCTCTGAATTCAAGATTCTTTAAAGCATAATTACTGTTATTCCCATCCAGATTAAACTCTATTTTATATGTGATCGTATAAGTTCCATCACTGTTCCGAACAATATTTTCATTATGACTCTTCGGCATTGTGTAGTTGATTTTCGGTGTAAAGGATGCATCATCATAAACTCTCTTATAAGTTTTGGAATATACGTCTGCTTTATTTTTTATCTCATTATCATTCAAACCAACATTATCCTTCAGTTTGACATAATATGTAAGCGTGCGGATCTCACCTGCCGCCATATCACCAATTTTCCAGACCATACTTCCCGATGCAGTAGTAATATCTACCGCTCCTGGCGTTGGAACAGGATTGGTTGAATCAGTCGTCGTATTTCCCAGATAGACTGTTCCATGAGTCTTGCCTTCTGCAATCGTCTCATATGGATTCTGTCCATTCTGAACGGTTACAAGAGTTTTTGCTGTCGTATCAATTCCCACATAAGAATCCACAGAAGTCTTATTCTCAATCGTGTCAACCACTGAGACATCCGGGCATCCATCTTCCCCTGCCGTCACAGTAATTGTATATGCAAGGTAATTTCCACTTTCTGTGGATATCGCCTGCTGACTGACGCATGTTTTCTCAATGTTTATCTTTCCATACTTCGCAACGGCATCAGGACCGAGATTTAAATAATAGGTCTTACCTGCAGTTGAAAGTGTTGTTGTACCATCTGGATTTAACTGACTCAAATCCACATTGCCCTCTGCATAAAAATCGCCGGCAATTGTAGTTGTAGTATCTCCCTTATCCAGCAATCCCTGGAGATAGGACCTATCAAACTCGACAACAATTTTTCCATTCTCACAGGTAACGGTTCCTACCTGTTGGTTTCCCTCCATAATTTTGCCTGCTGTTTTTGCATCACGAAGCAAAGTCGGAAGCTGATATGTCAGTTTACAATTATAAGAATTTAGTAAATTACTGATCTGCACGTTTTTATACTTAACCTCCAGTCTGACTGGAGGGTTTCCAGATACCTCCGGAGCATTATTCTCCTGGCTAAATTCCTGCCATGTTCCATCCTCTTTTTTGTAAGAAAGTTTGACATAATCACGTTTCTCTGCAGCTTCTGGCACCTCCGCACTCAGATCAAATCCGCCTGCTATACCTCTGCCGCTTCAATGGCATCTTCTTCTCCCGAAGCAAAATCGACATCCATCTCTTCTTCCGGGTCTTCGGTGATCTCGACCTCTTCGACGTCATCGGTTTCCTCTTCAATTGGCTCGCACGATACAAATTCTATATCCTCTGAATCATCACTTTGGATAGTGCTTTGGACGATGCTTTCGTCCTCTTCCTGTACCAGGGGTTGTTCTTCCTGTATCGCGCTCTGTTCCTCTTCACACGTTGTCTTCTTTTCCAGCGTTATTGCCGGAAGAATCAGTACATATATTGTACAGAAAACAACTATACAAGAAAGGCACAGCATTATTTGTCTCCAACGTTTCTGCCGTGCCTTGTCCCTTAAGATTCTTCTGATATAATCTGTTCCCTTATTTTGCACAGTTCCACCTACTCTTTTTCTGGTGTATCTGATGCCTTTCTTTTCCGTCTTTTCCTACGATACTTTTTTATATAATACGGACATTCCTTGTCCAGATTTTATGATCTGTTAATTCTGTCTCATACTTCCTGCCGCATTCAATGGCCAGATCCGAAATACGATCTGCCCTTCAATCTGATCCTCTGAGACATCTCCTATGGACGCAGTTCTTGAATCGACCGACGTAGCTCTGTTGTCCCCCATAAAAAACCAGTGTGATTCTGCCACCTGATGCGGAAGCTCAATATCACAGTTCCCAAGGGACACTTCCTTAAGGTATGGTTCATCAATCGTCTGGCCGTCAACCGTTACCACTCCACCTGCATCAATATCAACCCACTGCCCAGGGCCTGCGATCACACGTTTGACCAGAAGCTTGTTGCCCTGCCAGAATGCAACAATATCTCCGGTTTTCAGATGTTTGTTCTTTACTGAGATTACGATCTGCCCCCGCTCCAGAGTCGGTGACATGGAAGAACCATAGATCTGCAGGACCGGCATCCACAAGGTCGCCACAAGCACGGAGATCGCTGCCACAACGATCAGCACTGCAGCTGTACCGCGGAAGGTCTGGCGATAAGCCGCGCGACGATTTAATCTTTTTTGTTCTTTCTCAGCTTCTTCTATCGTCGGAACTTCTTTTGAAGGATTTGGTCTTCTCATATCACAGATCAGATCGATCAGTTCTTTTCTGCTTAAATGCCTAAGGTCATTCTTTCTCTTTTTGTTCTTTTTGTTATTTTTCATACTCTAACTCCGGGAGCTTTTAAACTGCCCACGTTAATATTACAATTACTCATAAACACATATGATAGAATTATAAGTAATTTGGCATATCGTATCAATTCAATAAAATATGAACTTTGGTCAATTTTTTATGGTATGAAAAAGACCGAAAAAGCTTATTTTCTGAAGCTTCTCGGTCTTTTTTATTATATTCAGTCTTACAATCTATATTCTGTCGTTTTTATTGCTTCTCTATTATTCTACATTCTTTGTCGCAACAATATCTACGCCTGTGTCTGCCATATTTTTGAGAATCACATCTCCAATATGAACCGGTGCCGGAACCTCAATTCCTTTCAGTGCTTTCACACAGTCAAAGATTTTTCCTTTCGGAATGTCTTCTTTTGTCTTTACCGATACCATGTCAATGCTGCCGCAATAATCGGATTATCCTCAACTGCTTCATAAAAAAACTGCTCACCCTCTCACTCCTTGCAATTTCAAAAATAAAAAAGAGCGCATTCTATAACAGCCTTTCGACTGATATGAATTCGCTCTCCTCGCACAGCTTCACTTTCCAATTACTTGTTTAACGTGTGTTTACTATAACATGTTGCACAAATTATTGCGAGTAATTTTCATAAAAATATACTTTTTATATAAAGTATACATTTTACCTATTTGTGTTATGTATATTTTTCTTCTTTCTGGACTTGCGGACGATCTTTCGAATCAGGGATACCACAAGAACAATTATTATAATAATGATCAGGCCGATACATACTATGATTGCGGTAAATTTATTCGGTTTTTTCACCAGATCAAGTATATTTTTGCTGTCATCCACAACCTTACGATCATGGGTTGTCGCATAGTATTCAGATACATTTGCAATGCCGTCTCCATCTGTATCATCAAAAGACTGCATATATCTTGCGATCGCATCCCAGGCTTTCAGCTCCTTATCGCCTTCCATGACTGCATAATCTTCCAGATTTTCAATTGGATTTCCGTCTTTATCCTTTGGCTCAAGAGACAGAAGTCCGTAAGACATTTTCATTACAGAACCTAACATCTGTCCGGTGTACAGATCTGTTACAACATGATACAGCTTATCATCCTCGATCTCTGTTCTTTCTCCATCTGCTCTGGTCAGGTAACAGTCTGTCACTTTATTCAGGATCATTCGATGCGGGTTGTATGTAAAATTCAGGCCACTGCAGTATAATCTTGCAGTCGTCATAAAATCAGAAATGGAGGCGTCCACTTCAGCCACCAGCTTCAGTTCTTTTCCTGTCAGGTATGCGTTGATCAGAGGATATCCGGCTACTCCGTCTTTGCCAATTCCAAGTGAAAATGAATTGTATACATCTTCTACGGTAATATCACCCTTTGTATACGTGTCACGTACAGTCCCACTCGGTACAACCGCTACATCTACCGGGTCTCCATCATAATACTCTGAATTTTCCACAGCATATACGTAGGCATCTGCCATGATATCCCCAAGATTCAGTTCTTTATGCTCTGTGCCCATTTCCTCCAGGCTGTTAAATTCCACATCGTTCTGCGCAAGAACTTCTTTTCTTGTATAACCAAAGTCTGCAAGGTAATTCGTATCCACCGTGTCCATCAATGCGTCGATACGCTCCTGTGTTGCCTTGTCGGCTTTTACATCCTCGGATACAGGAATCAGTTCATAAGAGCTCAGATCCCAGCGTCCGTCAGAATTCTGCGTCATCGAAAGAGAGCCAAGATTTCTTCCGTATTCACCACAGGATACAATATAGGTATTTCCGTGCTGGATTGCCTCCTGCAGCTCTGAATGTGTATGTCCACTGATGATCAGATCAAGATCCGGAACCGCCTTGGCAAGGAGTTCGTCCTCCGACTTGCTTTCATCTTCCCAGGTTCCACCATGAGAAACACAGGCGATCATGTCTGCTTCTTCGTTTTTCTTGATTTCTTCTACTGTTTTCTTAACGGCCTCAACAGGATCCTTGAAGGATAATTCACAGGTTGGTGCGCATTCCAAGGCATCTTTTCCGAAGACACCGACAACGGCGATCTTTACGTCACCTTTTTGTACCATTACATAGTCCTTCACACCATATGTTTCAAACGCTGACTGTATCTGTTTCTGACCGTCGTTTAGCCCAGCCTTTTCCATGCTGTCCCAATCCACATTGCACACTACGATCTCAGGCAGTGTCTCTCCGGAGCTTTTGGCTGCCTTAAGCATGTTGGCAAGCCCCTGGGATCGATAGTCGAATTCATGATTGCCAAATGTAGTCACATCATATCCAAGATATCCAAGCATTCTAAGCTCCGCTGCCTCAGTATCATATACCGTCTGGATCAGCGTTCCCATTGAAAAATCACCGCCATCCAGTATGAGTGTATCTGGATCTTCTTTCTTTTTTTCATTGATCAGTGTCTTTATTTTTGCAAATCCGCCGACTTCTTTTTGTTCTCCATTTACGATCGTGGAAAAGCTGTCCAGGTGGGAATGCGTGTCATGAGTAAACAAGACATCTATCTGTTTTGTATCATCTGCTGCCTTCACCGTAACAGCCTGTGCAAGCAGCATAAGCATTGCAATGGTAAGCACGACCGACAAAATACTTTTCCGTAATATCATAGATTTCACCCTTTCATCCATAACTTTCTGATGTGATTTGAGTATACGTGATTGCCACCATGTTTGTCACGTATAATTGCGTTAGAATAAGACAAAGAAATCCTGTACAGAAACAGTTTTACTGCAGCCGTACAGGATTCTTCTAAATTCTTTTATTCTCTTTATTTTGCTCTTGCCATTGCTTCCTGATAATCTCTTGTGTCTGTGAAGATTTCTTCTTTCCACGGATTCTTTTTCTGAGCTTTCGCACGGTTCTGGATCCATCCGCCTTTATTCCAAAGTGCAGCTG
>OKTS01000814.1_pt1 | contig 12623 bp, 10 predicted proteins | sample 1606331 | NCBI WGS metagenome assembly OKTS01 (sample SAMEA3879564, study PRJEB24766) | human gut metagenome | biome: human-associated habitat; feature: feces | place: USA | collected 1985/1987 | reverse complement strand
AGAAGATTCCCTGCGCAGAACCACCCCACAAGCCGGGCAAAGCATCTGCCCCCGGGCCAGCCGTAGGCGGCAGCCACCGTGAGGGCGGCGGTTGACACTTTATATAAGAGCGCGGCAGCGTCCGGCGCTTCCGGGGCCAGCAGGGCCAACGAGGATGCCGCCCCCGCCGCCCCGCCCAACAGCAGCCGCCCGGCCCGGCACTCCACCCCGGCCAGCAGCCCCGCCGCCAGCAGGAACAGCAGCGTGAGTGCAAAATTCGTCAGCAGCAGGACATCGAGGTAGATCACAGTCTTGATGGGCGGCACCTTCTTTCTGGTAGATATCAGTGTAGCAGAAGGTGGGGGAGAAAGAGGGCGAAGGAGAGGTTCAGCTTACCCTTTCACTGCTGCTGCCCTTGCAGATGCGTAGGCTCCCCCCTCGGGGGAGCTGGCAAAGCCGCAAGGCTTTGACTGAGAGGGTTGAGCCCCTTTGAAAAACTTTTTTCACAAATTTCCAAAAAAGGCTTGCAAAAGGGAGCGGGAAGAGTTATAATACATCTCGCAGTCAATTGTGCGCTGCGGAATTGCGTTTTGAAAGATGTGCCTCTTTAGCTCAGTCGGTTAGAGCACCTGACTGTTAATCAGGGTGTCGCCTGTTCGAGTCAGGCAAGAGGCGCCAGTAAAGCGATGGAAATGTTCCATCGCTTTTTTCTTTTTGTTGACAGCGAATGCGGCGGGGGATATACTTATAAATAACGATTAAACCTCTCAGTCCGCCTGGCGGCGGCCAGCTCCCCTGGTAGGGGAGCCCTTGGCAGAAGCAGAACGTTTTTCGGAAAAGGCAAGGCGGAGCAAGGAGACTTTTGAGGAGAAGAATTACAATGAAACAGATCATTCTGACCGGCGACCGTCCCACGGGCCGCCTGCATGTTGGCCACTACGTTGGCTCTTTGAAGGAGCGCGTGCGCCTGCAGAACACCGGCAAGTTCGACGAGATCTATATTATGATCGCTGACGCGCAGGCCCTGACGGACAACGCCGATAACCCGGAGAAGGTCCGCCAGAACATCCTGCAGGTGGCACTGGACTATCTGGCCTGCGGTCTGGACCCCAACAAGGTCCACATCTTCATCCAGTCCATGGTGCCTCAGCTGACAGAGCTGAGCTTCTATTATATGAATCTGGTCACGGTGAGCCGCCTGCAGCGCAACCCCACCGTGAAGAGCGAGATCCAGATGCGGAACTTCGAGACCAGCATCCCGGTGGGCTTCTTCACCTACCCCATCAGCCAGGCAGCGGATATCACGGCATTCGGTGCCACTACTGTGCCGGCCGGTGAGGATCAGATGCCTATGCTGGAGCAGTGCCGCGAGATCGTGCACAAGTTCAACGCCGTCTACGGCGAGACCCTGACCATGCCTGAGATCATGCTGCCCCAGAACGCCGCCTGCCTGCGCCTGCCCGGCATCGATGGCAAGGCCAAGATGAGCAAGAGCCTGGGCAACTGCATCTACCTGTCGGATGAACCCGAGGACATCAAGAAGAAGATCATGTCCATGTACACCGACCCCAACCACCTGCGGGTACAGGACCCCGGCAAGGTGGAGGGCAACCCCGTGTTCATCTATCTGGACGCTTTCAGCCGCCCCGAGCACTTTGCCGAGTTCCTGCCGGAGTACCAGAACCTCGATGAGCTCAAGGCCCACTATCAGCGTGGCGGTCTGGGCGACGTGAAGATCAAGAAGTTCCTCAACGCCGTCATGCAGGCCGAGCTGGAGCCCATCCGCAACCGCCGCAAGGAGTGGGAACAGCGCCTGCCCGAGGTCGTGGAGATCCTGAAGGAAGGCAGTGCCGTGGCCGAAAAGACCGCTGCCGCCACCCTGGCCAATGTCCGCAAGGCCATGCGGATTGACTACTTTTCGGATAATAACCTGCTGAAATAACAGATGGTAGAAACAAAACCGCCTGTGCCCATGCGATTATGCTGGGTGCAGGCGGTTTTTGCGTGTCTGCAACCGCTGGTTGACAAATTTCAAGCCGCAATTGGTGGTTGTCAACTGGAAAATCTGCTATGATAACAGCATAGAGGACGTCCGCCGGAATCCATTGATATGCCGCCCTGCGGCAGAAAAGAGAACACTATGATCTTAGCCGAAAAAATTGCCCTTCTCCGCCGCCAGAATGGATGGAGCCAGGAAGAGCTTGCCGATCAGTTGAACGTTTCTCGTCAGGCTGTTTCGAAGTGGGAGGGCGGGGTCGGCCTGCCGGACATCAACACGCTGGAACCACTGGCCGACGCGCTGGGGCTGACCCTTGCCGACCTGATGCACTGCCGTGACCCGCAGGAAGCAGATATTGCACCGGAAGTCCCGCTGGAAGATTTCTTTACCCTGCTGCGCCGTCAACAATCCATTGACTGGCGCTCGGTACGGGCAGTTTTGTTTTGGCTCAGTGCCGCACTGGCCATCTGGGGCATCCTCTCCTGCCCGGGCCGGATGGCCGTCCACTGGCGTACCCTGAGCAATGGGAACCTGCAGGCAGACGGCTGGCTTCCCTCCTGGGTGTTTTTCCCATTGTTCGTCGGGATAGAATTTCTCTCGCTGGAGCTCTGGAACAACTTTGAGCAGACCGGCTACTACCGACACTGGGGTGAGATAGGTGCCTCCGTCACCCGCTCCATGAACTTCTGCTCCCCTGCTGTCCGGCTCTGGAAGTTTGTGCTCGACCTGCTGTTCTTCTTCGGGTTCGGCTTCGTGATCCCCTGCGCTGAGATGATGGCGATTCTGATCAACTGAAAAAAGGAAAGCCCTCCCATCGCTCAAGCGAAAGGAGGGCTTTCTATCATCTTATCAGAAGTTTCCCGTTCTTCTATTCCTCTGATTTTAAGACCATTTACTTTTCGTTCTTTGCCCGGCGTTCTTTCAGATCGCTTTCCATCTGCGCCAGCGTCTTTTTGTCCAGATTGAACACCACGCCGTACGCAATGATCATCACGATATAGCTTCCCAGATACATGACCGGCACCAGATAGCGCATCCGGGTTGCCACTTCGATCGTCTGTGCAGCCTTCAGAGATGCATCATAGCCCAGTTTGGTTGCCAGAACAAGGCCCAGAGAAGGTCCGATGCCCTGTGCAAGCTTACGGAAGAAGGAGTGCAGTGCATAGGTAGTGCCTTCTTCTCGCACACCAAATTTCCACTCGTTATAATCGATCGCATCTGCCATCAGAGACCAGCTCAGGCAGCTTCCGATGCCACCGCCCAGCATTGCAATGACCTGACACAGGACATAAAGGCCGAGGCCCCGGCTGTCCGGTGTGATGGGCAGAACCAGCATCAGGACGTACGCCAGCGCACAGACGACTGAACCAAAGGTCACAGCTTCTTTCTTGCCAAAGCGCTTGACGATACGGCTCACAAAAGGACTGAAGATGAAAACGCCAAAGTAGGAGATCATACCCACAAGGCCGGAGATCTTTGCATTCTTGAAATAAGCCTGGAACAGGATCTGACCTGCAGTAGAGGCACCATACATACCAATAAACGTTGCTATAGGTGCCAGCGTTGCGCCCACAGCCGGGCGGTTATGGATAAAGTTGTTGAATGCCTTTATGATGTTGAACTTTGGTGCATCCTCTTTCAGAGTGATCGTGGTGTCCACACGCACCTTTGTGTTCGTGACCATAAAGCGGAAGCAGATCAGACCGATCACACCCATGATCAGAGCAATGACAAACATCTGCTCACCACGCAGGTTGTTCTGGTTATCATAAATGATCACCGGAATCAGCATACCGGTCAGAAGCGCACCGCCCATAGAACCAATGGAGCGGAAAGTCGACAGCTGTGCACGCTGGATCGGGTCATCCGAGATCAGAGACAGCATCGAGCCATACGGCACATTTGCAACGGTGTAGAAAGCATCCCAAATCATATAGCCTGCCACAAACAGAATATTCTTGACCATACCGGGAGCCTGCGGGAACGGCAGATAGCAAAGTGCACCGGCCACGGTCAGTCCGATCGCACCGAACCAGATATAGGCAAGGAACTTGTTCCGGCGGTATTTGTGCGTATCCGCATCTACCATTGCTCCGATAATCGGATCGTTGATTGCGTCCCAGATCTGCACGATCAGCAGAAGGGATGCCATCAGGTAGTTGTCGATCCCCATAAACTGCGTCCAATAAATCGTCAGGTAACCTTTGAGCGCAAAACTCATATTGCAGCCAAAGTCACCCGCTGCGTATGCAAGTTTATCACGCAATCCAAACCCTGCAGACGCATCCACTGTTGATTTCCCCATGAAAATACTCCTTTCTGAACTTTCCGGACAATTTTGGCACACCGCCCGCAAGCCGTATGCATATTTATGAATCCATGATACGGCATCTCTTTCCAAAATGTTAGAATTTTTTTACGATTCCGCCTGAAGAATTTACGATTTAAAAGTATTTCTTGTTGTATTCTTTAATTCGTGCAGCATTTTCGTGACTCTGCACAAACAATCTTTTCTTTTTTGTATACAAAATACTTTTTCTTAGCCGATTCTTTTCTTTGTTGAGAACGGCGTTGTGCGCCGAGCATAAAGCAAGGGCCATTGCACGAGAATCTGTGCAATGGCCCTTGCTTTCTATTGTTTCTTATTTCGCCGCCTCAAACTCGGCTTCGATCTCCTTCGAGGGGGCAGGGGTGACCAGGCTGACCACCACGCAGACCAGCAGCGAGGTCAGGAAGGCGGGCAGCAGCTCATAGATGCTGAACACGCCGCCCAGCGGACTGATGAGGTACTTCCAGACAAAGACCATCAGGCCGCCGGCGAGCATCCCGGCCAGCGCACCCTGCCAGTTGCAGCGCTTCCAGAACAGGGCGCAGAGCATCACGGCACCATACGCGCCGCCGAAACCGGCCCATGCAAAGCTGACGATGCCGAACACGCTGGAATTGGGGTCACAGGCCAGCACCACGCCCACCACGCTGACGCAGATGATGGTCAGGCGGGCGGCAAACAGGCTCTGGCGTTCGGTCAGCTTCATGTGGCCGAACTCCTGCAGGATGTTCTGGGAGACGCTGGACGCGGCAGCAAGCATCTGGCTGTCGGCGGTGGACATGGTGGCGGCAAGGATGCCCGCCAGGATCAGGCCCGCCAGAACGGCTGCCAGAATGCCGTGCTGTGCAATGAGGTTTGCAATGCGGACGATGACCGTCTCGCTGGAGGAGCCGCTCAGGTACTCCAGCGCGCCTGCCTTGGTCATGCCAAGGCCCACCATGCCGATGATAATGGAGGCTGTCATGGCAATGACGACCCACACGCTGGCAATGCGGCGGCTGAGCACCAGCTTCTTTTCATCCTCAATGGCCATGAAGCGGAGCAGGATGTGGGGCATTCCGAAGTAGCCCAGGCCCCACGCCATGGTGGAGACGATGTCCAGCAGGCTGTACGAGGTGGCCGTACCCTCGGCGGCGTTGTGGCTGGCCGTCATGGTCAGGTAGCCGGGCAGGCTCTGGGCGTTGGCCACAACGGCATCCCAGCCGCCTGCCGCGCCAATGCCGTATACCAGCACAGCCACAAGGGCCAGGCTCATCACGATGGACTGGATGAGGTCGGTGGTGGTAACAGCGCGGAAACCGCCCGTGATGGTATAGCCCACGATGACGCAGGCCGAGACCACCATGGCCGCCATATAATCCACGCCGAACAGGCTGTGGAACAGCTTGCCGCAGGCGGCAAAGCCCGAAGCCGTGTAGGGCACAAAGAACACGATGATGATCACCGCGCCCAGTGCGTTGAGCAGATTACGCTGGTCGTGGAAGCGCAGGGACAGGAACTGGGGCACGGTGATGGCTTCCAGATTGGCCGAATACCGCCGCAGCCGCCGGGCCACGATGAGCCAGTTCAGCCAGGTGCCCAGCGCCAGGCCGATGGCGGTCCAGCCGGGCGAGGCGATGCCGGTGAGGTAGGCAAGGCCCGGCATTCCCATCAGCAGCCAGCTGGACATATCGCTGGCTTCGGCGCTCATGGCCGTGACCAGCGGGCCCATTTTGCGGCCGCCGAGGTAGAAATCGGTGCTGTCGTTGTTGGACTTGCTGTATGCAAACCCAACCACCAGCATTGCCACCAGATAGATGATGATGGTGGCGATGATGCAGATGTTGGTCATATACTTTTTCCCCCTTGTCTTTCCAAATGAAAGTACGCTTCGATTTTACCACAGTAAAGCATCAAAGTGCAAGTCTTTTGGCAAAAATTTGTCCTGATTCGCCAAAAGTCCACGAGTGACGGACAAAAAGTTTTCAAATTGACAGGAAACATCCGGCCCCGGGATTTTTCTTGCAAAATCCCGGGAATCTGTTATACTACCAATCCAGGGGGTTAGTGTATATGAAAAAATCCAAAACTATACAGGCTGTGCCGGGCTACGGTGTGTTATGTGCTGCTGGTGCAGCTGGTGTTCGCATAACAGAAACGGGAGGTGCCGGTGGGGCATCTCCCGTTTGTTTCAATGATAGAATGTATCAAAATTGATCTGCCGGTAGAACCGCTGCTGGAGCTGGTCAAAGTTCTCGCAGTTCTGGGCCAGCAGCCACATGACCTTGGTGACAACTGCCTCAATGGTCATGTCGTGGGCCTCCAGGAAGCGGAAGCGGTTCTTGACCCGCTTGCCCACCTCGTAAATGCCCACATCGCTGCCCTCATAAGTGACCTGCGTGGTCAGGATCAGGATCTTGTGGGTCTTGTCGTAGTCGCCCAGCTCCTCGGCAAAGGCATCCATGAGCCGCTGGGGAATGCCGCCCACGCCAAAGCTTTCCACAATGACGCAGTCATATTGTTGAAAGATGGCCGGGATAAGCTCCGGCCCAAGGCCGGGGGTCAGCTTGAGCAGGAACACTTTTGGGTTCAGCGCCCGGCCAAACTCCACCGGGCCGGTGGGCCAGGGCGAAGCCACATATCGTACCAGCCGGTCGCCCTGCACCAGCGCCAGCGCCGGAAAGTTGACCGACGCAAAGGCATCGTAGCTGATGGTCTTGTTCTTCTTGGCGCGGGTGCCCGCAATGACATGCCCGCCAAACACCACCATCACACCCCGGCTGCCCGGGTCAAGGGCACAGATCACGCTGTCCCGCAGGTTCTTCTTGGCATCGGTGATCTCGTTGGAAATGGGCTGCTGGGCACCCGTGAGGATGATGGGCTTGTCCGCGTTCTGGATAAGGTAGGACAGCGCCGCCGCCGAGTAGGCCAGCGTATCGGTGCCGTGGCAGATGATAAAGCCATCGTAAAGTGCATAGTTTTCCTGCACGGCCTTGGCCATCATCAGCCAGTGCTCCGGGCCAAGGTCGGTGCTGTCGATGCTGCACAGGTTGAGCGTTTCCGGGCAGCAGAGCTGCTGCAATTCCGGCAGATGGGCCAGCAGCTCCTCGCTGGTCAGAACAGGCTTGAGCCCCTGTGCGGTGCGCACGCTGGCAATGGTGCCGCCGGTGGTGATAAAAAGCAGGCGCTGCTTGGACATAGGTTTTTTCCCTCCATGGTGTCGATTTTTGCGATGTTTTCAGTATAGCACAGTTCATCGGAGATGAAAAGTGCGGGGAGTTGAGGTATAATAGTTATCATAAGATCAAGCTATCCTCTGTACAACCTACCATAAGGAGAAACTGCCATGTCTAACATTGTGATCATCGGTTCCGGCCCCGCAGGTGTCTCGGCGGCATTGTATGCCGCGCGCGCCGGGATGCAGACCACCGTTCTGACCAAGGGCCCCGGCGCACTGGACCGGGCCGAGCTCATCCAGAACTACTACGGCTTTGCCGAACCCATCACCGGTGCCGAGCTGGAACGCCGGGGCATCGAGGGTGCCAAGGCCGTGGGGGTGGAGTTCGTCACCACCGAGGCCGTGGGCCTGACCTACACCGACAAGCTGACCGTGGAGACGCTGGCCGGGGATTTCCCTGCCGATGCCGTCATTCTGGCCACGGGGGCTTCCCGGGCAGCGCCCCGCATTCCGGGCCTTGCCGGGCTGGAGGGCCACGGCGTGAGCTACTGCGCCACCTGCGATGCCTTTTTCTACCGCGGCAGGGATGTGGCCGTGCTGGGCAGCGGAGAGTACGCCCTGCATGAGATACAGACCCTGCTGCCCGTGGCTCACAGCGTCACCCTGCTCACGGGCGGGGCCCCGCTGACGGCACAGTTCCCGCCGGAGGTGGCCGTGCGGACGGAAGCCGTGGAAGCCATCCTCGGTGAAGAGCGGGTCACCGGCGTGCAGCTGAAAGGCGGCGGGACACTGGAAGTCTCCGGCGTGTTCGTGGCGCTGGGCGTGGCGGGCAGCACCGCCCTGGCCCGCAAGCTGGGGGCCGAGGTGAACGGCAGCCGGATCGTGGTGGATGACCACATGCAGACCTCCCTGCCCGGCCTGTATGCCGCCGGAGACTGCACCGGCGGGCTGCTGCAGGTCGCCAAGGCCGTGTACGAGGGTGCCGTGGCAGGCACCGAAGCCGCCAAAGCCCTGCGGAAATGACCCAGACAGAAAAAGGACGCTGTGCCCTGCGGTACAGCGTCCTTTTATTGCTTTGCTCAGCTCTTGCAGCCGGATTCCTCTTCGATGCCGGTGAAATCGCTGGCCTCCGCGATCTTGGTGGTATCGAACTTGCCGTTCTCATCCTTGGGGGCAACGGCAGGGCCTGCCTCCACAGGATTCACGGTCGTTTCCTCTGCCGCAGGCTTTTCCTCGGCAGTCTCCTCTGCCCGGGCAGCTTCCACCACCGGGGCTGCGGGCGCAGTCTCGGGCTCGGCAGGAGCCTTTTCAAAGGCAGGGGGCCATGCGTCACCGGGAGCGGTCTCCTTGGCCTCGCCCTCGGCGTAGGCTTCGGCAGTCTTTTCGGCCTCAGCAGGGTCCTTTTCAGCTTCCTCGGGGAACTCCACGTTTTCGACGTGGAGCGGGTCCTTGTCGTTCAGAACTTTGTCCAGCACGACGATGGCGGCACCGGTAACAGCCACAGCGGCAACGGCACCCAGAACACGGAACAGAGTTTTCATGGTGAAGTCCTCCCTGTATAAGTTAGGATTTAAGAGAATGTTACGACATCGTTCTGCGGCTTTTCGGCGGGCTCCACCGAAATGGCGGTCAGCACCGGGCCCTTACCGCGGTAGATGTTGTGGAACTTGTAATTGACCTTGGCGGTCACAGTGACCCAGGCGCGCTGCTCCAGTGCCTTGTAGCCATCATAGCTGCAGGGGAAGCCCACGAACTGGATATCCTGCACACAGCAGGTCATTGCAAAACGGCCGGGTACAAAGCTGTTTTTGCCCGCGCGGTTGGTCTGGCAGACCTGCGCCAGGAACCGGACGGTCTTGCCCGTATACTTCTGGGGCTCGTCCTGGCAGTCCATATACCAGATACCGAAATCGTCCGCGCCGATCTCAACGATCGGGGCGTTCAGATCAAAGGGCAGCGGGTCGGGGATGTCATCGTATGCCACACTGCCGTCGGCGAACTCATAGGCGATATCGCACTTGCGGGAGGCCTGACGCACTAGCTTGTGCAGCTCCTGACGGGCGGCATCGTTGTTCACGGCCTCGGCGCGGTTGAACACGATCAGCTCACTGCGGGCGATCTTGTCCAGCAGCAGAGAGCGCATGGAGTTGTCGCGGGCGTAGGTCAGGGCCGTGGTGCCGTCGGCCGTGGCAATGCACTGGTAGACGATCCAGTTTTCGGGCAGGTTGTTGGCCAGATCCTGCAGCAGCCACATGCCGTTGTACTCAATGACCACACGGCCTGCGCCGGATTCTTTTTCGAGCCTGGCCAGATTCTGGGGGTTCAGCTCCGCCTTATCCTCGAGGACCTTCAGGGTCACGCCGGGGAAGGCGAACTTCTTCTCGTTATATTCTTCCTCGCCCTCTTCGCAGACCAGCAGCAGGGTCTTGTCGCCGGAGTCGAAATTGGGGTCTTCAAAGGTCTCCTGAATGAACTTGGTCTTGCCGCTTTCGAGGAAGCCCACAAACAGGTAAACCGGGATCTCGTTTGCCATAATCGGTTTTTCTCCTTACACAACTTGCAGCTCAGCAGCCAAACAGTGCGGCAATGGCCTTTTCGTCCAGCTTGGAGCCGATGACGACCAGCTTGCCGCCCACGTCGGCACCGCGCTGACGCACTTCCCACTCGCCGGGGACGTAATCGAACTCCAGCCAGCCGTCGGCACCGCCGTCCACGATGCCCTTGGAGCGCAGGATCATGCCGTACTTGCCGCCGTCCAGCTCGGTCAGTGCATGCTCGATGTCTGCCTTGCTGAACTTCTTGGCCGTCTCGACACCCCAGCTGGTGAACACCTCATCGGCATCGTGATCGTGGTGATGGTGGTGGTGATGGCCGCAGCAGCAGTGGCCGTCCTCATCGTGGTGATGATGCTCATGCTCATCATGGTCATGGTCATCCTCATGGTCGTGGTCGTGATGGTGGTGGCAGCAGTGGTCCTCGTGGTCATCCTCTTCGTGGTCGTGGTGATGCTCGTCCTCATCATCGTCGTCATCGTCATCGTGATCATGGTGGTGATGGCCGCAGCTGCACACACCGTTCTCATCGTAATGGTGGTGATGATGCTCGTGCTCTTCTTCCTCGTCCTCCTCGGCGTGCTTCTCATTGGCCTTGGCAGCCATGGCGATCAGCTCTGCCTTGAAATCATCCTTGGAGGACATGGCCTTCAGGATCTGCTCGCCGGTCAGGGAATCCCATGCGGTGGTCACGATGGTAGCGGTGGGGTTCTTCTCGCGCAGCATGGCGACCGCAGCGGCGATCTTCTCCTCGCTGGCGGTCTGGGTGCGGCTCAGGATGATGCAGCTTGCGTGGCTGATCTGATCATCATAGAACTCACCAAAGTTCTTCATATACATCTTGACCTTGTTGACATCGGCCACGGTGACAAAACTGTTCAGCTTCACATCCAGATGCTCAGCCACACCCTCCACAGCGCGGGTAACATCGCTCAGCTTGCCCACACCGGAGGGTTCGATGACGATGCGGTCGGGGTGGTACTGCTCCACCACCTGCTGCAGAGCGGCACGGAAATCGCCCACCAGAGAGCAGCAGATGCAGCCTGCGTTCAGCTCGTTGATCTGGATGCCGGACTCCTTCAGGAAGCCGCCGTCGATGCCGATCTCACCAAACTCGTTCTCGATCAGGACCACCTTCTGGCCCGCAAAGGATTCCTTGATGAGCTTCTTGATCAGGGTCGTCTTGCCGGCACCCAGGAAGCCGGAGAAAATATCGATATTCGTCATAATGCTGTATGCCTCTTTCTTTTTCCAAAAGCCCGCAAGGGCCGTTCAGCAATCAGAGCCGCAGAGTGCTGGCTCAAAAATCTTACACTCCTATTATAACAAGGCTGTCAATGGGAAACCGCCTTTTTTGATGAGAAAATTGTAACTTTTTTTGCAGTTTGGCTGCGTTTTCAGAAAACGCTGCCTCCCGGACACAAAAAAGCCCCCGGAACGTGGCAGAAAGCCCGCACCCGGCAGCCGTTTCAGCCGCCGGGCACGGGCTTTCTGTGCAAAAGGTTTGGAATAGGAAGGAAAGGGGAGATAAAGGAGAACTTCAGTTTTATGCGGCCTTTGCCGGGGCAAAGACCAGTGCTTTCTTCCGCCGGGCCTGCATCGAGCGGACGATGCAGCTCAGGGTGAAGTTGATGACAAAATAGATGACGCAGGCCGCACCGAACAGCACCATCACGTCCGAAACGTTCACGGTGCCAAGGCCGTTGTAGGTACCTGCGGCACTCAGCAGCTGGCGAATCCGGGCCATCAGCTCAATGGTCGCCACGTTGGCAAGGTAGGAGGAATCCTTGATGGTGGTGATGACCTGGCTGAGCAGGGTGGGCACGATGTTGCGGTAGGCCTGCGGCAGGATGATGTACAGCAGCACCTCCGCAGTGTTGAAGCCCTGTGCATACCCGGCTTCAAACTGGCCCTTTGCCACGCCGTTCAGGCCGCCGCGGACGATCTCCGCAATGACCGAAGAGTTGAACAGGATCAGAGCCAGCGCGGCCTTGAACAGCAGCTTCATCTCCACGCTGGTCAGGCCGAACATTTTCCGGGCAAAGAATGCCGGGCAGGGACAGAATACCACGCACACGAAGATCCAGAGCAGATAGGGCGTGTTGCGGAAAAGCTCGATATACGCCGCCGAGAACCACCCCAGAATGCGGGCCGGGCCCTTTTTGCAGTAGGTGCGGGCCAGCGCCAGCAGAGAGCCCAGGATCAGGCCCAGAATAACACCCAGCACCGAGAGGATGCAGGTAAAGGCCACGCCGCGCAGCAGGTACAGGAACACACCCGGCTGCGTCAGGATCGAAAAGCTGGAAGCCAGAGTGCTCATATCATGCCGCCTCCTTCAGAGCCGTGCGCTTGACCGCACGCAGAGCCGGGTCTGCCTTGCCCTTGCGCTCCTTGAGCGAGGCCTCCCAGCGGGTGGCCAGCGTGGACAGCGGGAAGCACACCACAAAGAAGATCAGGCCGCAGACGATATAGGCCGGTGCATACGCGCCGCCGGTGGAAGCACCGGTGACAAAGCTGTAAGTCACGCTGATGAGGTCGGCACCGCCCACGATGTACAGGCAGGAGGTGTTCTTGAACAGGTTGACCACCTGATTCACCATGGGAGGC
>OKTS01000794.1_pt1 | contig 12860 bp, 13 predicted proteins | sample 1606331 | NCBI WGS metagenome assembly OKTS01 (sample SAMEA3879564, study PRJEB24766) | human gut metagenome | biome: human-associated habitat; feature: feces | place: USA | collected 1985/1987 | reverse complement strand
GCTTGATTGCTGTTTCTGTTATTCCAGAGGTACGCCCCTTGTTGCCGGTCTTTGCCGTCGTCTTTTCCGCCATCATCATTTTGGCTTTGAGTGTTTCAGTTGTACGCTTTTTACAAATCAAAGCAGACATACATAGCCTATCTGACAACGAAACCATAATGTTGGAACAGCAATATACTACAGAACACCCAGTCTATAAAGTCGCATATGGAGAAATTCACTTGCTCCATGATTTTATTATAAGCAGAAACAAAAGCCGACTTATTGTTATTCCGTTGAGCAGGATTGAAAAGGTAGATGAACGCTTTAGGCGCGAGGGAGTCCACAGGGTTCCTTATATAACTTTTGTGCTGGACACTGGCAAACATATTCCCGTTGATTTTTCATCAAGGCATTATAAGGACGGAAAGCCAGTTATAAATTGGTTGATTGAACGGATTGGAATAGAAAAGGTTGAACGCGGAACAGAAAAACCAAGCCTATTGCGATAATGAAAAGGGCCTCTCCCTTTAGGACATGACCGCCCCGCCACAACCTCTGGACACTTTGTCCAGCCAGCGGATAGAAAATGGCTAATGCATGACCATAAGAGACAGGGGGATTTGTAATGAGCGGAAAGAAGAACAAAAGACTTTTGGGAGTTATTTCTATTTTTCTGTGGGCTGTTATTCTAACGATTGTATTACGCTCTTATTTGGAGAAAACAGGATATACCCTGCCTGTTTTCTGGATTGTCATTCTGGCCTGTGCCGCAGCCTTCCTCGGCTGGTGGGTTTATATGAGTGTGCGGATCAACCATCTCATAAAGAGACTTGACGCAGCAGGTTTTCAATATCAAACCACCCATGATGAAAAAGCCTATCTGACAGAATTAGATGAATGTGCGAAAATGCCCGGAGCAGAAAAAATCACGCTTTCCAAAATGCCAGCAAAAGATTATTTAACCATTCTGAAAATCAGGACGCTGCGAGAGGCCGGACGGACAGCGGAGGCAAGCACTCTGCTGGAAACGGCCCGGACAGAAATCACAAATGACAGGGCGAGACAGCTATTAAAAGCGGAGGAAGAACAATTACTATAAGCCAAGAACAGGCTTTCAGGAGGGATAGGTGATGACAAAAAGAGGAAAAAGGAGGTTCGTGATATTTTTGTGCGCGGCGGCGGTTATTCTTGTGGCGGCCGGGTCAAGCTGCACCCGCCCCGTCCGCTCCATGAGCAGATTGCAGATTATATGTACCATTCCCGCACAGACCCAAAGCTGGAATACCTCGTTGAGAAATATGGTGATGAATTTGTGGCAACAGAGTACGGAAGTATTCAATCTACACGATTTCCTAGACTGTATGTAAATTTGAGATGGTCGGAGGAAGATCAGACATATATAGACAACTATATTGTCTATTTAAGACGAGAAAATTTGTGGGCTATTTTAGCGCCCGCTGTACAAGAGGTTTACGACAATTGCAAATTTTTTATTGCACCGTACACCCCATCTCCTGATTTTGATAAAGACACTACGGCTGAAGAATTACTCACAACTTTTGGTGCAGAACGAAACCCAGTCGTTTCTCTTTGGATTTATACGAAGGATGATACAGCAGAAAAAGACACAGACATGGAGCAATTAACATCAAAGATACAGGCGATGGGCTATTCTGTAGATGTAGGTGTCTATTATCTATCAGAAGAAAACTATGAAGTAGTCAATGAGGACGATTATCTCAATTATAATATTGGTGCGCATCAAGATTTTTATGAATATTTTGAGAACGTTTATATTTATCCAGACAGTTTTGAACTGATTTTAAGTGACTGGAAAGAAGAAAGCAGCAAATAGCACTACACGCCCCCACCTCTGGATGCTTCTTGGTCAGCCAGAGGCGGGAGAATAAATGGGTAATGGAGGGAGGAAGAAAACTTTGAAGCAGTACACGAAGAAGCCATACGCCGGGAGGCGGCTGTTGGCGGCGGTGATGGCCGCCCTGCTTGCGCTCTCCCTCTCCGGCTGTTTCTTTTTCGGTGGTTCTGATTGGAGCAGTACCGATCTGCTCAAGGATGGAGAATATGATTTTATTGCGCCGAAAGACACCGTTACATGGCTGATAGAACACGCAAAAGCTGGTGATGTAGACGGCATATATCAGGTGTTTTCTCCCGAAGCAAAGGAAACTTCCGGCAATCTGCGGGAAAAAATCGATGAATTTATAGAGTTTGTCAATGACAAGATGGTTTCCTATGAGTGGCATATGGGCGGGCCTACTTCTACAAAAGTTCGGGATGGAAACTTCAGGCAGACGCGGGACTTGGAATTTTTTATCCAGACAGAAGGAACACGCTACCATTGTATGTTAAGGGATATGATAGCGGATGACTTTGAACCCAATAATGAGGGCTTTAACAGTATATCAATTTTTCCAGAAGGATTACTTGGTAAATGCTGTTATGGTAATTTTTCGGATGATGGCCTTGGAATATTCCTTTCCTATCAGGGGCAATCCCACAACGAAACCACTTTGGAAAACCTGCTGAATTTGGCAAGCAGCAAGGACAGCAACGGCATTTATGACCTGTTTTCCGATTACGCAAAGGAAAACACACCAGATTTGCCGGAACAGGTGCAAGTTCTGATCGACTTCTTCGATAAGCCAATTCGCTCATGGGAGTTCGATAACTGTGCAACGGAGTGGGTGCAGTTGCCTGGGACGGATAAAGAATTTCTCCGCAGGATGGCCATATTTCTGCTCCATACGGATAAGGAAACCTACACCTTGCAAATTCGTGACCTGTTGGATGGTTCAGAAGAAGGGGAAAATTTGGGGCTATATAGTATCGCAATCAGCACAGATCAATTTCGCGGCAACAACAAGGATTTAGGTTGGCGTGTACCGGGCGTAGCACTCTATCAACTCACAATATACGCAGATAGAGAGAGTTTAGATACAACCGGCGGAACCGTCCATTTTACTACCAGCATTGAGGCTACGGTCACTTGCGAAGAAAAAGATGTTGTTCCAAAGCAAATTGACGCACTCACATGGGAAGCCACGCTCACCCCGGAGCATGAAGGAGTAAATGTTTTCAATGCTACCACAGGCGATGAACTGGTTGGCTGCACAGTTTATGTAAAAAGGCAAAAAAACCAGCCATAGACACGCTTGCCCCCACCTCTGGACACTTTGTCCAGCCAGAAACGAAAAACCAAACACCACCCACCAAGGCGTGGCCAGCAGGCCGCGCCTTTCCCATACCCAAAACTGAATACGAACTATCCATGATTATAATATTTCTGATATTCCGGCAGAATACCGTATTCATTGGTGATAACCTCTTTTGAGAGGGGCTGGTCGAATGGGACAGAGTGATAGGGCAAATCGCGGAAAGGCCTCTTGCCGCCCCGCATCCGTTCATAGAGCTTCCAGCGCTTGGCCGTCATAGATTTTGGATTGTTTTGGTCCTCGTGCTGCCAAAACTGGCCACCCAGCAGATAGCTCTCCATCATTTCCTCCCAGTTCTGAAAAATTTTCTGTGCCTTTGTCCCGGCATCTACGCACAAATCCAGCATTTCCTGCATATTGATGTAACCCGCCAGATAGCAACATTGGGTGACATACGCACAACGTCCCACGTCCCAGCCCAACAGGGCGTTTTCCCCATAGCGCCTCCATGCCATCAGCATTTTGGGCAAATAGCTGTCTTCGTCCGCGTTCGGATTGGCTTTGCGGGCTTCCTCAATCAGCTGTACCTCTGTCATATTCTGGTATCTGCGCGACAGAACTTCCATTTCTTGTCGGTACCGGATGCGCATTCCCATGTCAATCAGACCGCGCATTTCTTTGATAGCTGCCTCATGTCCCTGGATTTCCCAATACTCCCACAGCATCGCTTGGATGGCTTTCCGGTCTGGTTCATCATTGTACCGGAAACCTGCCATCCGGTAAAAATTCGTGCGCCGGTTGGCTGCAATCAGGATGGAACCTGCGGCATTCATCCAGCGCAGGGTAGGTGACAGCGGGTTGCCCCTTTTTCGCCGCTGCCTTGACCGATAAACGCAATACAGAATACCGGCAAGACCAAGCCCTATGACCAAAGTAGCGGCCAGGGCGATAAAAGCCGTCATATCCCCCGTCAAAAAGCAGAGGATGCCCATTCCAATAACAAGCAGGATAACGAACACAATCGTACATCCCATATGATACCTACCTCCTTTCAGGGACTGACTTCTTATTTCGGACTGCTTTGTCCGGCTCTAATGAGAATTTCCTTTGCGCTGCGGAGAATCGCCGTATCGCCGGCAATCTTTTGACGCTGTTCTTCAACAGGAATATCTATATAAATATGAAAAGGGTTGCGAAGCTGGCTGCAAGTTACATACAGGGATTTTTCAGAAAAGGAAAGATAAACGTTTCCTTCCATAGCTTCCTGAAAAGCTGTAATCTGCTCCATCACCTGGGGGGTCAGGATGTAAAAAGCATTCTGCTCGTTCTCTGCAAACACCGCAAAATTTTCGTTGAATACACTGTTTTCTGTCTGAATTGACAGCGGGACTCTGGTTTCCCTGAGTTTAGACAGAGCTCTTTTGGAAAACACCTGGACAAAACCCTCACTGATCTTCCGATTATCAAAATAGGAAAAAACAATGACCTGTCCCTCAAATAGAATTTTGGGGGTAGAACTTCTTGCAGAAGCTTTTTCGCCAGTGCAGACATTGACAGCCCGGAAGGGGACTCCATCCAGCTTGCCGGACAGTTCATCCGACGATTGATAAAAGACCGACTGGCCTCCGGGGATTAACTTTAAACGGTTCATTTCCTCATAAGAAAGACCGCCTCCGGCATTGTAGCGCAGTTCGGAAAAATCCGGCAGTTGTCGGAGAGTGTCCAACACATATTTGTTTTTGAAATTGATACAAAAGAGGTCATAAGCTTTTTTATAGACCAGCATATAGTAAAAACCAAAAACAGCACCCGCAAAAATCACACTGAGCATCATGCCTCCGACCAGACCCCAAAAGGCCCCCTGAGTTGCTGGGTCTCCAAAGCCATATTCGCTGATAGAGACAAACAAAAATCGGTTTTTTACCAGTGTCAATCCTATAAATAAAATCAGGCACACCGGGAGCAGCTTCCGCAGAATCTTATGCTTTTTAACAGCGTTCTGTCGCAAATGTTCCAACTTGACACCGCTGATATTTTGTTCCACCATTTTCATACATCTTTTTTCCTTTCTTCTCAAAACTGCACCTTAAAGTCTTTTTTCTTTTCTTCCACAGTATAAAACTTCGCTTCTTTCATACCATGAAGTTTTGCTAAAAGCAGATAAGGAAATGTGTTAATTCTCTGGTTATACAAAGATACATTAGAGTTGTACAACCGTCTCGCCGCTTGTAAGTGTTCTTCTGCGTCAAAAATATCCTGCTGAAAATGCTGCATGGACGCATAGGAATAAAGAGTTGGGTATTGCTCAGCCAGTGCATTGATGGCAGAGTTGACCCCGGTGAGTCCCTGCTGGGCGGAAGCAAGCAAGCCAAGTTTCCGATCCAGACTTACCTGATGTCCGATCAGCCCGTCGCCTCCCATACCCGGTGTTTCCGCTCCAAGAGAGTTATCTTGCCCTCGCTGCTGCTCCAACTGCTGTCGGATTGTTTCCATCTGCTTTTGCTGTTCGGTAATCGTCTCGCTGATTGCTTTGACCGCTTCCTCAGACAGTTGTTTCTTTTCCTGAAATATGCTTTCGTTCAGTTTTTTTCCCGCGCGGGTAGATGTGACTTCTGTGTAAATTTGATACTCATGTGCCAGATACTTTTTTACTGCTTCAATTTCTTCTGACAGCATATCGTAGCGTTTCTCCAAAGCAACATCAATGCCTGCGCTGCCTTCCTGAACCTTGACGGAAAGCCGCTTCAGACGGTTATACATCCTGACATAACAGAGCACCAGCAGAGTAATAGTAATTACTGAGATTAGAATTCCCATATCCTGCTCCTCCTTGTTTTGATATTTTCTATTTGCATATATTATAATCCAACTTCCTACCAAAATAAAGCATAAAAAGACTTGTACAAAGGTTTTTCTCTTATTGCTGAAGCGGTGTTTTACCGTTCCTGCTCGTTCTTCTTTGAAATTTTTTTACGCTCTGCTGTCTGCTTCTGTTTTTTCTGCAAATGCTCACGAACAGATTGTACCTCTGTTTTTTCCCCCAATAATTCAGAAACATCCCGCTTGCTGTCAAACAGGATAAGCGGATCAAATTTTTCTCCATATGCCGCTTTGATTTTGGAAGTGGCAGATTGAATCTTCTCCCCCTGTAAGGCGATCCTCTTTTCGGAGAGTTCTGCTGAATCCACATCTTTTGCCTGCTCCCTTAATTCCGAGAACTGCTTTAAGGCATCCTCCAACTCGGCAGCATATTTTTCTTCCTGCTTTGTCAGCCGCTTCAAATTTTCTTCCATAGCCGCAACACTCTTTTTGACTTCGGCGATTCCGGTATCCTCACTGCAATCAAATGAACTGAGGATCATCGTCTTTTCGGATTTCAGTTCTTCCAAGTCCTCTGTCAGTTCGGCAATCTGTTTTGCCAAATCATTATGAGCAACAAACTGATAAAATGGTGTCGCTTTCTTTTCTGCAAGCAGCGTTTTCCGTTCTTTAGTCTTATTTTTAATCTGCTGTACCAGCAAGGTATATCGCTCCAGATCGGGCTTCAACACATTCAGGTTTTCAGATAATTTGTGTTTTCCAAAACCGGCATAGCGGATTTGATAGCGGAAAATAACCATGTTCGCCCGTAAGGACTCCATTGCTTCTGCAAGAGCAGGGACAGATGCTTTGACTGCCTGCATCAGCTTTTTCACTGTAGTTTTCAATTCCCGCAGAAGGGCGTTGTCTGCCTTAATCTGACGATTCAACTCACAGCGTTCAGAAACAACGCCCTTTTTCTCCAATGCTCTTGCAACCACACCCTCATGAATGGTAGGCTGCTCGGTCAAGCCCCGATCTGCATGACTGCGGTGGTCGATGCGTTCTTCGTGTCCGGCATTCTCCAAATGGCGATTCGTCACATTAGCCCACGCTGTTCTCCATAAAACAAGTTGTTCTTCGCTGTTCCAACGCTCAGCAATGGGATTTTGTCTGCCGAACTTGGTGCTTTTCGGATGCTTGCTGGCTCGTTCATAGCCGTGATTCTCCGCTTCGGAGAGTGGCAGATATACCTTCTTGCGACCGACCTTATACTGGTATTGCTTTTCCCATCCCTCTGTCTGTGCTGCCTTAAACTCATCCGCAGTAAAACCTTGTTCCTCTCCATTTTTCACACAGAGATATTCTTTCTGCGTCTTATATTGCCAGTTTCCTTTTTCATCTAACGGGCGTACTGTCAGCATGATATGAGCATGGGGATTGTGACCGGGAGGATATGGATCATGAATTGCCACATCCGCACACATACCATCATCTACAAAGGTTTCAGAAATGAAATCAGACAGCAGCTTTTCCCACTGTGTTTCGTTCAGCTCAATCGGCAAAGCGACCACAAATTCACGGGCAAGGCGGCTGTCTTTTGTCTTTTCATTTTCTTCTACGGCGTTCCAAAGCACGCTCCGTTCTTTCCATTCTGATGGGGCAAACTCTGGTAGGAACACCTTCTGCCAGACCAATCCTTTCTTGCGGGTGTAGTCATGCTGCACCCCATCATAATCATTGAGGATTTTAGAACAACTCAGATAAGCGGAAGCTGCAACAGTGCTTCTTCCTGTGCCACGGCTGACTACTTTTGCTTCCAGATGATAGATTGCCATTTGTTTTCACCGTCCTTTCAAGGGACACCCTGCAACGGGGCCCCTTTTCGCTTTGTGGGATACGTTGAAACAGCGTATCCTTGTTTTTGTTTCTTTTTGCAAAAAAGAAAAGGGTGTCGTGAACAGCGACACCCTCTCTGCGACAAAGCTGCCGGTGGCAGGTTTTCGCAGGCAGTGAGTTGTTTCCATAATGGAAACAACTGTTTTGATGATGAAGCAAAACTTCAAGCCGACTGCGTGGACGATGACCACACTCTTAAAAGAGTGTGGCATTGTCCAAAGGCTCCCGCAGGAGCTGCATCCGCCTCGCAGAGCGCACGGTTGCCGAAGGCAATACCACCGCCCCTTCGGGGTGGTGAGTAAGTGCGCCCTTCGGGATAAAAGGAAAGGGACGCCCCGGTTGCTCGGAACGCCCCTCGTCTTAGTTCTGTCTTGCAATCCCATACAAATAATCCTCCAAATCGTCAAGATTCATGGAAGATACCTTTGGGAAGGCTTTTTCAAGGATAGCTCCCTCCTGGATCAGCCGCCGTGTCCGTGCTTTTCGCTCTTTTTGTCGGTCACGCATTTCAGCTTCCTCCAATCGGTGCTTTGCCTGTAATAGTTTCTTTTCATCTTCGGTCATAAAAACGTCCTCCTACGATAGTAAAAATAGGGTTGTTTGGTAGCAGACAGATACTAAAAATCCGTCCGTTCGGTATCACGAATTTCTGAATATCCGTGATAAATTCGTTGTGGTAGTAAAAGCATCCCTGTTTGATATTTCTCCGATACCAAACAGGGGCAAAAGTAATATCAGAAGCTGTCTGCAAAGTCCAATGCTGCGGAAAGTTCTTCGTCATCAGGCTCCGATGCTGCTGTTTGTGATGCAGGCTGGGTAAATGGGAGCATCCCAACCGGTACGGTTCGCAAACTCTGCTCTATCACTTCCATGACACGCTGAAGAAAAGCATCCTCTTTTCCACGGGTTTCCAGATACGGGTCGGCAGCAAGACGATTCTGACGATCAAAGTGGTCATTGATGGCGGCAACAATCGCCTTGCTGTAAGAGCGATATTGCTTTTTATCCATCCGGCGCAGATGCTCATAGGCTCTACGGTCATCCTCATCTGCAAGGTTTAGCCGCAGGGTTGTTGTATAAATCTGCTTCATACGATACCGCCTTTCTTGTGGAGTTTCTGTTCAGCCAGCAGCTCATAGCCCTTGGCAGTGGCACAGATGTCCTCGTTGACGATTACCCGGCCTTTGTTGTAGTCCCCGAAGTTTTTGAGGATGCAGCTTCCCCCGCCCACCACATACAGACGCATCAGCTCCGGGTCATATTCGTGTTCACGCAGTCTGCGGAAGATACCGGCAGCATAATCAGTTGCAGTTTCACGGATGGCGGTCAGATAGCGTTCGCTGATGTCTGCCGTGCCATGGCGGATTACCCTGTCAAGGACGGTTTCGTCCACCGATACGCCAAACTGCTTCATCAGATTTTCACGCACTGCAAGCATACACTGGTTGGTGCCGTACTTTTCGGTGAAGCATTTTTTCGCCGAAGGACGGCACTCGTTGATATACATAACATTCATGGTTCCGTTGCCGATGTCACAGAGCATATTGATTCCCTTGAATTCTCTCAAGCGGTCAGCAACAGCAGAGAAGCCCTGCGGGAAAATGTCTGCACCGACAAAATCAACGTGATAGTCAACACCCTTGAAATTGAAATCGGCGCTTTCGTTTTGAAGCAGATATGCCTTAAAACTATCCTTTTGCTCGGATACCCAAGTCAGCGGAAGTCCGGCGGCAATGTGGACACGGGCAGAGGTCAGCTTGCGGATATTCAGTTCACGGGCAACAGCGGCAAGGGTGAGAATATAATAGTCGCTGTCGGTCATTTTGTCGGATCTAAATTCCTTGTGTTCCTCACCGATGAGATAATATTTGCCTTCATAAATCAGCAGATTGCTTTTGAATGTCGGCTCTTTGTCGTAGGCTGCAACGCCCGTCTTGAAGCAGCAGTGGGCGGTCTTGATGTTGCCATACAAAATGTCCACTTACCACTTGATACAGGTCGGGGTGAAAGTTCCCAAATTGAGAACTTTCACTTTACGGCTCTGAAACGAAAAATGGCAAGTGGACATTTTGTCCACTTGCCAAATCACTGCTTATCATGCTATTTTCTGCTCCTGCTTGCTATCCTCAATGGCTGGAATATCAAGCGCCGACTGTTCTTTTTTCCTTTCCCTGTTTGCGGCGTTTCGCACTTTCTGTGCTTTGAGATGCCCTTCGTATCGGCACGCATCGCAGCAATATTTCACATCCGACCTTGTTGTGGTAAAAGTCTTACCGCAGTTCTCGCAAACAACTTCACGACTGCGCTCCTTTGCTGCTTCCTGTCGGTAAAACTTAGCACGACAGTTCGGATTGCAAAACAGCTTTGCCGTTGACCTTGCCTCAAAGGTGTTGCCACAGCATTTACAGGTCTGTATGATTGGAACGCCAACCTTACGTTCGCCGGATTTCAGCTTTTGGTAGCGTTCACGGCTGCGGGCACGTTCTTTCTTCAAAAACTCCTGTCGCTTGGCTTCCTCCTCTGTCAGTTCAGGGGCAGGCAGCTCAAACTTACCGACGAATTTGAGATAGATTTCCACTTCCTGTACACGGTCGCCGTCTATCTTTTCCGGGGCATGAACAACAATCTTTTCAATAAACTCGTTGATCATCGGTGTGGTCAGCTCTGAAAAATCCGTGTATTTACGGGCAAGCTCCATAAACTGCTCCACACGAGCGGTATCTTTTTCAAAAGAGGACAGCCGCTGCTCGGCATCCGCAACAGACGCTTGCAGTTCCTTTTGCTCGGCTTCGTAGTCTGCCGAAAGTTCCGCAAAACCTCGTCAATGGCTTCCGGCTCTCCGCTGGTCGCCCGGACAATGGTTTCATACGGTACAAGTTTAGGATTCCTCATGGAAAAGCACCTCCATTTCTTCATGCAGCATTTGCAAGGCACTGTGTATGTGATGCCACGCCGTACTCCGGCAGCGTCCGTACAGTTCCCCGATTTCCTGCTGTGTGTAACGCCCGAAAAAATAAAGGTAAATGATTTCCCTCTTTTTCTCTGGCAGAGAGGACAGGGCTTCGGCAAGATTTCCATTTGTGAGGATAACCCTCTGACCGCATATCGTAACAGGGTATTGCTTGTAAGGGTCTATGAAATATGTGTCTGACGTACAAAATGGATAAAACTTTTCTTCTGTGAGATATTCAAAGGATATTTCCCTTTGCCGCCGTTTATCCCTGTCACGCCATGCGTTGATTGCTGCATAGTGTATGACAACTCTGCAAAAGGCATTAAAGGTGTACTCGATATGCTCCTTATATGCTTCTGTGCAAGGCATAAATAGTTCCCCCTTTCTCCCACATAATACGGCGTATGGTTTATAAGACACTTGTTATTTCAAGGTTTCTACTGTGAATGAAGCAGAATTGCCCGAATTATTATCCCGTAAAAGTTTTTGTGCTTCCGCTTCGGAAATTTCCTTAATCTCCATAACTCCATTTTCACTATTTTCAGCAATGGAAAGATATATACTGCCACTGTTATTAAAATAGATGATGGGTTTTTTAGTATCAATGAATATACCAATTATCTGGTCGTTGTAGTACCAATACCCATCTTTTGGGTGATAAACTATGCCATAGGATTCATAATCTTGGAGCGTATTCATGTTTTCTGTCTTATCTCCAGATTCCATGCTGTAAGATTCATGATTTCTAATCATATCTCCATTTTCTGTAGAAGTGCCAGCGGGCATTGATTTAAGTCCTGAATTTTCATACTTTTCTGTATGCCTGTCATAAACTTCTTTTGTGCATTCCCGAATACCAATAAGTTTATCGTTTGTATCCCGTTCCGCTTCAATATCCACTGTTCCCGTAAAGAAATTGGTAAAACTTGCGCCGCCCACTGGGTCATTAAAAAATCGGACAACATTTCCCTTGTAAGTGTAGCACTTGCTATTCTTATCATAAATCAATCCATATTCTTCATATATCCCATAGTCAATATTACCGCCGGGCAGTTCTGCCGCCGTATCGTAATCTGAAGCATTCTCGGAAGCATGTATTGGTTTGTACTCCTGTTCTTCAAAAATTGGATTATTATTAGCTTGGGCGGAAGTTGCAAATGCTGTAGCTACCCCGACAACAATCAGACACGCCAGTACCAGCGAAAAAATAGTTGTTTTTTTTGTTTTCATAATAGCAGTTATCCTTTCTTCGATAGCATTTTTACTAAAGCTGTTACAAAATGGCAATAGCCCACTTTTCGTTGCTTCCATGTTGATAAGCATTAGCGAATAGGCAGATTTTGATTTTTCTCCAAATTGTCGTATGACGCTTTCATCACAAGCCAGTTCTATATCACGGTTAAAAAGAATATACATCACCCACACAAAGGGGTTGAACCAATGAATACAAAGGGCAAGTGTCGCAATCAGCTTTGTTACAGTATCATAGCGATAAATATGCACATATTCATGTGAGAGGACATATTGCAGTTGTTTTTCATTTTTCCAGCCCATTTTTTTCGGCACCAAAATAACAGGACGGAAAATGCCATAAGTTAATGGGGCGGAAATCCTATCAGATTGCTTTACCAAAATTGGACGTTTCAATGGGCGTTCCGCCAGCCACTTTTCTACATAATGGTTGTGGACGGGTAAAGCTGTCCGAAATTCAATCAGACAACGCAAATAGGATATTACAAAAAACAATGCGATAAGTATTATTCCTGCACACCATACAATAAACCACATGGAAACAGATGATAAAATATTCTCTGGCGGCTGTTCTGCTCCCTGTGTCGTAACAAACAGCCCTTGCATAGTGGGAATGTTGTAATCTGTTCCAGCTTCCGGCAATGTTGTAGAAGATATGCTATGAGTTACCAACGTATAAACACTAAACATTGACGGAATCGAAAACGGGATAAGCAGTCTTAATATCACCAATTCCCATAAAACAAGAAAAGTCTTTTTCGGCAGTTTATTGATTGCCACCGCACGGATAATCACTACCGCAG
>OKTS01000781.1_pt1 | contig 13040 bp, 11 predicted proteins | sample 1606331 | NCBI WGS metagenome assembly OKTS01 (sample SAMEA3879564, study PRJEB24766) | human gut metagenome | biome: human-associated habitat; feature: feces | place: USA | collected 1985/1987 | reverse complement strand
CCCCGACCTGAAGATGCGCGGCCGCCTGACCAAGCTGTACGATTTCCAGGCCAATGGCCGCCAGCCCTGCGACAACATCACCGCAGGCGATATCGTTGCATTCTCCGGCCTGCCCGATGTCACCATCGGCAACACGCTGTGCGCTCCCTCTCAGGTTGAGCCGCTGCCCTTTGTAAAGATTGATGAACCCACCATCAGCATGAACTTTATGGTCAACGATTCTCCCTTTGCCGGGCGTGAGGGCAAGTATGTCACCAGCCGCCAGATCCGTGACCGCCTGCAGAAAGAGCTGCTGAAGGACGTTGCTCTGAAGGTGGAGGATTCTCCCACCACCGATTCCTTCCGCGTCATGGGCCGTGGTGAGATGCACCTGTCCATCCTGATCGAGACCATGCGCCGTGAAGGCTACGAGCTGCAGGTCTCTCCCCCGCACGTTCTGACCAAGGTCATCGACGGCAAGACCTACGAGCCCATGGAGCACGTTGTCATCGACGTTCCCACCCAGTATCAGGGTGCTGTGATGACCGGCCTGGGCCAGCGCAAAGCCGTCCTGCAGCAGATGGAGTCCCTGGGCACCGACCGTGTCCGCCTGGAGTTCCGGATGCCCAGCCGCGGCCTGTTCGGCTACCGCAACCAGTTCCTGACCGATACCCACGGCGAAGGCATCCTCAACCAGATCTTTGATGGCTACGATGTCTGGGCCGGTATGATCGCCAACCGTTCCACCGGTTCTCTGGTCAGCTTTGAGACCGGCGATGCCGTTACCTACGGCCTGTACAACGCGCAGCAGCGCGGCACCCTGCTGGTGGGCGCTGGCGAAAAGGTCTACGAGGGCATGGTCATCGGCTACACCGCTTCCGGCGAGGATGTGGATGTCAACGTCTGCAAGACCAAGCACCTGACCAATACCCGTGCTTCCGGTTCCGATGACGCTCTGCGCCTGATCCCCATCAGCAAGCTGAGCCTGGAGGGCTGCCTGGAGTTCCTGGCACAGGACGAGCTGCTGGAGGTCACCCCTGAGAATCTGCGCATCCGCAAGCAGATCCTGAACCACGACCAGCGCATGAAGGCCAAGAGCAAGCTGAAGTAAGCTGCTTCCCTTCCCGATCAACACAAAAAACGGCATCGCAAACCGATCGGTCTGCGATGCCGTTTTTGCGTTTCGCTCTTTATTCAGCGCTGTATGCGCTGCCCATGGTCCAGGAGTTGGAAGCCGAATACTTTGCGTGGTTGCGCAGGTAGGTGACCCAGGCACCATAGCCGTTTCCGGCCGAGAAGTGGACTCCATCCGGAGCCGCCAGCATCTCCTTCAGATTCCCATTCTCATCGGCAAAGGTCTCCCACAGGTCAAGGTAGACACAGCCCTTGTCTGCAGCCAGCTTTGCCAGCTGCTCGTTCACCGAGCGCAGGACATCGGACGCAAGACCGGGCTTTTCCGCAGCAGCCTGGGGCCGCACCGGCGGGATGGACTGGACATAGATGACGCAGCCGGGCAGGGCCTGCCTGAGCTGATCCAGCATCTGGCCATAGTAGGCCAGAAAGCGGTCTGCTGCCCCCAGCGTGGTCAGCGTGTTGGTGCCCAGCAGGATATAGAGCTTTTTCGGCTGGGCCGCTGTCAGCACATCCATTGCCACCTCTGAGCCGCGCACGCTGCTCTTGACCGCGCTGCGGTTCACGATGGCATCGGGGCCCACACCGGTATAGCCGCAGATGAGCGCCCCGCCCAGGTTGATGCTGTAATCGGAGAAGCCCACGGTCAGGCTGTCGCCCAGCAGGGCCGCATCCGAAAAGTAACTCAGATCCACCTGCCCACAGCCGGGCTGACGGATCACGCTGCTGTCATACGCCTTGACCTGATAGGCCCCCGCTGCCTGCCGGGCGGGGCCGAACTGTTCCAGCGTGACAGCCGCCGCATCGTCGGCTCCACTGCCTTCCCCTGCCGTACCGCCGGCGCTGTCTGCCGCTGAGGCTCCCGTATCTCCCTGCATGGGCAGCGGAGCCAAGATATTGGCCGCTGTGCCCGCCGCCGGGCTTTGCTGGACAGCCTCGCTCTGCTTTTCGCCATTTTCCAGAATGGCCGTGACGGCCAGCGACAGCAGCAGGATCGCTGCAATAACCCCCGCCAGCCGCAGGCCGGTGCCTGCCTTGCTGCGCCGTCTCCGGCCATGGGTGGAATGATATTCGTGTGAGATTCCCATTCTCTTTCCCGCCTTTCCCTGTTTTCTTTTCTCTATCATTACGGTCAGTATCCCCGAAAAATTGCAGAGTTTGCATTCTGCACTCCGACCGACCCTATGTTTTTGTAGGATACGCCAAATATTGTATCATAATTTTTTTGCCCGTGCAACCAATCAGGTCTTGCATACAACAGAGAAATAGTTTACAATAGTATTGTTGCAGGAATTGCACAGTTTTCATTGAATCAGATGCACATCCTGCATTCTTTTTGTACGACTTGCGGCGCGCATCCGCAATCTCCTTCCCCGGGCAGTGCAGGGCTCTGGGAGGACACAGAAGGACTTGCCGCGCTTTGCAGGACGTGAACTGTTGTTCTTTTGGATAAGGAGGACGTATGTCAAAAAATGTCATCATCGGCCAGAGCGGCGGCCCCACCGCCGTTATCAATTCCAGCCTGGCAGGCGTATACAAAGCTGCCTGCAGTCTGGGGGCCGATAAAGTCTACGGAATGAAGTACGGCATCGAGGGCCTTTTAAAGGAAGAGATGCTGGAACTGAACGTTCTGCTGGATGACCGCATGAGCATCGAGCTGCTCAAGCGCACCCCGTCCAGTTATCTGGGCAGCTGCCGCTACAAGCTGCCGGACCCGGACGTGGATTCTACCCCGTTCATCAAGCTGTTCACCCTGTTTGACAAGTACGATATCTGTGCTCTGTTCTACATCGGCGGCAATGACTCGATGGACACCATTGCAAAACTCTCCCGTTACGGTGCCCAGGTGGGCAGCAGCGTCCGGTTCATCGGTGTGCCCAAGACCATCGACAACGACCTCTGCCTGACCGACCACACCCCCGGCTACGGCTCTGCCGCCAAGTACATTGCCACCATCCTGAAGGAGGTCATCCGTGACTCCTCCGTTTACAACATCCGCAGCGTGACGGTGGCCGAGATCATGGGCCGCCACGCGGGCTGGCTGGCCGGTGCGGCCTGTCTGGCTGGCGGCGATGACTGCGAAGGCCCCGACCTCATTCTGCTGCCCGAAGTTCCCTTTGATCCGGACAGGTTCCTGACCCGGGTGGACGAGCTGCAGCGGGTCAAGCCCAATGTCATCATTGCAGCCAGCGAGGGTGTTAAGACTGCAGACGGTACCTATCTGTGCGATCTGGTCTCCACTGCCGGGCAGCTGGATGCCTTTGGCCACAAGGCCATCCTCAGCGGCACCAGCCGGTATCTTTCTGACCTCATCCACGACAATCTGAACTGCAAGAGCCGTGCCATTGAGTTCTCGACTCTGCAGCGCTGCGCCAGCCATCTGGCCAGCCGCACCGATGTGAACGAGGCCTATGCCGTGGGCGGCGCTGCCGCTTCCGCTGCCTTTGCGGGCGAGACCGGGCGGATGATCTCGCTCAAGCGCATTTCCGATTACCCCTACCAGTGCATCACCGAGTCGGTGGATGTCCAGCAGGTGGCAAACCTGGAGAAAAAGGTGCCGCTGGACTGGATCACCCCGGACGGAATGCAGGTGACGGCGGCATTTGAGGAGTATGCCCGTCCGCTCATCCTGGACGAAGTGACACCGGTCTACGTCAACGGTACCCCGCGCCATATCTGCCTGTAAGTTTCATTTGCGCGTTTCCTCCCCCCTCGTGGTCTGTTTTCGTGCTCCTGCACGATAATATAAAAGCCGAAACAGAAGAAAAGGAGAAATCATCATGGGTAAAAATGCAATCGTTGGTCAGTCTGGCGGCCCTACCTCCGTCATCAATGCAAGTCTGGCAGGCGTATTCGAGAGCTGCAAGAGCCGCGGCGCTGAGATCGTTTACGGCATGTGCAACGGCGTTGCCGGTCTGCTGGAGGAGCGCGTGGTGGATCTTTCCACCGTGCTGACCGATGACCTGGATATCGAGCTGCTCAAGCGCACCCCGTCCAGCTTCCTGGGCAGCTGCCGCTATAAACTGCCCGATTGGCACGATGACGAGACCGTTTACAAGAAGCTGTTCACCATCCTGGAAAAGCTGAACATTGGCTACTTCTTCTACATTGGCGGCAACGACTCCATGGATACCATCGGCAAGCTGGCCGAGTACGGCAACCGCATCCAGAGCGACATCCGCTTCATGGGCGTTCCCAAGACCATCGATAACGACCTGATGGTGACCGACCACACCCCCGGCTACGGCTCTGCGGCAAAGTACATCGGTGTGGTGATGAAGGAGATCATCCGCGATGCCACCGTTTACGGCACCAATTATGTCACCGTGGTCGAGATCATGGGCCGCAACGCCGGCTGGCTGACCGCTGCTGCCTCTCTGGCTAAGAGCGATGACTGCGAGGGCGTGGATATGATCTGCCTGCCCGAAGTCCCCTTCAACGTGGAGCACTTCATTGAGAAGGTCCGCGTCATGCAGGAGAAGAAGCCCAGCATCGTGATCGCTGTTTCCGAGGGTGTCAAGCTCGAGGACGGCCGTTACGTCTGTGAGCTGGCCGACGATGTGCATGCAGTGGACGCTTTCGGTCACAAGGCACTGACCGGTACCGCCCGCTATCTGGCAAATGTGATCGCCCGCAATCTGGACACCAAGACCCGCTGTATCGAGCTGTCTACCCTGCAGCGCTGCGCCGGTCACCTGACCAGCCGCACCGACATCACCGAGGCTTACCAGGTGGGCGGCGCTGCTGCCAAGGCTGCCTTTGAGGGTGTCACCGGTCAGATGGTTGCCCTGAAGCGCATCTCCAACAGCCCTTATCAGTACATCACCGAGCTGCACCCCATCAGTGAAGTTGCAAACCTCGAGAAGAAGGTCCCCCTGAGCTGGATGAACGAGAATCACACCCAGATGACCGAGGAATTCCTCGAGTATGCCCGCCCGCTGATCCAGGCTGAGCTGACTCCGCTGTACATTGCAGGTCTGCCCCACCACATCTACATGAAAAAGTAATTTCTCCTTTGAATCCTTCTAAGGCATAGCAAAACTCCCGCCCGGATGCGCTCCGGGCGGGAGTTTTTTGCTGTGTGGCTTATGAATTACTGTTTGCCCAGCTGCCAGAACGCCACGGCGCTGGCGGCGGCAACGTTCAGGGAATCGACCCCGTGGGACATGGGGATCTTGACTGTGTAATCGCAGGAAGCGATGGTGGTATGGGAAAGGCCGTCTCCCTCCGTGCCCAGCACAATGGCAAGCTTCGGCTCCCGGGCAAGGGCCTCGTCATCAATGCTGACCGAACGGTCACTCAAGGCCATGGCAGCCGTCTTGAAGCCCAGGGCATTCAGCTGAGCAAGCCCCTTTTCGGGCCAATCAGCAGGCGTTTCACCGATCTGCGCCCAGGGCACCTGAAATACCGTGCCCATACTCACGCGCACGGCCCGGCGGCAGAGCGGGTCACAGCAGGAGGGGTTGATAAGAACAGCGTCCATGTTCAGCGCTGCCGCGCTGCGGAAGATGGCACCCACGTTGGTGGAATCCACAATGCCCTCCAGCACGGCCACCCGCCGGGCGTTCCGGCAGAGCTCCTCCACGGTGCGGGGCTTCGGACGTTGAAAGGCGCAGAGCACACCCCGGGTCAGCTCGTAGCCTGTCAGTGCAGCCAGCAGCTCCCGGTCAGCAGTATAAATGGGTGCATCCCCGCAGCGGGTCAGGATCTCCGCCGCAGGGCCGGTGATCTGCCTGCGCTCCATCAGCAGGGAGACCGGCACAAAGCCTGCATCCAGTGCCCGGGAGATCACCTTGGGGCTCTCGGCAATGAAGATGCCTTTTTCGGGTTCCAGCCGACTGCGCAGCTGGTTCTGCGTCAGGCGGGCGTAGGGGTCCAGCTCCGGCGCGTGAAAATCCGTGATCTCAATGATATTGGGCATGGGGAGATTCTCCTTTTTCTGTATGAATGGTCTTATTGTAGCACAACCCGGATGCAATTGCAAAATACATGGCAGGCATATTCGTTTTACATAGTCAAAACCGCCAAAAAGTGCCTTTACTTTTTGACAAATCCGTCAACCCGCGTTATAGTATAGGGGTAAAAAATCAGAGGGGGAATTTGCATGAATTCCAAGAAAAAGCGCCGCGGCCAGATGTCGGAAGCCTTCTGCACGGCAATGTTCCTTTCACTGTCCGGCGGCCTGCAGGACGTATACACCTATCTGTTCCGGGGCAAGGTGTTTGCCAACGCCCAGACCGGCAACATCGTGCTGATGGCTGTCCATGCCTTTGCCGGGGAGTGGGGGCGTGTGCTGCATTATCTTGTGCCCCTGTGCTTCTTTGCGCTGGGCGTGTTCGCGGCAGAGCTGATGCACCAGAAGCTGCAGAATCTGCAGCGGCTCCACTGGCGGCAGCTGGTGGTGCTGTGTGAGATCGTGATGCTGTTCGTGGTGGGCTTTTTCCCGCAGGAGTGGAATCTTATGGCCAATGCGCTGGTCTCGTTTGCCTGTGCGATGCAGGTGCAGACCTTCCGCAAGGTGAACGGTTATGCCTTTGCCAGCACCATGTGCATCGGCAACATGCGCAGCGGCATGGACTCCCTCTGCAGCTGGGTGCTCAACCGCAATCCTGCCGCCCTGAAAAAATCCCTTTATTACTGGGGCATCATCCTCCTGTTTGCGCTGGGCGCGGGCCTGGGCAGCCTGGCGCTGGATCTCTGCGGCGCAAAGGCCATCTGGCTCTCCTGCCTGCTGCTGGCCGTCAGCTTCTGCCTGATGTTCCTGAAAGAAGATGTGGAAGAGATCAAAGAAGATCTCGAAGCACTGGAAGCAAAACATTAAATCAAGGAGTTTCCCTCAGTTTCACGCTGTTTACCGCCATGCCAAAGGCTCCCCTAATAGGGGAGCTGGCGAGCGCCAGCGAGACTGAGGGTTTATTTTTTCCGAATCTATCCAACACTTCCCCGGTCTCCTTCGTCTTACAGGCAGAACGACGCAATGAAAGGAGGAAGCCCCATGTGGGAGCTGCTGTACGAGACCTTCTGGGACAGGCTGGAACACTTCTGTTTCAATCTCTGCCGGGACGAAGCCCGGGCGGAGGATCTGACCCAGGAAGTCTTTCTGCGGGCACTGCAGAACCGGAGCCTTATCAACAGCTTTACAGAGCGGCAGTGCAAGGCCTGGCTGTTTACCACAGCGCGGAATCTCTACTGCGACCAGCTCCGCCGGACGGCAAAGGAGGAGCAGCTGCTCAGCACCTTTTTCCCGGAAGAGGACCGTGCTGAACCGGATTCCGCACTGGACACGGTGGAAGCCGCCAGTCTGCTGGCTCTGCTCACCCCGGAAGAGCGGCGGCTGTTCACCCTGCGCTATACAGCGGGCTACAATGCCAGTGAGATCGGTCAGCTGCTCTGTCTCCCGCCCGGCACGGTCCGCAGCCGCCTTGCCCAGATACGCCATCGCCTCAAAACTGAACTTACGGAGGATTAAATGATGAAAAAGAACCTGAATGTGGACGCTATGATCCTGGACCTGCGCAATGTGCAGGAGGATTTTCTTGACCGCTATGAGCAGATCAAGCTGGACTGCATGATCGCGCTGACCTCGCCCCGGGTGCAGACGCTCCTGAGCCAGCACAACATTTCTCTGGATTCGATGCTCTGCAAAAATGTCCCGGAGGAGGTCTCGGTGGGTGTGGTCAATGGCAAGGTCACGCTGAGCTCTGCCAGCCAGACCGCCGCCGGGCAGGTACTGGTGGTCAACGGCAAGCTGATGATCACACCGGATGCTGCGGAGGTTTTACAGAAATACGCCTGCATTCTGGTCAACGGTATGATCTACTGCCCGCAGTGCCTCTCGGCAGTGGTATCCGCCCGCTGCATCCTGAACGGAAAGCTGGCGGTCTACCCCGATGATGCAGTGCTCCTGCCGGGAAGCTCCATCAAGCTAGACAACACCTTCCTGCTGCGGGCACAAAGCCGCCTGTACTGGAATGAACATCGCTTCCTGGCGGTTGACCCCAGGCTCGACACTGCCGCACTGGCCGCAAAGGGCTGCAGCTTTTCCGCTCCAAAGGCCATCCTGTGCGCAAGCCTTGCGCCCGTTCTGGCCCCGCTCTTCCCGGATTCCACCGAGCTGATCATCGTGCCGGACGGCACCGCCGTGGTGGAGGACGACTTGGAGCTGACCGCCTCTTCCCTGCGCCGGTATGGCACCCGTCTCTATGTGCTGGGTGATGCTGTCATCCCCGCAGAGAGCGCAGACCTGCTGGCTCAGATCGAATTCCTGCATGTTACCGGTGAAGTAGAGCTGCCTGATGCTCTGGAAGCGGCCTTCTTTGCCATCCCTGAGCTGGAATGCGGCAAAGTAGTCCACGAGGACGCTCTGCCCAAACAGACCCGCGCCAAAGCAAAGGATGAGGAGCCTGATCCGGATACCGTGACCCTCAGCGGCATCCAGCTGACCCTGTAATCCGCACTGTTCCTCCCTGCCCCGCTCTTTCCGGCAGAAGCGCTCTGCTGGAAGGAGCGGGACTTTTGTTGATTTTTTATTGCACCCGCTCCTCTGATATGATATACTGTTTTACGTATTGTGTAATTCCCCGGGCACACTTCCGCTGTGGAACCCGCTGCCCGGGCAGGATATGGGAACCGAAATCAGGAAGAGGAGCAACGAATGAAAAAAGGATTTGACAACGACAAATACCTGCAGATGCAGTCGGAGCACATCCGGGAGCGGATCGCGCAGTTCGACAACAAGCTGTATCTGGAATTCGGCGGCAAGCTGTTCGATGACTACCACGCCTCCCGCGTGCTGCCCGGCTTCCAGCCCGATTCCAAGCTGCAGATGCTGCTGCAGCTGAAGGATCAGGCCGAGGTCGTTATCGTCATCAACGCTGAGGACATCGTCAGCAGCAAGGTGCGCGGTGACTATGGCATTACTTATGATCTGGACGTTCTGCGTCTCATCGACGCATTCCAGGAGCGCGGCCTGTTTGTGGGCAGCGTATGCGTGACCATGTACACCGCTGCCCCCGAGGTGGAAGCCTTTGAGAAGCGGCTGAACAGCCTGGGCATCCGTACCTTCCGGCACTATAAGATCCCCGGCTACCCCAACGACGTTGCCCGCATCGTGAGCGACGAGGGCTATGGCCGCAACGAGTACATCGAGACCCAGCGCCCGCTGGTGGTTATCACGGCTCCCGGCAGCGGCAAGATGGCCACCTGCCTGTCCCAGCTGTACCACGAATACAAGCGGGGCGTGAAGGCCGGTTATGCCAAGTTTGAGACCTTTCCCATCTGGAACATCCCCCTGAAGCACCCGGTCAACCTGGCTTACGAGGCTGCCACTGCCGACCTGAACGATGTGAACATGATCGACCCGTTCCATCTGGAGGCCTATGGCAAGACCGCGGTCAACTACAACCGCGACATTGAGATCTTCCCCGTGGTCAACGCCATGTTTGAGCTGATTGCAGGCAAGAGCCCCTACCACTCCCCCACCGACATGGGCGTGAACATGGCCGGCAACTGCATTGTGGATGACGCGGCCTGCTGCGAAGCTTCCCGCAACGAGATCGTCCGCCGCTACTTCAAGGCCCTGTGCGACCTCAAGAACGGCGCACAGATCCAGAGTGAGGTCTACAAGCTGGAGCTGCTGATGAATCAGGCCGGACTGACCCTGGGCAGCCGCCCAGTGGAGCAGGCCGCCCATGCAGTCTCTGAAAAGACTGGCGGTGCCCCCGCTGCCGCCATCGAGCTGCCGGACGGCACCGTTGTCACCGGCAAGACCGGCCCCCTGCTGGGTGCCGCTTCCTCCGCTCTGCTCAACGCGCTGAAAAAGCTGGCCGGCATCGACCAGGAGCTTGACCTCGTTTCTGCCGCCGCCATCGAGCCCATCCAGACCCTCAAGACCAACTATCTGGGCAGCAAGAACCCCCGCCTGCACACCGACGAGATCCTGATTGCCCTGTCCAGCTCGGCCGCGCAGAATCCCACTGCAGCAGCCGCCCTCAAGCAGCTCTCCCACCTGAAGGGCTGCGATATGCACTCCACTGTCATCCTGTCCAGCGTGGATATGGACACCGTGAAGAAGCTGGGCATGTATCTGACCTGCGAGCCCGCCTATGAGGAAGCAGACCGGATGTATCATAAGAAATAATTTTCTATCGCTTGCAACGATAATTTGCAGTTTCATAAGGATTCACAAAACGGAGGATTTTAAATGGCTGTTGTACCAGGCCTTTTTGGTATTACACATTCCAACCGAGATTTTTCTTTGAAAGATACCTGGGGAAAGAATCAGTTTAATTCGTCTTTTCCAGCAGCCTTAGCCTGTTATCTTTATTCGAAAGAGTTAAAAGCAGTTTATTATAAAACTGATTCCTCCATGCAAACGGTTATTGAGCATATTGGTATCGAGGATCTCTACAAAGCCGACCCTTTGGGGGACGATACATATTTTGCTTTTGAAACTCAATTCACGCCCTTTCAAAAATATGTCCTTGGCTCTATTCCTCGAAACGATCTTGTAATCATGAACGGCACCCAAAGTGTCAGTTCTTTGGAAATCAAGCTTACTGCGTTGCCTGACAATCCAACCTGTGATTTTTCTGAAGATGCATATGGTTCTGAAATTGTAATTCGTCCGGATACCATCATCTATCTCGCCTGTGCTTTTATTTATGCTTGCAACGATGATCGCAATATTCTACAAAGCATTCTTCAGGATGCTGGTAACGCTGTTATCGACTGGACTTCTGCAAGTTGTGTTCTTCCGCATTTATATGATATCTATCAGGCCATCAAACGACTTGTTTCTATAAGTGCGTCATTCCAATCTCCTGTTGTAATGGAACCTGTATGGAAGACTCGAGGAAAGTCACCTCAGCTTGCTAACGACTGCCTTGATGTTTTTGTTTGGAGCAATTGTGGTCTTCTGAATTTATTTATGCCATCCGAACAGGACTTTATTTCTGTAGGTACAGTAAAAACATTAGATAAAATAAGTCGTCATACTCGCACAATGATTTGGCTCTTCAAAATGCTGAAAGATTATGCTGATACTGGTCATTTCAACGGCTCTAAAATCATTGATGAACTCTCTTACAATACCAAAAATGATAAAGCTTTTTCTTCAAATGGATTACGCACTCATCCCATTATGGCTTGTCCAGAACTCACCCATCCAAGAATCACCAAGGGAGAAATCAAAAATATCATCTTGGGTGGTGGACAAAATTTGTTAAGCCCAGAGCGGAGATTTGATGCCATCATATATAACTCACCTGATTTGTTCAAGGAGGATTTCCTCTAAATGCCTACTGCTATTGATTTATTCTGTGGCTGTGGTGGTCTTTCGCTCGGTTTTCAAAATGCAGGTTTTACAATTTTGCGTGCTTTTGATATCTGGGATAAAGCCATAAATAATTACAACCTCAATTTTTCTCATCCTGCAGAATTGCAAGATATCAATCAGCTATCTCCAGATTACTTGAAGTCATTCTCACCTGACGTAATCATTGGTGGCCCACCATGTCAGGACTATTCTTCTGCCGGAAAACAAGATGAAACACTCGGACGAGCCAATTTAACTTTACGATATACCGAGTTGGTCTGTTCTGTACGTTCTCGCTGGTTCGTCATGGAGAATGTCGATCGAATCTTAAAGTCATCCACATTGCCAAAAGCTTTGGCATTGTTTCGTAACGCTGGCTATGGATTATCTCAAGTTGTTCTGGATGCTTCCAGATGTGGTGTTCCACAAAAAAGAAAACGTTTTTTCTTGATTGGTGAGTTGAATGGCGAAGATTGTGCTTTAGAATTCGCTTTGCAAAATGACCAATCTTCCCATTGCATGACGATTCGTGACTACCTCCAAAATGAATTTGGGGTTGAGTATTATTATCGCCATCCCCGTTCTTACGCCAGACGTGGTATTTTCAGTATTGACGAGCCAAGCCCAACGATTCGGGGGGTCAATCGTCCTCTTCCCCAAAATTACAAAGTGCATCCGGGAGATGCTACACAGAATTTGGATGGTCTGCGCTGTCTAACAACCTTGGAACGAGCACGAATCCAAACTTTTCCTGCCGACTTTCATTTTCAGGGTACCAAAACCGATTTGGAGCAAATGATTGGAAACGCCGTTCCTGTTGATCTCGCTTCCTATGTAGCGAAACACCTTCTCTCCTATATGGAGCATGGCGCATCATATACCCAGCTCCATTTTTGATTAAACAAAAAGCAAGTGCAACGCATTTTTCAGGACAGTTTCCTGTAACAATGGGTTTGCACTTGCTTTTTTGCGTTTCTCTTCTTAGGCTCTTGTCTGTTCCCAGTAGGCTCCCATGCTCTGGCCGGGCTGGTCGGTGACATCATCGTTCAGATAGTCTGCAAGGCCAAATGCTTCCGGCTTCCAGCTGCGGGCAGCATCCACGGTGGGGTATTCCACCTCAGCGTACCAGAACGCAGTGGGCTGGCCCTCATCCACATGGTTCACCTCCAGCACAAGGCCATCGGGCAGGGCGTAGCTTCTGCGGATCTTCCCGATCAGGGGCTTACCGATGATCTTTGTTTCCAGTTCATCAAACAATTTCTTGTCGATAGGGCGCTCGATCTCCTCCCGTGCAAGCCCGCCGCCGGACTTGAAGCAGAGGATATAGGCCGTCTCGCCGCCCTTGAGCGCTTCCTCCCGGATGCGCACGGTGGGCCGCACGCTGATATATCCCTGCCGCATGGCAAACTCTTCCTTGAGCGGCAGAGCCGGGAGGTTTTCGCCCTCCGGCCAGCCGTTCACCATCCATTTGCGTTCGATCTCCATCGTCATTCCCTCGTTTCTGCTGATTTTGTATTTATTCTAGCATGGTTTTATGATAAAATAAACATCAAGCTAAAATTTCAGCGTCCTCACCCTCTCAGTCTCGCTGCGCTCGCCAGCTCTCCCGAAGGGA
>OKTS01000772.1_pt1 | contig 13172 bp, 9 predicted proteins | sample 1606331 | NCBI WGS metagenome assembly OKTS01 (sample SAMEA3879564, study PRJEB24766) | human gut metagenome | biome: human-associated habitat; feature: feces | place: USA | collected 1985/1987 | reverse complement strand
AGAACTTCACTGTAAGACAACCAAAGACGGCTACTTACAGATGCTTCCGGGAATCCATAAGAGCGATGGATTTTTTATGGCAAGACTTAGGAGGGTGGAATAAAGATGCAGAAAAAGAAAGAGAGGAACAGTATTTATGACAGGTTCTGAACGCAGAGATCAAATCATAAATCAGATTAAAAAAAGCAGTATTCCGGTATCTGGGGCGCAGCTTGCAAAAGAATTTGATGTCAGCCGGCAGGTGATCGTGCAGGATATCGCACTGATCCGGGCAGCGGGACATGAGATCATATCCACAAACAGGGGATATCTTCTGAATACTCCACATTCCGTGAACCGGATCTTCAAAGTGAATCACACGGATGAAGAGTTGGAAGACGAGCTGTGTACGGTAGTGGATCTGGGCGGAAAAGTGGTGAACGTGATGGTCAATCACAGGGTGTACGGTCACATGGAGGCAGAGATTAACATCACATCCAGACGAAAAGTGATGGAATTTGTAGAGGATATTAAGCGGGGAAAATCAAGTCCTCTGAAAAATATTACCTCCAATTATCACTATCATCTGATCGAGGCAGATTCCGAAGAGACACTGGATCTGATCGAAGAGGCATTACGGCAGAAAAAATTTCTGGTCGAAGTGGCCGCTGGATCGTAATAAGACAAATTTTTAAAAGGTGCAATCTTGACTTATCATTCCGGCTGTGATACGATTTTCAACGAGAAAGTGTGTATTTTATACACATATCTGGTAGAAAAATCATACGGAAAATGCAAAGACGGAGAGAGTAGGTTATCCGAAATTTTACAGAGAATTCCCGGAAGATCCGAGAAAGGATCCGATGCTGAGAGGGATGAACGGAAGATGATCGAACATGGCTCCCGAGCGGCGCAGCAAGCATGATGTGAACTGCGATGGGTTCGCCCTTTACAGCGAGAGAGTGTTTTTGGCAGCACTCACAGAGGTTTCAGCCGTGAGGCTGAGATAAATCAGAAGTGGTAACACGGTATTCACCCGTCTTCTTGGCAGCAGGAAGACGGGATTTTTTATGAAGGAGAGAAGAGAGATGGCAGACAAGAAACCATATTATATCACAACAGCGATTGCCTACACATCAGGCAAACCGCATATTGGAAACACTTATGAGATTATTCTGGCTGACGCGATCGCAAGATACAAGAGAAGTCAGGGATATGATGTATTTTTCCAGACAGGAACCGATGAGCATGGTCAGAAGATCGAGCTCAAAGCAGAAGAAGCAGGAATCACACCAAAGGAATTCGTAGATAACGTATCCGGTGAGATCAAGAGAATCTGGGATCTGATGAATACATCTTATGACAAATTCATCCGTACCACAGATGCTGACCACGAAAAACAGGTTCAGAAGATCTTTAAGAAAATGTACGCAAAAGGAGATATCTATAAGGGACATTACGAAGGAATGTACTGTACACCTTGTGAATCTTTCTTTACAGAGTCACAGCTTGTAGACGGCAAATGTCCGGACTGCGGACGTCCATGTGTTCCGGCAAAAGAAGAAGCATACTTCTTCAAAATGAGCAAATATGCAGACCGCCTGATCGATTACATTAATACACATCCGGATTTCATCCAGCCGGAATCACGTAAAAACGAGATGATGAACAACTTCCTTCTTCCGGGACTTCAGGATCTCTGTGTATCCAGAACTTCCTTCAAATGGGGTATTCCGGTAGATTTCGATCCGAAACACGTTGTTTATGTATGGCTGGATGCTCTGACAAACTATATCACAGGAATCGGATATGACTGCGATGGCGAAAGCTCCGAACAGTTCAACAAACTGTGGCCGGCAGACCTTCATCTGATCGGAAAAGATATCATCCGTTTCCATACAATTTACTGGCCAATCTTCCTTATGGCACTTGATCTTCCACTTCCGAAACAGGTGTTTGGACATCCGTGGCTGCTTCAGGGAGACGGTAAGATGAGTAAGTCTAAAGGAAATGTTCTCTATGCAGATGAACTCGTTGATTTCTTTGGCGTAGATGCAGTTCGTTACTTTGTACTGCATGAAATGCCATTCGAGAATGACGGTGTTATTTCCTGGGAGCTGATGGTAGAGCGTCTGAACTCTGATCTTGCAAATACACTTGGAAACCTTGTAAACAGAACTGTTTCTATGACAAACAAATACTTCGGCGGAACAGTAGAAGATAAGGGTGTTGTAGAAGATGTAGATGCAGAACTGAAAGCAGTTGTAGAGAATGCTTCTAAAGCAGTTGATGCTAAGATGGCAGACCTCCGCGTTGCCGATGCGATTACAGAAATCTTCAATCTGTTCAAACGCTGCAATAAATATATTGATGAGACAACTCCTTGGGTACTCGGAAAAGATGAATCCAAGAAGGATCGCCTTTCTACAGTACTTTGGAATCTGATCCAGAGCATTTCTGAAGGTGCAAGACTTCTTGAATCTTTTATGCCTTCTACAAGTAAGAAGATCCTTGAGCAGCTTGGTAACGGACATGTAACAGAGAAACCGGAGATCCTGTTCCAGCGAATGGATCTCGAAGAGGTTATGAAGAAAGTTGAAGAACTTCATCCGAAGGTAGAAGAAAAGAAAGAGGAAGAAGCTGTTATCGACATTGAGCCGAAAGATGAGATCACATTTGAGCAGTTCGGAGCAATGCAGTTCCAGGTTGGAGAGATCATTGCATGTGAGGCTGTAAAGAAATCTAAAAAGCTTCTCTGCTCTCAGGTAAAAGTTGGAAGCCAGGTAAAACAGATCGTATCCGGAATCAAAGCACATTACACACCGGAAGAAATGGTTGGTAAGAAAGTTATGGTTCTTGTAAACCTGAAACCTGCGAAGCTGGCAGGTGTACTTTCAGAGGGAATGCTGCTTTGTGCAGAAGATGCAGAAGGTAACCTTGCACTGATGACACCGGAAAAAGAAATGCCGGCTGGAGCAGAAATCTGTTAATTGAAATGTTTGAAAATTCAGACAATTACAACCAAAGCAGATAATAAATAAAAAATATAAAAAAATCAAATGAATATATTGACAAATTAGACGCCGAATGTTATTATATAACCATCAAAGAGAGAAAGAAATCTCCCAAAGATATTTAACTAAGAAGGCAAAAGTAACAGATGCCTGATTAGATTAAAAATACAAGTTCAACAGGAGGTCAGTCCCATGGACAGTATAGTTTCAGATTTTTATCAATATGTCAGTGGTATGATGAGTGAAGGTTCCTGTGAAGAAAGAGACCTTTGCCAAGCGTAAAAGTCCAGTAGAAAGAAAAGAAGATCAAAGATCGGAGAGTACGGAAACTGGAAGCAAAGAGAAAAAGATGAATCACTCATAGATGTATTGAATAAAAATACCGCATATAACATAGAATGAAAAATGTGTAAAGAAACATTGAAAGGACATGTTATAATCTCAGATTTGTTATAAAAGCAGGAATGACTTGACAGAAGATTTAATACATAAAGTATTGAATGGATATGAAAATCATTCAAGTGATAAAATAACAGACGACAAAGGTCTCACAGGAACGTAGAATCGCGAATAATCTCCGATACAAAATATAAAATTATAATAATAATACAATTAAATAACACTAAAAATGCACTTTCAAAAGGAATTGAAGGTGCATTTTTTTGACATTACAGACCTCATATGGTAGAATAATGAAAGAGTATCGGCTAGTGCCTAATGGACACATTCAGACCAAAACGAATATTTCAATGACAATGAGGTGAGTACAGTGGATAAGTATGAATATAAGTTAAAGACAGAAGAGATGCTGGAACTTATGGAAGATGGAGAATACAGAAAAGCAGCGGCAGCAGCAGATCTGATTGACTGGAAGCGTGTCCGTAACGCAGGGATGCTGATGAATGTCAGTGATATTTATGAAAAAACAAAAGAGTATCAGAAGAGCTATGATGTGATGAATCTTGCATATCGCCGTTCTGAAGGAAGCCGCAAGGTGATCTATAAGTTATGTTCTCTTGCAATTAAGACAAAGAATATAGATGAAGCAATCGACTATTATGACGAATTTATCCAGATTGCACCGAAAGATCCGAACAGGCATATCCTTAGATATCAGATCTTAAGAGCGCAGAGAGCGCCGATCGAACAGCAGATTGAGGCTCTGGAGGAATTTAAGAAGGCAGAATATATTGAAGAGTGGGCTTATGAACTGGCGAAGCTTTATCGCGAAGCAGGTATGATGACAGAATGTTTGGAAGAGTGTGATGATCTGATCCTCTGGTTCAGCGAGGGTAAGTATGTTTATAAGGCAATGGAACTGAAGATGCAGTATAAGCCATTGTCACCATCGCAGCAGCAGAAATATGATCACAGATATGAGAAGCTTTCTTCAGAGACAGAAGAAATACCGGATCTGGCTTCCTATTTAGGAGAAGACGAGGAAAAAGATTCTGCGTCAGAAGGAGCTGAAGCACTTGGAGATACAAGATCAATCGGGCTGACAGAACAGCTGGTGATGGAGAACGACAGTACTTCCGATGTGATTGACACGGATGCGGTTACTTTGGAAGCGGCAGAAGAACCGGATGCCGAAGTAGAAAATCCGGAAGAAGCAGGAGTAGAAACAGCAGAAGTTATAGAAGTTTCCGAGGATGAGTCAGAAGTTCAGCCGGCAACGGTAGAGACAAGTGGAGATAAGAGAACACTTAGCAAAGATACTGCTTCCATACCGATTGTTAGTAAGAATCCGGTAAAACCAGTCAAGAAGAAACTTGGAGATACGATGCGGTTAGATGAAGCTCTGCAGCAATTACTCAATCCGAAACCGGAAGTTCAGGCAGAACCGGGAGAAGAAGTCGAACCGGATATGACAGATCTGGAAGAGGATATTGCAGCAATTGAGGATGTAGAAGATCTTGAGATCGTGAATCAACTGACAGAAGAGAAGAAAGCTGAGGAAGCCAGTAAAGAACGAGTAGTTCCATCAGGGATGAAAGAACTGATACCGGAACCGGAGACAGAAGAGCTTATAGAACAGGCAGTGGAGGAGACTTCAGAAGATGTTCCAGAAGATGCAGTTGCTATAGAAGCAGGAGAAGCAGAACCGGAAGAAGTTCCTGAAGTAGAAGAGGCAGAACCGGAAGAGGAAGAAGTTCTTGAAGTAGAAGAGGCAGAACCGGAAGAGGAAGAAGTTCTTGAAGCAGGAGAAGCAGAACCGGAAGAGGAAGAAATCCTTGAAGCAGAAGAAGCAGAACCGGAAGAGGAAGAAATCCTTGAAGCAGGGGAAGCAGAACCGGAAGAGGAAGAAATTTTTGAGATAGATGCAGCTGAGTCAGAAGATCTGACAGATGAATCAGAAGATTTGTCTGAGGTGGAGGAACTGATCTCAGAAACTGAAGTTGTCAATGATGAAGATGATTCAGAAGGAGCAGCAGTAAGAGAGACTATGGACAATAAAAATAATGAAGAACCAATTTTATCACCAGAGATACAGAAACTGATTGATGAGATTGAAGGTGTTATTCCGGAAGAGGAAGAAGTAGATGCAACAGTAAGTTCAGAAGAAGTTCTTGAGGTAGAAGAAGAACCACATGAAAATATGGGAGAGCTTGCGGATGATCTCAGACTCGGTGAGGATGAGTACGAAGATTATGATGCGTATGACTGGGATGATGCAGAAGAGTTTGACGAAGACGATATTTTAGATGATTATGAAGAGTCTGATGACGATTTGTTGGATGATTATGAAGAGTCTGATGACGATCTGCCGGATGATTATGAAGACGCTGATGATGATCTGTTCGGTGAGGAAGAAGGATATGATGATCTGGATGCCTATGGTTATGAAGAGGACGATGAGGATGATGAAGTAATCAATCCAAGAGATCTTTTCACAGCGGAAGATAAGGTTTCAGATGATGATCTTCTTAGTCTGAATTCTTATGAAGAAGTGCCAAATTTTGAAGATGAATTCAGCGTGAATCCAGCGCATAGTGAGGAACCGGATGACAGAGAGATTCCGGATGAAGATGACGGAATTGATATCATGTCTGCGACGACACCATTGAGCCGTAAAGAGACTGCAAAATTGATCGCAACAGGTAAGACATCACCATTACCGTTAGATGAGATTGCAGATGCAATGTCTGATACAGGATTTATTGTACATGGTCGTTATGATCTTGAAACACAGAGTGGAATCGGTACAAGAGCAGGACTTACAGAGGAACAGAAAAAACTCTTCTCTTATTTTGTACCTGTACGTGGTATGAGTGAGCAGCTGGTAGATGTACTTGAGCAGGATAAGAACTGTACAAACCGCAAAGGAACTTCCAGAACAGGAAACCTTCTGATTATTGGAAATAAAGGAAATGGAAAGACAGTCCTTGCTGTTGATGTTGTAAAGGCAATTCAGAAGCAGCGTGACATCCGTCAGGGCAAGGTTGCGATTGTAACAGGAGAGTCACTGAATAAGAAGAGAATCGGAGACATTTTCCGTAAACTGTACGGCGGTGCACTGATCATTGAAAAAGCCGGACAGATGAACGAAAAAACACTCGCCAAGCTGAACAAAGCAATGGAGCAGGATACAGGAGAACTTTTGGTAGTTCTTGAAGAGCAGAGAAAACCACTGGACAGACTTCTTTCTTCCAACAGAGAATTCAGAAGAAAATTTACTTCCAGACTTGAAGTGCCGATCTTTATTAATGATGAGCTTGTAACATTTGGACAGACTTATGCTCAGGAGAATGGTTACAGAATCGATGAGATGGGAATTCTTGCACTGTACAGTAAGATTGATTCTTTACAGAGAGAAGATCATGCAGTAACAGTAGCAGAAGTGAAAGAAGTGATGGATGATGCGATCGCTCATTCACAGAAAGCTTCCGCAAAGAAGCTTGTGAAGAGAGTATTTGGAAAGAATACAGATTCTTCCGACAGAATTCTGCTTTCAGAGAAAGATTTCAACATTTAATGACATATATTTGTTAAGAATTAATAGACAGTCAGTAAAACGACTGTCTATTTTTGTGCAATAATACATTTTCTCTTTCTTTTTTATACAGTATCAAGTATAATAAAACTATAGTGTTCAAGGGGAGAATGAAACTTTGTTACCAATTGAAAGATTCGGTAATGTGCCTTGATCTATAAGAAATTGTATGGTTTTTAAATCATTACAATCAGGAATATATTTGAGCAGTGAGGTGGCTTTATGGTTAAGAAAAACAGCACGAAGACGAAAGTGCAGCCTTATGAGATCGGAGAACTTGACCATTATCTTTTTGGGCAGGGAAATCATTATGAGATTTATAAAAAGATGGGTGCCCATGAGGTGACAAAGAACGGAAAAAGAGGAGTATATTTTGCGGTATGGGCTCCTCATGCAGTAAACGTTTCTGTAATCGGAGAGTTTAATGACTGGGATGAGACGAAAGATAAGATGAAGAGAGGAGAGCCTCTCGGAATATACACATGCTTCGTTCCGGAGGCGAAGAAAGGGGATTTGTATAAGTTCTGTATAGAGACACAGGCGGGTGAGAAGATCTATAAAGCAGATCCATTTGCTAATTATGCAGAGCTCCGACCGGGAACAGCATCCAGAATTACAGACATTTCTAATCTGAACTGGTCAGACAGTAAGTGGATGACAGCTCGTGAGAAGTGGGATAACAAAGAAGAACCAGTGTCTATTTATGAAGTGCATATGGGTTCCTGGATGAGACATCCTGGAAGGGAAGATGAAGGATTCTATACATATCGTGAGTTTGCAGAAGCAATTACAAAGTATGTAAAAGAGATGGGATATACTCATGTTGAGTTGATGGGAATCGCAGAGCATCCGTTTGATGGTTCCTGGGGATATCAGGTGACCGGATATTATGCACCAACTGCACGCTATGGAACACCGGAAGACTTTGCATATATGGTAAATTATCTTCATAAGAATAATATCGGCGTTATTCTTGACTGGGTACCGGCGCATTTCCCGAAAGATGCACATGGTCTGGCAGATTTTGACGGAACACCGACATTCGAATATCCAGATCCGAGAAAGGGCGAGCATCCTGATTGGGGAACGAAGGTTTTCAATTATGAAAAACCGGAAGTTTCTAACTTCCTTCTGGCGAATGCATTGTTCTGGGTTGAACATTATCATGTAGACGGACTTCGTGTAGATGCAGTGGCATCTATGCTGTATCTGGACTACGGAAGAGAAGATGGACAGTGGATTCCGAATAAATTTGGTGGAAATGAGAATCTTGAGGCAATTGCATTCTTTAAACATCTGAATTCTGTAGTTTGCGGAAGAAATAAAGGCGTTATGATGATCGCAGAAGAGTCTACAGCATGGCCGAAGGTGACAGGATCTCCTGAGGATGACGGACTTGGATTTACTTTGAAGTGGAATATGGGATGGATGCATGACTTTACAGAATATATGAAACTGGATCCTTATTTCAGAAAAAATGCACATCATATGATGACATTTTCTATGGAATATGCATATTCAGAGAACTATATTCTTGTACTTTCTCATGATGAGGTTGTTCATCTGAAATGCTCCATGTTGAATAAGATGCCGGGAGAAGGATGGGATAAGTTCCGCAACTTGAAGGTGGCATATGCATTTATGATGGGACATCCTGGAAAGAAGCTTCTCTTTATGGGACAGGAGTTCGCACAGCTTCGTGAGTGGAGTGAAGAGAGAGAACTGGATTGGTTCCTTCTTGCAGAAGAACCACATCAGCAGATTCAGAACTGGTATAAAGATTTGCTTCATCTTTATAAGAAGAATAAGGCATTGTATGAGTTGGATAATGATCCGAAGGGATTTGACTGGATCAATAAGGATGATATCTTCCGGAGTATTTTCAGTTTCACAAGACATTCAAAGGATGGGAAGAAGAATCTGCTTTTTGTATGCAACTTTACACCGGTAGACAGACCGGATTACCGTGTTGGTGTTCCGAGAAGAAAGCAGTTTAAGCTTGTTCTTAACAGTGATGAGACAAAATACGGCGGATCAGGAGAAGAACGCCCATTGGTTTACAAGCCAGAGAAACAGGAATGTGATGGTCAGAAATATTCCTTTGCATATCCTCTTCCAGGATATGGTGTGGCAGTATTTGAGTATTAAGTTGTATAGTATGATGTTTTCCACGAATAGATGGAACAGGAATTAGACATACATTAATTTTCCCCTGCATAGATTGTAAAAAACAAACTATGCAGGGGCTTTTCTATGAGAGAATATATTGAGGAGCGTGCAGTAGAAATTGCAAATTATATTATAGAAAATAATGCGACAGTGAGACAGACAGCAAAACAGTTTCGGATTAGTAAGAGTACGGTGCATAAGGATGTTACAGAACGCTTACTTCAGATCAATCCATCACTGGCTCATGAAACACGTAAGGTTTTAGACACCAACAAATCAGAACGTCACATCCGGGGCGGGCTCGCTACCAGAGAAAAATATTTACACTTGCATGCTTCCAATTATTGAAGTTAATGTTACAATAAAAGAGGATATTCAATCAGAAACACGGACATTGAGAGGAGACTGTTCAAATGCGGGTGGCAATCGTTGAAAGGGATGAAAAAGTATTAGAAGAACTGAAAAAAGGTTTAAAACGCGTAGATCCGAATTACGAGTTGGCGGGGATTGCAGGGAATGGACAGTCTGCATATGAGATGATAACAGTTATGCAGCCAAATCTTGTTATCATGGACATTGGGCTTCCGCGGATGAATGGGTTAAATCTTTTGAGAAAATTACGCACGGAAGGACGTGAGTTCCGTGTGATTATTATAACAAAGGATGAAGATTTTCAACAGGCAAAGCAGGCAATCGATCTGGGGGTGGACGGATATTTAGTACAGCCGTTCCGGCCGATGGAGCTTAAGAAGGCATTAAGCCGTATTCATGAAAAAATCAGGAATGAATATTGGATGCAGGCTTCTTTTACTGTTGAAAATGTTCTGTTAAGCTGCAGGTATGGAGAAATTATATCGAATCAGAAGTTAAATGAAATGACTATCCGGAAATATGGTTTTACAGTGGATGATCCGGGATATTTATTTACGGTTTCAATGGCAGACGAATACGAGGAGCAGAAGGAAAATATACGTGGATTTCTCGAAGAAATCTGTAGACGTGAGTGTGGATTTTCGGCATCTGTTATATGTTCGGATCGATGGAAACAGGTGTATCTGATCATTTACCGGGTACGTGAAGCAAGGAACTGGAAAGAATATTTTCAAAAAAATGTGGTTACTGGGTTATGTAGGAATTTTCCGGGGACAATTATTTGTGTATGGATAGAGACAAAACAGCTGACAAAGCTGACAGATGCAATGATTCAGGCAGGAAGTCTCATGGAATGGAATCTTCTTCAGCCGCGAGGAGTTTTAATCTGTCAGCAGACAGTTGAGAAATTTGAAGCTGTTCCGGTGCGTTATCCGATAGAATTAGAACAACGAATGCGAGAAATGATTTTCGATGAAAACAAGAAAGAAATTGCCAGACAATTTCAACTTGTTTGTGAGGAAATGAAAAGAGAAAAATATTTTCCAAAAGAAATAAAATACAGTATCATTCGTTTTTGCATGGCAGCTGGATTGAATTATAGAAATTATGGCGGGGAGATTGACGAAACAAAAATCCTGAGTCTTATGCAGCAGATTACCTATGCCATCAGCTGGAAACAGATAGAGAAAGCGATTCAAGGCTTGGAACGGATGATATCATATGAGCCTAAATTTGAGCAGTACAGTACGCTTATCCAAAAAGCAATGGAAATTATAAGAAAAGAATATGACAGTGGTATTACATTGGAAGAAGCAGCGAGCCAGCTTTATGTATCAGAAGAATACCTGAGTTCTCAGTTTAAGAAGGAGACAGGATATAATTTTACAGAAACTGTGAGGAAATACAGGATAGAAAAAATAAAGGAGCTTCTCAGGACAACAAAATATAAGATGAATCAGATTGCGGGGCTTGTCGGTTACTCTGATCCCAAATATATGAGTAAGGTGTTTAAAGAGGAGGAAGGAATTTTACCGACGGAATACAGACGTAACTCCAATGGGATTTCATAATCAGGAGTAATTTTATATTGCTTATAGAAAAAAGTAGAGAATAAGAGGCATATTTAATTAAAAAAATACACTTTTATAAAAAATTTCGCCCTTTTAAATATAAAAAAATGTGCTATGATATATGCGAAAAGTGAAAAGGATTTCATAGCCGTTAAGGCAGAAAGAGGTGAAAAGAATGAGCACAATGAACATTACTTTCAAACACCCGGATGAGATCATTGATTTCTTGAAAACAGTATGTAAATTTGACTTTAACATGGACATGAGAAGAGGACGGGCAGTAGTAGATGCGAAGTCATTACTTGGAATCATGAATCTGGGATTGAATAACGTGATTGAACTGCAGATGTATGCAGACGATTGCACAGAACTTGAAAGACAGCTAGAAAGATTTGCAGCATAAAATGGAACATAAAATGGGATGTCGGGCATTTGTTCGGCATCTTTTTTGATATATTATACCCATAACAGTGGATAACATAGAATGCGCACTGCGGTGTACAATGTAGGTGTCGCAAGCGACCACCGCAGGCGTAAGAGGGTGCCGAGGCACATTCTTTGTTCTGGATAGATCAGAAGGGGAATAATTACCGTGTATAGTAATAGAAATTGTGGATAAGATTTTATTTTACATAAACAAATACTTGTAAATCAATGCTTCCTCTACTATAATGAAAAACAGAAAAAGATATATAAATAAAGTAAATAGTTTTGATTGGATTTTACAGGAGGAAAGATTTGAAGAAAGAATTAGTGATTGTCCTTGACTTTGGTGGACAGTATAATCAGCTTGTTGCACGCCGCGTTCGCGAATGTAACGTATACTGTGAGATTTATTCTTATCGAACAGACATTGCAAAGATTAAGGAAATGAACCCGAAGGGTATTATCTTAACAGGAGGGCCAAACAGTTGTTATGAGCCGGATTCTCCTACGTATTCCAAGGAACTTTTCGAGCTTGGTATTCCGGTACTCGGACTTTGCTACGGTGCACAGCTTATGATGCATAAATTAGGCGGAAAGGTAATCACACCGGAGGTTGGAGAGTATGGAAAGACAGAAATCACATATTCTGCAAACGGCGTGATGTTCAAGGATCTGCCATCAGAATCAGTATGCTGGATGAGTCATTTCGACAGAATTGCAGAGGCTGCACCGGGCTTTGAGGTAGTTGCGCACACTGCAGACTGTCCAATAGCCGCAACACAGAATGTTGAGAAGAAATTATATGCAGTACAGTTCCATCCGGAGGTACTTCACACCAAGAACGGAACACAGATGATTTACAATTTCGTCCGTGGCGTATGTGGATGTGCAGGCACATGGAAGATGGATTCATTCGTCAAAAACACAATCGAAGAAATCAGAGAGCAGGTCGGTGATGGCAAAGTGCTCCTTGCACTTTCGGGTGGAGTAGACTCATCAGTGCTCGCAGCACTCCTTGCCAAGGCAATCGGCAAGCAGCTCACCTGCGTATTCGTAGACCACGGACTTCTCCGCAAGAACGAGGGCGATGAGGTAGAGGGCGTATTCGGCAAAGGCGGTTCATTCGACATCAACTTTGTCCGCGTCAACGCACAGGAGCGCTACTACAGCAAGCTTGCAGGCGTCACAGAGCCTGAGCGCAAGCGTAAAATCATCGGTGAGGAATTCATCCGTGTATTCGAGGAAGAAGCTAAGAAAATCGGAAAGGTTGACTTCCTTGCGCAGGGAACCATCTATCCGGACGTAGTGGAGAGTGGACTCGGCGGAGAATCTGCAGTCATCAAATCACACCACAACGTAGGAGGTCTCCCGGAGCATGTCGATTTCAAGGATATCGTGGAGCCACTCAGAAACCTCTTCAAGGATGAGGTACGCAAGGTCGGACTGTAGCTTGGATTACCTGACTATCTCGTATTCCGTCAGCCATTCCCAGGCCCAGGCCTTGGAATCCGTATCATCGGCGAAGTAACAGCCGAAAAGGTACGCATTGTCCAGGATGCAGACTGGATTTACAGAAGCGAAGTGGAAAAGGCAGCAAAAGAGTACAAAGAGGCCCACGGCGAGGAACCATCATGGATGCCAAACCAG
>OKTS01000762.1_pt1 | contig 13366 bp, 9 predicted proteins | sample 1606331 | NCBI WGS metagenome assembly OKTS01 (sample SAMEA3879564, study PRJEB24766) | human gut metagenome | biome: human-associated habitat; feature: feces | place: USA | collected 1985/1987 | reverse complement strand
CCGTGACGGAAGGAGTTCCATGCAGAACTATTTACTGACCCTTGCCTACGACGGCACCAACTACTGCGGCTTTCAGGTGCAGCCCAACGGGCGGAGCGTGGCCCAGACCTTGCAGGATGGGCTGGAAGCGGTGCTCCACAGCCGCCCCGATATCAAGGGGTGCAGCCGCACCGATGCTGGGGTCCACGCGCTGGGCTTTGCGCTGAACTTCCACGCGGAGACCCGCATCCCCCCCGAAAAGCTGCCGTTGGCCATCAACCAGCACCTGCCCCCGGATATCCGGGTGCTGTGCGCCCGGGTGGTGCCGGAGGAGTTCCACGCCCGCTATGCCGCCCATACCAAGACCTACCTGTACCGCATCCACAACCACCCCATCGATTCGCCTTTTGATGAAAAATATTACACCCGGGTGCCCCGGCGGCTGGATGTGGATGCCATGCAGAGGGCAGCGGAACAGTTTGTGGGAAAGCACGATTTTCTGGCCCTGTGCGCGGCGGGTTCCTCTGCTGCTGCCCACGGAGATACCGTGCGCACCATCACCGACTGCCATGTGACCCGGAAGGGCGACGAGGTGGACATTGAGGTGACAGCGGACGGCTACCTCTATAACATGGTGCGCATTCTGGCAGGCACCCTGTGTGAGGTGGGCGCGGGCCGGATGCAGCCCGATGCCATCCCCGGCATCCTTGCCAGCCGGGACCGCAGCCAGGCCGGGCCGACGCTGCCCGCGAAAGGGCTATTTTTGGAGAAGGTGGACTACGACCTATGAGAAAAAATCGCAACCGTCCGGAGAGTGACGAGCCGCTTTCGGAAGGGCGGGTCGAATATCTGGAAGCTGCCCGCCAGCGTGTGCGGAACCGGCGCATCCGCCGCACGGCGGTGCTGTTGGTGCTGCTAACGGCGGTGGTGCTGTTTGCCACTGGCATCGCGGGCAGCTCGGTGGCGGCCCTGAAGGACCTGACCGATACGGCCCGCATTGCCCTGCTGCCCGGCTCCGGCTGGCCCCAGCAGACCGGTGTGGCCGAGTTGGAGCAGATGGCCCCCCTGACCGGCAGCTTTGTGGAGCTGGGGGACGAGGGCTGTGTGGTCTGGTCGCGCACCGGCAAAAAGCTGAACAGCATCCAGAGCGGCTATGCCCGCCCGGCGCTGGCCGCGGGCAAGACCCGCTTTGTCCTCTACAACCGCTCCGGAAACGAGCTGCGGGTGGAGAGCCGCACCCAGAACCTCTACACCAAGCAGCTGGAAAACAGCATTTTCCTCTGCGCCATGTCGGACAACGGCACGCTGGCTGTGGTCACGGAGGACCAGACCAGCATGGCGAAGCTGCTGGTATACAGCCCCTCCATGGAGCAGCAGCTCAGCTGGAGCATGACTTCCAACGACGGCACCCCCCTGCGGATGGCCTTTTCCCCCGACAGCCGGAAGCTGGCGGCGGCAGCCGTCACCGTCAGCGGGGGACAGGTGATGACCAACCTCTACCTCATCAATCTGGCATCGGGCGATCCCGTCAGTCTGGTGAATCAGGGCGGTGTGCCCCAGTGGCTGGGGTGGACCTCTGCTTCCACGATCCTGGCTGTCTACGATACCAGGGCCGTGCTCTACAATGCGGGCGGCGGCGAGCGTGCGGTCTATGATTTTGCGGGCACGGAGCTGAGGGATGTTTCGGTGGACGCGGCAGGCAATGTGGCCCTGCTGCTGGCATCGGGGCAGGTCTCTCAGGCTGTGACGCTGGACAAAAACCTGAACGTTCAGTTCAGCGCCGCTGTCCCGGCGGCAAATTCCATTGTCCGGGCGGGGAACCTGTTCTATCTGCTGGCCGATAACGCCGTGGAGTGCTTTGATGCGTCCGGCACCCAGCAGTGGAGCCAGAACCTTGACACCAGCCCGCAGGCATTGCTGGCCAACAGCAGGGATCTGCTGCTGTTCAGCGGCAACACGGTGCAGAAGTTGGAAGCACCCGCTGAATAGCCCTCTCCGTCAATGCTTCGCATTGCCACCTCTCCCAAAGGGAGAGGCAATTGCGGCTTTGAGGAAAAAGAGTGCAATTTATTTTGTGGCTTCCCCTGTCAGAAGCGTTGGCTCCCCCTTTGGGGGAGCTGGCACGACGGCAGTCGTGACTGAGAGAGTGAGCCAGTTCGGAATAAGGTTAAACGTATGTTCAAGAATCCGTCATTTATTTTTGATATCCTATGTACGGTGGTCTGGCTGGTGCTGGCCGTCCGGTATGCCCGCAAAGGCTTTCTGGCCTCGGTGGTGCAGCTGACGGGCAGCCTCATCAGCCTGTTCGGTGCCAGAGCCTTTTCAGGCTGGGCAGCCGGGCAGGTGTTCGAGCGCTTCCTCGCCGGAAGCTTCCGGGACCAGATCGCTGCCAATATCGCCGCCGGGGGAGCCGTCAGTCTGGATGGCATTGCCCAGCGGTACGCGGGCTTTCTGCCCGAGGCGTTCCGGGCATCCATCGTGGATGCCTGCGAGCGCTCCATCTCTGCCGTCCTCAATGACAACGCCGTTGTGCTGGCGGATACCATCGTCCAGAAGGTGCTGGCTCCGCTGCTGACCCCGGTGATCTCGCTGGTGCTGTTCTTTGTGGCGTTTGCCCTGCTGCGGATGCTGGTCAGCCTGCTGGTCACAGTGCTGGGGCTGGTGAACAAGCTGCCCGTGATCGGTGCAGTGAACCACTGGCTGGGCTGGGGCGTGGGCGGCATTGCCAGCCTTGTGGACATCTATCTGGTGCTCTGCGTGGTCTGGGCGCTCATTGTGATCACCGGCGGCAACCTCACCATGCTCAACGACACGGTGATGAGCGGCAGCCTTTACTATAAAGTATTCAATGTGTTCAACCCGTTTGTCTGAGCGGGGAGGGAAAAGGAGGAACAATGGTCTGCATTCGATGCCAGAAGCGGCCTGCCATTATTTTTGTCCAGCGGATGGAAAATGGCCAGATGAAAAACGAGGGGTACTGCCTGCACTGTGCCCGGGAGATGCACATCAAGCCGGTCGATGATCTGATGAAGCAGTTTGGCATGTCTGATGAGGACATGGATGCCATGGAAGACCGGATGGAAAACATGATGCAGGAGATGGGGGACATGAGCAGCATGAACCCCTTCTCCATGATGATGGGCATGGGCCAGCCGGACCAGAGCGAAGAGGACGGCGATCTTGTGCCCGGCTCCAGCGCTACCTTCCCGCTGGGGGTGAACGGCGGTGCCCAGAACGGCAAAAACGAAAAGAAGGCGGGCAAAAACGACAAAAAGCCGCCCCGCCGCAAGTTTTTGGATACCTACTGCGAGAACCTGACCCGCAAAGCCCGGGAGGGGAAGCTGGATGATATCATCGGCCGCGACCGGGAGATCTACCGCACCATCCAGATCCTGAGCCGCCGCCAGAAGAACAACCCCTGCCTCATTGGTGAGGCGGGCGTTGGCAAGACCGCCATTGCCGAGGGCATTGCTGAGCGCATTGCCAAGGGGCAGGTGCCGGCAGGGCTGCAGGATAAGGAGATCTTCCTGCTCGACCTGACCAGCCTTGTGGCAGGTACCCAGTTCCGCGGCCAGTTCGAGCAGCGGGTCAAGGGCCTGCTGAGCGAGGTCAAGGCGGCAGGCAACGTCATCCTGTTCATTGACGAGATCCACACCATTACCTCTGCCGGTGAGAGCGAGGGTGCCATGAATGCGGGCAACATCCTGAAGCCCGCCCTCTCCCGCGGCGAGATCCAGGTCATCGGTGCCACCACCTTCAACGAGTACCGCAAGTATATCGAGAAGGACCAGGCGCTGGAGCGCCGGTTCCAGCCCGTGCGGGTGGAGGAACCCAGCGTTGCTGATACGCTGGCCGTGATGGGCGGCATCAAGCACTACTACGAGGAGCACCACCATGTGCAGGTGCCCGCCGATGTGCTGAACGCCACCGTGACCCTGAGCGAGCGGTATATCACCGACCGCTACCTGCCCGACAAGGCCATCGACCTGCTGGACGAGGCCTGTGCCTGCTGTAATCTGGCCCACCCGGTCATCTCCGAGTACCTGACCATGCAGAAGGAACTGGAGGCCCTCAAGCAGGAAGAGGCCGACATGGAAAACGCCGATGTGAACGAGCCCATCGATTACGAGCGTGTGGCAGAGCGCAAGACCCGGATGGCACAGCTGGAGCGGGAATTGCCCGCCAAGCAGGCTGCAGCCGGGGAGATCCAGGTGACCATGGACGATGTGGCCAAGGTCATTGAGCTGTGGACGGGCATCCCGGCGGTGAAGATCCGGGAGACCGAGTATGCAAAGCTCGCCAGCCTTGAGACCGAGCTGAAAAAGAAGATCATCGGTCAGGACGATGCCGTGCATCTGGTGGCGCAGGCGGTCAAGCGCAGCCGCGCCGACCTCTCGGGCCGCCGCCGTCCGGCCAGCTTCATCTTTGTGGGCCCCACCGGCGTGGGCAAGACGGAGCTGGTGAAGCAGCTGGCAAACCAGCTCTTTGACGGCCCCGACCCGCTGATCCGGCTGGATATGAGCGAGTATATGGAGAAGTACGCGGTGTCCCGCATGATCGGTTCCCCTCCGGGCTATGTGGGCTACGAGGAGGCGGGTCAGCTGACCGAAAAGGTCCGCCGCCGCCCGTACAGCGTGGTGCTGTTCGATGAGATCGAAAAGGCCCACCCCGATGTGATGAATATCCTGCTGCAGATCCTGGACGAGGGCAAGATCAACGATGCCCAGGGCCGCACCGTGGATTTCTCCAACACCGTCATCTGCATGACCTCCAATGCGGGCAGCAGCGACCAGACCACCGCAAGTCTGGGCTTCAACCGCAGCGAGGAGGAGCGGAACGAGGAGAAGAGCCGCAAGGCACTGAGCCAGTTCCTCCGCCCTGAGTTTTTGGGCCGTGTGGACGAGGTCATCACCTTCAAGCCGCTGAGCGAGGAGACCCTGCAGGGCATTGCCGCCCTGATGCTGGACGAGTACAAGCCCAGCATGGAGGCCAAGGGCATTGCCTACAGCTATACCCCGGCGGCACTGGCAGCGCTGGTGCACAAGAGCCAGGGCGGCAAGTTTGGTGCCCGCGACCTGCGCCGGACCATCCGCAAGGCTGTGGAGGACCCCGCCGCTGAAAAGATCATCGACGGTACCCTTGTTTCGGGCTCCACCCTGACCGTGGATGCTGAGAACGATGAGATCGTGCTGAAATAAAGAGCAAACAGAAAGCCGCTGCACAGCGTAACAACTGTGCAGCGGCTTTTGTAGTGCAGGATCGCTCCGTCACCTGCGGTGAGACTGATGGGAAGATCAGTCCACGCTGACCGGTTCCTCCGGCTTGTTGGTGGTACGGGCGCTCGTGCGGCCCTCGGGAATGATCTCGCCTGCGGCGGTCAGGCTGATCTTGGCCAGGGTCGGGCCGACCAGCTCGTACACCAGCACCGAGAAGAGCACCACGTTGCGCACCATGTGGCCATCGGAAAGCTCGGCAGCTTCGGCGGCCATGCCCAGCGCCACACCGGCCTGCGGCAGCAGGGTGATGCCCAGATACTTCTGGATCTTCTCGCTGCAGCGGGTGGCCTTGCAGCTGACATAGGAGCCGGAGATCTTGCCCAGAGAGCGGGAAGCGATATAGACGGCACCAATGAGCAGGGCCATGGGGTTTGCAAGGATGTTCAGGTCCAGCTCCGCGCCGGAGAGCACAAAGAACAGGATGTTCACCGGGCTTACCCAGCGGTCCAGGCGGTCCATCAGCTCATCGGAAGTGGGGCAGATGTTGCAGAACACGGTGCCGGTCATCATGCAGACCAGCAGCAGCGAGAAGCTGCAGTGGATGGGGCCGACCTTAAAGCTGACCATGGAAAGGCCCACCGTCAGCAGCACAAAGGCCACCGAAAGGCTCATGCGCTTGGAGCGGGAGTGGAAGTAGACCTCCAGCTGGTTGAGCAGCAGACCTGCCAGCGCGCCCAGACCCAGGCTGAGCACGATCTCCACCAGAGGCTCCAGAAGGATGCTGATGGGGTCGATGCGGCCCTGCTCCAGCGCGTTTGCGATGCCGAAAGAGGCCGAGAAGAGCACCAGACCCACGGCATCGTCAATGGCGACCACCATCAGCAGCAGGCGGGTCAGGGGGCCGCTGGCCTTGTACTGCTTGACCACCATCAGGGTGGCGGCGGGGGCTGTGGCAGAGGCGATGGCACCCAGTGTGATGGCGGATGCCATTGAGATGATATCCGGCCGGGCAAAGTGCAGGGCCACCAGAGCGATATCCACCAGCACGGTGGTGATAACGGCCTGCAGGATGCCCACAGTGACCGCCTGCCTGCCCATGCTCTCCAGCGCGCTGAGCCGGAACTCGTTGCCGATGACAAAGGCGATGAAGCCAAGTGCCACCTGTGTGATGATGCCGTAGCTTTCGACCTGTGCAAGGCTTCCGAAACCGAAGCCCCAGCCGCTCAGGCCCAGCCGACCCAGAAAGAAGGGTCCCAGCAGAAGTCCTGCCACCAGATAAGAGGTGACGGCCGGCAGGCGGATCGCTTTCGCTGCACGGGATGCCAACAGGCCCGCAATGAGCGAAAGAGACATGCAGATGAGCAATTGCTCCATAAAATAAGATCCTCCTCAGAAATTAAGATACGTTAAAAAGTATATCTTATCTGAGGAGGAAAAGCAACATTTGTTAATTGAATTTAAAAATCTTCTGTGCAAGGCGGTAACCGCCCAGCACGAGCTTGTCGCCCTTGGGGATCTTCAGGTTGGTCACGCCGCCAAAGCCGTAGCGGATGGAGCGGTAGACCCCGGCACTGGTGTGTGCCTTGAGGTAGGCCCACAGTTCGTTCTCCTTCTGCTTGGCAGCGGCACTGCCGTCTAGCAGAAGGAAGATGTCGCTGATGGCCATCATCATGGAGAGGTAGTGCAGCATATAGCTGCGCAGCTTCTTCTGGCCCTTGAGGGCATCCAGGTCCTGGCAGTCGATCATGTGGCGGGTCACCCGCAGCTGCTGGTCCACCCGCTTGACCATCACACTCTCGTTCACGCTCTGGTCGGCCCGGCCGATGAAGTAGCGGTACAGGTCCAGATCCATATAATACATGCTCTTGACAAAGGGCAGGGGCTGGTAGACAAAGATGTTGTCCACATAGAAGGTGTGCTTGGGCAGCACCATGCCGCAGTCCCGCAGCACCTGTGTGCGGTACATCACCGAGTGCATCAGCAGGTTCTGGTCGGGCCGGAAGTGGCCGACATGCGTCCAGTTGAACAGTCGGTTCTGGGGGAACACGTTGGTGTAACGCACGGTGTGGCTGGTGTTGTCCTCCACGTGCTCGTAGACATAGTTGCAGATCATCAGGTCAGGCGCGGTGCCCCGGGCAATCAGCGTGTTCAGCTTGGCCAGCACGGTCCGGAGGGCTGCTTCGTCCAGCCAGTCGTCGCTGTCCACTACCTTGTAATACAGGCCGGTGGCGTTGCGGATGCCCTGATTCACGCCCTCGCCGTGGCCGCCGTTCTCCTGATGGATGGCCTTGACGATGGTGGGATATTTGGCAGCGTACTCGTCGCAGATGGCGGGGGTGTCATCCTTGGTGGAACCATCGTCCACCAGGATGATCTCGGCCTGCTCCCCGGCGGAGAGCAGGGTCTCGATGCAGTGGCGCATATATGCCGCCGAGTTGTAGCACGGGACGGCGAAGGTGATCAATTTCTGAGCCATACAAAATACTCCTTTGCTCTTTTCCGGCAGATGCGCAAGGCAGGAGCCGGGATGGAGATATGTACCCATATTATAGCATTTTTGTGCAGGAAATGCTATCGAACGTGGGAAATGTCAGAGATGTTTTACAATTATCCGGGGAGTTGTGGTATACTGATTGGGTTATAAACCGCTCAGGCTGCTTTGCGTCCAGCTCCCCTGGTAGGGGAGCCAAGACTTGCCTCTCCTACCAGGAGAGATGGCATTGCGAAGCAATGACGGAGAGGTTTTGTATGGATAGGAGGAACCATGGAAAGTCCGCATAGTATTCTGAAAAAAGTCTTTGGCTACGACAGCTTCCGCCCGGGGCAGGAGGAGATCGTCTCCCGTCTGCTGGCCGGGCAGGATGTGCTGGCCGTGATGCCCACAGGTGCGGGCAAGTCCATCTGCTATCAGGTGCCGGCCCTGCTGCTGCCGGGCATCACCATCGTGGTCTCGCCGCTGGTGAGCCTGATGAAGGATCAGGTGGGGGCGCTGGTACAGGCCGGTGTGGCGGCAGCTTTCCTGAACAACAGCCTGACGGACAACCAGAAGGCCCTGATGCTCCGCCGCGCCCGGGAGGGGTGGTATAAGATCATCTATGTGGCTCCGGAGCGGCTGGAGATGCCGGGCTTCCAGCGGTTTGCGCAGGAGCGGGAGATCAGCATGGTCACGGTGGACGAGGCCCACTGCATCAGTCAGTGGGGGCAGGACTTCCGCCCCAGCTACCTGCGCATCAAGGCGTTTGTGGACAGCCTGCCCAAGCGCCCGGTGGTGGGAGCCTTTACGGCCACCGCCACGGCCCATGTGCGGGAGGACATCCGCACCCATCTGGAACTCCACACCCCCTACGAGGTGACCACCAGCTTCGACCGACCCAACCTCTATTTTGCCACCCGCAGGGCCCTGCCCAGCGAGAAGCCCAAAGTTCTGCTCGACCTTGTGCTCAGGGAACGGGACAATGCGGGCATCATCTATTGCAGCACCACCCGGCAGGTAGACGAGACCACCCGCCTGCTGCAGAGCCGGGGAATCCGTGCGGCAGCCTACCACGCCAAACTGGATGCGGATACCCGGCGGCAGAATCAGGACGATTTCCTCTATGACCGGGTGCAGATCATGGTGGCGACCAATGCCTTCGGCATGGGCATCGATAAGCCAAACGTCCGGTTCGTCATCCATTATAATATGCCCAAGGATCTGGAGAGCTATTATCAGGAGGCGGGCCGCGCGGGCCGTGACGGGGAGCCAGCCCGCTGCACCCTGCTCTATTCCGGCACCGATGTGCGCACCATCCGGTTCTTCATCGACAAGGAGATGGAGGCTGACAACGGCCTGCCTGCGGATGTCAAGGCCGAAGCGGCACGCAAGGCAGAGGAACGGCTCAAGTACATGACCTTTTACTCCACCACACCGCGCTGCCTGCGGGGGTATCTGCTGAGCTACTTCGGCGAGGCCGCGCCCCAGAAGTGCGAGAACTGTTCCAACTGTCTGCTGGCAGCACAGGTTGCTGAACAGGTGGAGGAGCAGGCGGCACAGGCCCGCCAGCGTGCCGCGGCCAGTGCAAAGCGGCTGGCCTCGGCCTCCCGCCGCCGTGCCGACGAAGATGCCCTCAGCGAAGCGGACGAGAAGCTGCTGGCTGCCCTCTATGCCCTGCGCAAGCGGCTGGCCGCAAAGCAGAAGCTCCCTGCCTATATGGTGTTCAACGATTCCACCCTCCGCCAGATGGCGCTGAAAAAGCCCCTGAGCGTGGAGGAACTGCTCAATATCCCCGGTGTGGGCGAGAAAAAGGCCGCCCGCTATGGCCAGGAGTTCCTGGGTGCCATCGAGGATATGGTTTCATCCCGTTAAATGACAAAGCGCCCGATTTTCCACTCGCTCTGCGTAGAGTGTGGAAAATCGGGCGTTGTTTTATTGCATGAAAGTGTATTGCTATGCCAAGGGCTCCCCTTACCAGGGGGCCTAGCGCGCGTCAGCGCGACTGAGAGGTTTACATCGTGTGTGTGGCAAACACCTGTTCGTCCTCCCACCAGACGGGGGCCTTTGCGGCAAGGCTCTTGGGCACATCCAGAAGCCGCTGGTTGGAGCTGCCCCGGAAGCGCAGGGAGATATCGTGCTGGGCTTCCACAAAGCGGCCGTCCACCAGAACATCCAGCAGACCCAGCAGCTCATCGGTGACCTCACAGCGGGCCGGGCAGGGAACACTGCCGGTCAACTGTTCCCAGGTGTAACCAGAATAGCACCAGACGCTCTTATTCGGGTACAGCGCCCTGAAGTTGCGGACGAAGGGCAGCAGCTCCCGTTGATTCTCCGGCTCAAAAGGCTCACCGCCCAGCAGGGAGATGCCTGCAATATAGTCGGGCTGGCAGGATGCAAAGATCTCGTTGCGCACAGCTTTGTCGAAAGGCTGACCGTACCCGAAATCCCATGCCACCTCGTTGAAGCAGCCCGGGCAGTGGTGCCTGCAGCCCGAAACAAAGATGCTGGTGCGCACCCCCGGCCCATTGGCAATGTCGTAATACTTAATTGTTGCGTAATTCATAGATAAAACTCCATATAAAAAGCTCCCCCTCTCGGGGGAGCTGTCAATGCGAAGCGTTGACTGAGAGGGTTACAGATGCAGCACCCGATCCTTGATCTCCTGTGTCCGGCCCTGGTTCCAGAACTGGGTGCCGATATAACCGCAGGTGCGGCGGGCAACGTTCAGCTTGTTCTGGTCACGGTTGCCGCACTTGGGGCACTCCCACACCAACTTGCCGTCATCCTCAACGATCTTGATCTCTCCGTCGTAGCCGCAGCACTGGCAGTAATCGGACTTGGTGTTCAGCTCGGCGTACATGATGTTATCATAGATGAACTGCAGCACGCTTATCACGGCCTCCAGATTGTCCTGCATGTTGGGCACTTCCACATAGCTGATGGCACCGCCCGGGGACAGCTCCTGGAACTCGCTCTCAAACTTGAGCTTGGTAAAGGCATCAATGTGCTCCGAAACATGGACGTGGTAACTGTTGGTGATATAGTTCTTATCGGTGATACCGGGCACGATGCCGAACCGCTTCTGCAGGCACTTGGCAAACTTGTAGGTGGTGGATTCCAGCGGGGTGCCGTAGAGAGAGTAATCCATGTTCTCGGCCTTCTTCCACTCGGTGCACTTGTCGTTCATGTGCTGCATCACGCTCAGGGCAAAGGGTTTGGCACCGGCATCGGTGTGGCTTTTGCCGGTCATATACTTCACACACTCATACAGACCAGCGTAGCCCAGGCTGATGGTGGAGTAGCCGCCAAAGAGCAGCTTGTCGATCTTCTCGCCCTTCTTCAGGCGGGCCAGTGCGCCGTACTGCCACAGAATGGGGGCGGCATCGCTGGGGGTGCCCATCAGGCGCTGATGGCGGGCCTGCAGTGCCTTGTGGCAGAGAGCCAGGCGCTCGTCAAAGATCTTCCAGAACTTCTCGAAGTTTCCGCCGGAGGAAAGGGCTACATCCACCAGATTGATGGTGACAACACCCTGATTGAAGCGGCCGTAGTATTTGGGCTTGCCGGTCTCGGGGTCCACATAGGGGGTCAGGAAGCTGCGGCAGCCCATGCAGGTGTAGCAGTGGCCCTCGCCGTTTTTGTCCACCTTGAGCTCGAGCATCTTCTTCTCAGAGATGTAGTCGGGCACCATGCGCTTGGCGGTGCACTTCGCAGCCAGCTGAGTCAGGTAGAAGTACGGGGAGTCCTCGTAAACGTTATCGTCCTCGAGCACATAGATAAGCTTGGGGAACGCCGGGGTGATCCACACGCCGGCCTCGTTCTTAACGCCCTCATAGCGCTGACGGAGCGTCTCCTCCACGATCATGGCAAGGTCGTGCTTCTCCTGCGCCGAGCGAGCCTCGTTGAGATACATGAAGACCGTCACGAACGGCGCCTGGCCGTTGGTGGTCATAAGGGTCACGACCTGATACTGAATCGTCTGAACGCCGCGACGGATTTCGTCACGCAGGCGATCCTCAACAACCTCGCGGACCTTTTCGGGAGATGCGGAAACGCCGAGCTCCTCGAGCTCGCGGGCGACCTCGCCACGAATCTTTTGACGGCTCACCTCGACGAACGGGGCAAGATGGGTCAGCGAAATCGACTGGCCACCGTACTGGGAGGAAGCAACCTGGGCGATAATCTGCGTCGCGATGTTGCAGGCGGTCGAGAAGCTGTGCGGCTTCTCAATCAGCGTACCCGAGATAACAGTACCGTTCTGGAGCATATCCTCCAGGTTCACCAGGTCGCAGTTATGCATGTGCTGGGCAAAGTAGTCCGAATCATGGAAGTGAATCAAACCCTCATTGTGAGCATCCACAATCTCCTGGGGCAGCAGCACACGCTGGGTCAGGTCCTTGGAGATCTCGCCGGCCATGTAGTCACGCTGAACGGAATTGACGGTCGGGTTCTTGTTGGAGTTCTCCTGCTTGACCTCTTCGTTGTTGCACTCAATCAGCGACAGGATCTTGTCGTCGGTCGTGTTCTTCTGGCGCTTCAGGCTCTGAACATAGCGATAGATGATGTAATGGCGAGCGACCTCGTAGCAGTCGAGACGCATGATCTCGTCCTCGACCAGATCCTGAATCTCCTCGACCGACACGGTGTGACCCGCGTTCTCGCATGCCTCGGCGACGTTTTGTGCCGCGTAAACCACCTGGCGGTCGGTAAGACGAGAGCTCTCCTCGACCTCCAAGTTTGCGGCGCGGATGGCATTGACGATCTTATCGATGTCAAAGACAACCTCGGTGCCGCTGCGCTTGATGATCTTCATCCTCTTGCCTCTTTCGCATCGTAGCCTCATCGCGCTTCAGAGCCAAACGATACCCGGCAGGGCTTGCCCCTGTCTTGCGGCGCCGTCGCGCAATCTGTGTTCTCGATAAACCATAAGCCTCCATGCGGACATTCCCTGGAGCCGATCAAGCGGCTCAAGGACACGTTCAAAAGAGGCAGTTAAGGTCTTCGTTCTCTGTCCGCCATCTATCATACGACAAAGACGCATCTATATCCTGTATTCTTTTTTTAGGTCAAACACAACATATAGTGTTTCAGCAGGTCAAAGCAATTAGTCATTTTGTAGACGCATTAAAAATGAGGGGTTCTTGGCAAGTCGGTAAAACGTTACCAACACGGCTACCTGCATGGCAGTTATAAAACCCCCTTAGTCAAGCCGCTGACAAATCCTACCAAAACCAAACCGCTCACGCCAAAAGAATCCAAAAGATTATGCTTGACCAACATGTTGCGGTCACGATCGGCCAGGACGTGCGCAATCCGCCGGCACCCCTACGGGATGCGAAGGCCATCGCATACAGACCTTGAATCAGTATTTGGTGGTTATTTGGCGGCGTACTTGGCGACATAAAGCAAAACAGCCCAGAGACATAGCCTCTGAGCTGCGAACATTTGGTGGGCGTTAGAAGATTTGAACTTCTGACCTCTTCCGTGTCAGGGAAGCGCTCTCCCCCTGAGCTAAACGCCCAAATGGAGCGGACAACGGGGCTCGAACCCGCGACCCCAACCTTGGCAAGGTTGTGCTCTACCAACTGAGCCATGTCCGCCTGCGAGGATTTAATATACGGGATGATCCATCCGAATGCAAGAACTATTTTCGAATAATTTGAAAAAAGTTCCCGAACATGACCTCCCCCCACTTTACCCT
>OKTS01000731.1_pt1 | contig 13841 bp, 10 predicted proteins | sample 1606331 | NCBI WGS metagenome assembly OKTS01 (sample SAMEA3879564, study PRJEB24766) | human gut metagenome | biome: human-associated habitat; feature: feces | place: USA | collected 1985/1987 | reverse complement strand
GTTGTGGATGGAGACCTTTTTATAACAAAGAGGAAAAAATGGTTGCCCAGAGAGCCATGGAAAAAATGATGATCCAGGATCTGGCAGATCAGTGCTATCGCGAACTTTCCGGAGGGCAGCAGCAGCGGGTTCTTCTTGCAAGAGCTCTTTGTGCAGCACAGAAGATCCTGCTTCTGGATGAGCCGGTTTCGGGACTTGATCCGAGAGTGACAGCAGAGATGTACCAGCTGATCAGGAATCTGAATAAAAAAGATGGAATTACGATCATTATGATCTCACATGATATTGCGGCGGCAGTAAAATATGCAACACATATCCTGCATATCGGGGAGCATTGCTTCTTCGGAACAAAGAAACAGTATCTGGAAAGCAGTCTGGGAAAGGCGTTTACTGGACAGGAAGGAGAGGACGAATAAGATGTTTGAGACACTTCGTATGTATTTTCAATACCCGTTTGTGCGTTATGCATTGATCGTTGGGGTACTGATCGCATTATGTTCTTCACTTCTGGGCGTGACTCTGGTATTGAAACGTTTTTCCTTTATCGGTGACGGACTTTCTCATGTGGCATTTGGGGCAATGGCGATAGCATCTGTCCTGAATATTACCAACAATATGCTGTTTATCCTGCCGGTAACAGTAATCTGTGCGATCCTTCTTCTTCGTGCTGGTCAGAACACAAGAATCAAGGGCGATGCGGCGATTGCCATGATCTCTGTCGGAGCCCTGGCAATCGGATATCTTTTGATGAATCTTTTTTCCACCAGCCCAAATATCTCCGGAGATGTATGCAGTACATTGTTCGGCTCCACATCGATCCTGACACTGACAAAAGGCGAGGTATGGCTGTGTGGAATCCTTTCTGTTGTGGTTGTTGCTATTTTTATTCTTTTTTATAATAAAATTTTTGCAGTAACATTTGATGAGAATTTTGCCAGAGCGACCGGAACGAGAGCGAATGCCTATTGCAGTTGTGATTGCAGTGATCATTGTACTTGCAATGAATCTGGTAGGTTCACTTCTGATTTCAGCACTTGTAATTTTTCCGGCGTTGTCAGCAATGCGGTTGTTTAAATCTTTCCGTTCGGTAACGATCAGTGCGGCAGTGTTGTCCGTTTTAAGTGCTACTGCCGGCATTCTGATCTCCATTCTGGCAGGTACTCCGGTTGGCTCCACGATCGTGGCAGTGGATATTGCTGTATTTCTGATTTCTTATGGCATTGGAAGGATTACGGGAAGATAAAAATATCTCAGCCGGAGCTGGATCCCCGACTGAGACAGTATTTTAAAAATGTTGGTTTATAACAGGAATTCTTGTAGAACTCAGATTTCTACGAGGATTCCTTTTTCTTTGTCATAATGGCAGTATTTGCCATTTGCGGAGATGAACGGCTGATATGTATCGGTACGGGTGTCTTTGACATAGACAACACCGGTTGCGATCATCTCAACAAGAGAGAAACGTTTGCTCAGGCTGGAAATCCACGCATAGGTCTTCTCGCTGTCAGAGTCAGCTGCAAGCAGACTGTAACCGCCGTCACAGGCTTTGAGAGAGAAATAGATTTTTTCAGGTTTTACAATTTCCCTGAAAACCTGACTGGTAATGTAAGAAGAGAAATTCTCCTTTACAAATTTCTGGAAGGTTTTCGTGGTATAAACTTCTCCGGATACTTCATCAGTGATTCTGTCTCCACGCTCCAGACGGTTCTTGATCAGAGTCAGAACTTCGATCGTCCAGTTGATAAAGGAGATACTGCTGTAGGTCATGCTTTCCTGAAGCTGGTCGATCAGCTTTTTTGTCAGGACATTTGATTTGGCCGCTTCGTTAAAAAGTTCTTCGTTCATAATGTTCCCTCCATAATAAATGTATGTGGTAATTGATAATTTTTATTATAAAGTGCAGTTGTGCAAAAAGCAATGAAAAACAGATGAAACATCATAAAAATTGTATAAAATACACATACTTAGCACTTGCTGTTGCTTGAACCACATATTTTGAGTATGTTGCAGAAAAATAGGGAATCAGTTACAATAGAATCAGGTGTGAAATCAGAATTCAAAATAAAGAAGAGAATAAGATCTGCCGGCAGTTCGGGGCAATTGATGGGATGGAAACAGAATGAAGAAGGATAAAGATAAGAAACTGACTTATTTTTTGAGAGCCGCGATGATGGTTCTGACAACGATACTGATCGTATTGTTTCTGGTGATTATGTCTATGGTGGGCAAAATACAGGGAACAGCCAGGGTAGTGAATTATGCGGGATTTGTCCGGGGCGGTACACAGAGAATGGTCAAACTGGAGATTTCAGGAGAACCACAGGATAAAATGTATCAGACGATTTCTTCTTATATAGAGGGACTCCGAAATGGCAGTGAGAAACTGAGTTTTGTACGTCTGGATGACATAGATTTCCAGAACAAGATGGATGAACTGGCAAAATATTATGACGAACTGAGAAGTGAAATCCTTCTTGTGCGTGAGAAGGGGTATGAGAATACAGAGATTATAGAAAAGAGTGAAAAATTTTTCCAGATCTGTGATGAGGCAGTAGGTTTTGCAGAAGTATATTCACAGAAAAAAGCAACCGGACTGGATTATCTGGAAAAAATTGTATTGGTTGATATCCTGGGACTGGTATTGATCATTGCTGCAGAGCTGATAAAGGCGGTACACTTTGCCGCTCAGAATAAGGTTTTGCAGAAAAAAGTCTATCTGGATGAGGCTACGGGACTTCCAAACAAAAACAAATGTGAGGAGATTCTGAATGAGACGGGGCCGGTACCGGAGAACGAGCTGGTGGCAATGTGTGTGTTTGATCTGAATAATCTGCGAACGATCAACAATAATCTGGGACATGACAAAGGGGACGAGTATATTCGCTCTTTTGCAATCCAGCTCCGTGAGGCAGTACCGGAAGAATTTATTGCGGTTCTGAAGGGACTGGACCATGAGGGCGTTCGGAAATGTCTGCAGAATATCCGCAACCAGGCTGCAGAATATTCCAGACAGCATCCGGAAATGCCAATCAGCTATGCAGCCGGTTATGCACTGTCAAGTGACTTTGAAGGCAGTACGATGAGAGAACTCTTCCGTTTGGCTGACAAAAACATGTATATTGATAAGAATCGTGCAAAGATGGAAGAAGCTGCGGAGAAACAGAAGATGAATATTCGCCTTCTGGAAGAAATCACAGCGAAGGGATATCAGTTTACAGACTGTATTTACTGTGATGCACTTTTAGATCAGTACTATGTGCTGCGTGCGAGTTCGAGATTCTTTCTTGCCGAGGATGGAAGCTATTCCGGTGCTGTCGAGCAGATTGTACAGGAATTGGGAACGGATGAGAACCGCAAGAGTATGAGAAAGAAATTGCAGATTTCTTATCTTGCAGAACAGATCAAGGACAAGGGCGAGAAGCTGGAGCTTCCATATCAGTACAGGAAAGAGGACAGTATTTGTCGAGGACGAATGACAGCACTGTTTGTAAATAATACCGAAGATGGCAGGCTTCATCATTTCATTCTGGGATTTGAACCATTCCAGAATAAAAATGAAAACACGTCGGATGAAAAAACTCGATTAAATCGATATTATGAACAGCTGAAACAGTCCATTGTTGAAAACGAGAATTATGCGGAGGCACTCCTTCAGACTGCAAATGCAGTCTATACTGTGGATCTGACGAATGATAAGCTGGAGAATGTTTATTATCATGAGGCAGCATTTAAGGTTGAAAATGATATACAGACACCACGTTCTTATAGCGATTATTGCAATAAACGGAGTCGGTATGTGACCGAAGATACTTTGGAGAACTACAGAATCGTTGATTCTTCTTTCAAACTACTGAAGCGATTTGCTACAGGTGCGAAGCAGGTTACAGTAGAATACTGCGAAACGATGGGAAAAGAAAATAAGCCGGTATGGCTGCAGAAAACAGTTCTGATGTCCAGAGATATGGTGTATGATGCGAATACAGATAAAGAGAGTTCCGTAGTCCATGGAATTGTTCTGTTTAAGAATACTTCAGATTTCCATGAAAAGGAACAGCAGGAAAAAGCACGTCTGCAGATGGCTTATGAAGAAGCGGATTCCGAGAACAGAGCCAAGACGGAATTTATGAATCGTATGAGTCATGATATTCGTACGCCGATCAATGGAATCATGGGAATGGTAGATATCATCCGTAAAAACAGGGATGACTGGGGAAAAGTTGATGACAGTCTGGATAAGATTCAGCTGTCTACCCGACATTTGCTAGAGCTGGTCAGTGATGTCCTCGATATGAGCAAACTGGAAGCTGGTATGTTTGAGATTCATGAAGATGTATTTGATATGAATGAGCTTATGGATGAAGTTGCTGCACTTGTGGATGCTCAGCTGGTTGAATCCAGTATTACACATTGCAAGCACAGAAGTAATATTCAGCATACTGCCTTGAAGGGAAGCTCCCTGCAGCTGCGCCGCATTATGGTCAATCTTCTGAGCAATGCAATCAAATATAATAAACCAAATGGAACAATTGATACATATGCGGAAGAACTTTCCTGTGACGGTACAACCGTGTGGTATGAATTTAAAATCGTTGATACCGGAATCGGTATGAGTGAAGAATTTATAAAAGAACAGCTGTTTAAACCTTTTACACAGGAAAAGAATGACGCCAGAACACTGTACAGAGGAACCGGTCTGGGAATGTCGATCGTCAAGGCGCTTCTGGATAAAATGGGAGGTTCTATAGAAGTAGAGAGCCAACTTGGAGAGGGAAGTACTTTTACTTTCCGCCTTCCGTTTAAAGTTGATGAAAATGCCATCGAAACCAAAAAAGAAGAGCAGAGCTCAGGCGAACAGAAGCTGGAAGGAAAGCAGATTCTTCTGGTTGAGGATAATGAGATCAACATGGAGATTGCAGAGTTCTATCTGAAGGAACTGGGAATTGTGGTTGATAAGGCATGGAATGGCAAGGAAGCGATTGACAAGTTTGAAGAGTCAGCACCGGGAACTTATGATCTGATTCTGATGGATATTATGATGCCGGTTATGGGCGGCAGAGAAGCAGCCCGTCGTATACGGACACTGGAGCGACCGGATGCAGAAACGGTGCGTATATATGCCATGACGGCGCAGGTTTCTTCCGAAAGTGTACATAAATGTCTGGCTTCCGGAATGAATGGACACATTGCGAAGCCGATTGATGAAAGCAAACTCAGAGAAATCCTGACCAGATGTGAAAGCGTGAAAAAGCAGAAGGATTAAGATAAAATAGAGATACGATAAAGCAAGATCAAAAGTTCCAGTGAATTTTTGTTATCGCTAATCAATTATGTGCTGGAGACAGCCCGAATTGAGAGTGGAAAGACGAGTCTGAAAAAAGAAGTTCGCTGTGCTTCCAGATTGATCGAATCCTTTATCAATATCATTGGAAATTCACTGAAATATACTCCGGCAGGTGGTAAGATCACCATAGATATCAGGGAGATTCCGTTTGACAGGGAAAATTATATTGCATATAAGATTGTAGTTGAAGATACTGGAATTGGGATGAGTGAAGACTATCTTCCGCATATTTTTGAAGAATTTTCCAGAGAACATACAAGTACGGAAAGCAAAGTAGTCGGAACAGGTTTGGGGATTCCAGAGCTGCTGTTCCGATCGTAGCCATGACAGCGAATGCTTTTGAAGAGGACAGGCAGAAGACACTTGATGCAGGCATGAATGCACATGTATCAAAGCCGGTGGATATGAATGTTCTGTTCCGAGTGATGGCGAAGTTCATCTGATTTCGCTGTCGTTATAATATATGGAAGAAGCACAGTAAATAGCTGCATGAGGAGGAGCTGTCCATGATACAGCAGAAAAAGATTAATGTTGAAAGAATTCTTCGCGTCAACAGAGTAGGAGCATGGAGAATAGAAATTGAGGATGGGAAATCACCGAGATTTTATGCAGATGCGGTGATGGATGAATTACTTGGAATCCAGGGAGAAATCTCACCGGAAGAGCGATTTACATTTCATCGGGCACGTGTACATCCGGATGATATGCAGTTATTTCTGGAATATTCAGATAAACTGTCAGAGACAAAATCAGAAATCGTATATCGCTATATTCATCCTACATTTGGAGAGATGTTCGTACGTTGCAGTGGCATAAGAGATAGGTCTGTAGTAGACGGTATTTCTATTATGGGAATACACCAGGACATTTCAGAGACGGTACGTTTGGAGAAAGAAAAAGAAGCGGAACGTCGTCTGGCGGAACTTAATGATACACTTCGTAAAGAAAAGATAGAACAGGAAGATTATTACAAAGAACTGCTGGAAATGCAAAGTTGTGGTGTCCTTGCATATACAATTCCCGGGCATAAGATCATTCATATGAATGCACAGGCTTTGCGGATGTATGGAGTGGAGAACATTGAAGAGGCACAGTCCAAACTCGGTACTATGCTGAAAAAAGTAATCTATCCGGATGTGGACGTAATAGAGAAGTTGAAAAGACTTCACAAAGTAGATGATATGGTTGATTATGAGTGTATCATCGGAAAAGGTGAGCCGAATGAATGTCATGTACTTGCTACAACGAAAGTAATCCGTGTTCCATCGGGAGAAAGAGCCGTGATCACTACATTTATTGATGTATCAGAGATGGTAGTACTTAAGAATGCACTGCAGAAGGCGGAAGAGGGAAACAGGGCAAAATCATCCTTTTTATTTGCCATGTCACACGATCTGCGGACTCCGATGAATGCAATTATAGGATATGCAGAACTTATGGAGCGGCACTGGGGAGACAATGAGCTTACGACAAATTATCTGCATAAGTTGAAGGGAGCGAGCCAGTTCCTGCTTGCATTGATAGGAAATGTACTGGAAATTGCCCGTATTGAAAGTGGTAAGGAAACTTTGAATGAAGCACCATGGAATCTGAAGAAAATAAATGATACGTTGGAGATCGTTCTTGACAGAGAAATTCTGAATAAACAGCTACATGTAGCACGAAATATAGAAATTCAGCATGCAGATGTATATTGTGATTCGCTGAAGATTCAGGAGATTATCATGAATCTTGTAAGTAATGCAATTAAATACACACCGGATGGAGGAAAAATAGACGTAGATATCGAGGAAATGGAGGCTGTCAGAGAGGATTCCATAATTCTGCGGATTTGTGTTTCGGATACGGGAATTGGTATCAGCCAGAAATATATTCCACATATATTTGAGGCATTTACACGCGAGAAAAATTCTTCGGAAAGTGGTATAATGGGAACTGGTCTAGGACTGCGTATCGTAAAATCCTTTGTAGATTTGATGGATGGAAGCGTGATCGTACAAAGTGAACCTGGAAAAGGCAGCAGTTTTATTGTTGAGATTCCATGTCGGATCGTATCGGAAGAAGAACGTATTGACCAGGCAGAACAGAGCCTGCCAGAGAACCCTCTGAAGTACAAAAGAATTCTTCTTGTAGAAGATAATGAATTAAATATGGAGATTGCAAGGACAATTCTTCAGGATGCAAAGGCAGAGGTGGAAGTAGCTGCGGATGGCGCGATTGCAGTTGCAATGGTGCAAAAGGCTTCTGCCGGGTATTATGATGTGGTATTGATGGACATACAGATGCCGAAGATGAATGGGTATCAGGCAACAAAGGCGATTCGGAAGCTTCCGGATGAAAGAGCTCAGGTTCCGATCATAGCGATGACCGCAAATGCATTTGAAGAAGACAGGCAGGCGGCATTTGCAGCAGGAATGGATGATTATCTGGCTAAACCGATTGAAATTGATAAATTACTTCGTAAAATAGTAAAGGCATTAAAGAAGAAGTAAAAGATGTCAGATAAGAAAAGTGCAATTTAGACAGAACAGGAGACATCATGGAGATTAAAATTCGGACAGCGAAAGTAGAAGATGCAGAGAAATTGCTCGACATTTACAGCTACTATGTGAAAAAGACAGCGGTGACATTTGAATATGAAGTTCCATCGGTCGAAGAGTTTCAGGAACGAATCCGGCATATTTCTTCTCATTATCCATATCTTATCGCAGAGGAAGAAGGAGAAATTATTGGCTATTCTTATGCAGACCGTCTGCGTCCGAGGGCAGCTTTTGGATGGGATGTGGAGATGACAATTTATCTGAAACAGGATATACGACGAAATGGTTTAGGACGACATATGTATACTCTTATGGAAGACATCCTGAGAGAGCAGGGCGTTGTAAATGCTGTTTCATTGATTACAAAGCCGACAGATGAATATTCTGATTTTAATAGTGTACAGTTTCATGAAAAAATGGGATATAAGCATGCTGGTGAGCTGAAAGACTGTGGCTATAAGTTCAATAGATGGTATGCACTTTTGTACATGGACAAACAGATTGGAATTCCACAGGAAGAGATGTCACCAATCAGAGATTTTGACGAAGTGCGGGAAAAATTTGGTCTGTAGATTTTACACGAGGAGAAAGTTTATTATGTGCTGTAAAAACGGAGGTTTGAATGATTTACAAGAAAGTTGAGATTAAAGTAGAAGGTTATCAGGAAAACGCGGATTTGTATACCTATATTCTGGACAATTCTGTGGAAATGCGTCCGAATCGAAAGCGCCCGGTCATCGTGATCTGCCCGGGTGGCGGTTATACAATGACCTCTGACAGGGAGGCAGAACCAATTGCCATGCAGTATCTTGCAAGAGGATACCATGCAGTGATCCTTCGTTACAGTGTAGCCCCGGCGAGATATCCACTGGCACTTCTGCAGCTTGCGAAGTCTGTCGCATATTTAAGAGAACATGCAGAAGAATTTCATATTGATACTGCTAAAATTATCCTGCAGGGATTTTCGGCGGGTGCCCATCTGGCTGCAAGTCTTGGGGTATTCTGGAAGGAAAAATTTATCTCCGAAGTATTGCATACAGAAACAGAAATGGTGAGACCGAACGGCATGATCCTCAGTTATCCGGTCATTTCCTCCGGAAAATTTGCACATACGGGGTCTTTTGAGGCATTGCTTGGAGCTGACAGCAGTGATCCTGAAAAAAGAAAAAAACAGTCGCTGGAATTTCAGGTAACAACGGATACTCCGCCGACTTTTCTCTGGCATACGGTCACGGATGATTGTGTCCCGGTTGAGAATTCACTGTTATTTTTTGAGGCATTGCATAAATACAAAGTGCCGGTAGAACTGCATTTGTACCCTACAGGTGTTCATGGGCTCAGTCTTGCAAATGAAGAGACAAGTCATGAAGATGGTGGATGTATTCAGCCGGAATGCCAGTCATGGATGGAACTTGCGTGTACATGGATCAGGAATTTATAAAAAAAGAAAAGGGTGTTCCATAAATCGGAAGGCCTTTTTCTTTTTGTGAAATTTTTTGTAACGTTTCCCATACATATATCGTCATATATGTGAAGGAGGACAAAACTGGTAGAGAGAGGAGAAACAAATGCTGAATATTCAGGAAGTATATGAGCAGTATTTTACTGTCGTATACCGTTATCTGCTCTCGCTTTCGCACAATACCCATATTGCAGAGGAACTGACGCAGGAAACATTCTTCAAAGCACTGAAAAAAGTCGACGATTTCAGAGGTGACTGTGACCTGCGTGTATGGCTTTGCCAGATTTCCAAAAACACGTACTATGACTATCTGAAGAAAAACAAGAAGTATGCACCGGAATCTCAGGACGAAAAGGAAGAAAGCTTTCCCTCAGATCTGCTTCAGAATTTTTCAGATAAAGAAACTGCACTTCAGGTTCATAAGGTTCTTCACAGACTTTCAGAACCCTATAAAGAAGTTTTTTCACTTCGTGTATTTGGAGAACTGTCATTTGCAGAAATATCTTCTCTGTTTGGGAAGAGTGAAAGCTGGGCAAGAGTCACTTATCACAGAGCATGTAAAAAGATCAGGGAGGAATTGGATCATGAAGATCAGTTGTAATATTATTGAGGACCTGCTTCCGCTTTATGTGGACGATATGGTCAGTGAGGACAGCAGACAGCTTGTGGAAGAGCATTTGAAAGCGTGTCCGACATGCCGAAGAATGCAGGAAGAAATAATGAGGGAAAATCATCTGACAGATGTTAAAAAAGGCAGTGATTCTGTACAGACAAATAAAATGGAAGCAGAACTGCTCAAAAAAATTCGCTGTAAGATTCGTAAAAAGAGAATTGCGTCGGTACTCCTGGCAGTTGCCATTGTTCTGGCAGCCGGTGGAATCGGGCATTATTGGTATTATGATAAGGAAAATTACATTTCCTGGGACGAGGCAAACATATCTGTAAAGGATGGAAAAGTATATTCTACGGTAAATCCATTGGGAAGGATGAAATCAATTCTGTCCGTAGACCAAAAAAACATGTTTTACATGCTGTCAGAAACTATGTGGACCCACAAAGAATATCCATCCGATTCAAACACAGAAAATGAACTCTGGAATCTGCAGGATTTTCAGGAAGCATATGAACGTGGAGCAGATACAGTTACTGATGAAACATCTTTTCCAACAGGAATTGAACATGTTTATTATGTAGATCCGGAAAATGTAAAAGAGGCTTTTAAACTCTGGGATTATCAGGATGAACCTGAGAAGGCGCAGCAGAAAGAAGAAGAGCTGGCCGCGAAATGCCACCTGATCTGGAGCGCATATTAAAGTGGATTATCATGAGTATTCTTCTGACAGTGGCGGCAGAATTCTTAAGCAGCCCATGCTATCATAGTTCTTTTGTAATCTAATCATAGAATCCGGTACAGCTTTGTGGTAAGATAGAACAAAAAGCAAGAAAGGACTGCACCAGAATGGGAAATTATCTGAATCCGGATAACAGCAAATTTCAGAGAGCGGTAAATTCTGATATTTATGTGGATAAAACAGGACTGATAAAATATACGAATCGTGTAATAAATACCATGCAGGCATATGTCTGTGTCAGCAGACCGAGACGTTTCGGAAAATCTATGGCGGCAGATATGCTGACTGCGTATTACAGCAGAGGGTGCGATTCCAGAGAATTGTTTGCAGGCCTGGAAATTGCGAAAGATGAGAATTTTGGCGGATACCTGAATAAATATGATACGGTTTTTCTCAATGTACAGGAATTTTTGAGCAGAAGTTCTGATGTGAAGGAATTAATTGCGAGAATTAAGCAAAGAGTAATTCGTGAGCTGACAAGGCAATATCCGGATGTAGAGCTATTTGATTCGACAGATCTGGCAGAAACTATGCAGGATATCTACACAGAAAGTAAATGTCCGTTTGTGCTTATCATAGATGAGTGGGACTGTATTTTCAGAGAATTCAAGAATGATAAGGAAGCACAGGAAAAATATCTGGATTTTCTGAGGGATCTTATCAAAGACAAGAGCTATATTCATCTGGCATATATGACAGGAATTCTTCCTATCAAAAAATATGGTACGCACAGTGCTTTGAATATGTTTGATGAATTTTCCATGATCGATCCGGGACCGCTGGCTTCTTATGTAGGCTTTACGGAAAGCGAAGTAGAAAAACTCTGCGGAGAATACCAGATGGATATAGACGAGATAAGAAACTGGTATGATGGATATTCTTTTGAAGAAGTTCCGTCTGTATACAGCCCAAAGTCTGTTATCAGTTGTATGAGGCTTGGCAGGTTGGGAAATTACTGGAACCAGACAGAAACATTTGAAGCACTGCAGCTTTATATCGATATGAATTTCGAGGGTCTGAGGGACGATATCTTAAGTATGCTCGCAGGAGAGGAAGTTCCAGTAAATACAGGAAGTTTTACGAATGATATGGCAACCTTCCGTACAGAAGATGATGTCCTGACACTGCTGATTCATTTGGGATATCTGGGGTATCGTTATGCGACAAAGACAGTATTTATTCCAAATGGAGAAATTCGTGCAGAATTTGTGAATGCAGTTTCAGTATCAGATTGGGGAGAAGTATCCAATGCCCTTAAGAACTCAGCGGATACGCTACAGGCAATCTGGCAGGGTCGGGAAAAACAGGTTGCAGAGGGAATTCGACAGGCGCATTTTGAGACTTCACATATTCAGTATAATGATGAAAATGCATTGAGTTATACGATTTCTCTGGCACTTTATGCGGCAAGAAATTTTTATACGTTTCATAGAGAATTATCTGGTGGAAAAGGATTTGCAGATCTGGTATTTATTCCGAGAAAACGTTTTATGGATAAGCCGGCATTGGTGGTGGAACTGAAATGGGACAAAGATGCAGCAGGTGCAATTACTCAGATCAGAGAGAAAGAATATTGCAGAAGTCTGGAAGAATATCATGGAAAACTTTTGCTGGTTGGAATTAATTATGACAAAAAGACAAAAGAACACAGCTGTAAGATAGAGGAATACAGGAAATAAATTGTATGAAAAATATTATTGAAATCAACGACATTACTGCACTGGAACTGGATGTTTATGCGAGAACATCCGAGGTGCAGCTTCTTAGATATAATGAGCCAAATCCAGGACTTTTTATTGCAGAGAGCCCAAAGGTGATCGAGCGTGCATTGAAAGCGGGGTACGAACCGCTTTCTTTTCTGGTTGAACATAAAGATCTGGATGGAGAGGCAGGAGATATCCTTGCGCGTTATCCGGAAATCCCGGTATACACAGCAGAATATGAAACACTTGTCAAAATGACCGGTTATGCACTGGCAAGAGGGATGCTCTGCGCCATGAAACGCCGAACACTGCCTTCTGTAGAAGAAATCTGTAAGAACTCCAGACGTGTTGCTATACTGGAAAATATTGTGAATCCGACCAACATAGGGGCGATTTTCCGCAGTGCGGCAGCACTTCATATGGACGCTGTTCTTTTGACAGGAGGATGCAGCAATCCACTCTATCGAAGAGCGGCCCGCGTAAGTATGGGAACTGTTTTCCAGATTCCGTGGACATATTTTGAGAAAAAAACATCCTGGCCGGAAGAAGGTATGAAGAAAATACAAAATCTGGGATTTAAGACCGTGGCGATGGCACTTCGTGATGATTCCTACAGCATTGATGATCCGGAACTTCTTGCTGAAGAGAAGCTTGCAGTCATTCTTGGCACCGAGGGAGACGGACTGGCATCACAGACGATTGCGGACTGCGACTATACAGTTATGATCCCGATGTCACATGGCGTTGACTCTTTGAATGTAGCAGCTGCAAGTGCTGTAGCATTCTGGGAACTTGGGCGCAGGAGATAAGACAAAAATGGAGAGGAAAATGATACAGTAAATGTTAAAAAGATTTTCAAAATATGTTTTTCAGAGTGTAGCAAGCATGATGGGACAATCAGTCTATATTCTTGCTGATACTTTTTTTATATCGGTAAGTTCTGGCGCAGATGGACTGGCAGTGCTCAATCTGATTTTGCCGGTATTTGGAATGATGTTCGCGATAGGCTCAATGATTGGAATTGGTTCTGCGACGAGATACGGAATCAACAGAGCCAAAGGTGAAGAGGCAGATCATTATTTTACACAGTCACTCAGCTGGGCGATACTTTTTAGTGTTCCATTTATGCTGGTTGGAATTTTCTTTCCGGATAAATTTTTGCACATTTTCATATCTCGTGGAAAAACAATCTCTGTACAATGAAGCAGCTGATCTTTTAATCCAAATCTCTGTTTCATCTCCTGATTGATCTTTTTATCGCCATATTTAAAATCTCCGATCAACGGATGTCCAATACTTGCAAGATGCGCTCGGATCTGATGGGTCTTTCCTGTGATCAGTTCGACTTTCAATAGTGTAAATTCATCATTTGATATCACTGGCTCATAAGCTGTCTCAATATGACTTGCTCCTGCGATCTCCTGTTTTGATACCTTTACCTTG
>OKTS01000730.1_pt1 | contig 13848 bp, 9 predicted proteins | sample 1606331 | NCBI WGS metagenome assembly OKTS01 (sample SAMEA3879564, study PRJEB24766) | human gut metagenome | biome: human-associated habitat; feature: feces | place: USA | collected 1985/1987 | reverse complement strand
CTTTATCTCTCCGACAGATGTCACATATGTGATAACCTTACCCGCAAATTCACCTGTTTTCGCAGCATAAGCCTTTGCGCTCTCTGCAAATTTCACAATGCTTGCAATAGAGGTCTGGAGCTCCGGAAGTTTTGCTTTGATTCCACTTACAAGTCCGTTCACAGATGTCTGAAGATCTGTCAGCCCAGCTGCTTCCTGATCGATACCTGCGCCTAACTGACTCACACCTGCTGTGTAAGTTTCAATTCCGCTTCCAAGATTTGAAACTCCTGCAACATATTTCTTAACTCCATCTGTGAGGTTGTTGCTGCCTTTTACATACTGCTGAACACCGGACGCCAGTGTGCTGACACCACTGTTGTATTCTTTCAGGGATTTTGAAAGAGTACCAACTCCGGCTGCATATTCATTTACACCGGATGCCAGTTTGTCTACTCCGGCAGTATAAGAGGAAACACCACTCTTAAGAGTAGCTGCTCCGCTGTTCAGACTGCTTACTCCACTTACGAGGGTTCCGATACCGGAATCAAATTCCTGATATTTTTCATCAAGCGTAGATGCTCCATCAGAAAGTTCCTTGCTTCCATCTACCAGTTTGGCTGCTGCATCTGTCAGATCCTTCATAGAATCTTTCAGATCATCAATACCATCAATGTTATCTACATCCAGAGAATCCAGAAGATCGGTCAGTGCAAATGTAAATGTAGAACTCATATTAAAGTCTGTCACATCTGCTTCCATTGTAAAGTTTTCCGGAATATCCAGATCAATGTCTTCATCTATGCTCTTAAGATCAAGATTATCAGCAAGTCCCGGCATACCAACGCCTACTACAATATTTCTCTGTCCGTCTGAAAGAATCTTTCCATTATCTATCGTTACATTTGTAAAATTGTCTGTAGGAAGGATCATCGCTGTTACCATTACAAACGGCGCATACAGATCTGTTGTTTTGTTTCCAACTTTTGTTTTATTCTTCACATTATTTTTGTATGCTACTTCGATCTTCAGATGTCCGCTTTTACCCCCGAGATCATCCGGATTTACCTGAGTACCATTCAGATAATATTTAATTTCCATGGAAACTGGAAGATCCTTGGTTGTAGTTCCCTGATAATAAATATCTTTATCATCTGTGTTCCAGGTCAGCTTATCTCCATTCTGAGAGAAAGTTTCATCACCTTTTACATTCTTGATGTCTTTCAGATCAGATACATCACTTAAGTCTCCTGCAGAAGCTGAATTTTTCAGCCAGTCAGAAACTGTGATCTCCTGTGGAGTTCCGTCTGCCGCTGCATTTACATATACGGTCTCTTCTTTTGAAATATCTGTATTTGCTGCCAGTACCGGGCTAAATCCCATTACCATAGTCATTCCTACTGCTACAGAAGCTGCTACCGCTTTTTTTCTGTTTCGGTTCATATTATACGACTCCTTTTCCAGCCATTGGCTTTTTTATATTTAATGGTTGTTGTGTGCTTATTATTTTTTATCCGGCAAAAAGCCTTTTGATGTATGAACGATGATCGGATCAAATACCATAAACATCGCAGGCAATACAAGAAGTACAACAATCGTACTGATCACTGCACCACGTGCAAGCAATGTACAGATCGCACCGATCATATCTACCCTTGAGTACAGGGCTACACCAAAAGTTGCTGCAAAGAAACTACATCCACTTACTATAATCGACTTCATTGAAAATTTATGTGCAATGGAAATAGAATCTTTCTTAGTTTTTCCAAGATGACGCTGTTTCTGATAGTTACTTGTCATCAGGATCGCATAGTCTACAGTTGCACCCAGCTGGATGGCACCGATTACGATACTTGCAACGAATGGAAGTGTTACTCCCTGGTAATATGGGATTGCCATATTAACAAAGATTGCAAATTCAATAACAAACAACAGAATAAATGGTAATGAAATTGATTTAAATACAAACAGTATGATCAGGAATATTGCTGCCATAGAAAGGATATTTACTCTCTGGAGGTCAACATTTGTTGTATCCTGAAGGTCTTTCATCAGAGGAGCTTCACCGATCACCATTGATTCCGGACTATATTTTTTTACGATCTTCTGAATCGCATCAAGCTGTGTGTTACATTCATCCGTTGCAGAAGAATACTCGGAGCAGACAAACTGTACTTCATAGTTGTCGGACTGAAGCATTTTTTTAATATTGGAAGGAATCATGGATTCCGGGAATGTAGGTCCGATCAGGGAATTCATTCCAAGTGACCATTTCACCCCGTCAACTTTGTCAATCTGATCCAGCATCTGTGTTTTTTCTTTACTGTCCAGTCCATTTTTCAAAAGTATCATATGAACCGTACTCATATCGAAGTCTTCTTTCAGTTTTTCATTGGATACATTACTGTCCAGTGTAGCCGGAAGTGACTTATCAATATTGTAGTAAATCTGAGTATGATTGTTTCCGTAAACAGCCGGATACAGCATTACCAGGAAAACAAGAAGCCATACTTTGTAATGCTTTGTGATAAAACCAGAAGCCTTATCCAAGCTTTTGACCAGTGGTTTATGTTTTGTTTTTTCAATCACTCCGTCAAATACAAGGATCATTGCCGGCAGTGTGGTAATACAGCAGATAACACCGATGACAACACCTTTTGCCATAACAATACCCATATCACGTCCAAGTGCAAACGTCATAACACACAGAGCAAGGAATCCGGCAATCGTAGTAACCGAGCTTCCAGCTACAGATTTAAATGTATCTGCAATCGCATGTGCCATCGCACGGTCTTTGCTATCGTATTTTTTCTTATATGCTTCAAAGGAGTTCAGAAGGAAAATGGAATAGTCCATTGTTACACCTAGCTGAAGTACTGCTGTCAGAGATTTTGTTATATAACAAACTTCTCCAAAGAAAATATTAGTTCCAAGATTGTAAACAACTGCAAGGCCTACACTGAGAAGGAACAACACAGGAATTACCAGTGAATCCATTGCAAGAAGCAGAACCAGCAATGATAAGCAGGCTGCGATCACAACATAGATCGGCATCTCTTCAAGTGCCAGGTTCTTGATATCTGTTACAACACCGGACATACCACTGATAAAGCACTGTTCGTTTGCGATCTTACGCATGTCGCTGACTGCTTCCATCGCTGCATCAGATGATGTTGTATTATCAAACAGTGCAATCATCATGGTAGCATCACCATTAAAGAATCCATCCTTAAACTTTTCCGGAATCATGCTTACCGGAATACTTAAATCAGCCACACTGTCATACCACAGAACGTCTTTTACATGCTCCACATTCTGGAATTTTTCTTTTAATGCTGCGACATCTTTCAATTCCATATCTTCCACGACTACCATGGAGAATGCACCCATTCCAAATTCATCCACCATGATATCCTGGCCTTCAACTGTTTCCAGTGATTCCGGCAGATAACTCAGGATATCGTAATTTACTCTCGTCGCTGCCATTCCCAGGAATGACGGGATAAGCAGTAACATACTGATGATTACAATGATCACTTTATGCTTTGCTATCCACTTTCCAAACTTAATCATCATGTCCTCCTTATTGAATATATTTTTCATTAATGACTATCAGTCACTTTTTATTCATCTAGAGTTATATACCCAAACTGACCATTAGTCAATATACGTTTTTGCCAATGTGTCCAAAAATCAACAACTTCTTTTTGTGATATTGACTTTTGGTCATTTCTGTTTATAATAAATGGCGACCATCAAATACAGGGAGGTTTTCTTAATGGGTAAATTAGAATCAAATAAAAAGAAAAAAGAAGACGCACTGTATAACACTGCTTTCGAACTGTTTACAACAAAAGGAACCAATAAAACTACTATCTCTGATATTGTTGAGAAAGCCGGAGTTGCCAAGGGAACTTTTTATCTGTATTTCAAAGATAAATATGATATCCGAAACAAACTGGCCTCTTCCAAAACGCAGGATTTATTTTTCGCTGCATATCTGGCTGTTCGTCAGAATCAGATCACAGGTTTTCCTGCTCAGCTCCATTTTATGATCGATCATATCCTAAATGCACTCAAAAAAGATTCTCAGCTTCTGATCTTTGTTTCGAAAAATCTCTCCTGGAATGTATTTCAGGCTGCATTGGAACAAAAAATGCCTGACAGAGATGTCAGATTTTATGATAAATATCTCCAACTGATCGAGGAAGGTCATCAGGCTTATGAACATCCTGATCTGCTGCTCTTCTCAGTGATCGAGCTTGCAAGTTCAACCTGCTACAACTGTATTCTGTATCAGCAGCCAGTTCCACTTGAAGAATACATGCCTTATCTGCACAAATCCATTGATGGGATACTTTCCAGTTATCAGAAAGATTCTTCTGATACTTCCGCAGACTAAAACAGAGCTGTACCTTATTGGTCAGCTCTGTCTTATATTTCATATCTATTCTGTTTTTAATTTTCCATCTCTTTTGGCTTTTTCCACAAGTCTCCGATTAGCCGCATTCATTGTACCAAACTTATCCACACAGCAAATGACTTCTGCACAATCATCCATCATTTTCTCTGCTTTTTCCAGATGTTCTTCTGTAACAGCCTCGAATGGTTCTTCACTGATCACCTCTGCTGCCAGTGCTTTTGCAACATCATAGTCCAGATCATTACTGTGGATCACACCTGCAATAAATGGAATACCCGCTCTCTGCAATTTTCGATATACCGGAATTCCTCTGCCATTTCCACCAATGACAAATACCTGTGGTTTACCTGCCGGAGCGCCCATTTCCAGACATCCAAAAGAAGCATTATAGCTTCCCGTTGTAATTCCATAAAGATGATGGATATATTCGGATGTAAAAATCTCCTCCGGTGTACCGTATTTTTCGATCCGGTCACCATGGACACAGATCACATAATCTGATATTTTCTGAGCCAGATCAAGTTCATGAAGCGACATCAACACAGCTGTGTGATGTTCCAGAACCATCTTCTTTAATATAGAAAGAAGTTCCAGTTTATGACGAATATCCAAAAAGGAAGTCGGCTCATCTAGAACAATCACTTCTGGTTCCTGGCAGATTGCTCTGGCCAACAGAATCCTCTGTCGCTGTCCATCACTGATCTCGGTAAAATCTCTGTCCTTAAAATCCAGTGCATGGACCATTTCCATTGCCTTATGTACCTTTTCCCAGTCACCCTCCGATAAGATTCCCAGCGTACCTGTATACGGATATCGTCCTGTTGCAACAATATCCTCACATGTCATAAGCTCTGGTCTTATTCTCTCCGTCGTTACAACGGCCAGCTTCTGTGCGACTTCCTTGCCTGACATCTGACTCATCAGTTTCTGATCCAGATACACAGTTCCTCCTACCAGCTTTAGCTGTCTGGTAAGACTCTTCAATATTGTTGATTTTCCTGCACCGTTCGGTCCGATCAGAGTAAGGATTTCTCCCCGGTTCAATCGAATTTCAATATCACGGATCAGTGGCTTTCCATCGTATCCTACTGTCATCTGTTCAGAATGAACAAAATATTCTCCCATCAGGCCATCCTCTTTCTTCGAATCATAATGTAGATCACAACCGGTGCTCCAAATACTGCAGTAACAGAACTGATACTGAGTTCTGTCGGTGCAAAAGCAGTTCTTGCGATCAGGTCACAGAAGAGACAGAATACAGCGCCTCCAAGAAAACATCCCGGAATAACCAGAAGCGGCTTGGATGTTTTCATAAGACTTTTTATAAGATGTGGTACTGCAATTCCAACAAAGGAGATCGGACCGGCAAAAGCGGTCACGCAGGCTGACAAAATACTGGAAAGCAGTATCAGTGCAATACGAAATGCTTTGATATTTACTCCCATATTCTGTGCATAGCCCTCGCCAAGCTGATATGCACTGATCGGCTTGGACATTAAAAATGTAAGAAAAAGTGCAGTAAACACCACAACTGCCATCACAGAAACATTATCCCAGCTTGTTCCGGAAAAGCTTCCCAGTGACCAGTTATGAAGATTGACAATATTGGAATCATCTGCAAAAGTAACCACAAAATCTGTTATCGCAGAACAGATATATCCAATCATAATACCACTTACAACAAGCATGGACATCTGCTTTACCTTTCGTGAGATCAAAAGCACAAATCCCATGGATATCAGAGATCCGGTAAACGCAGCCAGAATCATCAGACCTGAAGTAGCTACCATGGATTTTCCCAGCAGATAGATCATTGTCAGTGCCACGATCAGTTTTGCACCTGATGAAATACCAAGTACAAAAGGACCTGCGATCGGGTTTCCAAAAAATGTCTGCAGAAGAAACCCTGATACTGAAAGTGCTCCTCCGAGAATCACTGCCGCCAGTATTCGTGGCAGTCTTATCTCCCAGACAATATTGTAAGCAGTTTCATCTCCGTTTTTGTGGAACAGTATCTGAAATATATCATTCAGTGAAATAGAAATACTTCCTGAATTGATATTCCAGAATATAAAGACCAGCAGAAGCACTATCAGTATTATAAAAGACAGCCAGTATCTGAAATGCAATTTCTTCCGCATGTTACTTCCTCTCATCATTTTAATTTATGCATGTAAGTCAGTGTATCCAGATTTGGATCATCTGAGGTCAGCATGGTATGAATATCTTCAATCATTGTTCCAAGTTCCATTGTCTCCTGAAACAGATTCTGATTGGTACACCAGACATTTCCATCCTTAACTGCTTTAAAATCAGCAAGCAGAGAACTCTTCTCCAGCATCTGGCTGATATCTGTCAGTTCACCATCGATCGTACTATTGTAGATGATATAATCCGCATCCTTAGCTCCGGCATAAAACTCTTCCATCTGCATATTCATTGTGGAAAGAGAGTTATCATCCTCCGCTCCAAGATCACTGAAAATATATTTTCCACCAGCGAGTTCGATCATCTTGGATACATAATCTCCTGACTTACGAACATTGGCAGCACCTACTGAATTGATATAGAAGAAAGCCACTGTCTTTCCGGTAGATTCACTGTCCTCTATTGCTTTCAGTTTATCAACCTGTTCCTGAAAAAGTTTGTCTGCAAGTTCTTCTTTTCCAAGAAGAACCCCATATAGCTTCAACCACTCAGTACGGCCAAGCGGATGACTTTCGTAACTTGAATGCTCTACCAGAACCGGGATTCCGAACTGCTCAAGCTTTTCTTTTACTTCCGGTTTATGGTAGATCATTGTAGACTCAATCGCCAGATCACAATTTTTAGACAAAATCAGTTCGTAATCCGGTGCACTGTACTTACCAGCAAAAGAAATACTTCCATCTTCCAGTGCTTTCTTAGCCTCATCGATATACCATCCGTCAGCATTGGTTCCTGAAAGACTGATGCTGTCCAGCCCGTCCAATGCACAGAAAAGATCCATTGCCGATGTTGCCACAAGATAGATATTATCAAGTGGCTGTTTAATAACTGCAATATCACTGTCAAGGCCTTCCGGAGCTTCTTTTCCTTCCGGAACAAGAAGAAACTGCCCATCTCCTGCAATTGTGATAAGTGCATAACCATCTTCATAATAATCTACTGAAAACTGATCTGCATACTGAAGTTCCAGACTGTGATCATATTTTAAGCCAGCCAGGTCCTGTCTGACGGCATTACTTTCTGTCGTCTCTTTTTCATCAGCTGACTGAGCCCATACAGGTACAGTCAGCATCATTGATGCGCTCAATGCTGCGCATAAAAAAATGCGTAACGTTTTTCTCATTTTTATTTTTCTGCCTCTTTAATACTTGCGGAATCAAACTGTAAAGTATATTCAATCTCATGAGGAGTACTCATTGCAACGGTGTCCGCTGTGACTTCCATAGGATAATCAAAACCATCTACCGGAATTTCAAACACAGAATTTCCATCCTTGTTGACTGGTTCATATTTGTCATCACCAATCAGCATATAATCATAGTACGGACTGCTCCATTCTACAGATGCAGTTACCTTTCCATCTTTAACTGTAAATTCAGCCGGAGAGGTTACTGTAGCCTTTCCGGATCCACCTTCCAGCTTCACATCTGCAGTATAATCACCATCTTCAAGTTTCAGATCTTCAGCAGTCATCTTTTTTGTATCGGTTTCTTTTGTGTCAGAAACTTCAGCATCGGCTTCTTTCTGAGGATTTGTTACTTTTACTTTATGATCGTACCATTTGTTCTTCTTTCCGATCAAAGCAACATCAAATTCTTCATCAATGGCAGGAACCGGGATATCAAATCCGTAAACTTCTTCTTTATATCCATCACTATATGTTACTTCATCTGTTGTCGGCTCAAGAATCTCAGCTCCGTCTTTCTGGGCATCTTCTGCCTTTCCAACAAAAAGATTTACGATCTTCTTTGAATTCAGGCTCACATGGATTGTCATCTTACCATCTTTGACTGTCAACGTTCCTTTACCGTCATTTGCTTCATTTACATGAAACATTCCACTGTCTGTATCAAACTCTGCACTGTAAGTACCGTCTTCAAGCACCGTATCCTTTGCATCGTCCTTTTTGTCCGCTGTATCAGCTTTTGCATCATCCTTTTTATCATCTGATGATTTTGAATCTGTCACTGTTGCAGAAACTGCCTTTGCTCCTGTCTCTGCCATAACCGGGCTGAAACTGCCAAGTACCATAGCTCCGCTTAATACGCATGCCATCATTGCCACTGAACGTTTCATAATATAAATCCTCCTGATTTTACAGGAACTGCCCGGAAGACAATCAAGCCTTCCGGGCAGTCCCGTTTATTGCATAAATTATTTACACATTACATTATTCTGCTGCAGAATCGTCTGTAACTTCTTCTGCACCATCTGTTGTGTCATCTGCTGCTTCTGCAGTATCATCTGTTGTTTCTTCAGTTGTATCAGCTGTTCCAAGAGAATCAATTGCTGCTTTTGTATGCTCTACGTAAAGATCCTCTACAGCTTCAATTCTTCCAAGACCTGCGATCTGGCAGTCAACGCTGTCAAATGCACCAGATGCATTGAACTGAGATTTCCAGGAATCGTCATCATCACCAGCCATATCGTTGTTTGCATGGTCACCAGCAACAACCATCAGTGGACGAAGAACAACTTTCTTAAATCCAGCATCTTTAACTTTTGCGATAACAGCCTGGCATTCTGTATCTTCCGGTTCACCTTCTACAGTACCAATGAAAGCATTTGTGAATCCAAGGTCATTCATCTGTGTCTGCATCTGATCATATGTTACATTTGCTGTATGGGAAGTACCATGTCCCATGAATACAAATGCTGTTCCATCTTCTGCAGCAGCTTCCATACTGTCATATCCAGCTTCTTTGCAGGCTTCATCTGTGATAGCCTGTGCAACAGCTTTCTTATCATCGTTAATTACAGTAGCGTCATCACCAACTTCGCCAAGCATTGGCTCTGCGATCGCAACAGATTCAAATTTATCTTTGTATTCTTCGATTGCTTCTGTCATTTCATCATATTCAGCACCATGCATCAGATGTGTAGGCTGAACAACAAGATTTTTAACGCCATTATCAACTGCACGGTTGATGATGATCTGTGCTGTAAATGCACGTCTTACAGACCAATCCGGATATGCTTCCTGCAGTTTGTCTTCGATTCCTTTGATATCCTCAGCACGGCTGTCGTTGAAGGATGTACCAAAGCTTACAACAAGAAGTTCGTTCTCACCGATTTCATCCTGGTTACGAGGATCATCTTTGGATGCATCACCAGTGTCACGTCCGAAGTAATCCGGATCAGCTTCTTCGCCTTCAACCAGTTCCTTCTGAGCGTCTGTCAGTTTATCCCATGCTTCTTTGGCAGCTTTGCAGTCTTCATCTGTTGTATCAGTTCTTTCCTGAACATAGATCTTGTCGATCAGTGCTGCTACTTCATCTGCTGCTTTCTGATCATCATCGGAAGCTTCTTCTGTATCAGCGGTTTCTGCATCATCTGCGGTTTCTTCTGTTGCTGTCTCAGCAGTGTCATCAGAAGCGTAGATGCTTGCAGATCCCATCATTGTAACTGTTGCTACAGTCATTGCAATTGCCAGTGCTTTTACAGTTTTGTTTTTCATGTTTTTTTCCTCCTGTACCTGTTTTCTCATGAAAATTAAAATGAATAACAAAGTACGGCAGCAAGCCTGGTCAAAAAGTATTTTTCGGAGAAATACTATATTTCCCAATAAAAAAACTCCTGCACCGGGCTAGAGTTTCTGGATTATGGTACAACCAATTACTCGTGATCCGGAATTTAAAATCCCCGTACCAATAGCAGGCAGGTTTCCTGACTTACAGATCAATACACCCGAATCGTCTTCCCAGTTTCCCAGTGACTGTGCATACACACATGATTCTGCATTCCCTGTATACAGTGACGAGATCGTACAGGACTTACACCTGTTTCCCTTTTAACTGAAGGCTATTTGATTATCTAACATCAGCACCTGTTATTTTTATTATTCAATTTCTTACAGAATACCACTATTTTGGTCAATTTACAATAGGGCAGTTATTTTTTTAACACTAAATCGCACAACGGAAGCAGATACAAAAACACTGCAAATAAGACGCTGTATCCCGGTGCACCTGCTGCTGTAAGCGGAACAGCACACGCGATTGACCATGGAAATGGAATTGTAAAATATCAAAAAGACCTGGAAGCATTTGCCTCCAGGTCTTCTTGATATTTCTTTGTTGCTATGAATTTTTACAAGCTGCCTCACATGGACAGTCAAAGCTTGGATTGAATGCATAGAAGTTTTTCGCATCCAGCTGTTCCTGTACGGAACGAAGTGCTTCCCCGAAACGCTGGAAGTGTACGACTTCTCTCGCACGTAGAAAACGAATCGGATCTGCAATTTCAGGAATGTCACGGACAACTCGAAGAATATTATCGTACGTTGCCCGGGCTTTCTGTTCCGCAGCAAGGTCTTCAAATAAATCTGTGATCGGATCACCTTTACTCTGGAATTCACATGCATTGAAAGGAACTCCACCGGCTGCCTGTGGCCATACACCTACTGTGTGATCAATATAATATGGCCCAAAACCACTTTTTTCAATTTCTTCCATAGAAAGATCTTTTGTCAGCTGATGAACGATCGTGGAAACCATTTCCAGGTGTGCCAGTTCCTCAGTGCCAATATCATTCAGCACTGCCATGGCCATGCGATTTGGCATAGTAAAACGCTGAGAAAGATAACGCATAGATGCTCCGATCTCGCCATCCGGGCCACCAGACTTCAATACCCTATAATACCAAAAATTGACATTTTTCAGATGATACAATATTCCCGGCAGATGGGTACCTGCCGGGAGTTTTTTAGATCGCGATCAGATCTTTCCAGGTCTTTTCACCTGCTATTCCATCTGCTTCCAGGACTCCTTTTCTGGACTTCTGGTAAGTCTTGAGCGCATAGATTGTATTTTCATCTGCCTTCCTGGATAAAGTCAGAGCCTTTCCATTCTTCCCCTTAAATCCTCTCGCGATCAGAATCTCCTGAAGTAAAAGTACTGATGTTCCTGTGCTTCCAAGTTTTACAAGTTCCGGATTAAACATATAGCCTGCTCCTTTCGTGGTTGATGTAGTAGTCGTTTTGTTTGTTGTGCTGGTTGATGTATTGCCTGCGCCCATATAAGCCGCAGTCTTCTTTACAAATCCCGGCCAGAGCCCTTCGTCAAGGATTCTACGCGGGCAATGTTTCCTGGATGCATCATAGTGACGTTTCAGATGATCAGTTGACCAGCCATACTGTTTCAGAAGGTATGCTGCCAGCTGTTCAGCCTTGTCCACTGCTTTGTAGTAATCTGTTTCCGGATTTACGCAGATTTCAATGTTGATAGAGTTACGGTTTGTGATGCCGTACTTACCTTTTCCATCGCCTACGGCCCAGGCACCATCACTATGATCCAGCGTCTGGTAAATCTCTGAAGAATCTACATAATAATGGACTGTACCGGCAAGGTTTCCATTCTTCATGGCAAGAGCATGTGCTCTGGCATTCGCTCCTTTGCTCCAGTTGTCGGTTTCGTGAATCACAACATAGGCAGGTTTGTTCTGACCGATATAGCAGTTCTTTTTGCTGATCATCTTCTTGATGTTTACTTTCACTGTGTTCTCCTTTCCTGATGTGGATGTTCCGGAATTCATAGTCAGAATACTATTCAGAATTGTGATAATCTTCTTTCCATAGTCCTTTCCGGCAGCCCATCCATAATGTTGTGGATTTTCCTGGATGCCGAGATATTCCACATACTCTGCGCATCCTCTGGTTACATAGGTGTATCGTGGATCCACAACAGTCTGTTTCAGCCTGCCTGTAGAGCCGTATGCCTGCAGGTGCTGAACCTGCGCCCGGATACCAAGCTGTGGTGTCTTGAAACTGTTGCCTTTGACTCCATTCTTAATCACACCCATTCCGCAAAAATTATTCTGACTCAAAGTCACTGCACTTCCGGAAAAAGTGAAATTACCTGTTTCCAGACATGACTGAGCAAATGCAATATCGCCTCGCACTCCCTCAACAGCTCCTTCCGAAATGTACAGCGGAATCATCTTAATAACTGAATCGGCTACCTTTGGATTTACTTTTTTGATATAGGCCTGCATCTGTGCTACGGATGCCTGAGCCTGTCCCATGATCTTTAACATTTATTTGTACCTCCAAAAAAGAGGACGATCACTCGCCCTCTGAATCTTTATTGATATCTGCTTTGTCCTCTACCTGTGACTTCACGTGCTCCACGATTGGCAGAAGGAATCCAGGAATCGCTACTCCCATATCTTTAATATTTTCCAGTATGCTGATGATCTCATTACAGATAATCCAGATTGCTACAATGCAAGCTACCAGAAATGTAAATGGCAATGTTATACCTGCAGTCTGAGATGCATACAAAAGCAGCTGATCTATCACGGCTCCCACAATCACTAAGAGCCACATACATACCTTTTTCATGATTCCCCGGATACTCTTGTAAGAATTGATATCCTGTGATCTGTATGTAGATGCCATCAACCCTGTAGCATAATCAAGCACATTGCATGATACCATCAGAAGAACCGGCACTGCCAGTACTCCCAGAACGGAGCTGATCAGTGCGAAGATTCCTGTAAAAAATGCTTTGATATAATTTTCTTTCATAGTATTATCCTTTCTCCGGTTGCGCCGGCGCAAATTGACATTAAAATAAGAGCCTTACGGCTCTGCTCGAATTTTCATATGCACTTTTTTCAGAGACAGAAGAAATTAAACACGAATTTGACAACTAATATTTCTGTGGCACATATGATCGGAACGTCTTTCTGCGTCTATAATTCACAGTTTGTATTTGTTCACATAGGTGTAGAAGTACCATCAAAGTTGGAAGCAAAAGACACACTTGCGATATTGCCATCTGATATAAAAATGCAAGCTGTGGGTAATATAGGAATCGTCAGTACTGCTGGCAGTATAGCTTCAATATCAATAGAAAACAATTTTATTTATACGAACCCAACATTCCCACAGGGATATTATCTTATTAACCTTGTGTTGAAAAGAGCCTGATTACTTTCCGATAGCTAAAGCAGTAAATGAAACTCTTCCACTGTATGCCTGTCCTGTGGAATTAGTTACGGCCAGATAACTTATGCCATTACTTACGTCACGATAATACCCCGAGATTATAACTCCACCTGGTACAGTATTATCACCAGCCGAAATATAGTAAATCTCAGAAAATCCGTCAAAATCAGATGGTCTTGCTGTTATATAACCTCCATTTGATACTACAACATCTTTAAAGAATTTTACCTGCATTTTGTATGGTAACTTCGTGTTTAGTGTATTGATTCCCAATTTATCTTTCAAATAA
>OKTS01000694.1_pt1 | contig 14610 bp, 10 predicted proteins | sample 1606331 | NCBI WGS metagenome assembly OKTS01 (sample SAMEA3879564, study PRJEB24766) | human gut metagenome | biome: human-associated habitat; feature: feces | place: USA | collected 1985/1987 | reverse complement strand
GCAGTTTATTCAGTATCTGGAAGAGGACAACCGTCCACAGGTGAAACTGGATGTAGATTATGAGAACGGAATGGGAGTGTCAATCGGACGACTGAGAGAAGATTCGATGTTTGACTTCAAATTTGTAGGACTTTCCCACAACACAGTCAGAGGAGCAGCAGGTGGAGCAGTTCTCTGCGCAGAAGCTCTGACAGCAAAAGGGTTTATTCAGGCAAAATAAAGATTGAGAAAGGGGGATTCTCCTATGGGAATGACAATGACACAGAAGATACTGGCAGCACATGCAGGGCTGGAATCTGTAACTGCAGGACAGCTGATCGAGGCAAAGCTGGATATTGTGATGGCAAATGACATCACAGGACCGATGGCGCTGCCGATTCTGAAGCAGATGGCAGATCAGGTGTTTGATAAAGAGAAGGTTGTATTTGTACCGGATCATTTCACCCCGAACAAAGACATCAAATCCGCAGAGAATTCAAAAGCGATCCGTGAATTTGCAAAAGAACAGGGATTGAAATGGTATTTTGAACAGGGCAAGTCCGGAGTAGAGCATGCTATCCTTCCGGAGGCAGGCGTGGTGACAGCAGGAGAATGCATCATTGGTGCAGACTCCCACACCTGTACCTATGGAGCGCTGGGTGCGTTTTCAACCGGTATGGGAACGACCGATATCGCAACCGGTATGGCAACCGGTGAGATCTGGTTTAAAGTTCCGGCGGCGATTCAGTTTGTACTGACTGGAAAACCTGGAAAATATGTCAGCGGAAAAGATATCATCATCCACATCATCGGCAAGATCGGTGTAGATGGGGCACTTTACAAATCCATGGAGTTTACCGGAGACGGAATTGCACATTTGTCTATGGATGACCGTTTTACCATGGCGAACATGGCGATTGAAGCAGGTGCGAAGAACGGAATCTTCCCGGTGGATGAACAGACAAAAGCATATTTAGAAGAGCATTCGAAAAAAGAATATCAGATTTTCGAGGCAGATGAGGATGCAGATTATGAACAGGTTGTAACCATTGATCTTTCCGAAGTGCGTCCGACAGTTGCATTTCCGCATCTTCCGGGCAATGCAAAGACCATCGATGAGATCGAGGCGATGGAACCGATCAAGATCGATCAGGTGGTGATCGGTTCCTGCACCAATGGAAGAATGGAAGATATGCGAAAGGCAGCGGCAATCTTAAAAGGGCATACGGTACATCCGGATGTGCGTGTGATGGTCATTCCGGCAACTCAGAAGATTTACAAACAGTGTATCAAAGAAGGGCTGCTTGATATTTTTGTGGATGCAGGCTGTGCGGTCAATACACCGAGCTGTGGACCGTGTATGGGCGGTCATATGGGTGTTATGGCAGCAGGAGAACGCTGTGTATCTACGACAAACCGGAATTTTGTAGGAAGAATGGGACATGTAGATTCTCTCATTTATCTTGCATCTCCGGAAGTGGCAGCGGCGAGTGCGATTGCAGGATATATTGCAAATCCGGAGAGGGCAGGTGAAGAGGCATGAGAGCACAGGGACACGTTTTTAAATATGGAGACAATGTAGATACGGATGTGATTATTCCGGCAAGATATCTGAATTCATTTGATGCAAAAGAGCTGGCATCACATGCCATGGCAGATATTGATCCGGAGTTTGCAAAAAAAGTGCAGGCGGGAGATCTGATCGTGGCAAAGAAGAATTTCGGCTGTGGTTCTTCCAGAGAGCATGCGCCTCTTTGTCTGAAAACAGCAGGAGTAAGCTGTGTGATCGCAGAGACCTTTGCAAGGATTTTCTATCGCAATGCCATCAATATCGGGCTTCCGATCATTGAATGTCCACAGGCGGCACAGGAAATCGAAGCCGGAGATGAGGTTGAAGTAGATTTTGACAGCGGAATGATCTACGACCGCACCAAAGGAACTCAGTATCAGGGACAGGCGTTTCCTGAATTTATGCAGAAGCTGATCGCAGCCGGAGGTCTTGTAAGCTATACAAACAGCAGAAAAAAAGAGAACGGAAATTAAGACCGGATATTGAAAGAAAGAGCATGATATAAAATGAGGGCGTTTTCAAAAAGTCGGAGAATCTTTTGGAACGCCCTCATGGATTTTATTAAAGAAGAAAGAAGTGAAATGAGAAAGAGAGGAACATCAGTGGAAGAGAAAAAGTTGAGAGCGGAAGAAAAAGGAAGGGCGGTGGCGCTTCTTCCGATCGGAGTATTTCTGGTCCTGTTTTTGGGGATGGGGATTGTATTTGGCGATTTTTATGCGATGCCGGCAATTGTGGCATTCTTAATCGCTCTTCTGACAGCGTTTTTGCAGAATGGGAAGTTAACATTTGCAGACAAAATGAAGGTGATTTCTGCCGGGATCGGAGATGAGAATATCATTACGATGAGTCTGATCTTTTTATGTGCAGGCGGATTTTCCGGTGCAGTAACTGCGGTAGGCGGTGTGGAGAGTACGGTAAATCTGGGGCTTTCGGTGCTTCCGCCATCCATTGCAGTCGTAGGATTGTTTGTGATCGGCTGTTTTATTTCTGTATCCATGGGAACCTCCATGGGAACGATCGCAGCGCTTGCTCCGATTGCAGTCGGAATCAGTGAAAAGACAGGATTTTCTCTGGCAATCTGTATTGGAGCCGTTGTCTGCGGAGCAATGTTTGGTGATAATCTGTCCATGATCTCAGATACAACGATCGCCGCGGTAAAAACACAGGGCTGCGAGATGAAAGATAAATTCAAGGCAAATTTTCTGATCGTACTCCCGGCGGCGATTTTAACGATTGTGATATTCTGGCTGATGACAAGAAACGGAAGTTATCAGATCCGGGAGGAGATGCCATACAGCATCTGGAAAGTACTTCCATATCTCGTTGTAACAGGAAGCATCGGATTGTCTGAGATTTTTAATGTCGTAGGAGACGGTGTGACCGGAATGTATGATATCACGGTAATTTCGATCATTGTTGCCTGTATCGTGTCACTTGTCAGAGAATATGGTGGAATCCGGTTCATCTTAAATCTGATCAAAAGCAGGATCAGAGGAAAAAGAGGCGGCGAATTTGGAATCGCAGTGCTGGCATTGTTTGTAGATCTTTGTACAGCAAATAATACCATTGCCATTGTGATGGCAGGTCCCATTGCAAAAGAGATCAGCGAAGAATATGACATTGATCCAAAACGATCCGCATCCCTTCTGGATATTTTTACATCCGTGGGGCAGGGAATGATCCCGTATGGAGCTCAGCTTCTGTCTGCGGCAACTCTCACAGGACTGACTCCGTTTGATATTATTCCGAATTTGTTCTACCCCGTCCTGATGGGTGTCAGTGCAATTCTCTTCATTGTATTTAAGAAACAAAATTGATAAAACAGAGCACTTATGATATAATTCATGGCAATAACAGTGTGAAGAAAGAAAAAGAGGGCGAAGATATGAATTTGTTATACAAAAGCACAAGAAATTCTGAGAAAAAAGTAACAGCGTCTGAGGCAATCTTAAAAGGGCTTGCAGAAGATGGCGGACTCTTCGTGCCGGAGCAGATTCCGACACTGGATGTGACAATGGAAGAACTCAAAAACATGACGTATCAGGAGACCGCATACGCAGTGATGAAACAGTTTCTGACAGACTTTACAGAGGAGGAGTTAAAGCACTGCATAGACAGCGCATATGATTCCAAGTTTGATACAGAAGTGATCGCCCCCCTTGTGAAAGTGGGAGATGTCTATCATCTGGAGCTGTTTCACGGAGCAACGATTGCATTTAAAGATATGGCACTTTCTATCCTGCCACATCTGATGACAACATCTGCAAAGAAGAATCATGTGACAAAGGATATTGTCATTTTGACAGCAACCTCCGGAGATACCGGAAAAGCTGCGATGGCAGGATTCGCAGATGTGCCGGGAACGAAGATTATTGTGTTTTATCCGAAGAACGGGGTCAGCCGGGTGCAGGAGATGCAGATGGTGACACAGAAAGGTGCCAATACTTCAGTTGTGGCAATTCATGGAAACTTTGATAATGCACAGAGCGGTGTCAAAGCGCTTTTTGAAGACCAGGTGCTTGCAAAGGAACTGGATGCGGCAGGATATCAGTTCTCTTCCGCAAATTCGATCAACATCGGTCGTCTGGTACCTCAGGTTGTGTATTATGTCTATGCATATGCAAAACTGCTTCAGAATGACGAGATTCAAAGTGGAGAGAAGATCAATGTGACGGTTCCGACCGGAAACTTTGGTAATATTCTGGCAGCATACTATGCAAAACAGATGGGGGTTCCGATCAATAAGCTGATCTGTGCATCCAATGAAAACAAAGTCCTGTTTGATTTCTTCCGTACAGGAACATATGACAAAAACAGAGAATTTGTGCTGACATCCTCCCCGTCCATGGACATTTTGATCTCAAGCAATCTGGAGCGGCTGATCTATACAATTGCAGGACAGGATGGTCAGAAAAATGCAGAACTGATGGATGCATTAAAAAGTAGTGGTGCATATGAGATTACAAAAGAAATGAAGGCAAAACTGGATGATTTTGTGGGAGGTTATGCAACGGAGGAACAGACAGCACAGGCAATCCACGATACATATAAACGTACCGGATATGTGATGGATACACATACGGCAGTTGCTTCTTGTGTATGTGCACAGTACAGAGAAGAAAGTGGGGATGAGACAAAATGTCTGATCGCTTCCACAGCCAGTCCATATAAATTCGTAGGCAGTGTGATGCGTGCAATTGATGCAGAATATGCGGGAAGAGACGAGTTTGAGCTTGTGGACGAGCTGGAGAAGCTTTCTCAGGTTGCCGTTCCGAATGCGGTCAAGGAGATCCGTGATGCGAAAATCCTTCATACAAGAGAGTGTGATGCAGACAAAATGAAAGAGACAGTGAAAGAAATATTAGAAATCGAGGTATAGTCAATGAGTGCGGACAGTATGAACAGTGTGTTTGGTTTTATCGGAATTCTTGCAGTAGGATGCGGGATATATTGCCTGTATGCATATTTTAACATGAAAAAAGACGGACACATTAATGAAACGATTCTCCTGGGGAAGAGTTATTCAGAAAAGATGTGCAAAGATAAGGAAGCATATCTGAAAAAGGCGTTGCCGGCAGTTCTGGGATTTGGAATTGTTTCGATTCTTTATGGAATTGTAGATTGTATCCACTGGTATGTAAATCCGATGGAGATGGTGGACACAGTGGGCGGCATTCTTTTTATGGCAGCACTGGTGGTATTTGCAGTGTATACGATGCAACTGAAAAAGAAATATTTTTAGAAAGATACAAGGGGAATATCAACGAAAGAGAGTCAGGAGGATCTGACTCTCTTCTTACGTCATACAAATTGCAGAAATGATTCATCTATCGGAGTAATAACGTTCTAATGACAGGATTTATAAAAAGATATCAGCGGCTTTATCACTCTGACAGACTTTGTTCAGTTTTTTGGCTGCCATGGAGAGTTTCATACTGCTGACACTGCGGGCTTTTTGCTTACAGCTTCGTACGCAGCGCAGGCAGGAAATACATTTTTTCTTGTCCGTCTTTTTCGGATCCTGTGCAGAGATTGCTCCGGCAGGACATGATTTGACGCAAGCTTTACATTCCGTGCACAGGCTGACATCTGCCTTTGGAATCAGTGGAGTTTTTGCGTATTTGCGATATGGAGTGTTACCAGGTACCTGAATGGAGAGCGCAGAGAGATCTTCATTTTTGATACGGCGGTTTAATGCGATCCCGAACTCACTGATTGTCTTTAGATCCGCTTTATTCGGACGGCTCAGACCAATTGAACGAACGATCGAATGCTCAGTAGGAAATGCACCGGCACCGATTACGTGGAATCCCCGATTTTCCACCTCGGTTTTTAATTCTAACAGAGCATCTTCGTATGCCCGGCAGCCATAAGTTGCGATCAGCGCAGCCGGAGTGTTGTTTCCTTTGAGTGTCTCGAAATAAGAAAGAAATGTTTCGGGAACCCGGCCGGAATAAACCGGGATTCCAAACAGGACAAAATCTGTTTCGTCAAATTGCAGAACCGGCTTTTTTTCTTTATGTACGGACAGGTCAAATGAGACGGATTTAAGGTCAATCTGACGTGCTGCCTCCATGATGACCCTTCTTGTCGTCCCTGTCGGACTGAAATAGACCAGTTTTAATTCAGTTGTTTTCATAATAGTATCCTCTCCTTGCATTCAAATGTAAATAATGTTACTATACCATAAATTTGAAAAAAATACCATGAAAAAAGAAATGGAGTATGGGTTGTAAAATCTATGTAAATAGGCTATAATAAATTCAACGGAAAACCTGAGATGTTCGATAACCTTGTTATTTTGAACCTACAATACTTTAAACGGGATTCTTATATTTCTGTAATATGTCAAGCCTCCGTTATGCAGTGGAAGACAGAAAAGCAGATGCGGTTGCCCACCTAGCTTGCGTGCTAGGAGTCAAAATACAGGGAACGGCATTTTGGGGATTCTACAGAAGATAAAAGGGAATGAAATTTAGCACAGGCTGATTTCATTCCCTTATTTCATCAATACAGGATATACAAGCCTTCAAAAAAGATCCCTTTACGAAACAGGGGCTTTATGATATGATTTTGAAAGTTTGAGAGCAGCAGGAGAGAATATTATGGGAAGAAGAGTCAAGGAGACGATAAAAAAAGTAAATAAAGTCACTGAGATCGTCGGCTCCCATCATACAGGAGCGTATGCGGCCCAGGCTGCTTATTTTTTTGTACTCTCTATGATTCCGATCATCCTGCTTTTGCTGACGGCGGTACAGTTTACACCAGCTACTTATGCAAATGTCATCGATGCAGTGGAGCAGGTGTTTCCGACATCCGTGCAGGGGTTTATCCGTTCGATCGTGACACAGGTCTATTTTTCCCAGTCGGCTAAGATCATTCCGATCACGATCCTTGTAGCGCTGTGGTCTGCAGGAAGAGGGGTACTGTCCGTGACTGCAGGACTGAACTGCATTTATGGTAATACCGAGACTCGTAATTATGTATACCTGAGGCTTAGGGCTTCTTTATATACCGTGATCTTCATTCTTGCAATCGTACTGTCACTGGTTCTGTCTGTATTTGGAAACAGTATCAGCGCCATGATCTACAAGCATGCACCGTTCTGGAGTACTCTGATGCAGTATATTATTAAGATCCGGACCGTTATGACACTTGCAGTTCTGACCGTTTTCTGGGATCTGGTTTATAAATATCTTCCAAACCGGAGAGCAACACAGAAGACAACTTTGCGTAAACAGCTTCCGGGAGCCGTTTTTACAGCGTGCGGATGGCTGCTGATCTCTTTTATTTTTTCGATTTATCTGGACATCTTTGAAGGATTTTCAGATATGTATGGAAGTATGACTACGATTGTGCTGATTATGCTGTGGCTGTATCTGTGTATGTATGTGATCCTTCTTGGCGGAGAAGTCAATGCACTGTTAGAGAAATATCTTGACAATCACAAAAACTGTGATAAGATAATAAAGTAAATTTGTCTTAAATTTGAAAAATGAATCAGGATATGAAAAGCGATGAGCGTGCACAGTAGAGAACTGTTTTCCATCAGAGAGAGAAGGTCACTGGCTGTAAGCCTTCTTTGGTTCAGACGGCAATCGAAATTCCCACGTAAGCTGCATTTTTGAAATGATTTCAGAGTAGAAAGTGCCGTCTATTGTACGTTACACAAGACCAAGTGCTCACAGGAAGACTGTGGGAATTAGGGTGGTACCGCGAATACAGACTTCGTCCCTTTTGGGATGGAGTTTTTTTCATACTAAGAAATATGCTTTCAAAGAAAGGAGAAAGAAGATGAAAGACAGACTGGAACAAATCAAAGCACAGGCTTTGGAGCAGATTAAAGCTTCTGATATGCCGGAAAAGCTGAACGAGGTGCGTGTAAAATTTCTTGGAAAAAAAGGAGAATTAACAGCCGTATTAAAGGGAATGAAAGACGTGGCCCCAGAGGAGCGTCCGAAAGTCGGACAGCTGGTCAATGAGACAAGAGCTGCAATCGAAGAGCTTTTAGAAGAGACAAAAGTGAAAATGGAGGCAGCCATCCGTGAGGAAAAAATGAAAGCGGAAGTCATTGACGTGACGCTGCCATCTAAGAAAAGTACGGTGGGACACAGACATCCAAATACGATCGCACTGGAAGAGGTAGAGCGCATTTTCGTGGGAATGGGATACGAAGTAGTAGAAGGACCGGAAGTAGAATACGACCTGTACAACTTCGAGAAACTCAACATTCCGGATGGGCATCCTGCAAAAGATGAACAGGATACCTTTTATGTGAATAAGGACATTGTGCTGCGTACACAGACTTCTCCGGTTCAGGCGAGAGTGATGGAGCAGGGCAAGTTGCCGATCCGTATGATCGCACCGGGACGAGTATTCCGTTCTGACGAAGTGGATGCAACACATTCTCCATCCTTCCATCAGATTGAAGGTCTTGTGATCGATAAAAATGTTTCCTTTGCAGATCTGAAAGGAACACTGGAAGTGTTTGCAAAAGAGCTGTTTGGAGAAGAGACAAAGACAAAATTCAGACCGCATCATTTCCCGTTTACAGAGCCAAGTGCAGAGGTGGATGTGACTTGCTTCAAATGCGGAGGCAAAGGATGTCGATTCTGTAAAGGTTCCGGCTGGATTGAGATCCTCGGATGCGGGATGGTACATCCAGATGTGCGGAATCGATCCGGAGGAATATTCAGGATTTGCATTCGGTGTCGGTCTGGAGCGAATCGCACTGCTGAAATATGAAATTGATGACATGAGACTTTTGTATGAAAATGACATCAGATTTTTGAAACAGTTCTAGGATTTAGGTGGAGAGAAAGGAATAGGATTATGAATACTTCTTTATCATGGTTAAAAGCGTATGTCCCGGATCTGGACGTGACAGCGCAGGAATATACAGATGCAATGACATTGTCAGGAACAAAAGTAGAGGGCTATGAACAGCTGGATGCAGATCTGGAAAAGATTGTCATTGGTCAGATCGATAAGATTGAAAAGCACCCGGATGCAGACAAACTGGTCGTATGTCAGGTGAATGTAGGAACAGAGACAGTACAGATCGTAACAGGTGCGAAAAATGTATTTGAAGGTGCAAAAGTGCCGGTCGTACTGGACGGTGGACGCGTGGCAGGGGGACATGAGCCGGGACAGAAAGTTCCGGGCGGAATCAAGATCAAAAAAGGCAAGCTCCGCGGAGTGGCAAGTTTTGGTATGATGTGTTCTATCGAGGAGCTGGGTTCTACGACAGATATGTATCCGGAGGCTCCGGAAGACGGAATCTATATCTTCCCGGAGGATGCCGAAATCGGAGCAAGTGCGATTGAAGCGCTTGACAGAAACGATGTGGTATTTGAGTATGAAGTGACATCCAACCGTGTAGACTGCTACAGCGTACTTGGAATCGCAAGAGAAGCAGCCGCTACATTCAACAAAGAGTTTGTTCCTCCAATCGTGAAAGAGACAGGAAATGGAGAAGATGTCAACGATTATATAAAAGTAACAGTAGAAGATGCCGATCTGTGTCCGAGATACTGTGCAAGAGTGGTAAAAAATATTAAAATCGGTCCGTCTCCAAAATGGATGCAGAGAAGGCTGGCATCTGTAGGAATTCGTCCGATCAACAATCTGGTGGATATTACAAACTATGTGATGGAAGAGTACGGACAGCCGATGCATGCCTATGATCTGGATACGATCGCAGGTCATGAGATTGTTGTAAAAACTGCACAGGATGGAGAGAAATTTACCACACTTGACGGACAGGAGCGTATCATGGACAAGGATGTCCTGATGATCTGTGACGGAGAAAAAGCAGTCGGAATTGCCGGTATCATGGGTGGGGAAAACTCCATGATCACAGATGATGTCAAGACCATGCTCTTTGAGGCAGCATGCTTTGACGGTGTCAACATCCGAAAATCTTCAAAGAGAGTAGGGCTTCGTACAGATGCTTCCGGAAAATTTGAAAAGGGTCTGGATCCGAACAATGCAAAAGCAGCCATTGACAGAGCCTGCCAGTTAGTAGAAGAATTAGGCGCCGGAGAAGTGGTTGGCGGAACCGTGGATGTTTACGGAAAAGTAAAAGAACCGGTAAGAGTTCCATTTGATGCAGACAAGATCAATGCAATGCTGGGAACTTCGATTTCAGAAGAAGAGATGCTTGGTTATTTCGCAAAGATCAGTCTGGAATATGATGAAGCAGCAAAGGAAGTGATCGCACCGACATTCCGTCATGATCTGTTCAGAATTGCAGATCTGGCAGAAGAGGTTGCAAGATTCTTTGGATATGATAATATTCCGACGACACTTCCAAAGGGAGAGGCCACAACAGGAAAACTGTCCTTCAAACTGAGAATCGAAGATGTGGCAAAAGATATCGCCGAATTCTGCGGATTCAGCCAGGGAATGACCTATTCATTCGAGAGCCCGAAGGTGTTTGACAAACTGAGAATCCCGGCAGATTCGAAATTGAGAGAAACAGTGGAGATCATGAACCCACTGGGAGAAGATTATAGTGTGATGAGAACGACATCCTTAAATGGAATGCTCACATCTCTTGCGACAAACTATAACCGCAGAAACAAAAATGTAAGACTTTACGAACTTGGAAATATTTATCTGCCAAAACAGCTTCCGATCACAGAGCTTCCGGAGGAAAGAATGCAGTTTACTCTGGGAATGTATGGAGAAGGGGATTTCTTCAGCATGAAGGGTGTAGTAGAAGAATTCTTTGAGAAGATCGGAATGAACGAAAAAGAAACATACGATCCAAATGCAGGAAAAACATATCTGCATCCTGGGCGCCAGGCAAATATCATTTACGATGGAAAAGTAGTCGGATATCTGGGAGAGGTACATCCGGAAGTTGCCGATACTTACGGAATCGGGGAACGCGCATATGTAGCAGTACTGGATATGCCGGAGATCATTCCGTATGCAACTTTTGACAGAAAATATACAGGAATCGCAAAGTACCCTGCTGTGACAAGAGATATCAGTATGGTAGTGCCAAAAGAGATCCTGGTAGGACAGATTGAAGATGTGATCGAGAAAAAAGGCGGAGCATATCTGGAAAGCTATGCACTGTTTGACCTGTATGAAGGAAGTCAGATCAAAGCCGGATTCAAATCCGTTGCATATTCTATCGTATTCCGTGCAAAGGATAAGACTCTGGAAGAGGCGGATGTAACTTCTGCGATGAACCGGATCTTAAAAGCACTGGAAGAGATGGGAATCGAGCTGAGAAAATAGGACCGAGTCTGTTTAGAAAGAGGGATATCATTGAAAACAAGTGATTTTTATTATGACCTGCCGGAGGAACTGATCGCACAGGATCCTCTGGAGGATCGCTCCGGTTCCAGATTATTGTTTCTGGATAAAGAGACAGGGAAAACAGAGCATCATATCTTTCGGGATGTGATCGATTATCTGAATCCGGGAGACTGTCTGGTCATCAACGATACAAAAGTAATTCCGGCACGCCTGATCGGAGAAAAAGAAGGCACCGGTGCCAAGATCGAGGTCCTCCTGTTGAAGCGCGGAGAAAACGATGTGTGGGAAACACTGGTAAAACCGGGGAAAAAAGCAAAACCGGGAACCAGGATCAGTTTCGGAGACGGACTTCTGGTCGGCGAGGTTGTGGATGTGGTAGAAGAGGGAAACCGTCTGATTCACTTTGAGTATAAGGGAATCTTTGAGGAGATTTTAGACCAGCTTGGTCAGATGCCGCTTCCTCCATATATTACCCACCAGCTGGAAGACAGAAGCCGTTATAATACGGTGTATGCAGCTCACGAAGGTTCAGCTGCAGCACCGACTGCGGGGCTTCATTTTACTCCGGAGCTTTTGAAAGAAATTCAGGAAAAAGGCGTGGATATTGCAAGAGTGACACTTCATGTCGGACTGGGCACATTCCGCCCGGTGAAAGTGGAGGATGTGACCGAGCACCATATGCATTCGGAGTTTTACATGGTGGATGCAGAAGCGGCAGAGAAGATCAACAAAGCCAAAGAACATGGAGGCCGTGTGATCTGTGTGGGAACGACGAGCTGCCGTACCATCGAATCTGCGGCGGACGAGAACGGACGCTTAAAGCCTTGCAGCGGCTGGACAGAAATTTTTATCTATCCGGGATATCAGTTTAAGATATTAGATGGGCTGATCACAAATTTCCATCTGCCGGAATCTACACTGATCATGCTGGTATCTGCACTGGCGGGAAAAGAGCATGTCATGGCAGCCTATGAAGAGGCAGTGAAAGAACGGTATCGTTTTTTCAGCTTCGGAGATGCGATGATTATTTTATAGAGGAAGAAAAACGCCATTCTATGGGGACATAGATGGCGTTTTTTTGACTCTGTGGAATTGAAAAAATGCATGGAAAAGAAACAAATGCTGTGATATGATGAATATGCTGTCGAAACCTTCCAGCAGAAGGGAGGTGAGACTATGGATTATATTCTCCGATTCCTTGTTTCGGTTATGGCGAGTGTGGCTGGCTACTACATACGCAAGTGGTTAGACCGGAATGATAAAGACAGTTAGCCCAAAAAGAACCCCCAAGGACTGGCCTCCTTGGGGGTTCACTTTGACTATGGAATATTCTCCATTTCCTTAGCTAAGATTATGATATGCCACTTTACAAAAAAAGTCAACAGTTTTTCAAACACTGATTTATCGAATACCTCCCGGCTATCGGACATAGGATAGTCAGGAGGTGTTTTTATGATTTATGTGACAGTACCGGGAGATACTGTATCTTCGATCTCCCGTCAAAGTGGGGTTCCCGTCTGGAAGATTATTTATGATAATCAGCTGGGAGAAGAGGGAGAACTGACAGTGGGGCAGGCGCTGCTCTTATTAAAACCGCAGGAGAGCGCGGAAATTCGAGAGGATTTGTATGTGACAGGGTATGCATATCCTTTTATTGAACCTTATGTGCTGGAGATGGCATTTCCGGCACTCAATGAACTGCTTGTGTTTTCTTATGGCTTTACGTTTGAAGGAGAGTTGGTTCCGCCCATACAGGATGAAACATGGATGATACAGCTGGCCTGGGAGAATGGGATAGAACCGATGCTGGTTCTGACCCCGTTTACACAGGGGGTCTTTAACAATCAGCTGATCCAGACTCTGGTGGAGGAAGAATCAGTACGTGAAAATGTGATTACCAATCTGCTGAAGGTGGTGGAGGAAAAAGGATATGTGGGCGTGGATGTAGATTTTGAATATGTCCGTGCGCAGAACAGGGAAGGATATGCCGAGTTTGTCGGAGAATTGCGGGCTGCCATGAACGAAAAGGGATATCGCGTGTCAGTGGCTCTGGCGCCCAAGACGTCTTCAGATCAGAAAGGGCTGCTCTATGAGGGGATTGATTATGCACTTCTGGGAGAACAGGCAGACCGGCTGTTTCTGATGACTTATGAGTGGGGATATTCTTATGGTCCGCCCATGGCAGTCGCACCCCTTACGAAAGTCCGCCAGGTGGTAGAGTATGCGCTGACACAGATCCCGGCTGAGAAGCTTCTGATGGGGATACCGAACTATGGGTATAACTGGACCCTTCCTTATGAAAAAGGAGTGACAAAAGCAGAGACGATCGGTAATGTAGGGGCTGTACGGCTTGCGGTGGAATACGGTGCTCCAATTCAGTATGACCAGGAGGCTCAAAGCCCGTATTTTACTTACAGAAATCAGGGAAGAGAGCAGGAAGTCTGGTTTGAAGATGTGAGAAGTATTGCGGCAAAGATCGAACTGGCAAAAGAATATGAACTATATGGAGTCGGATACTGGAATTTAATGCGTCCCTTTCGTGCAAACTGGATCATGCTGGAATAAAGAGACCGGGAAATCACATATTGAACTGTGATTCCCCGGCAGATTAAAGATTATCTTGTGACTGAACTGCATTATAACCGGTCTCTTTGGTGCGGATTTTGACAGCGCTGCGGATTTCATAGCTGAAAATTTTTCCGTCACCGACTTCGCCGGTAAAAGCGGCTTTTTGTATTGCTGAGATTGTTTTTTGTTCCCATTCTTCGGAAGAGACGACCACTTCAAATTTAATTTTGGGATGTAACAGGATATCTACTTCACTTCCGCGGACAATTTCTGTATAGCCACGCTGCGTTCCATACCCCATAACCTGGGAGATGGTAACCCCGTTCACCTGGATGTCCTGAAGAGCAGATTTAACCTGTTCAAATTTTTCTTCTCTTACGATTGCTTCAATTTTGATCAACATGATGACTCCCCCTCTTTTATGAATCAAATCCGTTAAAGGACGGATATGCATTTTCTCCATGCTGTGAGAAATCCAGACCGGATATCTCAGCAGAAACATCTACACGAAGCGGTGTGAAAATTCTTACGATACCGATGCAGATCAAGGTTCCGCACACAGCAACTGCAATGGTGACCAGAATGCTGATCAGCTGTGCAGTGAATAAATGAAAATCTCCGAAGACTAATCCATTCCATCTGGCAACAGAATTGACAGAAGTTTTACCGAAAAGTCCGGTCGCAATACCGCCCCAGATACCGCCGATTCCATGACATCC
>OKTS01000686.1_pt1 | contig 14781 bp, 9 predicted proteins | sample 1606331 | NCBI WGS metagenome assembly OKTS01 (sample SAMEA3879564, study PRJEB24766) | human gut metagenome | biome: human-associated habitat; feature: feces | place: USA | collected 1985/1987 | reverse complement strand
ATTCGAATCAGGCCACACAATACCATTATCCACTATAACAGGCATCATTATACCACTCTGGTGTACACGCTGGACTATCTGCTTTACCTTGTCCCATGAAATGTCATTATCAGTATTATATTTTGCAGCATCGTCTCCTAAATCCTTTGAAAGGACGGACTTTGAGCCGGAAAGATAGAGTAAATCAATTGTTGACACATCTATCTGCTCAAGCTCCTTGGGTGTGACCGTTTTTACATTGAAGGTCATATTGGCAGTCTTATCAGCATCGCCTGTCTTGCCCTCCTGGTTAAATACACCTGTTCTGAACCAGTTATTGTTCTTGAAACCACCCTTATAATATATGCGTGTGGTATTTACAGGATAATCAAGCGAGCCGTTTTTATCAGCCTCCATTATATAGTCACCTTTTCCCTTACCCACATAGGTATATGTCTGGCTGTCCTTAACTATATCAAAATATCCGTCTGTATCAGTGAGGATTACCCTGCCTGTGTTACCATCATTATTCTCTGTAGCAGAATCAGCTATTGAAGCGTCATCTGAAATATCATCTGCGCCGGTCTTACCTGCCGGCTGATTGTCCTGTGTGCCATCATCTATCTTCTCGTATGGATTCTGTGAGTCAAGCACTGCTCCATACTCGCCGGTCTCATCGTAATTAAACTCAATAGGTACCTTAGTATCCACCTCGTAGTAGGTCTCGTCATCAGTGATTTTACCTGCAGGCACATACTCCATCTCAACCGTACAGTATGTATACTTCTCATAATCCGGCTTACTGCCATCAGGCAGACTTGCCATCCGGTCAGCTCTTGCAACAAATTCATATGGTGATGTGATATCTGAATTGTCTTTTCTGTAAATATATGCCTTTGGGTCATATTTTGCTATGTTTTGCATGCCCTCAGCAGAACCAATGGCATATGCGCTCTTTATAGAATAAACCACATGCTTGTCTGATGTGTCATCTGCTGTGCCTGTATCTGTCGTATTGTCTGTGCTGCTATCGATATTACCATCTGTACCGCTGTCTGTATTTCCATCAGCTTTCTGTGAATTATCAGTCTCTACCAGATACTTGGTATTTGTCATGCCATCCGGCAATTCGACTGCAGTAAATGCAACACTGTAGTAGCCTCTTTTTCCGGGTGCCTTAATTTGATTGCCATTTTCAGTCTCTGTATTAGAGCCATCTGCGGTACTTCCTGTACTGCCTGTATTACCGGTACTACCTGTATCCACAGATTCAGAGCCATCTTCTGTCTCATCCTCGCCCTGCATGAAAACATAATGGTCAACATTCTGTCTGTAATGACCTGTAGGCAGTCCATCTTCATTTACAGCAAGCTGGTAATCAGTGTTGAACTTGTAGTCACCCTTCTCCTGCTTTGTCATCTTGTAGCCTTCGGTGCCCTGATTTATTTTATCCATATCCACAAGGGCAAGCTCACTCCAGTCATTGCCCTGATTGACATAACTTTCCTCATACGGCTCATAGTAAAGGGGCTTTGTGTTGTCCTTTTCCTCTGTAGTAATAGGCGCAAGCTTTTCTTTCAGGCTTTTCATATAAGCAGCCCTATTCGTTGCACCTTTTCCCTCTGTGTCAGACATCTTTGACAGTGTACCAAACCAATTGTCAGGCTCCTGACCATCAATCAGATAGCCAATGGATGCCATTTTCTTGTCAGGCACCACCTCCACTATATTGAAGGGCTTGTCCTTGCCATGTGAGCTGACTATATCAGATATTCCATTGAACGCTACATTTGCATCGACCTTTGTTAGGCTGTCATTCAGCACAAAAGCTGCCACAACGAGACATCCTGTAAGTGTGAGCGATATTGGAACCACTATTTTTTTTCTTAATTTGCTCATTGCGATTGCTCCTTTGTAAAAAACTACTTTGTTTAATAATATGTGTAAAACGTAATTGTATTTGACTTAAATCCCGACTCTTCCTCAAGTCCAAGCCAGACGCTGATATTTAATTTTTCTCCGACAAAAAAATTTTTTCCGAGAGTGATATGCATTTTTTCATTTTGATTACCATCTACAATATGATAATTAAGATAGTTCCTATATTTAGGATCATCTTCATGACCTTCTGCTCCGGTTTCTCCTGCAATCTCATTTGAACTAAACTTAAATATTCCATCAGGCTCACCATTGCCCTCCGGTCCATAAATCAGCTTGCCATCATCGCCCATTTTAAAGGATATATCTCCCTTGTGCTCGGTTGCACCTGTTGAGCTGACACTTTCTACCTCCATATGCCATACAAAATCCTTAACCTGATATTTACCATTTAATGAAGAATTTTTTAACTCCCATTCATCAATAAACAATTGATGCGTCTGTCCTAAATTGAAATGCTTATCTGCATCACAATGCAGAATATTGATTGGATGTGCTACGTTTACAGTTACCTTTGCCGTCAATGACGTATCGTCTTTGGATGTTACTGTGATAACAAATTGATCTGTAGTTTCATTATCCATAAGTTCTACATTATATACATCACCATTAGCATTAAAGTTTCCACCATTTTTTGTTCCAGAATGATCCCACGTTACATTTTTTGAATCATACTTTCCACCCAGAATCTTATCAGTAAACTCTAATTTATTCTGATTTTTCTTCATTTCATAGTATACCGTTCCGTTGGTTACATCCTTGCCTTTATAATATATCCTTATTCCTTCAGGCTCTGCCGGTGCCACATACTCCACATCTGCCCCGGTCGGTACCTTATTTCGCATAGTGAAGTTCTGCTTTGATGTATACTTCTTGTCCCCTGCTTTAAAGTCCACGACAAGTCCGACAGAGTTCTTGCTTTCTGCCTCGCTTAAATCAGGTGTAAAGCCTGTGACATTTTCTGCCATAAGCGATTCCTTGCCCTGACCATCTGCCTTCACCGCACCTGTTGCAGGATCCAGTGTATCCTTTCGCAGATAGATTTTGTGCTCTGATGGTCTGTATATGATATTGTATGTACAATCCTTGTTGTAGATAATCAGCTTGCTGTCGGATGATGTTTCCTCAGATGATGCTTCTTCGGATGACGCTTCTTCCGCTGATGCAGTTGCAACATAACCGGCCTCAGGGGCTGCTGATGCCACCTCCACCGGCGCTGCCACTGTAGCAGGCTCATACTTGACACCCTTTTGCGCATCAATTATCAGGTCTCCTATCTGATTCATCGTAAGCTGTGCCTCATACTGTAAATCTACGTCCTTTGAAGCGTATTTATACTGCTTCGTGCTCGTACCGATAAAGCCCACAACAGCCAGACCCAGTATTCCCATTATCGCCATGACAATGACAAGCTCAACAAGTGTAAAGCCACTGTTTTTCATATTATTTGATTTGTTCATGCGCCTTAAAAGTTTCATGGTTCATCTTCCTCTCCGATTTCATCATACAACCTTATAACAGCCTTGCGTCAAAATAAAATATTCATCATTAAACTATGTAAATTACTCACATACCACCTTACCGGTCTCCTTGTATATCGTGATAACCTTTTCTGTGCTGTTTTTTTGAATCCAGATACGGCTGCAGTACTTACCATTGGCATCAGGCTTTTGTGCACCTGAGCTTCTGTCAAACTGAAGCATTATCTTGTCTGAGCTGTTCAATTGTGTCTTGTCACTATAATCATCCTTCATGGAATAGTAAACATCAATCCTGCTCTTTCCTATTTTGCTCGGAGCAGATACTGTACCATTTATGGTTGTCTTATAATAGTAGGCACCATCTGATGCATCCTTATATATCTCAAGAACTGCGCTGTCCTTTCCCATAGTGGTGACCCTTGTTTTATTAATTATCGATTCAATATTTCTGGCACACTGCTTCACCTCAACACCCATGACCGAGCGAATGGATATGGTTGCCGCACCTATAAGTACGACAGATATCGCTATCACTACTATAAGCTCTACCAGAGAGAAACCACCATTATTCTTTTTTTCTGTTACAGACATATTGGATTCCTCCCTTGTATATATCGTCAAAATTTGCCAAATATAAATATTTCGCAGCTGTTTTGCGCCTTAAAAGCCGCTTGTTTTCTACTCCTTGGTCCAGTTCTGGTATGTAATGAGCGTAGCATAATCTATTTTTGTATCTGCCTCTTTCTTATTTGAAAAAGAAGAAACATTACCCAGATAGTTGGCACCGTCCATGAACACATCATACAGGTGCAGTGCATCGTCTGCATCACTTACCTTTTCAAGAAGCAATGCCTTAAATACCTCCTGAGTACCATTATCAATCTCGCACTGGTCTTTGTTTACAATTATCCTGCCCTTTGCAACTATGGTACCTGTAAAGTCAGCATTCAGTGTCACATCTCCCGTAGCAACAATTATATCCACATTGTGTGATTTGTCATTTGCATCATAGGTGTAGTTACCGTTTTTGACAATTGCCTGGTATTTTTTTCCCTGATACTCAGTCTCAAATATATGTTTATTACCGGAATTTGGCACTATTTTCAGCAAATTGGTATTGTTAACTATATTTGTAAAAAGCGAAACACTTGCTGCATTTGTCGGTAAATCTGCATAATTTGTCAAAAGCTTTGAGTTTAGTGCAGTATACGTGTGCTGTAAGGCATCTGACTGTGCATCCATGTCCACACCATCAGCTATGCCCTTCAAAAGGCTTAAATTGCTGCCATCGTAGATGCTGTAATTGCCGGCAGTATAGATGCTTGCTGCCTCATTTACCTTTATGCTGTCAGTATAGAACTTAGTGTATCTATTGAGCTTGTCACTGTCTGCGCCAAAATAGTCTCTGTAATACTCAGCTGCCTTGTTCGTTGGCAGATTTACATAATAGTATACAAGTCCATCATCACTATTATCAGTAGAAGGAACAAAGACCTTCTTTATACAGTTGTCGATTGTCTTTTTCTCCGGCAGATATGCCGAGAGAGACTTACCTGTCTTTGTGCTGACCACATTAGCATTAACTTCAGTATACTTTGTCTGATCCTGTCCGGTTGCCGTGATATCCTTGTACTCCTTATAGGAAAGTGGATTCTTGTTGTAAAGCGATTTGGCATCCGCACCATCTCCACTTGTGCCTATGCACTCAGGCGGCACAAGGTATGCTATCTGGTCACCCTTTACAGAGATTGACTCACCCATGGCCACATTGCTGTTTTGTGTACCCACACTACTTGAGTTTACAATAGCCTGGGTATTGATATATGCGGTTCCTGCTAACATAAGCTCCCTGATATTTGACATATCAAGAGATGCCTCCCTGCCGTTTATGATAATAGCAGAGCTATCGCCTGCGACAGGATTTTCCTTGTCAGCACCTCCGTTGCCAAAGCCGACGTACTTCGCATTGTTATTCTTATTATTCTTGCCAAGTGTAACCTTTGAGCCTGTACCCTTTAAGGTCATGTCATCTGCCACATATGTCATGCCATCTAAATTGACTGTTGCACCATTTACATTTATGTTGCTTGTCCACAGCTGGCACTGTGAATCAACAGAAAGTGTACTGTTATTGTGTACCCCCGCCATATTCTTTTTTATTGTACCAGTATCTTTTCCGGCAAAGTCTCCCACCTCTATATCGCCCTCTGCAATCATATAGCTGGTATCCTTTACATCAAGTGTGGCATTGTTTGGAATGGTAACACTCGTAGTAGAAGTCCCTGTGCCTGCCGCATTTTCACAGCCGGCGTAGAGATTACCGGATAGATTCACTTTATTAAGTCCTGATATAATATCCAGTCCTTCATTTCCGACAAGAGAATATGTAAAAAGCTCCGGAACTCCTCCCGATGCTGTAAAGCTCATGGATGGAACTCCCAGAGAAATATCTGTTTCTATTATTGATTTAAATCCCTTTTCATCGGTATACTCTACCCTGATGCCATTAATGACTGCGCGGCTGTTGTATACCTTGAGCAGTCCATTTCCATTTTCATCGGCATTTACCGCCTTGACCACAGCGTGTGGCTTTGAGTTTTCGTCTGTGAGCTTACTATCCACATAGTCTTTAAGCTTTTCAGTTTTATAGTGCATACCGGTATTGTCAGACTCAAGACTTCCCTTTAAGCTCTTTAAATACTCCTGCGCAAATATACTCTGTCTGCCGGCCTCATTTATGCTGCTGTCAGAGTAATTCTCCATAACCTTGGTATATCCAGCTGAGTAAGCCTTGGAAATATCTCCCTGCAGACCGGTACATATCTGATCCAGCACACCCTCTGCCGAGTAAAAGTTGTCTGTATTTTTTTCGTCCGTCACCTTCATCTGGAGGTTCATAAGCGCTATCCACAGCACAGTCACAGCTAAAACAGCCACTATAGCCATTGCAACTACAACCATCACAAAGGAAGCACCACGGTTATCATTACGCTTCATAATTAATACCCCATGCTTCCGGTCATCGTAACAACCGGGTCTTTATCCTTAAATATATCATCCAGTGAAGCCTTGCTCTCGTATACAGCCACCTTCACATCATACAGCCTTTCAGATGCATTGCTTTTTGTCAGATTCTTTATATCGACAATTGCCTTTACATCATTCTGAATTACATTGTTATTAAAGCCATATATAGCTTGATCGGGCTGTAGTGGATTATCCGGTGCTCCCATATTTACATTCAGATTGGTGGCTATATGAGTATAAGCATGACCTGTACGATTTCCCGGCTCACTTACCTTCACATATGCCTTATATGTACTCTCCTTCGTGCTCAACTCTGACTGATCCGATATAGTCTTTTGCTTTACAATGTTTACCGTGCAGTCCAGCTTGTCCTTATTATTGATTATAATGACATCGTTGCAGGTATTGTAAAGTGTTCCTGTAGATGTGTACCATGGATTGTAAAACAGATAGACATTCCTTAGATTATGGTTCACAGTATCTGAAGAATTATCATAAATCACCATGGTATAATCATCCTTCAGTGCACTATTCGGATCCGGAAAAGTCTTTCTTACTCCATTCTTATTGATAGAATATGAATACGACACCGTAACCTTGGTAGCCTTATTACTCGAAGCTCCATACTTTTCTATATCTATGGTGATAGTTCTTTTGATATCCTGCTGAGTGATGCCGCCTACACCAGGCATATTATTAAATGCATATATAATATTTGTAGCAGAATACTTGTCTGCACTCATGCAGTCAAAATTTGCATCCATGGCCGACATATCCGCTACCTCGTCCATGTTGTACTTTTTAACCTTATTGTCCGACTCTGCGTCCGATTTTGCATCCACTGTCACAAGAGCATTGTATTTCTTTGTGCCTGACTGCACACCAGACATATAGAAATAATACTTGTGCGCATCCGACTCCCTGAAATTCCAAAGCGATGCATCGTCTATTTTAGCTTTTGCGTCAGTCTTATGGATGCAGCTAGTGATGACATCGTCCTTGTTTACAATCTCAGCACTGATATCCTCAAGCCTCTTTACATTATCAAACTTATCTGATTTCTTAAGAAGCTCACATGCACTGCTTCCATCTGATATATTAAAGCCGTCCGCAATGTCAAAGCACTCTGACGGATAGTTGAACTGATATGCCAGTGTCTTCATGGAGTTCTTCTCAATACCCTCCATAATGTTTGTCGCCAGATGTGTAGCATTCATCTCGTTTTTTGCCTTTACATTGGTCTTTGTAGCTGTGACAAATGCATTCAAAAAAGGAAGCACGATTATTGCGAGAATAGCAATCGACACAATAATCTCCACAAGTGTTACTCCTCGATCATCGTTTTTTAGCTTTCTCAAATCTGCTTCCTCCCCTCTTGTATTTTGTTATCTCATAACTCAATAATCTAACATTTGATATTTATCACTTACGGTCTCAATAACCCGCTAATCTAATAATCTAATATTATAATAATCAGTTGTTAGTTTGTTGTACCAAACAGATTATTTGTACCATGTGGTACTGCAGGTATGTATGGTGCCTCATATGGCTTATCAAGTCCATACAGGAAATATGAATCCACAAGCATCTCACCTGTCAGCTTGCCTGTCGAATCATCAAAGCTCACGTTGAGCGTGCTGATAGTTTTCTTCTGTGATGAACCAATCACCTCTCCAAGCATAGCCTTAAGCCCATGATACTCTGTCTTGAATGCCATAACTGTGCTGACATCATAAAGCTGATAACCTGTAACCGTAGACTTTGCAGAGCCTGTTGATGTACTGCCATCAGCTGCACTGCCGTCGCCTGTCTGTGACTGAGAGTTGTTGCCATCAGCGGTCTGAGAGCTCTGCGAATTGTCTGCATTACTGCTATCCGTGGTACTGCTGTCTGAACTGCTTCCTGACGAAGAATCTGTACCGGCTTCACCTGTCGGATTATTCACATCAATAGCTGTCGGTGAGCCGACTGTAAGCTCTGTAATATTTGTATTGGTAGATTTCTCTATAGCAACCGCATCCATGATGCCGTTTTCAATCTGTAAATATGAAGGAAAATTGTCATATACCTGCTGCATAGCATCAGACATATCCTTTGTCTTCTCTGTGTAGTCATCCGCCTTTGCCGCAAGGGCTGAAAGCTGATTGTACTGTGATTTCAGGTTCATGTTTTCGCTCTTGAGTGAATCCCTCTTATTGGACTGTGGAATAAAAATCAAAAAATATGTCAGTGCTAAAATGGCAACACCCGCTAATATAATAAGTAACTTTTTATCTCTCGTTGACATCCTAACACCCCCTACTGATTTGTACTGTCTGTATCTGATGATGAATTACTATCCGTCTGTGCCTGTGATGACGCATCTTTTGATGTATCATCTGGCTCACTGCCTGTGCCATCTGCCGATTCAGAAGCAGCACTGTCATCAGCCTTTACATATGTGCAATCTACTGTGAACTGAACCTTTGAAGCACCGGTCTCATCAACCTCCTCTGTAATGGTTGACACATTGGATACCATGATACTCTCAAATGTACGAAGCTGTGCAATCACATCAGCCGCTATATCCTTGCTGCCTGTCTTTATGGTCATCGAAACACCATCTGTCGTAACAGACATATTCACAAGCTTGGCCTCTGACGGAAGCTTCTGCTCCAGCTCATCCACGAAGCCCGTTATCTCATCATTCTTGTTGGATGAGGCGCTCTCAAGAAGCTTAGTCCAGTCATAGTCCTTCTTGGTCTGGTTGTACACATCATATATATTCTGTGCATATGACAAATCAGAAACACGCGCTTTAAGCGTCATATTGTCTGAAGTTAAAACAAGATTTGAAAAAATGCTGTATGCCGTGATACCAACTGCAACTACCACACACAAGCCAAAAATGAGAAGCTGCACTGCAAAAGAAACAGGCTTTTCGGCTTCCTCCCCTGCCGGTACCGGAAGAGGCTTTCCATCAGGACCAACAGGTGGTTTTCCCTGCATACCTGCCTGTGCACCGCCGGGTGGCATAGCACCTGCAGCTGTTCCTGCCATAATCGGAGCACCGATTCCCTTGTTTTTCTTACTGTCTAATATATCAAGCGGGCTCAACGAACATCCGACACAGTTGAAATACTCTGCCAGCTTTGCCTCTGCGAGGTTTATGCTCTTTGCCACATGTATACCGTCAAACTGCTGGAGCGGAACCACCTTGACATTCAGCTCATTGGTCAAAAGCTTTGAGAGTCCGCTGAAATCAGCACCTAAGCCAATGAGGAAAATTCTCTCGATAGGAGTATCTGAGTTTCTCGACTGATAATAGTCTATAACTCGTCCGAGACTGCTTATCAGATTGGAAAGTGAATATGATACATTCAGGCGAAGCTTCTTAAAGCGCTCAGAATCAATCTCATGCCCCATAGGATCCATGCCGCCGCCCGCCGGCTCATCAGGTACTGTGCCATCAGGCCTTATTGCAAGACAGGTCTTTCTGCGTGCCACATCAACTGCATCGGTAAATGACAGATACTCTCCAAAAAGCTCACTATCCTGAATCGCCTCAATAGCATCAGCAAGTCCATGGTTGACATTGCGCTGCAGCTTTACCATGCTTCCATCCATTACAGTCAGTGTGGTAGAAACCTCATCCACCTTGACAGTCACCTTCACATCTCCGGGAATCTCTCTTCTCATGAGCTGCTTGATGGCATTTCCACTATAGTCAAGTGCTACAAGCTGCAGCCTGCAATCAGCTGCAAGAGCACCATACGACAAAATAAGATCATTAGGCACAGCAATAACCGAAAGACGTAATTTCTTTTCTTCCGGTCTGTCAATCTTCTCTATAATCTGATGTACCAGCTTGTACTGGCTCAAATCCACCGGAAAATAATCCGATGCATTCATTGCAATCATTTCCTTAAGCTGTTTTTCCTTAACAAGCGGAAGCTCAATATCTCTGCTTGCTATACGCGCTGAATTTAAAACAAAAACAGCTTTTTTGGTGGAAATCTTCTTTTCCTTCAGCTTACTGTATAAGATAGAACGAAACATCCCATCCGGCTGTACCACTCCATCATCAATCATCCCCGGTGGTGTCGGAAAGCCGAACATATTGTAAATCTTAGGATTTTTTGCTTTGTAATCAATCTCAACTACTCTGGTAAGGTTCTCCCCTATTTCAATACCGAGCACCCTATTTGCCATAACCTAGTCCTCCGTGTTTATCTTTGTTTTACACTGTATACATCTGTAAAACATTCGTAACTATTCAGTTACAAACATTCTATATATATATTTCGGTATATCTGTGTCTTCTCTGCTTTTGTCTCACTGCTTGTCGTACTACCTGTTTTATATTAAGTACGCTATATTATAACACGTTTTTCAAAAGCCTGCGAGTGTCAAATATGCCGATATCATTTTCTCACCCCATAGCATCGAAATAAATATTCCGGCTGCCAAGTACGGTCCCATCGCAAGTCTGTTGCCTGCGTTTGTCACTTTCATACGAATCAGATGTATCACGGAACCGATGATGCATCCTAAGAAAAATGCTAATGTAATATTCTGCCAGCCTATCGCAAGGCCTGCACATGCCATGAGCTTGACGTCTCCGCCACCTATGGCTCTTCCTCCACTTACAAGAAGAAGGATTTCAAGAAATAAACTGACACAAAAGAATCCTATCACATATTCAGACCAGTTATCATGGTCTAAAAACACATGCAGGATTCCAAGCACCAGTATAAATATATTGATTCCTAATGGAATTTCATATGTTCTCCAGTCTATCACACTCAAAACTATGAGTGCAGATGTAAGAAAGCAGTAGATGATACTCGTAAGCTCAAGTCCATTTACTGCAAAAACTACTATGTATAATATACCGTTTAACGCCTCAATAATAGGGTATTGAGGTGATATCGGTTCTTTGCACCTGCGGCATCTGCCGCGAAGAAACAGCCAGCTGAAAACCGGCACCATATCGTACCACGCGAGCTGATACCCGCATCTCATGCAGTGGGACCTTTCGGTCACCACTGTCTCATGCTGCGGTATACGGTAGATACAGACATTTAGGAAGCTGCCTATAACTATACCGAATGCAAATATTAAGATGTAGATGGGTATCAGTTCTGGTATCATTTAATAATTATCCCTTCAAAAATTAATTTTTCGGTTTAATCTGATCGTCTGTTCCAGTTGCAGTATAATAATCAGATGATGCTGAATATGTAATTTTTCCTGTTGCACTAGTATAAGTAATATCAATATTACCATCCCACTTAGTTCCCTTTAACCTTGTAGTTTCCAAACCAGTATCCTTTAACGGAGTTTGTGCAGTAGGATCAATCACAGGATCAGCATCTTTTGAAACTGTAACTTTAATGGTATCTGGAGCACCTTCTTTATCTGAATAATATGTCTTTAATGTTGTTGCAATACTATCACAGTTCTGAATATCTGTTGCTTCTCTTGACTTCTCAACATACTTGATAAGCTGTGGAGCAAGTACACCTACAAGCACTGCCATGATGGCGATTACAACAATAAGCTCTACGAGAGAGAAACCTTTGTTGTTCTTCTGTTTCTTTCCTAACTTTTTAAATACATTCTTTACCATAGTTCTTTTCTCCTTTTCATTATAACATGGTTTTTGTGCAAAGAGCTGTGCCCTATCAGCATCTCTTTGGTTTGTATGTGCTCATTGTACCATAATTCGAAGTATAATGCAAGTTATTTTCTAGTACAATAGTATCATTACTGTATAATTTTTTTCGCCTTTTTTAGCAATTTTAACCAAATTTTAACCGATTTATTGCATTTAAATCATATTTTTTCAAAGAAATAATCTCCCGAGCTGTATTTTGGCACAGCGTGAGGGGCTTCACTCCATGTGACCGGCTAACGCATACACTCTCGTGAGAGCTACGCTACACTGCCAAGATACTGTAGGAATTATGCTTTTAGATTTTCTATGCTTGACGAAACCGTCGAAACGCGCCGTCCGTGGCGCGGTTCTCCTTGCCCATTACTGCTCACACCATCAGTGTGACCAGTAACGATTACGGCCCATTAAAAGTGCCTCTACGAGGCAGGGGCTGTAATCTGACAATAGTTGATTTATTGGCGCATAGCTTGACAGCGTGGTGTCAAGCTTGCGTTTGAACAGCAACGATATATTACATCCCAGTGGCAGTTCATTTCTGTGTTTCATGCGCATAATTCAACAGTATCTAAGCACCTTCGCTATTCGCTCACCCGAGAGTATATTCGCCAGCCGTTCGTAGAGAATGAAGCCCCATCCTACTGTCAGTAAAAGAGGAAGCAACCTCCGAGTTCTCGCCCAAAGATTGCTTCCTCTAATTTACATTTCACTACAATATTAGCTCACAAGCCATTTTTTTACAGTTTCCTCATCAAAATCCACACATTCAGCTATATCTTCTATTGAGTGTCCTTTTTTCTGAAGTTTTAAAGCCGTTACTTTTGCCTGACGAATTCTGCCTTCTTCTCTGCCTAATTCTCTGCCTTCATTTTTCTGTTCTTCCCACGCCTTGCACATATCAATCACCTCTTCTTTCTCATCTATGTCTATATCCGTTCCTGCAAACAGGTTGATTGCCTCAACCGTCTCTCTGTCCACCTTGCTAAATTTTTCATCGTTCTGCAGCACTTCCTGCATCTTTTCCTTATCATACGCATTCTGCAGTACCTCGAAAAGCTGCCTGATGGATGTCCTGAATCCTGTAAAGTCTGTTATCTCCCTCGGTGCCAGCAGATTAATTCTGTAATCCGGTATGAATGGCAGAAGCTCTTCATCCACATCACCAAACATATCTGACAGCTTTCTTGGACCATCCCATTCCTTTGTTCCGAGATATACTGTAATCGTAATCACCGGTATCAGCTTATCCTCTTTCGTAAATCCAGAGAGAAATTCATCCGATGTTGCCGTATCCTTTTCCTTGCGGTGCTTTTTGGCAGTTTCCTTTACCTGGTTGCCATATGCCATGACATCATAAAACATGTTTTTTACCGGAATGGCATAGTGTATATCGGACTGATTTTCTACTCCTATCAGTACCACATATGATTTGCCGGTATATTTGATGCTGGCATTTTTGAAGATGTCCCTCATCTTCTGCATCGCTATGGTCTTTTTGTCAAGCCCTAGTGCGGTCAGAACCTCCGTGGTGTCTCTTTCCTTAAGGTTTTCCGGCAGGATAACCTCTCTTCCTCCATACAGTATATTGTTGCACAGATCCGCAAACCTGGCATTATCTGCAAAGTATTCCTTTGCCATTGAGTCCTTTGCGCTCAATCCTTCTCCTCCTGTTCTCTTGTGTGAGTAGGAAAATCCGGTGCCAATGATGGTACAGTGGTACAGTTTATGAAGTATACATGTGCAGTCCTTCTTTATGTTATCTATATGTTTACATTATGATTATCACACTGTATACAGTTCATCCGCCTTTTGACTACATTTTCTGCATTCTGTCTACATACGGCATTTCAATTTTCCTGCTGTTGATTGGTAATTAAAGCATCGAAAACTTCCATGTCCTTTGTAGAATAATGCGAAGTGGTCTGCCCTCTTCAAAGTGGTGCGCACCTGAAAAACTGTTATGTGGTGCCGCTTACAGAAATATAATGCTTTGAGTTGATTGTAGCATAGAGGTGGTGTTTTGTCATCACATTTTTTCTTTTTTGCCACAGCGTAAGGGGCTTTATCCCATGTGACCGGCTGGGCACACTCTCCCGCGTGAGCGAATAGCGAAGCTGCCTAGATACTGTTGAATTATGCACACGATACACAGAAATGCCCTGCCACGGATGGCAGGGCAAGGAGAACCGCGCCACGGACGGCGCGTTTCGACGGTTTCGTCGGGCATCGTAAATCTTTAAGGCATAATTCCTACAGTATCTTGGCTGCGTAGCGTAGCTCACGTGAGAGAGTGTTCACAAGCCATGGCTCATGGGATGAAGCCCCGTCCTACTGCCAGTACCTACAGCTGCTATGCCAGCTTCTTATTTTTCTCAAGAAGCTCATAGATTTTCTCAACGTCATAATCCGGCTTCATGGACAATGCCGCTTCGTAAATTGGAGCGATAACCTCCTCTTTTTCTTCCAGGTCATCTGCTATCTCTGCCACACTCTTGTCCTTTTGCAGCTTTTTTACAATCTGAGAAATTATCTTTTGTCTTTCTCCTAATTCTCGACCTTCTTCTCTGCCCTCTTCTCTGCCTAATTCTCTGCCCTCATTTTTCTGATCTTCCCATGCCTTACACATATCAATCACCTCTTCTTTCCCATCTATGTCTATATCCGTTCCTGCAAACAGGTTGATTGCCTCGACTGTCTCTC
>OKTS01000677.1_pt1 | contig 14942 bp, 19 predicted proteins | sample 1606331 | NCBI WGS metagenome assembly OKTS01 (sample SAMEA3879564, study PRJEB24766) | human gut metagenome | biome: human-associated habitat; feature: feces | place: USA | collected 1985/1987 | reverse complement strand
GGCCGGGGAAAAATGCTGGGGGTCTTGACTAATGACCCCCGTGCTCAATCCGATGCACCAATCCCAGACGACTTTTGCCAGCTGATAAAACGGGCCATAGAACATTTCCTTCAGTAAGTCTTCTACCCATCCTGGCATTTGCCATCACCTCCTAGCTTGGCAGTCCTGTCCGGATGACCGCAATGATCTGTGGTGCCAGGGTTGCTACCAGACCACTTCCGATTCGTTTAAATGCAATGGACTGTGCGCCACCATCCTGTGTATTGAGGGACTGCGCCCACTCGAACAGTCCCCACAACAGAAAGATGGTACCGATCGAAGATACAATCGCTGCGATTACCTGATAAATGGCATCAAATCCTCCGGTAATCTGGGATGTGTCCACATTTCCCGCCGCAAACACCGGGACGTTTCCTGCAAAAAATAAGAGCAGACAGCCCACACCGAACTGTGCCACGTGCCATCGCCATTCCTTTTTTGTTGGGTTCACTAGTTTCCTCTGGTTTGTTCTTTCATTCTGCATCTTGTTTTGTTTCATCATTTTTTCCTCCTACTTACTCTCCAATATGAAACACACGGATCATCAAAAACATTAAGATTCCTGCCACCAATGGCATGGTAATAAAAAATGCCAGTCCAATATAGGCGGCACCAAATTTCTGATTCACAACATAAGCGGCAGCTAATCCACATAAAATTCCAATGACCACTGCGATCACAACGACCAGTTTAGATTTCCAATTACTTCTTCTCATAACAATCTCCTTTTCCTGTTCCGAAATCCGGAACATCTCTTTCATTTTGAGTACAAAAAAAGCACGAACCATCCGTGCTTAGTGACAAGTTAATGCGGTTGTCTTTTGAATTTCCCGCTTTAACACCTCCCTGATTTGTTTTTCACAAACAGCACTGGAATCTGACAGATAAGCCAGTGCTGTTTCATAGTCCCGGTACCGACTGTGTTCCAGGTAATCCAGGGCTGCTTTTGCCCGTCCATTTTCTTTGGGACACTGCTCCACCAAAAGCGTCAGCATCCCCCGTAATGTACCAGCAGATTCATAGGCTCTGGGAACAGCATCCAAAAACGCCTGGGAATACGGCTTTTTCGGAAGTCTTTTTCCCTGTTGAATGTTTCCTGCCCTACGATCCCTGATTTCAAACAGAACCATGACAGCAATGGTTCCCGCCGACAACAGAAGCAGGACGATTCCGATCACAATATAAAACATCATAACTCCTTTCTTGTTCCGAATTTCGGAACACCCTATCCTCGGAAATAGTCTGCAATCTCAAAGACCTGTTTCATGGCCTGTTTGGGTGTCAATTCTTTGGTCAAAAATCCGCTGGCATACACACGCCCCTCACCCTTGGAATATTGGAACTGTACCCCCGGCACCTTTTTCCCGATCCGCTCTAATTTCTCTTCCAGTTCCTTTCCGCCTTTGCGTTTTGCAGAAATGTCAAACTGGATCAAGTCTTCGAAAAACAAAAAGGCATAGGACAGTTTTCCCACTTCCCCATGAAGCTGTTCGCCTTCTTCCGAATGCCGGATTTCCAGCTGCTCAAACTCGGGTTGATTGTTCTGCAGATATTTCTGTAAAACTGTTGCAGTCAATTCCTCTCTGGTAATCTCCTGTTCTTTTACGGAAACCCGCAACGGTCGCTGTCTCCATTCATTCTCTTCGGATGCATCCATCTCTTCTGGGATTACTTCCGCTGAATCCGGTTCGGTTTCCACCTGCGGCAGCACGTCTCTCTCTTTTTCTGGCTCCTGTGGCGGTTCCTGTTTGGATTCCAGCAGCTTTTTCAGCAAGGAGGTTCTCTCCTCCCCCAATTGTTTCAACAGAAGCTCTTTCTGCTCCAGCTGGGTAGTCAGGTGTTGGTTCTCCTCCCGTAATTGCGCCAATTCTTCCTGTTCTGCGTATCGTGTCTGCTGGGAACGTGTCTTTTCTTGGAACAGAGCGTCCCGTTCCTGTTTCACTGCCTCGTATTCCGGTTTCGGCACGTATGCGGACAGATCCGGAAGGGACGGTGGGATTCCGCATTCCTGTTGGCCGATCTTATATTCATACTCCCGCTTCAGATCTTCCGCTTCCATTCGTTCATTTCGCAGCTGCTCCAGTTCCAGGCGGCTTTTCATCAAAAGCTCCTGTTGCTGCCCTTCATAGAGCTTCTTGGTCTGCTCAAATTCCTGTTTTTCACGCTGCAGAGCTTCCTGTTCCTTCCGGTGTGCCGCTTCCTGTTCTGCCAGCTTCTGTTGTGCAGATGCCAGCTCCTGTTTCTGTCCTTCCAGGCTTTGGTATTGTCTTCCTAGCTCGGTCTGGATCCTCTGCAGTTCCCGGCTTTTCTGTTCATACTCCTGTTTCCGTTTCTGGTACGTTGCTTCCCGCGCAGCAAAAATGCGCTGCATTTCTTCTAAATACTGTTCGGTTCCGGATCCTTCAGGCTCCGGAAGTTCCCTTGTTTTCCCTTCTTCCATACATCCTCCTTCTTCGTTTACCACCAGAAATCCCCGGTTTTTGGCACTGGTACTTGAGGTACCGATGCCACCGGTTCTTCCGGCTCTGTAGGTTGATTGGCTTCTTCCAAATTCGGTTCTTTTTGTTCGGATTCTTCTCTCTGTTCGATTTTGGGACGTTCCTTTTCGGGTAGAGTCGTCAGGGAACGTCCCAGACAAAGGCTGCCACAGGCAGCCAGAACCATGCTGGTTATCAGCAACATCTTGTTTCGTTTTTTCATGGATTCGCACTCCCTCCTAAAAGGCAGTGCGTGTTTCCACTACCTTTGTTTCTACTGCCAGCCGCTTTGGGGTCTGGAAATATCCCACACAGGTCACAAGCGTCACCCTGGCTGTATCCTGACCCTGGCTCTCTCTAGTGGAAAAACAGGGATCATCCGCCTGCAGATACTTACAGCCTTCCACCTGCAGTTTCCGGACACGCTCCGGCGTATACAGATAGGCTTCCGGATATGCCGTCAAAAACGCTTCGTCCGTAAATTGTTTCAAACTTCCGAACATCTGTCCGGAAGCCATGTTGTGGGCAAACAGATACACCTGACTGTCCGAAATCCTTGCTCCGGCAAAGGTAAAAATACTCCCCAGGGGGCTGTATGCCCCTTCAAAATCTTTGGTCAGGTATTCTGTATCCGTCTGTCCCGTCAGGATGGGACTGTCCACCCCGATCTGGGGCACATACAGCCATCCCACGATCTCCGGATTGATGCGCTGCAATGCTGCAAAATCAATGGTACGTTCCATGGGATCTGCCTCCTGGCTGCCCGCCTCCTGTACCACCAGTTTCTGTAACGCCTCCCCCTTGACTTTGATCTCCTGGAATGGTTCCTGTTCCCGGTATGCCAGATAAAAGCAGCCCACACCCAGCAACACCAACAAAACGGCCAATCCCATAAGTTCCTTACTTTTTCCCATGTCGTTTTGCTGCAATTACCAGTCCCCCGGCAAGCACCAGAAGGAGGACTCCCCCTGCTACATACCAAATGGTGGCATCAAACAGTCCGGTCTGGGGTGCCGTATGCTCGGCTGGTCTCGGGGTGTGCTTCGGTTCCACTTTAATGTCGTAATGTAAGGTTTCGTCTGTTTCCATGGTAGGGATGCTTAAGAGGGTCGGGGATACCAGGTCGTACCCCGACTGGTCTTTGGACGTTAACAGATACACTCCCAACTCCTGTTTTTCAAACACGACTTGTCCGTTTCCATCTGTTTTTTTGCCCTGTTCTTGTTTGGCTGTCTCTGCCAGCGTTTTGGCAGCCTCCTCCAACTGCTCTGCCGTGGTCAGCGTATTCAAATCGATCTTTGTGGATTCATATTCCGGAAGCAGCGTATAGGTGCTGTCCTGGATCTCCCCTACTTTCGTCAGGAAAAACTCCACATCCGCTACGCTGGTTCCCTCTTTTCCCGGTGTCAGCTGGACGGTCACGCTTCCCGTCTGTACCGTCTGCTCTGGACTTTGCCCGGTCTGTGTCTCTTGCCCGGTATTCGGTTCTGCTGGTTCCTGAGCTGCCTGCACACTGCAGACGCTCCCAAAGGTCAATAGCAGTGCCAGACATCCGGCACTAAATCTTGTCATCATATTTCGCTTCATGTGTTCTCCGTCTCCTTTCTCTCCAGATATACAGGAGGAATAATAATAAGAACGCAAACGGCAACAGGGTAAACACCAATTCCCTTGCAGAGGGCAGTTCTTCTCCCATGCTGTTTGCTTTTTTTGCCTCATAAGGCACCCGCTTTCCAGTTACGATCAGGCGGTGTGTGTTTAACCCGTAAGGAGTACAGGTAATGATCGATGCCAGATCCTGCCCTTCCTGGATCTTTAATACAGAGACTTCTTCGGGCTTTACCACTTGGATCTCCGTCACCTGATAGGCCAGGGTTTCATCCAGCACGTGGAAAAAGAAGTAATCCCCTTCTTCCAATTCATCCAGCCGGGTCAGAAGTTTTGACTGGGGAAGTCCCCGATGTCCGGTTAAAATGCTGTGGGTGGATTCCCCGCCTACCGGGAGGCTGCTTCCCTGCAAATGCCCGATCCCTTTCGATAAGACCTCTTCACTGGTTCCATGATAGATCGGCAGCTCCACTCCGATCTTTGGAATGTCCATACTTCCCATGACCCCCGTCCCGGTGGTATCCAACAGGGATGCGTAAGACGCATCCCCCAAAAGAAGTGCATCCTCCCCAGATAAGGTTGCCCCATTGGTCTGATAGAGGATGCTATTGTAATGTTCTGCCTGTTTCCGTAGTTCTTTTACATCCAGTTTCTGATCCTGGATGGTCTTCTGATAGGTTGCAATCACCTGTTCCTGCTCTTTCTGACTGTACAGATGTGCCAGAAGGGGCAGACAGCAACAAAGGAATCCAAGTAGGAACAACACCCAGATCCCCCATCGTTTCCGCATTCCTTATTCCTTCTTTCTTGCTTTTGCAACTGTCATTGCCACTGCCATCAGCCCTGTTCCTGTGATCAGAAGGATTGCCAGTGCCGGAGTACCAGTCACTGGAAGTTTGCTTCCCACCTTGTTGACAACGGTCAGGTTCGCATTTCCCTGTTCCGGATCGGTTTCCAGCTGCAGGTCATTTTCTTCCGTTGCCCCGTCATAGAAGCTCTTGATATGTGCCGTTGCCTGCAGCTCCTTCAAGGTTTCTGCAGTGGCTCCCTGACCCTTGATGTAATTGTTTCGGTCATCCGTATAGGTTGGGATGATCTTGATCTCGATGGGGTCTTTTAACAACCGGTATCCGTCCGGGGCTTTGGTCTCTTTCAGCCAATACGTTCCCTGATCCAGACCGATGAGGATCACCTGTCCATCCGCTCCGGATACCATCTCCACCGCATCCTGTGGTTGGCTGCCACCTGTGTGATCCGTACCTCCGGCAGAATCCCGGTTGATCACATGATAGCCTGTATCCCCCTGTTTCACGTAGACTTCGTTTTTACAGTCTTTGTCACTGTATAACCGGAAATGTGCACCCTGCAGCACCTTGTCATGGTCATTGGTTTTCACAATGTCAATCCGATAGGTGAAGCAGACGACCGTATCCCATGGGGTAAATCCTGTTTTCCCGTCTCCGTTGGAATCTGCATCGTTGGAGAATTCCAGCCGCACATCATTCTCAAAGCCCGGACGTCCCGTATCGTTGGCTGCCAGATCATTCAACGTTGCCTCATAAGTCAGGGTCACTTTCTGTCCATAGGTATTTTCCTGTTTGGCATTAAAATTCGGGAACTGTCTGTCCACGATTGCTTTGATATCCTGGACAACCACCTGGAAAGTATCTTCCCCTCCTGGATTGGTGTTCACAGTAAATTCCCCTTTTTTCAACGTGTAGCTTTTCCCCTTTTCATCGGAAATGGTGATCTTCACACTTTCCGGCTGGAATGTCAGGGCTTTGTCCATCTTGTCATGCCATGCGTAGTAATAGGTCTTGTATCCGTTCATGTTTGGAATGTTGGACTCGTATTTGTAAGGAACAGTCTGGCCGATCTCATAGTCCCCAATGTCATTCCAGCCGTTTTTATCCGGAATGTTCTGGGGCAGATCATCCTCCTGGATTTTTTTGATCACACTTGGATAATCGGATTTGATCTGCATTTCTGCCGTTGGGTTTGCTGTACTCACCATACAAAGAGATCCTGCAGAGTGTGTCCCTTCCACATCCGTAATTTCATCCACCAGATAATAGCCGAACGCTAAGCCTGTCAGCTGGACAGAATTGTCAGCTTTTACATCCTTTACATTCACCACCTCGGACTGCACGCCCTGTTTTTCGATTTCATCTCGTAAGTCCTCTACGAAATACCGAAACTTGCTGTAGCGTCCTTCCAGTTCCTGTTCCGTCTGCGCTCCTTCCACTTTGTAGGCGTTCAGAGACTGGATGTAATCGATTACCATATATTCTGTCACATCATCCACTGGAACAGACAGTGCCTTTGCTGCCACATTCTTTAATGCCTGTTCGTAGGCTGGATTGAAGGTGTAATTGATGGATTCCATGCCCTGTGCATTCTGCGCCAGGAACAGCTTGTACACATGGAATTTCTTCCCTACCAGCGTCTGGCCTGCATTTCCCTTGATGGTAATGTTTGCCGTGCCGCTTCCCATGTTGGCAATTCCGCCCTGGGTGTGATATTCCTTTGCTGCCACGGTTGCTTCTTCTGCAGCCTGTACTGTCAACAGCGGAGCCCCTACGGTACTTACACTGATTCCACCCAATGCTAAGAGTGTTGCGAACATCCACACTTTATTTCTCTTCATCTTCCTGTTTCCCCTTTCTCTTCATAAAGTATCCTGCCACTATCAGACAGCCGATTCCCACCAAAACGATTCCCAATGTCCAAGGGCTTCCGGTTTCCGGCATCTGCATTCCCACAAAATTTACTACTTTTAGATGCACTTCCCGTTCTGCTTTCGTTCCGGTAATGGCAAAATCCCCGGTTGTATCCGTATACTTCTTTCCATTCACATAGTATTCAAAGAGATCTTTTTGCGGATCACTTTTGGTGTAGATTTCATACACGATATCCGTGCCGTCCGAATTCACCGGGATCCGGTAACCCTCCGGTGCTTTGGTCTCCTTCAGATAATATTTCTTTTCCACTTCCAGATCCTGAAACCGCAGGATTCCATCTTTTCCACTGGTCGCTTTCTGCAATTCCTGCTTGCACTCCTCGTCTGTATAGAGGGTAAATTCTGCCCCTTCCAGCACTTTTGCATGGTCATTCACCTTGTGGACAATCAGCTGATACGGTGCTAATACATCCTCTACGTGAAGCTGTGCCGTTCCATCCTCACGAACCGTAAATTTCATGGTTCCGGTTTTGTCCGTTGCCGTATTTTCCAGCAGCGTGATCTTATTATTTTCGTCCACCGAAAACTTCAAAACACCTGGATTTTTGGTATACCCATCCGGTACGCTTTTCTCCTGAATGGTATGGGTGCCACGGGTCAGCCCCTTCAACACGGCCTGTCCCTTTTCATCCGTTGTCACTTCCTCCTGGTTTCCTTTGGAGTCCGTGTGTAGGAATACCACGCCTGGGATTGGCGTATCCTTTCCTTTTAAGACTTTTACGATATCCAGTGTCAGCAAGGTTTCTGGAATTTTAGGCTCATTGTAGGTATAAATAAACTCACTGCCATCATTATTACTGGTAATCGGAATCACAAATATTTCCGGATTGATAATATAGCCTTCTGGGGCTTTCGTTTCTTGTACTGTTACTACTCCCAGTGGAAATGTTGTTGCACCTGTAGGTGTTAAATAAAATTCATCTCCGGATACTAAATGGTCTTGATTTAACTTACACTGACCTTTTTCATTTGTCCTAAAAATCCATTGACGCTCTGCTACTTTTCCCTGTTCTGCCGGATCCTGCGTTCCCGTTGGTTCTGTTTTATAGTATTTCACCGTAAACTCAGCCCCTTCCAACGAGGCGCTTCCCTGTGGTTTGTTCTGATTGGTTTCCTTGTCAATTTTTCCAAGCAGCACTCCCACCGGGTCTAATTGTGGAAGGTCTTTCACTTTCACCACCGCAGTCCGTCCTGCCGTGACGGTAACCGGATGTACTTTTTGATCCAGGACAAACCCTTTCGGGGCTTTAATCTCTTTGATAAAATAGGTACCGGTCTCCACTTCCACCGTATTGGAGTTTCCCTGCGCATCGGTGGTCAGATCCGCAATCTTTGTGGTGCAGGCCTGCTCTTTATAAGCACCATAGATTGCACCCTCCCTACTATAACAACTGTTTCCCTCTGTCAATTCCGGATTGGCAGACTCCTTTTTCAGGTTGATGCTCCCTTTTTGGTCTTTTTCAATCCACACAATATCCTGTTTATCGTTATACGCAACATAAGCGGTATACTGATCCATCAGACCACGATCTCGGACAACCTTTACCCACCGTTCTTTCAGTTCCACGGAAATGTTATACACCCATGCCAGCTGGTTATAATTCAATCCTGTGGTATATCCGCCATACAGGTAGCCAATGACTGCATGGCAACATCCGTAAATATCCGGAATGTGCGCCTGCACAGATGGTGATTCAAAATAGGGCTTGCTGACATCGTATGCCGGCCCACCGATTGAAACCAACAACATTGCTTTAATCAGATCATTGTTCAACTTTGAGATCTGAAATACGCCTGATGGAGTGGGACTGTTTGGTTCTGCACAGTATCCCAGATGGGTACCCGTTTCCGTCTGTACGCTAAATTCCGTTGTATTCCAGGATCCATAAGCATGGGGTGTTCCCGGCCGGATCGTTGCCTGGGAGCCCACTGCCGCAAAAAAGCTGCTCCGATCCTGCGTTTCCCCTTCTACACGTGCCTCTCCGATTGGTTCCTTTTTTGTATACTTCCCAAGCTCTTCTTCGGGGATCAGTCCTTCCAGCTTTTCTTTGAGTTCCTGGATGTCTCCTGCCTGTTCGTCAGGATCCACTGTCTCTGCCGCCCATACAGGCATACTTCCTGACAACAGCAAAACCGCCAGAATTGCAGACAGGATCCGTTTCCATTTTTTCATGCAAGTTTCCCTCCTTTTTTCTTTTTGTTCTTCCTGCAACAACCCTTGTTAGGAAGAATCCGCAATCCGGATTCGGTTCCGATATCGTCTCATTTTTGCTCCCTCCCTTCAAAATGGGTGCAAAAAAAGAACACTCTTTCGAATGTTCTTTTTTATTTCCTGTCTTCTGTTTATTGTTCTGTTCCAAACTCCGCTTTCATATAAGCATCCTGTTCCTCTTCTGTCATGGCATCCCACATATCATTCCAAGCGTTCTCCGCTTCCAACTGCTCTAAGGGAAACGGCAGCTCCTCGTTGGGATCAATCAGAGTCCCCTGATACCAGAATGGCTGCATTCGCTCTTTCTCTGCCATATGTACTCCTCCCTGCTATTTCTTTGCTCCACATCCAGTACAGAAGAATCCATCACTGACAGTCTCTGTCCAGGCTGGAGTATCGACTACATAGCGTGTTCCGTACTCTGCCGGATGCTCCACCGTTCTTGTTACTTTTTTATAATACTCTGTGTGATATCCTCCACCTTCACCATTTTCAGCATGTGTAAACATATGTCCCCACGGATCTGCTGTACAATCCGCACCACATACGTTGCAACACTCCCATGGATCATAGACATCTTCTGTGACTGTCTCTGTCCAGGCTTCTTTCACTACATACTGCTCGTTATGTCCCACTTCCGGATGATTGACTGTATGGGTCTTCTCCTGCCAGGTGTGGGTATGCTGTGGTTTTTCTGGTTTCGACTCTGGCTGGCTCGGCTTCTGTTCCGGCTTACTCGGTTTTTGTTCCGGCTTAGATTCCGGATGACTCGGCTTCGTCTGTGGTTTGTTGGGCTTCTGTTCTGGTTTGGATCCCGGTTGACTCGGTTTCTGCTCCGGTTTGGAAGAAGATTCTGTTTTTCCTGTTTCTTTCTCTGCTTTTACCGATTCTTTCTTATCCGACTTTTCTGCCGATTTCTTATTGTCAGAATTTTCTGACTTTTTTGCCGTAGTTTCCTTTTTTTCCGCTGTCTTTTCAGACTTGGTTTCTTCCTTTTTTCCAGTATCCTGTTTCGTACCCGTTTTCTTATTAGAAGTTGTATCCTTCGAATCCGTTTTCGCAATCTTCTGATTGGAGGACTTTGCCTCCTGTTTTGTCTCTACCTTTGTCTGCACAGCAGTATCCTGATTCGCTGCTACATATCCGCCGATCCCCAATGCTGCGATCAAACAGATTCCCCCACCAATCTGGATCTGTCGTTTGTATTTTTTCCACATTTCTTTCATTCCTCTTCGCTCCTTTTCTATACTTTTCTAATTTTAGTATACCACCTTTGCAAGGTGCTTTCTAGGTTACTTTACGTTACTTTAGGTTACCCTGCGTCCGCCTTAAAGCCGTTTTTTCATCCGCAGATATTGAAAAATACTGACCTTTCTGGATGTCGGCTTTATTTCTAACATAGGATCCTTCTTTAATCGATACACCAGTTCATACTCTGACCTCTTATCTTCATACAACCGTTCCAGACAATGTGTAAAACTAAAATCTGTTGTTTTTCTCGCCTGTTCTATTTCTTCTTTTAATAAACATAAATCCGTTTCATAATGGGACTTCGACAATGCTCTGTCCGCCCGGAAGGCCGACAGATAAATTTCCCATGCCATAGACCCTCGCAATTCCTCTTTGGGAATTTCCCAAAGCCTTATTTCTGCGGATAACAGTTTTTCTATATAGGGATTATGAAAAATTGAATCCGATTCCATCCTGTCATCTCCTTTTTTTCCAATTTTAGTATATCACCTTTGTAAGGTGCTTTCTAGGTTACTTTACGTTACTTTAGGTTACCCTGCGCCCGCAAATTTTACTTCCGGAATCGTTTTTCCTGAACCGCTTTCCGGAACATCTCTGCAGATATTTCCGGCTGTTCTGTCTGTTTCTTTACAAATCCATCAATGGATGTATCATAAACAAAGCGTTTTACTTCTCTCATATTCCCTGTTTCATAATATCCAATCAGCTTTGCAAAAAATTCCTTCTGACACTCTACCGGAATACGGAGAACACCTGCACCGCCTTGAATCATGATCTGATTGGCTGCAAGCTGCGCCGTTCGCTTATTTCCATCAAAAAACATCTGGGAACGCATGATATAAAGCATGATCGTAATCGCTCTTTCAGTCACGGACAGATCCGCATTCATAATCGCCTGAATCTCCGCTTCTATTTTTTCATAAATTGGAATCTCTGGCTTCCAGGATGTTCCACCAATACTGACATCTGAATTTCTCAAATCCCCAGCATTTGTTACGATCCCTGCTCCGATCTCTTTGTTTAATTGACGCACATAACGCAAATCTAATGGATAACCTACCGTATCAAACAAAAATTCCCATCCATGTTTTAGGTTATTTACTTTTACGATATCCTCCACACTTAATCCGGCAACGCTACGTCCCTCATAGATTTCCTGTGTATCTGGAAAGGTAACCGCAATCCCTTCCAATTTTGACTGGGAATAAATACTATCTACAATGTTTCGCTTTGCATAAAAAATATTGTCTTGTTGCTCCATTGAGAATTTATCTTGAATCATCTTCTTTTTCCTTTCTTAACTCGCATAAATCTGACGAATTTCCTGTTGTTCCTTTTCTGGAAGTTCCGTTATCAATCTGGCCGTGTTTCCTTGCACCATTGTACCAGTCGGTGCATCCGCTTCCTCGCATTTTAGGAAAAACAGCTGTCCTTCCTTTTTCAAAATTGCTTTTTCCTGATAGTAGCCAGATACATAGTATGACATAAAACCGTCTCCTTTTTTCTTGATAATTCTACCACTATTTTATCTAAAGCATATGGATTATTCAAGTCTTTCAAAGCCAGCATTTCTAAGAGTTAGAAATCATACTTGTTCAGATATTCTCGAATCATATCCCTCCTGTTATTTGCGATGTTCCGAATTTCGGAACAAACTTAATTTTCCTTGTAATCATCAGGTTTTGCATTTTCTCCCTTAGTTTTTTGGGTCTGTAGTACTGTTTCCACGCCTGAAAAAACGAACAGGAAAAGCACCGCATAACCAGCAATCGTATACAGATCCTTCCACAGATGAAATTTCATAAACAATACTACAATTAGGAGCAAATAAAAACTCTCCAAGAAGGGAACCTCTACTGAAAACTTGTTCCTACAACAAATTTCCCTATATCCTGTCATAAATAAAATATAGATTGCAGCACCTATAGTAAATGTCCCTGGCAATAACATTTCATAGTCTTTCTGAGCTATGGATATCTGAACTGAAGCTTCTGTTGCCAACACGTACAGCACAATGGTTCCGAAAACACATCCCGTTGCTGCAACAAATCCGCAATACTTTTTGCAAATCCAGTTCACCATTTTCAAAAACATCCATATTCGCATTTTCCATGTTTCCCGAAAGTTGCTTTCTTTTTCCATCATTCCATCCTTTCTTTTGCTCTCACCTATCGAAAATATTTTCAAGTCCTTCCACTTGTTCCGAATTTCGGAACAATGATTTACTATTCCATCATTTCCTCAAACAGTTTTCTTGGAAGTATCTTATGCAGTTGATACACTGTTTCCTACGCCCCACATAGTCTGCAACATCTTCTGTTCCTCCGATCGGTTCACCGTCAAAATTAAACAGTAAAGCCCTATGTACTCTTTCCAGCATATAATATCCTCTGTCGGAATCACAAAATGGACATTTCATACTTTTTCACCTCCACGCATACTGTTCCCTGATTGCACCCCTGGAAAAAAGGGCATGTTCCGAAATTCGGAACGAATCTGATTGATCATGGTTTCTCAAATTGGAAACTGACTGATACCCCAAATCCTCGTAGACTTTCCGACTGTAATAAAATGTCATGGTATCCGGCGCATTATACAGGCTGGTCAAAAGGTAGGCTCGGATATTGTGGATCCGGGTAGTAGTCTGCCCCAGGGAATATAACACATATTGGATGTGCGACATGGTCAGTTTGGAAAATTGTGTCCGCAGTTCTGCTGTTGTATATTCCCGTCTTCCAAATCGGTGAATTGTAGTACTCTTTCGGCTGCACGTGTCCACTGCTACAGCAAGCAGTACTGACAACAAGTCTGCATCTGCTCCGTCTTGCAGCAAAACATCATATTCCCACTTCTTCCGGAAAAATGCTTCTACACAGTCTCGATCCATCCATCGATCCTGTACTCTTGAATGATTTACTGTATACATGATAGATAGATGTTTATATCTATTATTATTTTTATACTCAGTATTATTAGAGTTGCAATCCTGATACTTCTGGAAGTTGCAGATCTGGCAGGTCATCGGGTCATTTTGATTTTGGGACTGCCAGTTTTGATACTGCTGATCGGTTGCACAATCTTCGGATTCTATCTGTTCTTGCTGTTCTATTCTACTTTCCTCCGGGTTGCAAATCTGGCAGGTCACATCCGAAACAGCAGATTCTTCCTGAATTTCCATTGTTTCTGTCACATCTTCAATAACTGTATGTTCCGGGTTGCAAATCTGACAGGTCAACCGATGCTCTGTTTCACCCTGTTCCCATTCCTCAATCTCAATGTCTGCTCCGGACAATAATTCTGCAATGGTTTCGGAATTACACAGATATACTAAATTGGGCTTTCCAAGACCTTGTTTCCGTCTTTCTATCAATCCCAGATTTTCCAATTCATCCATCATACGCATAATCGTGGCTCTGCTGTAAAATAAATCCTGTGCCATTTTCTCAATAGAGTAAATAAGATAGATTCTTCCGTTTTCATCTTTCCAATTATTTCTGGCAGACAATATGAGCCGTTCCCGAAGCACGCAATACAGAATCTTTGATTTTGCTGACATTTTTGCCAAACTTTCGGTAAATACCAACTCCTTTGGCAATATCAAAAAAGATTTACTCAGAACATCTTCCCCATAATAATACAGTCGTCGTTTCATGCCTTATTCCTCTCTTCCCTGTTGTTTCCCTTGTACGTCAGAATTACTCAAAAGCCGGATACTGATAAAAAGACCTGTGCCGCCTAACAGCATACTGACCACCAATTTCCATGCTGTATTTTGCGGGATTGCCCAATCCCATACTGCCATCAGTCCAAACATCCCCATTGCTGTCAATAACTTGATAAGTCTTTTTCTCGTGTGTTTTGATAGTTTCCCCATATCTGCTCCTGTTCCGTTCCGAATTTCGGAACATTACTTTTCTTTCAGTTCCTTTAACACCTTTGCAAGTGGCTTTAAATACAGCCTGTTTGGTTTCTTGCCACCCTGTGTTTTTTTCTTGATCAACCCAAGCCCTTTTTGTTCATCCAATTCTTCCAATAACCGGATTGCTTTTCTTTCGCTGCAATGGAGTAGATTCATAATCTCCTGAATTGGAAACTCAATATAGAGCTTTCCTTCTTCATCAATCCACCCTTTCTCTTCTGCATCATTCAGATACTCCAACATTACAAAATATAAGATCTGTGCGTCTCCGGGTAGCTTTGCAAATGCTTCTGTAAATAAGGTAGCTCCCTGTAGACAATTCCGGTGGATTTTCACCTGCAGCAATACGGAATCTTTCCATAATTCATTTTCCCCAACGGTAAGGCCGCGCTCATACAGACCCTCAAGCTGTTTTCCCGTCTGCAGACATTTTCCTGTAAACCATTCCATCTGTGCAGCAAAGGTATCCTTATGAATACACCAGAACAGTTCTTCCACCGGTTCTGCAGCTCCGTTCTTCATCCAGCTATAGATAAAATCCCTCACAACATAATTATAGAATTGTTCTCCGGCATGCTCATCCTCTTTCTCTCCAAAGGGTAACATAGCCCTCGGATAATCGCGAATGCAGTCTTCCATAATGGAAAGCTGCGCAGTATCATTCTCCGCCCCATAGTATTCGGTGACATAACGCTT
>OKTS01000668.1_pt1 | contig 15065 bp, 9 predicted proteins | sample 1606331 | NCBI WGS metagenome assembly OKTS01 (sample SAMEA3879564, study PRJEB24766) | human gut metagenome | biome: human-associated habitat; feature: feces | place: USA | collected 1985/1987 | reverse complement strand
AGCCAAAGGCTCTTTCAGGTGGTCAGAGACAGAGAGTTGCTATGGGACGTGCTATCGTTCGTAATCCTAAGGTATTCCTTATGGATGAGCCACTTTCCAACCTGGATGCAAAACTTCGTGTACAGATGCGTATCGAGATTTCCAAGATTCATCAGAGACTGGGTGCAACAATCATCTATGTAACACATGACCAGACAGAGGCTATGACACTTGGTACCAGAATCGTTGTTATGAAAGACGGCGTTGTTCAGCAGGTAGATACTCCTCAGAATCTGTACCAGAAACCAGGCAACCTGTTCGTAGCTGGATTCATGGGATCCCCGCAGATGAACTTCCTGGATGCAGAAATCAAAGAAAAAGGTTCCGATCTTGTTGCAGTAATCGGCAAAGACGAACTTGTTATCCCGGCTGCCAAAGCAAAAGCTCTTAAAGATGGCGGCTATGTTGGAAAAACAGTTGTTATGGGTATCCGTCCGGAAGATGTTGCAGACAGAGCTGACGGTTCCATGTCTTCTACTGTTAAAGTATACGAGCTTCTTGGTGCAGAAGTATTCCTGTACTTCGATGTAAACGGAACTCAGATTACAGCTCGTGTTGATCCTGGCACAAAAGCAAAAACAGGTGATCCGGTTAAATTTGATTTCAACATGGAGAAAACTCATTTCTTCGACAAAGATACCGAACTGGTTATCACAAACTAAGATTCAATCAAAATATCAGACCCGGGGCATTTACCCCGGGTCTTTTTTTCAGAAAACTATTTTCAGAAAGGATGGTTCAATGTCAGTACAGAGAACACTACAAAAATATATGGATGACTGGAAACGCATCAGTCATTTCGATTTCTGTCTTCTTCAGGAAGATAATTCCATTTTGGTCACCACCTGTGACCGCCGCCTTCCAGCAGAATCCAAACTGGAAGAATTCCGAAACAGCACTGCTCTTTGTCTGTCAAATGCCACCTGCTGTCTCTACAAAATAACAGAAAAAAATGAACAGCTTCTTCTCATTGTGTGGGGAAGCGAAGATTCTGTTTCCACGATTGGCGAACTGGCTGTCTGCCAGATTGAGAGTATCCTGGAAAGTTATGCCGAAAAAAATGACAAAAATGCCTTTATGCAGAAACTGCTTCTCGGAAACTATACTGATGTAGAGGCTTTTAACCGCGCCCGCAAGCTTCATATTTCTTCCAGTGCAAGGAGAGCTGTCTTTCTCGTTGAAACCCGTCAGTCCAAGGATGAACACGCCTTGGCTACCATCAAAAATATATTTTCTGCACGCACGCATGATTTCATCACTTCTATCGATAATCGTGGCATTATCGTCGTCCGTGAACTGACATCTGCAGAAACATATGACGATCTGGAAAATATTGCACATATGCTTGTAGATATGCTGGGCACAGAAGCCATGACACAGGCCTGGGTTGCTTACAGCAACACGGCAAATGACCTGAAAGATCTTTCCAATGCATACAAAGAAGCCCGCACCGCTCTTGAGATTGGTAAAATTTTCTATGCCGAACGCAATGTCTTCGGATATCGCACTCTCGGTATTGGCCGACTGCTCTACCAGCTTCCGGTTTCCATCTGTGAAATGTTCATCCAGGAAATTTTCGGAGATGAATCACTGGATTCCATCGACGGAGAGACACTGGCGATCATCCGTACTTTCTTTGAGAATAATCTGAATCTGTCGGAGACATCCAGACAGTTGTATGTGCATAGGAATACGCTTGTGTATCGTTTTGAAAAGATACAGAAACGGTTTGGACTTGATCTCCGTACCTTCGAAGATGCTATGACCTTTAAGCTTGCCATGCTTGTGTCCCGGTATCTGCGATATCAGAACAGAACCTGAGGGGGAGTCATTTTTATTTCAGGAGCATCAGGTGTTCAGGTGGAAGATAGAGATATTTCGGCAGGTTCTTATCATGCTCGTCCGTAAAACTTTTTTTCGGGCGCATCCACCAGAGAACTGCCCCGTCTTCCATTCCCGGACTTTTCACCAGATACTGATGTTCAAAGGTTGTCTCCACATACTCTGCCGCTTCAAATACCAGACAGTTTTCTCCCGCCTTCTCTGACGGACGAATCCAGTGACCGCGGATTGCGATATGTGTCATATCCAGTTCCACCTTCTGCTCTGTACGAAGAGATATTCCCCAGTCCAGAGCAAATACCTGATATTCTCCCATACGTTCAATTCTCGAACTGTTTTTGCAGCCGGTCAGTCTTGCTGCTTCCAGAAGCTGTGGCTGTTCAAATAATTTTCTTGTATCACCAAATATCAGTGTCTTGCCATCTTTTAGAAGCATCAGCTCATTGCAAAATCTGAAAGCCTCATCTCGACTATGTGTGACCATCAGCATATCTCCCTGATACTGTTTTAGAAATTCCTGCATATCTTTTTGCAGTACATCCTTCAAATATCCATCCAGTGCAGAAAAAGGTTCATCCAGAAGGATCGCTTCCGGCTCACCGATCATCATTCTTGCCAGAGCAACTCTCTGCTGCTGTCCACCGGAAAGTTGTGATGGATAACGGTTTTCCAGTCCCTCCAACTGATATCTTTTCATAAAATCTCTGGCTTTTTCTTCTCTCTGTCCCTTCTCACCACGATAGCCGCACAGAACATTATCTTTTACTGTCATTGTCGGAAACAATGCATAATTCTGAAACAGGTACCCAATCCGACGCTCCTGCGGCTTCAGATTGATTTTCTTTTCTGAGTCAAAAACTGTTCTTCCATTGATTACGATTTTGCCTCTGTCCGGTGTCTCAATTCCTGCGATACAACGAAGTGTCATACTCTTTCCACTTCCAGATGCACCGAGGATTCCAGTTGCTGATGTATTGCTCTCAAACACTGACTTGAGAGAAAAACCTTTAAAATTCTTTTCTATATTTACCTGTATTGCCATCAGATCCACCTTCTACTCTTCATGCCCCGCCCTGAGACAATATTGATCAGTGCCACGATCACAAACGAGATCACTACGATTACCACAACCCAGAACCCGGCTATATCATAATTTCCAGCCGAAGTTTCTGCTGCAATTGCAACGGACACTGTACGAGTCTTACCAAGAATGTTTCCTGCAAGCATGGAAGTCGCTCCATACTCACCAATTGCTCGTGCAAATGCCAGAACAGTTCCAGATGCAATTCCCGGCGCAGCCGCCGGAACGATCACTTTCCAGAAAATTCTGCGATCACTCATTCCCAGTGTCTGTCCTGCATAGATCAGATTCACATCAACCTGTTCAAAAGCAGCCCTTGCATTTCGGTACATCAGTGGAAATGCAATCACTGCAGCAGCGATCACGCAGCCTTTCCATGTCTGTACCACTTTAAAATCAAAATTCTCCATGAGAAATTTTCCGAAAGGTCTCCTGAGACTGAAGATCAACAGCAAAAAGAAACCAGCAACTGTCGGCGGAAGCACCAGTGGCATAGTCAGGATTCCATCCCATATTGCTCTCGATACCGGCTTCATCTTCATAATCTTACGTGCACAGAAAATTCCCAGAAAAAAGGCAATTGTCGTAGCCACTGCTCCGGTCTTTAAAGAAATCCACAATGGACTCCAGTTTATTTCCTGTAAAAATTCCATTCTTTTCTTTCCTTTTGTATGTACAAAAAGGGGCTGACATATATGCCGCCCCTTTTATATGTAATCGATAATTATTTAGCTTCTTCTGCAGTATCTGTTTCTTCGGTTTTGTCTTCCTTTGCATCTTCTGCAGTTTCTTCTTTCTTATCATCTGCTTTATATGCGGCAAACCCATACTCTTCAAATACTTTCATGGCATCATCCGTCTGCAGGTACTCAAGAAATGCATCTGCAGCAGCTGCTTCTTCGTCAGATGCCTCTGCGTCTACAGTAAGTCCCACCGGATAAAGAACCGGTGTTTCCAGAGAACCTTCCGGAGCTTCTGCGATAACATCTACTTTGTCTGCAACGGATGTAGCATCTGTTGCATAAACGATACCGATTTCGTTACTTCCCTCGCTGACAGATGCAAGCACATCTGTTACATTCTTGCCTTCATTGATCTCCATCTTGTTAACATCGTCTTCGATGCCAAGGTTTTTGAAGATTTCACGGGAATACTGTCCAACCGGTACATCCTCGCCCGCAAGCGCAATGTTCTTCGCATCTGTGATATTTTCGAAACCTGTAACTTTTGTTTCTCCATCCTTTGGTTTGATCAGAACAACTTTGTTCTCCAGGAGATCTACCACAGAGTCTTTCTTGGCCAGTTCCTCATCTACCAGCGCATCCATCTGTTTGGTTGCTGCTGAAAAGAAGATATCACATCTGGAACCTTCTTCGATCTGTGTCTGTAATGTACCTGAACTGTCTGCATTGAAAAGAATATTAACATCCGAATACTCTTCATTAAAATCTTTCTGGATCTCATCCATTGCATTTGCAAGGCTTGCTGCAATAAATACATACAGATCACCACTTGCATCCTCTGTTGTTGCAGCCTGTACACTTCCTGCACTCATTCCTGCTGCCATAACGCCAGCCAGCATTACAGTTAATATTTTTTTCTTCATGAATATATCTCCCTTCTTTTCTCTCAAATGTTGTTCAATATTCATGCTAATATTTTAACTGTAATAAAAATTCAAATCAATTTAACAGCTGCAATTTGCAATAGAATTTTTTTATAGAACCTCAAAATATTTTAGTAGTTCCAGTCATCACTGCCACTGTCATAGGAATCTGAATCATTTCCCTCATCAACATAATCATCGCTTCCGTCATCATAGTCGTCACTGTCATCATAGCTGCTGCCATCATCATAACCACTGTTATCCGAAGAACTACTGTCATAACTACTGTCATCACTGCTGTCGTCACTGCTGTTGTCATAGCTACTACTGTCCGAAGAGCCACTGTCATAACTACTGTCATCGCTGCTGTCATCACTACTGTAAGTTTCTGTATCACTGTCATCGGATTCATCAGAGGATGCTGTCTGCTGTGAGTTGCCCTTTGTATCTTTTTCAGACTTGTCTGCAAGACTTGTGTATGTAAGATATGCTGTGGAGCTTTCTTCATCATAAGCAAGAGATGCTTTTTCCATATCACTGAGATCAATGCTGTAAATCTGGTAAACATCTCCTTTTGCAGTAACGATCTTCATATCATATACAGTTGTAGTTGTTGTATCTGTTGATTCATCTGTACTATCTGAAGAAACAGCTGTGTCATCCGGAGTATAGAACATCTGTACCTGTTCAGATGCTTTTACAGAAGCTTCTGCCGGAATCAGGTTCTTGCCCCAGTCATCCCCACCTGAAGTCATCAGATAGATTTCTCTGATATCATCCTCCAGCTTATTGGTCATATAAATATATTTCGCCTGAGAAGTTTTAACTCCAATCACTTTCGGAGCCGGTGTGGATGTCGGTACCGGTGTTACTGTTACCGGAACTTCTGTCGGTGTCGGTGTTGCTGCCGGAGTCGGTGTCACTTCAACAACCGGTTTTGAAGAACCACATCCTGTAAAGGTAAGTATCATTGTCATGCCAAGTACGAGCATTATATGTTTTGCTTTCATTATTTACCATCCTCTCCGGTCTGAAGACCGTTCTATTTCATTTTTTATTTTCTATAGTTCTTTTTATTATCCCATGTATGCTCTTAAAAGTCAAATCAGTGTTCATAAGTCAATATTCCGCGAGGTGTTTTGTCATATATATGACAAAATCCCGAGACATACAGGTCAAAATGCCATCACCGTAGGTGATTTAAAATGCATTTTGGCCAAGTGCTGTGAACGGAGTGAACAGCAACTAAATCAGGCTGCCATAACAATATTTTACAGCAGCCTGGTCAGAATTTGATTCATTTCTATATTCAATTATCCAAGGAAATTTTTTCCTACAAAATATCCCAGCACAAGAACACCAAGTACGATACGATACCAGCCAAAAGCCTTGAAATCATGTTTCTTAATATATCCCATCAGGAATTTGATGGCGATAATAGAAACAAAAAATGCAACCACAATGCCGGTGACCAGTGTAAGAACCTCTGCCGGAGTGAATGTGAAGCCGAATTTTACCAGTTTCAGCAGACTCGCTCCGAACATAACCGGAATTGCCAGAAAAAAGGTAAATTCTGCTGCAACCGTTCTTGAAGTACCAACAAGGATACCTCCAATAATCGTGGAACCGGAACGGGATGTTCCCGGAATAACAGATAATACCTGAAAAATACCAATCTTGAATGCCGTGGCAAAACTCAGATCTTCAAGAGATGTACAGATTGGTTTTCTTCGTTTATTGTAATTTTCTACAATGATAAAAATCACACCATACACGATCAGGGCAATTGCAACCACTACATAGTTATTAAATTTCTCTTCAATAAAATCATTGAACGGAAGTGCGATCACGATCGTTGGAATACATGCTACCAGGATCTTAAACCACAGGATCCATTTGTCCTTATCACAGAATTTCTCCACAAAAGTCAGCACAATGCGAGAAAACGGATTCTTACGTGCAATCTGTGCTTTTTTCTTCTTGGGTATCTGTCGTATGTAAAATGGCCACAGCTTACTCCAATACAGGACAACAACCGCAAGGATTGCACCCAGCTGAATGACTACCAGAAAAAAATCCTTAAATTCTGTGGTCATATCCATCTTGATAAACTCATCTACAAGGATCATATGACCGGTACTGCTGATTGGAAGCCACTCAGTAATACCCTCTACGATGCCGAGGATCACAACTTTTATAAACTCCAAAACACTCATGTTTCTTTTCCTCTCTGTTTTATTTTTCATGTATCAGTATATTACAGTTTCGGTGGTTCGTAAACCTTTCCATACATTTTAATTCAAAGTTTAAGTTTTGGTTAACTTTTCTTTTCTGCAACATACAAGACCGGAGAAACTTTTGCGGCTTCTCCGGTCAGTAAATCATTTTTATTCGATTATCTGCTTGCGATCGTTGCAATATCGATCAGTGTCAGATTGTGAAGATCTGTATTCTCAAGACTGGTTACAAGTGCCTCTGCGGTGTCCAGACTGGTAAGGACATTAACGCCTGTCTCAATCGCATTTCGACGAATCACGAAACCGTCTTTCTGATGTTCCACACCCTGTGGAGGTGTATCAATAACAACATCGATCTTATGTCCCAGAATAAGGTCCATAAGGTTCGGCGCCGGCTGTTCCAGTTTGTTAGTACGGATCGCCTTGATTCCATTTTCTTTGAGGACTCTTGCTGTGCCTCTTGTTGCATAAATACGGTATCCAAGTGCCTCAAAACGCCTTGCGATCGGAACAACTTCCTGCTGATCTTCATCTTTGACAGTGATGATCATGTTCTTATACTTCGGAAGTTTGATTCCGGCTCCGATAAATGCTTTGTACAGAGCTTCGTTGAAGTTCTCTGCAATACCAAGACATTCACCTGTGGACTTCATCTCTGGTCCAAGGCTGATATCAGCGCCACGGATCTTCTCGAAGGAGAATACCGGCATCTTGATCGCGATATGTTTTGCTTCCGGCTGAAGCCCTGGCGTATATCCCATATCTTTGAGTTTGTATCCAAGGATCACTTTCGTTGCTAACGGTACGATCGGGATTCCGGTTACCTTACTGATGTATGGTACTGTACGACTGGAACGCGGATTTACTTCGATAACATATACTTCTTCGCCACATACAATAAACTGAATATTAATCATACCAACTACATGAAGTGCTTTTGCAAGACGACGTGTATACTCAGCAATTGTATCTTTTGCTCTCTGGCTGATCGTCTGTGCCGGATATACGGAAATACTGTCTCCGGAATGGATACCAGCACGTTCAATATGCTCCATGATACCAGGAATCAGGATATCCTCTCCATCACAAACTGCATCGACTTCGATTTCTTTACCCATCAGGTATTTGTCAACCAGAATCGGATGTTCCTGTGCAATCTGATTGATGATTCCGATATATTCCTCTACATCCTCGTCACTGACTGCAATACGCATGCCCTGTCCACCAAGAACATAGGAAGGACGAACAAGTACCGGATATCCTAACTCGTTGGCAGCCTTTTTAGCTTCCTCTGCTGTGAATACAGTCTGTCCCTTCGGTCTCGGGATCTCACATTTTTCAAGGATCTCATCAAAGAGCTCACGGTCCTCTGCAGCATCAACATCTTCTGCAGATGTTCCAAGGATCTTGACTCCCATCTTCATCAGTGCTTCTGTAAGCTTGATGGCAGTCTGTCCACCGAACTGCACAACTGCTCCGTCCGGTTTTTCAATATTTACGATGTTCTCCACATCTTCCGGTGTCAATGGCTCGAAATACAGCTTATCTGCAATATCAAAGTCTGTGCTGACAGTTTCCGGGTTATTGTTTACAATAATTGTCTCATAGCCTTCTTTTTTGAATGCCCATGTACAATGTACAGAACAGAAGTCAAATTCGATACCCTGTCCGATACGGATCGGTCCAGAACCAAGAACAAGAACTTTTTTCTTATCATGGGCAGCAACTGCTTCATTTTCTGTATCCGGGCCGCCATACACAGAATAGTAATATGGTGTTGCGGCAGCAAACTCAGCTGCACAGGTGTCTACCATCTTGTAAGCTGCTGTGATCTTATAACCCTGACGGAGAGCTTTGATATCTGCTTCTGTTCTTCCGCAAAGATTTGCGATCACATAATCCGGGAATTCCATGCGTTTTGCTTCAAGAAGAAGTTCTTCTGTAAGCGGCTGTGTTTTCAGAGCCTGTTCCATCTCTACCAGAATTGCAATCTTGTCAATAAACCATCTGTCGATCTTTGTTATTCTGTGGATATATTCTTTGGAAATATCTCTTCGGATTGCCTCCGCAATCTTCCAGATACGACGGTCATCTACAACTGCCAGTTCTTCAATCAGTTCATCCTCATCCAGGCCTGTGAAGTCATAGGACATCAGGCTGTCTACATGCTGCTCCAGAGAACGGATAGCTTTCATAAGTGCACCTTCGAAATTATGGCAGATACTCATAACCTCACCGGTAGCTTTCATCTGAGTAGTCAGTGTTCTCTTGGCAGTGATGAATTTATCAAATGGAAGTCTCGGAATTTTAACTACACAATAGTCAAGCATTGGCTCGAAACTTGCATATGTTTTTCCTGTAATGGCATTCGGGATTTCATCCAGTGTATATCCAAGCGCAATCTTCGCTGCAACTTTGGCAATCGGATAACCGGTAGCTTTACTTGCCAGTGCAGAAGAACGGCTTACACGAGGATTTACTTCGATAACACAGTATTCAAAACTATTTGGATTTAAAGCGTATTGTACGTTACATCCACCTTCAATATTTAAAGCTGTAATAATATTTAAAGCTGATGAACGTAACATTTGATATTCTTTATCAGATAATGTTTGAGAAGGTGCCACAACGATACTATCACCTGTATGAACCCCAACAGGGTCTAAGTTTTCCATGTTACATACAGTAATGCAGTTCCCTGCACTATCTCTCATTACTTCATATTCGATTTCTTTCCATCCAGCAATACATCTTTCAATTAAACATTGACTTACTCTTGATAGACGTAAACCATTTGAACAAATATCATGAAGTTCTTTTTCATTATTTGCGATACCTCCACCAGTACCACCTAATGTATAAGCAGGTCTTACAACAACTGGATAACCAATTTTTTCTGCAAATTCTAAAGCATCATTAACATGGTTAACAACGATGGATGCAGCACATGGTTCGTTAATTCTTTCCATTAAGTTTTTAAATTCTAAACGATCTTCTGCAAGTTTGATTGTATCTGTATTTGTCCCAATTGTACGAACATTGTGTTCTTCTAAGAATCCTTCATCCGCTAAAGCCATAGCGATGTTTAATGCATTTTGTCCACCTAATGTTGGTAAAATGCTATCTGGTTTTTCTTCCATGATTAATTTTTTAACAACAGGTACAGTTAATGGTTCGATATAAACTTTATCTGCGATATCACCATCTGTCATGATAGTTGCTGGGTTTGAGTTAATTAAAACAACTTCTACCCCTTCTTCTCTTAAAGCTCTACAAGCTTGAGTTCCAGCATAATCAAATTCTGCTGCTTGACCAATGATGATAGGTCCTGAACCGATAACTAATACTTTTTTAATACTTAAATCTCTTGCCATCTTATTTACCCTCCATCATTTTTTCAAATTCATCAAATAAAGCATCTGTATCTAATGGGCCAGCACATGCTTCTGGATGAAATTGTACTGTTTTAATATTTTTACCCATATATTCAACACCTTCGATTGTTTGGTCATTTACATTAATAAACCAAGGTTTTGCAATATTACGATCAATAGAATCATCACAAATTACATAGTTATGATTTTGTGTAGAAATATAAACACGACCTGTATTTAAATCTTTAACAGGATGATTTGCACCATGGTGTCCATATTTTAATTTTTCAGTTTTAAATCCATGAGCTAAAGCCATTAATTGATGACCTAAACAAATCGCAAAGATTGGTAAACCACTTTCAGATAATTTCTTTACTTCTTCAATAATTTCTATATTTTCACTAGGATCTCCAGGACCATTTGATAACATCACACCATCATAATTTCCTTCAATGATTGTACTTGCAGGAGTAGATGCTGGATAAACTGTGACTTCCATATTTCTATTTGCTAATGATTTAGCAATATTTTTCTTAGCACCAAAGTCTAATAAAGCAACTTTTCGATCTCCTGTTCCTACTTTATATGGTTTGTCACATGTTGTTTTTTCAACGACACCAGTTACTTTAAAGTTATGTATTTTTTCCATCACTTCACTTAAATCATCATATTTTGTTGTTGTAATCATTCCATTCATACAACCTTTATTTCTAATGATTTTAGTTAAATGTCTTGTATCGATTCCTTGAATACAAGGAATGTCATGTTCAATTAAATAATCTTTTAAATCAATATTTTTTCTAAAATTACTTCCAAGTCTAGCAAGTTCATTCACTACAAATCCTTCAACATAAGGTTTTGTAGATTCTTGATCTTCTAAACATACTCCATAGTTTCCAATTAATGGATATGTCATAACAACTGATTGTCCTGCATAGGAAGGATCCGTTAATACTTCTACATATCCTGTCATTGAAGTATTAAATACAAATTCACTGACAACTTCTTTGTTAGCCCCTACGCTTTCACCTTCAAATACGTTTCCATCTTCTAAGATTAAATAGGCTTTCATATATTTTCCTCCTTTTTTTTGTTATAAAAAAACATATCAATTAAAAATGATATGTTAGAAACAATGAGAATATAAAAATGAGGCACTCGTATTCAATTGTAAGCAATCATATTTGACACTTTGTTGTAACATAGCCCTCATCTCCTTTTGTTCTTGAATAGTATAGTAGATTTGATAACATTTTTCAACACTAATTTATAATTTTTTATTATTCTGTAATTTTATTTTATTAACAATTTTTTAGTATAAGAAAAAAGAAATTTTACTCTCTTTCTATGATTGAAAATACTTTTCTATTTCTTTTACTTCCTTTTCAGGTATTTCTAATAAGTTAATTGCTTCTTTAAATGACATTTGTAATCCTATCATTAGTTTTTTACATGCGCTATATTCTTTTCTTTACGTTCTATTTGTTTGCCTTCATTTCTTGCTTCTAAGGCAATGCTTTCACCTAAATCACAAATATCTTTAACCTCACTTTCTATTTTCTTTGTATCATTCTATAATTCTTTGTTTCCCATTATAATCTAATACATTATTTAAAAAGGCCATCAATGGTGTCAATAATTCATCATATACTTACTTTTTATTTAAATCATGTTCTTTGTTTGAGTATACCACAAGAATAACTTCCTTGTCATAAACTTCTTTTTCTTCTACTGTTGCTCCACAAATAATCCTTTCGTTTGTTTCATAGGCATTCATATGACCATCTTTTCTTTTAGGTGCCTTTAGCATGATTCACAAAGAATAGACCTTCTTCATTCCATCATAGTTTTTATCATCATACTCTGTTCCCAATTATCCTGACACTATCTTGGCGACATAAGCATAGCCACTAGTAATAACAGAATATCCTTTTTGTATTTCTAAATTTAAATAGACTCGTATATTCTTTCCATCTTCTTGTGGCACATCAATATAACACAAAATATCATAATAAACCACGCCTTCATCTTTGATGAAGCCCTTTTTATCTACAAGATGAAAATGTGGATTGACCATTCTATCACCTATATGTACTCCTTTTATTAGTCTTCTAATTTCTTCAAAACTTAAATACTTTGCTTCATCTACAACTACCTTTATGATTCTTGATAATACTTCTTCATTTCCTATGATCATCTTGTATAAATGATCATACATTGTTGTTTGTTTACTTGTTGTTATTTTATTTATTTTGTCCATAAGTAGTCCTCCTACTTATCTGTTCTTTTTTTGAAAAAAATAAAAAAATTGTTAGGAAATCAGATAATTTCCTAACAATCATGTATCTTAGTCTTTAATAGCTTTATGATATTCTTGAAGTGATTTTACTTCATGTGTTCCATGAATTTCAGCTTCTAAGATACCTTCTACAGCTGCATTTGCAGCAGCAATGTTTGTCATGTATGGAATTTTCATTTTAATAGCTGTTTTTCTAATATAACTATCATCATGTGCAGATTCTTTACCATGTGGTGTATTGATCACCATATCAAGTTCACCATTTGTAAGAGCATCTGCAATATTTGGACGACCTTCTTTGATCTTTTTAATTTTGATAGCTGGAATATTATTGCTATTGATTAATTCAAATGTTTTACCTGTAGCCACAATTTCAAAGCCTGCATCATAATATTTTCTAGCAAGAGCAACAACATCTTTTTTATCTCTATCAGAGACAGAAATTAAAACACGACCAGATGTTGGTAATTTTGTTTGAGTAGCTTCTTCAGCTTTAAAGATAGCAGCTCCATAAGAATTAGCTAAACCTAATACTTCTCCTGTTGATCTCATTTCAGGACCTAGAATTGGATCAACTTCAGGGAACATATTGAATGGGAAAACAGCTTGTTTTACACCAATATGAGGAATCTTTCTATCTTTTAAATCTTTAACAGGTGATGGTCTACCTGTAAGTTCACGCGTAACGATATCTGTTGCAAGTTTTACCATGTTGATGTTACATACCTTAGATACTAAAGGTACTGTTCTTGAAGCACGTGGATTTGCTTCTAAAACATAAACTTTATCATCTGCAATGGCATATTGCATATTCATTAAACCACGAACATTCATTTCTTTAGCAATTTTCTTAGTATATTCTTTTATTGTTTGTACATGTCTTACTGGAATATGTTTAGATGGTAAAATACATGCTGAGTCCCCTGAGTGAATACCAGCAAGTTCAATATGTTCCATAACAGCAGGCACAAAAACATTTTCTCCATCAGAAATAGCATCTGCTTCACATTCCATCGCATCATTTAAGAAACGGTCAATTAAGATAGGACGATCAGGTGTTACCCCAACAGCAGCAGCCATGTATTGTTTTAATGATTCATCATCATAAACAACTTCCATTCCTCTACCACCTAATACATAAGATGGTCTTACCATTAATGGATAACCAATTCTTTGAGCAATTTCTAAAGCATCATCAACTGTAACTGCCATTCCTGATTCTGGCATTGGAATTTCTAGTTTTTCCATCATTTCATTAAATAAATCACGATCTTCAGCCATATCAATAGTTTCAGGTGTTGTTCCTAAAATATTTACACCATTTTCTTTTAATTGACTTGCAAGATTTAATGGTGTTTGTCCACCAAATTGAGCAATAACTCCTAGTGGTTTTTCTTTTTCATGAATACTTAAAACATCTTCTAATGTTAATGGTTCAAAATAAAGTTTATCAGATGTATCATAATCTGTTGAAACTGTTTCTGGGTTACAGTTTACAATAATTGTTTCAAATCCTAATTTCTTTAAGGCAAGAGAAGCATGAACACAGCAATAATCAAATTCAATACCTTGACCAATTCTGTTTGGTCCCCCACCTAAAATCATGATTTTCTTATTATTTGAAACTTCATCTTGATCTTTTCCATTATATGTAGAGTAATAATAAGAACTATCTTTTGTACTTGATACATGAACAGGTTCCCAGACTTGATGCATACCCATAGCTAATCTTTGATTTCTAATTTCTTTTTCTTCTACATCTAATAACTTAGAAATATATTTATCAGCAAATCCATCTTTCTTTGCTTGTTTTAAAACGTCATCTGGTAATTGATTTCCTTTATAAGAAGCAATTTTTTCTTCTTCTTCAACGAGTTCTTTCATTTGTTCAATGAAATAATGTTTAATTTTTGTAAGTTCAAATAATTCATTGACAGTAGCTCCTTTTCTTAAAGCTTCATACATAATGAATTGTCTTTCACTTGTTGGATTAATTAATAATTTTAATAATTCATCTTTAGATAAATCATTAAAGTTCTTTGCATATCCTAAACCATAACGTCCTGTTTCTAAAGAACGAATTGCTTTTTGGAAAGCTTCTTTATAAGTTTTACCAATACTCATAACTTCCCCAACAGCTTTCATTTGTGTACCAAGTTTATCTTCTGCAGCTTTGAATTTTTCAAAAGCCCAACGAGCAAACTTAATAACAACATAATCCCCATCAGGATAATATTTATCTAACGTTCCATATTTACCACAAGGAATCTCATCTAATGTAAGTCCAGCCGCTAACATTGCTGAAACTAAGGCAATAGGGAAACCTGTCGCTTTAGAAGCTAAAGCAGATGAACGTGATGTTCTTGGATTGATTTCAATAACAACAATACGATCTGTTACTGGATCATGAGCAAATTGAACATTTGTACCGCCAATAACTCCAATTGATTCAACAATACGATAAGCTTGTTCTTGTAAACGATCTTGTACTTCTTTAGAAATAGTAAGCATTGGTGCACTACAGAAAGAATCTCCAGTATGTACTCCTAATGGATCAATATTTTCAATAAAACAAATTGTAATCATG
>OKTS01000653.1_pt1 | contig 15537 bp, 16 predicted proteins | sample 1606331 | NCBI WGS metagenome assembly OKTS01 (sample SAMEA3879564, study PRJEB24766) | human gut metagenome | biome: human-associated habitat; feature: feces | place: USA | collected 1985/1987 | reverse complement strand
GACAGGCGCAGGCGGAAACGGCGGTGTTACCCTGCCGGATTATTTTCCCAATGGCAAAGTGATCCAGTGGTTCAGCGACGGCTTCCTGTACGCTCCCGCTGGAAATCGCGGTACATCCGGGCAGGGAACCCGATACAATACGGTTGAGTACGCCAAGCGTGTGACAGGGGTACAGAATGAGAAAAAGGGATTGGCGTTGAAATCCGTTGTTTCGGACGGTGTGTCGATTCCTGCAACGGGATCGCTTATCATTACAGGCAATCAGGCTTCGCACGGTGGTGGCGGTATTGGTGCCAACGGCGGCGTGGTCATCGGCGAAGCGACCTCCCTGTCCTATTCGATCTCGGTAAAAAAAGCCTGGGATAATCCGGGCTATGAGGACACCCAGCCTTCCGGCGTGACGATTCACCTGAAGGAACGCGACACCGGGGATATTGTAAGCACAGCAGAGCTGACCGGCGAAAATGGATGGCAGCATACCTTCACCGATCTTCCGCTTTCGCCGGATCACTACACGGTGACCGAGCAGCCGCTAGAAGGATATAAAGCGACCTACTATCAGGATGCAGACGGAAACTTCATCATTACCAATACCTATTTGACCACACCCACGCCGGATGTGCCCGCTGTAACGATCTCTGTCCCGGTGGAAAAGAAATGGGTCAACGATTACAAGTGGGAACGCCCTGCAAGCATCCATGTTTCTCTGTGGAACGGCGATGCAAAGGTCAAAGAAGCAGACCTGACTGCAGATATGGGCTGGACGTATATTTTTGAAGACCTGCCCGAAGGCACCTACTCCGTAACAGAAGACGCTGTGCCCGGTTATGAGACCTTGATTGAGCGCAGCGATGCGGGTGGTTTCATCATTACCAATACGTATGAACGCCCTCTGTATCCCGAACCGATTGAGCCCATTGACCCCATCCCACCTGTGGATCCCCCGCAAGAGGAGATCGTGACGCCGCCGATTGTTCCAGGGACCACCGGGAATGAACCCAACCCACCCTCCACGGAGGAGACTACAAGCGTACCTCCAACAGAACCGACGGAGGAATCAACAGAAGAATCAACGGAAGAACGCTCGGCTGAAAGCGATCCAGAGGAATCTCCCATAAAAGAAACGCAAGAGACTTCCTCTGTTTCTGCAAAACCGCCCAAGTTGATCCAGACCGGCCAGACATGGTGGCCTGTTTTCCTGCTAATGTTTGCTGGCGCGGGCCTGCTTGTGTTTGGCTTCTATAAGCGCTCGAAAGAGAACATCGATCACGAATAAATCAAAAAGCCCGCTGCTCATTTTGAACTGCACCCCATTTGTTAGACAGTATGGTATACTGTTTAGGAAATGGGGTGTTTTTGTATGCCAAAGGGACAACGAAAGTACAACGGAGCTCAAAAGGTAGAAATCATCAAACAGCTTCACAATGAAAAATTAAGCTTTTATGAAGCGTCCAGCAAGTATGGAATTCCAAGACGTACGCTTCAAGATTGGGAGCGCATCTATCTGGAAGAAGGCGAAGAGGCACTTCTGGTAGAACGTCGAGGTCGAGCCTGTGCCGCCAGTGGGACGCAGAAAGGTCGGAAGCCAAAGCTGGATAAGCAAGCAGAAGAAGATCTGATTGCAGAGAATCAGCGACTTCGGATGGAAATCGACTACTTAAAAAAATTGAATGCCTTGGTGCTGGAAGAGGAACGCCAAAACAGAAAGCACAAGTAGTTCAGGAACTAAGGCAGAAATACCCTCTGAAAGCACTGCTGCAGCTTGCCGGGCTTCCTCGCAGCACGTTCTACTACTATTTGCGTCAGTCTCATAAGCCAGCGAAGTACCAAATGGTGAAAGCGGAGATCATTACAATCTTCAACAAGAACAAAAAGCGTTACGGCTACCGTAGAATCACACAAGAATTGCATAACAACGATATTTGTGTCAATCACAAGACGGTACAGAAGCTCATGAAACAGTTAGGCTTGGTCTGCCATGTTCGTGAAAGAAGAAAGTACAATTCTTACAAAGGTGAGATTGGCGAAGTGGCTCCAAATCTGCTGGAACGGCACTTCAAAACAAATGAACCAAATCGTAAATGGGTTACGGATGTTAAGGAGTTCAAGGTAAACGACCAGAAGCTCTACCTGTCACCGATTATTGACCTGTTCAACGGAGAAGTGGTCAGCTATAACCTTAGCCGCCATCCTAATTTCAAGCAAGTCACGGACATGCTGGAAGATGCTTTTCAGAAGCTGCCCGACAAAGTAGACAATCTTATTCTACACTCAGACCAAGGCTGGCAATACCAGATGAAGCCTTACCAGAACCTGTTGAGAGCGAAAGGCATTACGCAAAGTATGTCCCGGAAAGCCACTTGTCTGGATAATGCGGTTGCTGAAAACTTCTTTGGCTTGCTCAAGACGGAACTGTTCTATCTGGAAAAATTTGATTCCATTGACCAGCTTGAAAAGGCCATTATCGATTACATCGACTATTACAACAATCGCCGAATTAAATTAAAACTAAACGGCCTGAGCCCTGTGCAGTACAGGATTCAGACCGTTGGGGTCGCTTAATTTGATTTTTGTCTAACTTTTGGGGTTCATATCATTTCGCAAAAGAGCGGCTCAATTTTTACAAGTTTGCGTGCGGTCTTGCTTTTTCCTGTTTCAGCTTCCGGAACACAACGATATACGCCGGGATCAGGAAGAAGCAGGCAAAGAACCAGGCCACCGGGTTTGCAATGCAGGCGGCAAAATAGCCCCACAGCGGCACGAACAGGAAACCCACCATAGCACGGGCGATCATCTCTGCCACACCGGCAAACATGGCCAGGCTGGAATAACCCAGACCCTGAATGGTGTAGCGGTAAATGATAAGGACCGCCAGCGGGATATAGAACACGCTGTTCCAGAAGATGAAGCTCTGGGCGTTGGCCATGATCTCGGTCTGGCTGCTCTCAAGGAACAGGCCGATCAACGCCTTATCCAGCACGCGCAGGATCAGGAAGGATGCCACGCTGTACACACAGCCGATGCCCAAGGCGGTGTTCACGCCCTTGTTCACACGGTTCAGGTCGTTGGCACCCATGTTCTGGCTGGCGTAGGTGGTCATGGCCGTGCCAATGCTCTCCAGCGGGACGGACAGGAACTGTGCCGCCTTGCCGCCTGCAGTCTGTGCTGCCACGATGTCACTGCCCAGACCATTGACTGCACCCTGCAGCACAACGGAACCGATGGCCGTGATGCTGCACTGCAGACCCATGGGGATGCCCATGCCGCACAGCTTGGTACAGTGCTGTCTGCTCAGGCGGCTTTCTTCTTTGTTCCAGCGCAGCTCATTATAATGCTTGAGGATGTACCACAGGCTGCCCAGACCGGCTACTGCCTGGCTGAACACGGTGGCGAATGCCGCACCGAACACGCCCATCTTGAAGGTGATGATGCAAAGCAGATCCAGCCCGATGTTCAGAAAGCTTGCCACCAGCAGGAAGTACAGAGGCCGCTTGCTGTCGCCCAGAGCGCGCATCAGGGCGCTGGTCATGTTGTACAGCAGCGTAAACGGGATGCCGATAAAGATGGTGCGGATGTAGATGTCCGCCAGATCAATGATGTTGTCCGGGGTATTGGTCCAGACCAGAATGGAACGGGTCATGGCCACCGTGACCACGGTAAGCACTGCGGCAAAAAAGACGCTCAGCCAGACGGCATTGGCGGTGTAGCGGCGCATCTCCGCATAGTCTTTTGCCCCGAATGTCCACGAGATAGGGATGGAGAAGCCGCAGGCAATGCCATTGACAAAGCCCAGCACCAGATAGTTCAGACCGCCCACACTGCCGACTGCCGCCAGCGCTTCCACGCCCACAAAGCGGCCCACGATGATGGTATCTGCCAGATTATAGAACTGCTGGAACAGGCTGCCCAGCATCAGCGGCACCGCAAAGGCAAGGATCAGCTTGAGCGGGCTGCCCTGCGTCATATCTTTCGTCATACACACGTTCCTCCTTGGGAAAGCATCACAGACCTTATCACACGAATTTTTTCCGACAAAAACGCCCTGCCGCGCAATGGGCAGGACGTTTTTGTTCATGTGGGTATTATATCAGGTTGTGATGAATTTTCAAGAGGCTTTTTCAAATTTCTCAGTGCTTCCCGGCCAGATGCTTCAGCAGCTGGAACAGAATGCTCCAGAAACCTGTTCCGGCATTGCCCGAAGGCGGGGTCTCCTCATCCGGAATGCTCAGCGGCGTATCATCCTCCGTGATGTCCATAGCAGCCGACACACCAGATTCGTCCTGAGCAGCCCCCTCATCCGAAGGGGAAGCCACCTGAACCACTGCCACACTTTCGGTTTTCGCAGTCTCTACGCCGCTGGCAGCCAGTGCGGGCAGACCCGCCGTAAGGACAACCCCTGCGATCAGTGCTGATGCAACACCACGTTGGAATGCATATTTCAACTTCATTTTTTGTTAAGCCTCCTCAAATCGGGAATGGGTCTGATTCGTGTTTCAATTATAGCACAAAATCCAAAATGATTATCACTGGTTTTTGCATAAAGCGTTATTTTTTCGCAGATGTGAAAAAGTTTCAGATTTCTATTCACAAAATGCAATGTAGTTATGCAGCCCAAACCTGCTCTGTACAGCAAAACTGCTCCGGCGTGCATCTCTGCACTCTGGGGCGGGTCATTCCACATTTTGGATGATTTTCTCAAACGCCTGTTGCAGCGGCGCTTCGATTCCCTGCGCCGCATAAATCGTTGCGATCATCAACTCGTCCGGATCTACCGCAGTGAAATCCAAATCATACCCCGCATTTTCTGCTAACTGTGACAAAAAGACGCGCTGTGTCCGCCCATTGCCCTCCCGAAATGGGTGCAGCTCGTTGGTTCGTTGATAAAGATCCACCAATGCAGCGATAAAATCATTTCTTGCAAGCCCACAAAGAAGATTATTCTGCGCAAGACGCTTAAAAATCGCCGCACTCACCCGTGGGATTTCCTCCACCGGGCAGAACTGCGTTCCTTTTTTGGACAAGTTGACCATCCGCACCTGTCCTGCCCAATCATACAACTCACCGAATAAATGTCGATGGATCACTTTATAGTGTTCAAAATCAAATGCTGCACATCCAGGGTTCTCTGCCCATTGTATCATTTTGGCCGTTACCAGAACCGATTCTACTGCATTCAACTCTCTTTGCGTGTGCAGATCAAATTTATTGACCAGGACTGTCGTTCCCGGATAGCAGCCGTCCTGAGCCGCTTCGATGGTATAAGGCATTCGTCACCTCCGGGATAGCTCCTGCTTTTTCTGACGTTTCAATGCTTCTCTTACAAGGGTCGCAGTGTCGATTTTTCCATCCAGATAACGCAGGCAATCTCTCTTTTCCTGCTCTGAGATCTCCAGCCCCTCCATCCGGGCCGATGCCACTGCGTTTGCAAGTGCTCGTTTCCGTGCTACTGTCATTTTTCCGCCCCCCTGTTTTTATCAGTATACCAAAAGACACCCACAGAGTGCAAGAGATAAAACCGCCCCGGCGTGCGTCTCTGCATTCCGGGGCGGTTCGGGTCATTCTGAATAATGTGCGAGGAACTGTCTGGTACGCTCTTCCCGGGGGTGGTCGATGAGCTGTTTGGCCGGGCCCTCCTCCACAACCACGCCGCCATCCATGAACAGGATGCGGTCGGCCACATCGCGGGCAAAGTGCATCTCATGGGTGACAATGATCATCGTGGTCTTGCGGTCGGCAAGATCGCGCAGGACCTTCAGCACCTCGCCGGTCAGCTCCGGGTCAAGGGCGCTGGTGGGCTCATCAAAGCAGAGGATATCCGGGTGAAGCGCCAGCGCGCGGGCAATGGCCACGCGCTGCTGCTGGCCGCCGGAGAGCTGATGCGGGTAGTGGCCGGCCCGCTCCGAAAGGCCCATCTGCGCCAGCAGTTCTCTCGCCTGCTGTTCCAGCTCCGCGTGGATGGCCTTTTTATTTGCCTGATACTCCGGGCGTTCCTTTGCCAGCAGTTCCCCTGCCAGCATCACGTTCTGTAAGGCCGTGTACTGCGGGAACAGGTTGAAGTTCTGGAACACCAGACCAAAATGGAGCCGCTTTTTGCGGATCTCGCTTTCCTTCTGAGTGGCAGGGTCGGCGGCATCCCACATGGTCTCGCCGTTCACCTTGATCACACCCGTGTCAGGCCGTTCCAGAAAGTTCAGGCAGCGCAGCAGAGTTGTTTTGCCGGAACCGGACGAGCCGATGATCGCCAGCGCTTCCCCCTGCTCCAGATCCAGGGAGATGTCCTTCAACACATGGGTCTCGCCAAAATTTTTCCCGATACCGGAAGCTTCGAGCAACGCCATAATCTATCTGCCTCCTTAGCAGCGGAAATAATCGAGCTTTTTCTCAGCCCAATTGAACAGGATGGTCAGCGCGCCCACAAACACCAGGAAGAAGAGCGCAGTGGAGAACAGCGGCCAGATCAGGCCCTTTGCGCTGTACTCCTTGGCCATCATAATGATCTCCTTATTGGCAATGGTGTTTGCCAGGGAGGTATCCTTGACCAGCGTGATGATCTCATTGCCCATGGGGGGCAGGATGCGCTTGACGACCTGAAGCAAGGTCACCTTGAAAAAGATCTGTGTTCTGGTCATGCCAAGCACCTGCCCGGCCTCAGTCTGCCCCTTGGGCACTGCTTCAATGCCGCCGCGGTAGATCTCAGAAAAATAGCAGGCATAGTTGATGGCAAAAGCCACCACCGCCGCCACCATCCGTCCGCCGGAGCCGGAGGGCCAGGGGTTGTTCATGCCCAGCAGGCCGGGGCCCAGATAGATCACAATGATCTGCAGCATCAGCGGGGTGCCGCGGATGATCCAGACAAAGGTCTTGACCAGCCCGGCCAGCGGCTTGCAGCGGCTCATGGAGCCAAACGAGACCACCAGCCCCAGCGGCAGTGCAAACAGCAGTGTCAGGGCAAAGAGCTCACAATTGAGCAGGAACGCGCCGGACAGGCGCATAAGAATCACAGACACAAAAACACACCTTTTTTATTCAGAATCCATATTCTCCTTCCATCACAGCCGGTGAACGTTCCCTCTGCTCGGGAGCCTTTCACGCATCGGCAACAAAAAGCCTCCCTCACCGAGGGAGGTTGCATCGCATCGCGATGACGGAAGGAGTTTTTCAACAAATTCAGTCAGCCAGTGCCAGATCGTACTTATCGGCCAGTGCCTGCATGGTACCATCGGCCTTCAGTGCATCAAAGGCCTCATCCACAGCGGCGGCAGCATCACTGTCCTTGCGGAATGCCACGCCGTACTCCTCGGCGTTCAGCTCGTCCACGATCTTCAGGTCGGCATAGTCAGTGCCCTCACCGATCATGGCGTTTGCCAGAGTCAGATCAAGTACAGCGGCATCGGCAGTGCCTGCGGCAACTTCCATCAGGCAGTCGGTCTGAACGCTCTTGGAAACGTAATCAGCCTGTGCCAGGTTCTCGTCCCCCTCAATGGCGGCCTCACCGGCGGAACCAGCCTCGGCGACCACGGTCTTGCCCACCAGGTCAGCGGTAGAGGTATACTCGGTGCCATCTTTCACAACGACCACCTGTGCATTCTTTGCATAAGCCTTGGTGGTAGCGGTGTTCTGCATAATGTCATCGGTCAGGGTCATACCGTTCCAGATGCAGTCGATGCTCTTGGCATCCAGCTCCACGACCTTGGTATCCCAGTTGATCTCCACAAACTCCGGCTCCACGCCCAGCTTTTCGCAGACAGCAGTGGCCAGCTCGGTATCAAAACCGGTGAAGTTGCCATCAGCATCGGTGTAGTTCATGGGCTCGTAAACAGTGTAGCCGATGACCAGCTTGCCCTTGCCCTTGATGTAATCCAGGTCGCTGCCTGCAGCCTGGGATGCGGCAGCACTGCCGGAAGCAGAGTCCGAAGCAGATGCGGCAGTGGAAGTGGAAGCGGCACCGCCGCAGGCGGCAAGGCTCAGTGCCATGGCACCGGCCAGGAATGCGGATACAAGACGTTTCATATACGGTTCCTCCCTCAGTGGCAAGCAGCTTTGTTTTATTGCTTTACCATGCTAAATTGCTAAACTGTGGTTATAGAATAGCGCGTTTTCTGCCATTTTGCAAGGGGGAAAACTGATTTTTCGCAGTTTGCTCAAATCTTTACCGCTTTACCACGGCAAAGCGGGCAATTTGACAAAACAAAAACGCCGCGTCGGCAGCTGCCAAACGCGGCGAGATGGTTTCTCTCTGAAAACGCAGCGGAATGCCACCGCCCCCCCCCCGGGAGAGCCGGTGCACGATTGCGAGACCGAAAAGGGCTTTCCCCTCAGCCCAGGGCATCCAGCGCCGCCTTTTGCAGATCGGTGATGTCAATGGTGCACAGAGCCTTCAGGTCGGCATCGCCGCCGGAAAGCCCAGCGATCTCGGTGCGGGTCTTGCCCTTGAGGGCATCACAGAAGCCTTCGCTGTGCTCATACCACTCCTTGCCCAGCGCCGATGCGCCGCGCATCCCATAGTCCTCGCCCAGCTCCAGCTTGGTCTTGACGAGGTCCGGAGCTGTCACACCGCCGTCTGACACCACTGTCAGGGCCGGCTCAGCCATATCCGCAATGGCACTGGTCACACGGCGGTCCGCATCGGTGGTCAGTGCCACGATGCTCACATCCACCTGCGCATTCACATCCTTGTCATCGGTGGCGGTGATGTCCGAAGTCCCGTTCACCGCTTCGATGCCCAGCGCGGCCCTGTCGCCCTTGGCGGCACCCAGTGCCCTGGCATTGGCGCAGGCCCGGGTCACGGCATCCCGGTAGCGATCCACAGCAATGGTGCAACCGCTCAGCAGATCGGCATCCGTGGGCTTGCCATCCTTATCCACTTTGAGCATGGAGACCTGTTCCGGGGTCATGCCGATCAGGTAACTGGCAAAGGCATCCGCCTGTTCCGCCCATCCCTTTTTCAAGGAAGAGACCTCGGCCAGCGGGTAATCGTCCCCCTTCTGCCGCTTGGTGCGCCAGTCGGTGGGCAGGGTCACATGGCCGGTGCTGTCCGCCGAAACAGACACTTCCAGCTCATCCAGCAGAACACTCTCCAGTTTCCCCTCGCCATCCAGCAGGACAGCGGCCGCTGCCAGCTCAATTTTCCCTGCCCTGTCCTGATCGGTGGCCTCTGTCACCACACCCAGACCGGTTTTCCATGCCGCTGTCTGGGTCTGTGCGGAGGATGTGCCGCTGCTTCCGCTCATGCTGCCGGAGCTGCCCGACCCGGCGTTCGTTTTGCCGCAGGCGGTCAGCAGCAGCGCCGCCGCCATGGCACAGCTCCAAAGAGCCCGATGGTTCTGATTCATAGATACGCTCCCTTTCCACACGGCCCGTTGGGCCTTTGCCCCATAGTATGTCCAGAAGAGCGTAAGATTACGCAGCCGACGGGAGTTTTCCAAAGCAAGTGTCCGCTGGGGTGGGACCCTGTTGCCGCAGGCAATAGGGCGGGCGATGGAATGGCCCGTTTCACTTGCGCGGGAAAGCTTCCCGCCGCCCTTTGCAACAGCATATATAACAAAGCCCTCTCAGCCGATTGGCCGGGAGGGCTTTGTTTTGTGCGGATCAATTACAGGTTGTACAGTTCCGTATACTTTTTGGTCAGATAATCCAGATAGTAGTGTGCATCGAAGGTACCGCAGGCGTTTCTGACGACCTCGGCAGGCTCCAGCAGGTGGCCGTACTGGTGCACCTTTTCCCGCAGCCAGCCGGTGACAGCGGAGAGATCCCCGTGAGCCACGCCGCCGTATACATCGAATTCCTGCTCCATGTTATGGAGCATCTGGGCACCGTAGGCATTGCCCAGAGCGTAAGACGGGAAGTAGCCGAAGGAGCCGCCCGACCAGTGACTGTCCTGCAGGCAGCCCTCGCGGTCATTGGGAACCTCCACGCCCAGATACTCCTTGTACAGCTCTGCCCACGCGGCAGGGACTTCCTTTGCCGTCAGGGTGCCCGCAATGAGCTGCTTCTCGATCTCGTACCGCACCATAACGTGCAGGCAGTAGGTCAGCTCATCGGACTCGGTGCGGATGAGGCTGGGCTCCACCTTGTTCACGGCGCGGTAGAACTGCTCCGCAGTCACATTTCCCAGCTGAGCGGGGAAGAATTCCTGCACCTTGGGATAGATGGCCCCGATAAAGGCGCGGGAACGGCCGATAAGGTTCTCGTAGAAGCGGGACTGGCTCTCGTGCACACCCATGGACACACCGCCGGTCAGGCAGGTGTACTGCAGGTCATCCCGGATGCCCAGCTCGTACAGGGCATGGCCGCCCTCGTGGAGAATGGAATACATCGAGGAGGCCACATTGTGCAGGTCGTAGTTGGTGGTGATGCGGACATCCTTGTTGTTGAACTCCAGCGTAAAGGGGTGTTCGGTCTCGCCCAGACCGCAGTGGCCGCGGTCCAGGCCCATGACCTCCATGAGATAGTCCGCAAACGCCTTCTGCTGCTCGACCGGATATTCCAGATGCAGGAAGCTGTCATCGATCTGAGACTTCTCGCCGATGGCCCGGATGAGGGGCACCAGCCCCTTGCGCAGGGTGTCAAAGAACACGTCCAGCTGTTGGGTGTCCACGCCCCGCTCATACTCGTTCAGCAGGGCATCATAGGGCGCTTTTTCCGCATCGTAATAGCCCGCGAACTTCCGGTTATACTCCACCAGCTCCTGCAGGATGGGGCAGAAGGAGGCAAAGTCGTTTTCTTCCTTGGCCTTGTGCCAGACATCACTGGCGCGGTTGGTCAGCTCGCTGTATGCCATATACTCCTCGGCGGGGATGCGGGTGAGCTGCCGACAGCTGCGGCGCAGCTCCTCCACCTCACGGCGGTGGAGGGTGTCCAGCGTCTCCCGCCGGGCATAGAGCTCCTCCACCAGTGCAAGGGTCTCGGGGGCAGTCATCAGCTTCTGCAGTTCACCGGCCAGAATGCTCAGGGCCACCCCCCGGCCCTCGGCCGTGTTCTTGGGGGCCACGGTCACAGCGTCCAGATACAGGCTGTTGGAGGCGCAGTTGTAGGCGTACAGCTTCTTCTGCAGAGTCTCCAGCGCCCGCAGCTTCTCATTTTGTTCCATTGGGTGTTTCTCCTTTTTCAGTTTTTGGTGGGAAATGCCGGGTCATTCCAGAAAAAGCGCTTCCGGGCCACCGGGTCCGGGTCCGGGATCTCAAACGTATAGCGCTCCGTTGCATTGATGACCGTGGTCTGGCCGTGGGTGCACACCCGGGGCAGGTTGGCATTATAGCTCAGGTGGACATGCCCGTGCACGAACCACTTGGGCTGGTACTCCTCCAGCAGGTCGTTGAAGCAGGCAAAGCCCTTATGGGCCCGGTCGTCGCCATCGTTCAGGCCAGCCGCCGGGGAATGGGTCAGCAGCAGGTCGATGCCGCCCGCCCGGTGGGCCTTGAACCAGAGCCGCCGCATCCGGCGGCGCATTTCCTGCTCCGTATATTGGAAGGTCTCCTCGCGGTTGTAGCGGATGCTTCCGCCCAGCCCCATGATGCGCAGCCCTTTCCAGACATACACCTGATCGTCCACACAGATGCAGCCGCCCGGCTCGCCCTCCGTGCGGTAGCAGCCATCGTGGTTGCCGTGGACATACAAAATGGGGGCCGCTGTAAAATTTGTTATATATTCGAGGTATTTTTTTGGCAGATCCCCGCAGGAGAGGATCAGATCGACCCCGGCCAGGCGTTCCCGGGAGCAATAGTCCCACAGCGCCTTGGAGGGGGTATCGGAAATTGCAAGTATCTTCACGTCCGCAACACTCCGTTCTGTTGAGCTTTTTACAGCGTCGTCTCTTTCAGGCTGCTCAGGCCGTTGATCTCCAGCAGGCCCAGCGTTCTGACATCCAGCTGATCGTACCGGGGCAGGCTGCCCTCCACGCACTCGCCCAGCCAGTCCATCTCCATCAGTTCCTTGGGGGTGTAGGTGTCTGCAGTGGGTGCCTTGGGGATATGCCCCTGCGCAAAGATGCCCGCAGGGAAGATGGGGAACTCGTTGGCCGCAAGGTTCTTTTCCAGCAGATCGAGCAGCTGCTGCGTGCCCTTGGGCAGGGTCTCGTAGTAATCCAGCCGCTCCGCGTCGCTGTGGAAGCCCCACCAGTAGTTGATGGCCTTGCCGCTGGAACCGCTGTCCCAGGTGCCCTCGAAGATGGAGCGGATGATGCCGATATAGAACACTTCCCACTTCCAGACCGGCAGCGCCACCGGCTGGATGCTGCCATCCGGCATCCGGCGGCACAGGCCGTATTCCCTGGCGCTGCCGGTGGGCTCAAAGGGGCTGCAGGCGTAGAACAGCTCGATATCCGGGCAGTCGGAGAAATCCAGCGGTTTCCCCGGCTCCTGCAGGCAGGCCCAGCGCAGCAGGATATGGCTGTTGGGCCGCACGGTGCGCAGGCCCCGGGCAAAGGCATTGACGGCCGCAGGCACACCGTAAACGGGATTGGCCGCCACATAGCCCACCCGGTCGGTCAGATTCAGGATGCCCGCCAGCATTCCCAGCAGATAGTTGGCCTCATAGGTGCGGGGGTAATAGGTGCGCACCAGCGGATGGGGCGCGTTCAGGCAGCAGTTCAGGAACCGGGTCTTGGGGTGCTGGGCCGCCACCTTGAGGCAGGCGGGCCGCATCCGGATACTGGTGGTGAACACCACGTCCGCGTTGTCGTGGGCCACCTCTTCCATGATCTGCTCCGCGTCCACCTCGGGGGAGACATTTTCCCGGTTGGTGATGATGAGCCGGTCCGGGAATGCCTTTTTCAGGGCCTCGATCCCCTTTTCGTGGCCCCGCACCCAGGCGCTATTTTTAGCATCGTACTCGTGCAGGAACACCACCTTGAGCTGGCTGGGCTTGCTGAAGATGTTCAGCTTGTTCAGCAGCGGCTCACTGCCGGGCTTTGGCTCCAGCGAAAGCTCCACGGCGTGGGGCTCCGTCAGGATCTTGATCTCATCCCACAGCTTGGCCAGGTTTTCCCGCACCTGGCTGGGGGTGGACTGGCAGGCATCCGAATACCGGTAGACCGAGAGGTACACCAGCAGCGCGTCGCCCGGGGTCAGCTCCAGGGCGGAGCCGCCCAGCGCATAGAACTGCTGGCTGAACATGGTATACAGGGCCGAGAAGTTCAGCCGGTCGTCATCCGACCATACCTCGCTGGCGGCCTTGCAGACCAGCGTCTGCAGCTTTGCATAGCCGCCCAGCCGGGAGAACTGGACATTGTTGATCTTGCTCAGCTTATAAAAATCGAGAAACTCGTAGTAGATCTTGTTTTCCAGCGTGTCGTTCCGGGCCGGAACAAGCCGGGTGACCGTGCCCGGAATGGTGACCGCCTCGTAGTATTTGAGGACAGACACCCGCTTGTTGCCCTCCTGCACATAGAACTTGTTCAGGTATTCGTAGGCAATGATGGGGGTGTGGATGCCCTCCTCCAGATGGGCCTCGCAGAGATTCGACCACTTGATGGCAAACTCGGTGTCCTCTTCCAGCAGGGGCATAAAGTTGGCCGCAAAGGCCGTGTGCCGCCCGCTGGTCTTGGTGCCCACAATGCTCTCGGCGGGGATATCCACCAGCCCCAGCGGCTCCTGGGCGACGATGTCCACCCCGTTCAGGATATCATCCAGCACCGCAAGGTACGGCGACTGGCCGCGCGCCACACAGGCACGGTAGGCACGCTGGCCCGCGCGCAGGGCGCTTCTATAATCTTCTATCATGGCCATAGCAGAACTCCCTTCTTCAATGGCTCCTGTTTTCCTTTCCCGGCCCGTGCCGCCGTGTTTGCGGCACAGGTCTAAGGACAGTATAACATGAAATTCGGATTTATGGGAGACTTTCTCCGGCAAAGGTGTTGATTTACAGAATTTTTTCAGGTACGATAAGTAGGAAACCATATTTGTGAGGTACATTTTCATGCAGACTGAACAGCTGCCCCGCCTGGAAGCGGGGGAATACCCCGGCGGCATCTGGTACTACGAGCCCCACACCTACCTGCCCTATCGCTATGTGCTGGGCCGGGTGGGCAGGCACCCGCTGGTGTGCATCGGCATCAACCCCAGCACCGCCCAGCCCGGCGCGCTGGACCCCACCTTAAAGAGTGTGGAGCGGCTGGCCAACGCCTTTGACAGCTGGATCATGTTCAACGTATATCCCCAGCGCGCCACCGACCCCAACGACATGGACCGGGTGCCGGACCGCGCCCTCTGCGACGAGAACCTGCGCTGGCTGCGGGCCGTTCTGGCCGAGACCGAGCCCACCATGTGGGCCGCATGGGGTACCCTGATCGAAAAGCGGGACTACCTGCCCGGCCTGATGCGGGAGATGGTGGCCCTGACAAGAGAGCGGGACATCCCGTGGGTCACCTTTGGCAAGCGGAGCAAAAAGGGCCATCCCCATCACCCGCTCTACCTGCGCAAAGATTCCACACCCGAGCCGTTTGATGTTGAAAACTATCTGGACACCTGTTTTTGAGGGAGGGATACCATGACCCCGGAACGCTACCAGACCCTGCTGCGCTGGCTGGAGGCCCGCCCCGCCCTGAAAAAGCTGGTGATCGCCCTGAACCGCTGGCTGCCTGCCGTGCCCTTTGCCTGCTACCCTTTGCTGCTGGTGCTGCTGAATGTCCGGTGGTTCCGGCTGCTCTCCGCAAACCGCGCCGCCGCTCTGGATTTTATGCAGCTCATCGCCCGGGCAGTCTTTGTGCCGGCCTTCGTTTTTCTGGGCGGCACGCTCCTGCGGGCCAGGCTGAACTTTCCCCGCCCGTATGAGCAGCCCGGCTTCACGCCGCTGGTGCCCAAGGAGACCCACGGCAAGTCCTTCCCCTCCCGCCACGCCCTGAGCGCCGCCGTGCTGGCCGCTGTGTGGTGCTACTTCTACCCCGCCGCCGGGGCCTGCATGGTGGTGGTGGCCCTGCTCATCTGCGCCCTGCGGGTGCTTGCCGGGGCGCACTTTGTCCGGGATGTGGCCGCCGGTGCTCTGCTCGGCTTTGCCCTTGGGGCCGCCGGAATGTGGCTGCTGTGACCCCAAAATGCCCCCTGCGCCGGAAAATCCGAAAAAATTTGAAATTCCGCTTGACAGAAGCCTATGCGTATGGTATTATACTTCTCGCAGCGTGTGCCGAACGCACACTGCCGCCAGATAAGTACCCCATGGGATAACAACGTGCGCCCGTAGCTCAGGTGGATAGAGCAACTGCCTTCTAAGCAGTGGGCCGGGGGTTCGAGTCCCTTCGGGCGCATATTATGTGGTGCCTTTAGCGTAGTCGGTTAACGCGCCAGATTGTGGATCTGGAGACCGTGGGTTCGAGTCCCACAAGGCACCCTGCTAGGAATCAGACCGGAAGCCGAAAGGTTTCCGGTCTGATTTTTTGCTTTTTCCGCCCATTTTAACACGTATTTCCGTTGTTTTTCCGCTTTCTGCCGAAAAGTACAACTTTTTTTGAAATTGCGCTTGACAATTCCGGATTCCATGGTATAATAACTAACGTTCCGAGCCGAACGGCCTATGAACAAAACAGAATATGCGGATATGGCGGAA